>ENA-OXIZ01000005-OXIZ01000005.1-human-gut-metagenome-genome-assembly--contig:-NODE-5-length-191317-cov-14.136551_pt1 | contig 191317 bp, 204 predicted proteins | sample MGYA00249821_ERZ652368 | MGnify/ENA primary metagenome ERZ652368 (study PRJEB26925, sample SAMN05826654) | human gut metagenome | biome: ENVO:2100002; feature: ENVO:00000062; material: ENVO:00002003...
ATATTTTATAAAACTTTTAAATTTTCTTTATAGAAAATTACCGATACCTGACCCCTTCTATCTTCTCAAACAATTGGAGTTGTCTCATAGTATCTGACCCTTGCAGCCTAAATATAACTGGCAATTTCCGTAAAAGAGAAGCCAGGAAGAAAGAATTCCATCCTATTTTTGTTTCAGCGCCCAATCCGTTCGGGCTGGCAGCAGACTTATATTAGTTGTGGGAAAGAAAATAGAAAACATGTAAATCGTATTTCTGGAATTTCTTTACAAGTCACCTCTGCAAAATTATATTTAGGTCTGGAACACCCATCAGATCGGGAAAACGATAAACAACAATTTTCGCCTCAATATGTTGGTTAAAACAGCCTTTATGAATTTTTCAGAGAACTTTAAGACTTAGTTTATTTACTTTATTCATACTTCATATGGTCTGACCCCAATGTGGTCACAGACATATACCTGACAGTTTTTCCCATTTTCCCTGGCATTTGTACAGTCTGTATGCATGACAGGAGAAAGCAGCATATCTGCGCAGACCTGCGTTCCGCTTCAGTTTTTAAAGCAAACTCCCGGTTTAGTCTGCTTATCATCCCCTTGGAAATATTCAGTTTTCCACCCGTCAGGTCAGACAGAAATCCCCTGCTCTTATCAATGGATGTACAGCATGTACACGTTCACCTGTCTGACTGTTGTAATAAACATCCGCATGGTATTCCGTTACATCCAGTACCATTCGGATATTTACCATCTGCTTTACAATGGTTTTTGCGGTCTTTTTAAAAGTACTGTCTTCCAGGACTTCTTCCGGTGGCGGAAGAAAAATGACTGGCTGTGTGGGCTCCTGTTTCCTGCGGCAGTGGCCTTTATGTCCTGGCTGTCCGCCTGGTTTCCTGCCTGTTTTTTCTCTGCTGTTTGTGATCTTTTTACGCTGCACTGCTTTTGAAGAGGGAATGGAAGAGTTTTCATAATCCCTGTTGATCTGGGCAGTCAGTTTCTGGTGCTTCCCTTTTTCATCTTCCAGCTGGGTCAGGACGTCATATAGCTTATGAAGAAGCTCTTTTTTCTTATCATACAGTTCATCACATTCACGTTCTGCTTTCAGGGCACGCTGCTCAAGCGCCTTTTTCTCTGCCTGCAGCTTTTTTATTTCCCGCAGATGTTCTTTCTGCATATCTTCGAATACTTCAAACCAGTAATTGTGGACACGGATCGTCTCCTGATGGCATCTGCAGATCTCCTGGTCACGCTCTTTGAGCATCCGTTCCAGGGAACGGATGCTCAAACTGTAGACAAACTTACTTTGATGATGTCATCAAAGTAAGTTTGTCTACAGTCTGAAAGGCTCCTTACGGAGCCTTTACTTGCCAGCTATAATTCTGCCTGCATCAAAGCCAAGCAACATCAATTCTATAGCCTGAGCATCAGTTTTTCTAAATTTAAGATAATAATACAATGTGTCTAAGAAATTCGTGAATGCTTCCTTTTTTTCTTTTGTAAGCGGTATGTTTATATTATCTCTTAATATGAAGCTAGCAATACGAGCTAATAAAAATTTCTCATTTATATATAGCCATTTATCATCTTCAAGCTGGGCTTTTAACTGCAGAGGCCGCCTTTTCAAAAGCCAGAACGTTTCGTATGCCTTGATTTTCACCTCATTAATGTGACCTATTTCCTGATAACTTTTTAATCTTTGAATATCAGAATAATAGTCCATAACAGCGTGATTCAGTGCCATTTGGTGAATAAAGACCTTATCCTGCAATTTATTGCTATCAATAAAGGCTTGCATCTCTGCTTGAAACTGCTTTATGCGATTCTTAATTGCTTCTTCCGTTATCTCATCAACAAGACCATTATAGTCAGTATAAATATTCTCAATATTACGCATTCTCACATCCTCGTAATTCATCTACCAGAAAATAATTTTTCGACATCAGAAAGTTACAAAATGCATCACATTCCACCTCTTCCATTTCACCAGTATGAATTCTTGCACTGTTCTTCAATTTATGGTTTCTTACCACACCTGACTTTATCTGTCTCATACTTTCATTGGCAAAATCTTCTGTCTCTTTTGAATAATAATTTTTTTCTGACATCATAAATTTCCTCTCATTCATATAATACATTTTGTATACATGCTGCAGCAGTATTATCATCTAACAAAGGTTCTTTCTCCTCAACAGGACAAGCCTTACTAATTTCGTCTTCTTCATCTACTATTTTTTGAGACTCATTTCCATCCGGTTCTGTCTTCACTCTTTGCAAATGCTCTTCTTCCAAACGCTTTACTTCACAAAAAAAGCTGCTCATCTCATCCGCTAGCCCCGTTAAACGATTCAGCAGACTGGTGTATTGCTGAAATAACATGTCATCCTGATAATATGGATAAACAATGTGGTGATCTATTTCACCCCATCCTTCCTCAAACAATGTCCTCACTTGAATCTCAATATAAACGCCATGATATTTAACGATATAATGTACTGATCGATATATCTTTTTATTTTTTATTGCATCAGGCGGAAGCACAGTTTCATATATCTCTCGTGCATCACCATCTCGAATATGAACCTTCGGCATTTCCGCCATATAAGTATGCTCTGTATCCTCGTCAAAATCCTTTAAGCAATCATCCAAATAGTACTGGGGATTATCTTCAATTTTTTCTTCAAGATATGCGTGAAATTTCTTCCAATCAGCTTTAAAAAGTATAAAACAACGAATTCCAATCAAGTCTGTAAGAAATTTTTCATAATTATCCTTATCCAGCGTTCTATACTTCTTATAATTCTCCTGTCGCTTTCTGATAATCTTTACAATTAAATGTTCTGCATCCTTCACTCTTGTTCGTATAGAATGAATACCATTTTCGGAAATGTTCATCAAGAACTCTTTCTGAAATTCAGCCAGTTTCTGTTCATATGAACTTCTCTTTTCGGAAAAGTCTTTATAAATATATTCAAGCTCTTCCCATTTAATATCAGCTACCTCAAATTCATCTTCAGAAATATTATATTTCTTTAATAGTTCATTTTTCGCAATCAATCGGTAATCCCACCCTCATAGTCAATACTTATATATGCCAAAACATCCCTGCAAAGTTCAATACTTCACAAGAATGCTGATAAGTCATAACATAAATCCCCTCGTAGTCTAATACGCTACAGCATCTATGCTTATTATTCAATTTGCAGCTATACAGATATAACTAAAAAAATTCTCCATTGCTTTATTATATCTAAAACATTTTCATTTTTCAACTTTTTTATCACATTTTATAACTTTTCTATGAACCATTTATGATAATGTCCTAATATACCACAAAGGAAAACGTCCCAATGTAGTATAATTGTAAACTCACGACTACTGGTTCACCTATATTTCCACAGAAAATCCAGTATTTATGCGGGTAAATCGATTTTAGTCGTAAATTCACTGGAAGTTCACATATTGGCAGAAAATCATGCCGCACCAACGATTTTCATATTATTCCGGGGATGCAGCTCTTTTAATATTTCAGCCTGTTTTTTAGCCGCAATATGTATATAAATCTGAGTTGTTTTTATGGAACTATGGCCCAAAATCTGCTGAACACAGCTTACATCTACGCCCTCCTCTATTAAATATGTCGCAAATGAATGACGAAACATATGAGGAGTAATATTTCTCTCGATCCCAGCCTGCTTTGTATACTTCTTCAGCATCAGCCGGATAGATTGTTCCGTATACCTGCTTTCTCTGTTGTTTACAAAAAAATAACCACTTTTCTTGATCGACTGCTCATTTTCATCGTAATATTTTTTCAAGACCTCTAAAATTGAAGTGTTGCTGATCTGTACATATCGTTCCTTCCCGCCTTTTCCCATAAGCCTGATCAAGCCCGTATTCAGATTAATGCTGTCGTCCCGGATGTTGGAGATTTCATACACTCTCGCCCCGGTTGCGAAAAACACTTCAATCACGGCTACATCACGCAGCATAAATTTACGGGATGCTTTATCGTTCTCATTCAGGCATTGATACATATGGTTCAAAAGCTTCTCTATTTCTTCCCTGGGAATGATTCTGGGGAGGGTTACTGTTTCCTTGAATTTGACTTTTATTTTCCGGAAAGGGCTTTCAGCAATGATTTCAGTTTCTTCTAAATAGTTATAAAACGCTTTTATTGATGCTATCTTCCGCTTTACAGTCTTTTGCTTGTAGCTCTTATGCAAATGCGTAACATACTCCTCAATCTTTTCCTTATCAGGTTCATCCACACATATATATTCGAAATACTGACGCAAGTCAATACGGTATGCTTTCAGTGTTTTCCTATCGAGTTCCTTTCGATATTCACAGTACTCCAAATATGCTGCCAGTTTATCTTCTAATCTCATTTTAGATTCCTCCTATCTGTTATAAGCATCATACTACCGTATTTGGCACTAATTTCAATAGGAGCAATTATTAAATATAAAATGCAAAAATATGTTCGGGCAAAAAATTTCCTGTGCCATTGACCTTTTCAATCAATGCGCAAGGGGATTTTTTTCTTTACTTACAGAACCGGCCAGCAATCTTTTTTAAAAAAGGAATTACAACCGGAGCTTCACTAATATATTCTACAATCACAAGAAGCACCAGAAGAAAAACAACCCATAGGAACAGATATATCTTTTCAGATTTTCCTATCGTCTTCTTCATATCTAAGATCAGATAGTCACCCCGAAAGCACTCCTGAATATCATCCTCGGTCAATATCTTATCGTAGGATTTTTTCAGTTTCTCATAACTTTCATAAACTTTATTCATCTGATACTTTGACTGCCCATAACAAATGAACAGATATACCACAGAACCCACCAGGACTAATTCCAGAATTACCGTGATATCTTTTGTAAAAATATTGTTCAACGGCTGGTCTGATACAATACCGGCTATGACCACTGTAAATAGGAAGCCAAATATTGCTATAACATTTGCTTTAAACTTATCAAGTAATTCTGTGGCGTATTCCCCGGTTCTCGACACAATGTCACTTATAAATTCTGCCACTTTGTTTTTCAGTTCAAGATACTGTCCTACGTTATCTTTCAAATACAGATTGTAATTAGACTGGATAGAGGAAAGAACTTTTTCGTCCAGGTTCAGCAGCGGCTCATATTTGCAATGCAGACAGATAATATTTCTTGCAATAATGGCTTTGTCAATAGAACTTCCGCCTGAATATATCCAGTCATATATTTTGTACAGCACCTGGTTTCCCGTTATCTCATTTAGACGGCATACATAATCAACAGAACGCTGTCCCATGATCTGCAGTTTCATCTGCCCGCCCTGAATCGTAGCATTGGATGCAATGAAGCCTGCTGCCAAAATTGTTTCCAGCTTCATGAACAATTCTTTGAATGGGTTTCCCTCATACCCTACTTCTATCTTAAAATCATCCGGCAGCAATCCATAGGAATCCTGGTTATAAAAGTACGTATTATCCCTACAAGCCAGCAAACGCTGTGTCCTGCTAAAATTACAATCAATCTCTCTATTCCCCACAGGAAGAAAATACATTGTTTTCGTATAAAAAATATTTGGACTGTCAAATAGTTCAAACACTATATTTTTCCCTGCCCCATCCAGAAACATAGAGAATGTTTTCAGCACGTCTTCCATAGATAAACCGACAATATCCTCCACAAACTTTTGGTATCGGTAAATTGAAAAGTGCCCATCTGCCAGTGTTTTATTTATCTCTATTTTTGTAAAAATCATCTCATCTTCCAGTGTCTCTTCAATAAACGCTCTGTACTCTGCTTCAGTTGAATTTTTCACTATTATGAAGGGATCTTCATTTTCCAACGACAAAAAAATTCTGACTTCATCCCTTGATGGAATCTTTTGTATGACCTCCATCAATTCTGAAAATCCTAAAGCCTGAGAAGATGGGAATGAAAAACAGGCGGAATAGAATTTCCTGCGTTCTTCTTCTTTCAATCCCAAAACCTTATCCCTTATATGCTCCAGCAAAGCAAATCCCTCCTATCTCCCCTCCCTACGCTCAAATGTCCGGAAGGTTATATCATTATCCATACGGATCTTGAGATACCGTTTGCCATCACCGTCCTCATATGCCTCAATGATGTCTTCCAAATCTTCAACCGCACTAGATACTTTGATCTGAATTCCGCTATATACATCATACGTTTTCTTCATTTTAGGCTTAATCATTGACAGAACTGGCTTAAACTGATGGTCAAAGTGTTGTTTTTCAGGCAGGTCGCACAGTTTCTGAATAAGTTCTTCTTTCTTTTCCGCCTTCATGTCGTTAGGGGAATAATTCTTAATCGTTTTATCTAACATTTCAGAAAAATCAAACTGCTCGACACTACTGAAATACAAGTACATTGCATTCCGGATTACCATATGGTCATATGGTGCATCTTTTTTCAGATTTCTGCTCAGTGTACTTTCTACGGCTTTAAACGCTCTCTTGGTATTAAGCTCATCACTTTGAAGTTCATTTAACTCCAGAAAATCATGCCACCAGTATTTCGCCACCGTATTAGAATATATTCTGGCTAAAAATTTCACAGAATTCAAATCATCAATCTCAAACAGGCAGGTTTTCCAGATCTTTTTTGTGTCCTTTGAAAAGCCTGATTTAATGCTGTAATCACTATCATCAAAGAAATCCGTATGCTCTACCTTCGCCAACAGAAACAGCACCTTCCCCTCATCCTCGATCAGAGCCAAGATCAGGCTTCCTTTCTGCACTCTAATATCCATACTGGCAATCTGCTCTTGTGCCTGTCTTTCCTTTCGGAGCAGGCGTTCTGCTATTATATCAATCCTTTGCAGAACTATTTCAGCCTCTGCCTGGTGCTTTATGATCTCTAATATACTGCTAATGACCTCTGTACCCGTTGATTGTGTTTTGTATTCCCTTACAGAAACATTCCCATTTATGTAAGAAATCAACTGTTCAATATACTCCCCAAACTTTGGCATAATATTTCTTGCTGAAATTTTATTGTTTTCATAATCAATCACCCTGATGGCCTGTGTAACGATTCTCATAAGCATATAACCTCTTTATCTTCCGCACTGAATAAACACTGAATCTCTTGTCTGAATTACTGCTATGTACTTCTTCATTTCACTGTAGCTTAAGTATACCACACACATGTAAAGCAAGCAAAAGAATTTACTGTTATCTTTGCCATGGTATCCACAAATATAATAGATAATTAGCAGTTATCCATTATCTCTAATTGTATTAAGGATATTCTTTTTCAGAGGAATGGTATACATGAAATCAAATCGCCTATTTATAAAAACCAAAAATAAAAAGATAGAGTATATGCAGGATAAAATTTTAGAATTACTATTTTATATTTTCAGAATATTTCCTGTTCAAAAAAGGAAAATTGTTGTTTCATGTTTCAAAAATCACGGTTATTGTGATAGCCCCAAATATATTATTCAACAACTGTTAAAATTAGATTGCACGGCAAACATAGTCTGGCTATGCGATTTTGAAAATCCACCTGAAATGCCAGCTTGCATACGTCAAGTTCCATATCATTCGATCCGGGGAATTTACGAACAGGTAACAGCTCAAATATGGATTTCTAATCGCCGCAAGTCACGATATGTTCGAAAGCGAAAAAATCAATATTATATCCAGACATGGCATGGTGGTGTTCGACTGAAAAATATGGAACGTGCAGCAATAAATAAGTTGTCCAAGAGGTATATTGATAGTGCAAAAAATGATTCTAAAATGATAAATTTATTCTTGTCTAATAGTGACTTTTCTACCTTTCTTATAAGAAGAGATATGTGGTATTCAGGAAAGATACTGCAAAAAGGACTTCCGCGAACGGATGTATTGTTAAACGGAGATCGTAATACTATAGCTAAAAAAGTAAAGTCTTGTCTATCAATTAATGAAGACAACAAAATATTATTATATGCGCCTACTTTTCGAGCGGATATGGGAGTTACTCAATACACACTACCATCCAGTCAAATATTGACAGAACTGGAAAACTGTACAGGCAATAAGTGGACGTTTGTCATTCATATGCATACAAATGTTTATAACCCCAAATGCTGGCCAGGGAATTCAGAAAAAGTAATAAATGCTTCATCTTATGAAGATGTACAGGAATTACTTATAGCAGCTGATTTTTTAATCAGTGATTATTCCAGTATTATTACAGATTTCGCATTATTAAATAAACCTATACTGATATATTGTCCAGATTTAGAGGATTATCTTTCGGACAGAGGATTTAATCAGGATTTTAATGCTTTGCCTTTTCCAAAAGCATATACAGTTTCTGAAGTTATAAATAAACTTCCAGCAGCTGTATCGCAAAAAGAAATAAATACATTGGATTGGATGAAGAAAGAGTATGGCCTGTGCGAAACCGGACGTGCTTCCAAAACAGTCGCAAATATAATAAAAAATGTACTGGAGGGAAAAGAATAATGCAAGGTCTTTCAACAATCATAACTTTTTATAATGGATTGTCTTCCTTAAAAATGTGTATCAATCTGCTGCAGGATGCATTAAAAGCAGAAGATATATATGAAATTATTGTCGTCAATGACAATCCAACCATGAATATTAACTTTTTAGAGGATGAATATTCTGTCCAGGTATTAAATATGCCGGAAAATAAAGGGTATGCAGCAGCCTGTAATTATGCTGTTGATCACGCACGGTATGATACATTGCTGTTTATGGATTGTGATATCTATCCAACAGGTAATTGGCTACAAAACATGAAAAAAACATATGCAGATATAGGGGAAAAGGGATGTGTATCCGCGACAATCTATGAAACAGATTCCGGAAACTTATTTGGATATGGTATGGGAATTTATGAAATTGATATTCTGTTGTTTCTTCGCCATGGAAAGCCTTCTGCATTCTCCCAAAAAGACCATGATGTTCCTCTTGTGTCTTCTGGCTGCATGATGATGAATCATAATTTATACCAGGAACTTGGCGGACAGGATGAAATGTGCATGAACATTCATTGCGATGTAGACCTGGCCTTTCGTGTTCGAAAAGCTGGCTATACAAACAGAATGTGCGCAAACGCCAAAGTTTTTCACCGTGGACAGATTTCAGGACCTATTCGGACAGTACCTTTTAGACAAGATGTAAAAGCATATTTATTCAAAAAATGGGGCGATGAATTATATCAATTATGCAATGCTGAAAACTATTTAAAAGAGCTCTGGATGGAAGCAAATTATAAAAAAATATCGCAAAAAAGTGTCATTGTTGTAAGTTTTAGTAATTCGTTATACCGTGATAAATACATAAAGCTGTTCACACAATTGTTTGACATTTCCATTTTGCAATTTTTAGATATAAAAAATGTTACCGGCGCCACACACATTATTTTGCAGGAAAATGTAACCTGGGATATATGCCGATTAAATATTCCTATTGTATATTTTGCAGATGATTACAGATTATTGCTGGATAACTACTATTGGTTTACAAATCGTAATGAAGAGGATATTATTTTTGATAAAAACGGGAACCTGATGTACGGATCAGATTCCCTGGAAACTAATAGTTAAAGAATACATGTTTAAACTGTAAAGGCCAATAGCCGTCTGTCAAGATGTTTTCGCTCCCAGAGATAAGCTGGTTGTAGTAAGAAGAGAGATTATCGAAATAAGCCTTTTCAAACAGCTTATCTCTTTTTGATGTATCCCCCAAAATATTATAAATGAATAGCAAATTGTAGATTAGCGGCTTGTGTGTTATCGGGGAGACCTTGAATTTTTGATAAAGAGCATATGCCTGTTCAAGTTCTTCCTTAGCTGGCACATATTTACTTTGCAGAATGTAGGCAGCGCCTAAATTTGTATGCAGCTTTACTATTCCATCTTTATTCACCCTTTGAGCGGAAATTACAAGATCCTTTTGCCATGTGGAAAATGCAGCTTCAGCTTTATTACTGAAATATTGAATAATTCCTAATAAATTTCTGCTTTTTATTTCCATTGCTGTTCCATTAATTTCAAGTGCACGGTTCAGTGCCAAATCTGCCAGATACTCTGCATCCTCCAGCTTATCTGTTAGTAAATCCACAAAAGCTTCCTGCGCAAGAATTTCAGCACTTCGATTGATGGTTGCTTTTTCAGAAATGTGTTTTTCTACCGCTTTGCTAAAATATAGAATTGTATTTTCCTTATCTTCATAGGCACGATAATAAATATAAGCTTTGTCTGAATAAGAGACACTTTCCCACTGTGGTTCTTTACATTCTTTCGCTATTTTTAATGATTCATCAATTGACAATAATGCGTTTTCTATATCATTTATCGCTAAATATACGACAGAATACCGATTGTACATAATGAAATCATAAAAGTTATTCCGTCCTTTATACTTCTTGAAATAATCTAAGACGATTAATGCATCGTCATAATCCGCTGCTGAAATACAGGCATTTGAGTACCTGTGAAAGAAACGGCAGGTATCAATGGACGTAAATTCCGAAATACTGTATTGCTGCAATATTTTATAGGCTTTCTTATAATAATATACGCTTTGAGACAAATCCTGATAAATTCTGTATGCGTCTGCCACTGCATAGTAGACATGAAATTTTGCTCCTGCATCCATAAATTCTGCAAAGGGGTTAGGCACTGATTCTTCGGAAGCATCCTGAGTTTTCGGAACATCTTTTAATAGCTCTGTGCCAATATGTATGACTGCCTGAAAATTTCTTTTGTCACATTCGCTTGAGATAGAAGATATTCCAAACCTGACAGCTTCTTCATATTCGGAAGCGCGTATATAACAGTCAAAAATTGCTGTTGTCCTAAGGTTGGATTTGTACCAGGCATTTTCATTTAGCCACTTAATAATTTTCAGAGAAAGCGAGCGGTCATTCTGATAAAATTGGTACCCTTCAAAATATCTGTAAATATTGTCATGGTAAAATACAATTTTAGGGTATTTATCCATGTACTTAAAAAATAAAGATTGACTTAATTCAAATAACATATCACCGTCTATATTTAAACTAGCCAAAAAATCAACAGGTGTTTCTCCTCCAAAATACAATATTGACTTCACAACAACTTTAAATGCATCGAAATATCCCAATGTGGTATCAAAAGAGAATTTTTTATGCATTTGCAGTTGGAAGCGTTGATCGATAATTTCCTTGCTTTTTACAGGTACTTTATTTATAAAGTTTTCAATTTCTTCTTTTTTTGAAGGAATCACCATATTATGTGTTGATATATTAATTAAATTCTGGTCATAAAACCAGTGAATCAGCATAATAATATCAAATGGTCGTTTTCCGCTTTTGTTTAATAGCAGGCGCGTAAAATAATCAAACCCTTGCAAATTGGGAATAGCATGATAATACAATGTTTTCGCATCATTGTTCTGCATTTCACCGCAAGTATACACATACGAAGCCACGTCTTCGTATTCGTTTATTTTAGCCAAAAATTCATTTACAAATCCCTGAGAGTCAAGAGGCACAATTTCTGTATTTGTGCCTAAAGAAAAAATCACTTCAGGAAAACATTCCTGTAAATGTGCAATCAGGAAATATATGATATCCAGAGTTTCTTTATCCAGACATTGTAAATTGTCTATTGTCCAAATTAAAGAAACTCCGCCTACTATATTACAAGAGAAGAAAAGAAGTGCCTCTTTCAGATAATATAAGATATCAGGATCTAATTTCTTATGAAATACAAAAGAAAAAACTGCCTCACTTACTTTTGAGTTCCCATAATATTGCTTGATTATTTTAGAAAAATCATCTAATGTGCAGCTGATATTTCCAGTGCCATAAGGTAACCCCAGACAAGCACATAAAAATTCTCTTAAAATTTCAAATCCGTTTTGTTTTTTTGCATCGCAATATAACGTCTGAAAATTATAACTTTTAGCAGAATTTATTATTTCAGACAATAGCCGTGTTTTTCCTGTTCCTGATTTCCCAGTTATATTAAGCATATAAATTGGGCTGAATCCGTTGCCCTTCAGAAGCGGAAGAATTTTACTGCTTAAGAAATTCTGTACATTCTCTCCTACCAATGGATAGTAGATGAGTTTTGTTGGATCTATAAATCCTCCGGGAACTTTTTTGGAATATGTATGACCATTGCACTTATATTTTAAAGTAAGTGCGGGTATATGCTTCACGGTGTAAGAGCTTAATACTTCAGCGCGTATTTGTATAACACGGTTACTTCCCTGCAGCATATTAAAACAATTGTGGATTTCAGGAACATGAAATATAATATCTGCCATTTTCGGTAATGTGCAGGTTACATCTGAAACAGTTGCACTATACAAATTAGTCAGATAAATATCAATGTAAAAAATATTATCTCGTTGCAATACGAGTTCCGATTCTTCTGTATATTTTTCCGTATCTTCAAATACACTAAAAAAACGAGATATTCTTAAATCATTTTTTATTATTTCATTTGATTTTTCAAAACCATATTGAAAACGTGGAAGAATTGATAATTCCTGATACAGACGGTTCCCATATATGAAAGTGACAGAAAAATTATGCTTGGCAGCAACTATGGAAACATGTTTAACCGCATTTCTGGTAATATCACTTGTAGAGAAATAAATCAGCTCATTAATTCCTTTTGAAATAACCAAAATAACATTTTTAGATATTTTCTCAAGACCAAGGGCACGATTGTGCCTCTTGCATTCAGCCCATATTTCATAGGGGACATCCTGTGCAGTTCCTACAATGTCTTTTCCACCATCTTTTTTCAAACGCGTACCGTGTATGGTAATATTTTTGTTTTTATAATGCAAGGTCAGGTATTCCGTGCAAAGCTGTTCAAACTCCTCGTCTGTAAGGCTGTGTATATATTGCTGGATGTTCATTTGTATTCATCTCCATAGGAAGTAATGGATAACTGCTAATTATCTGCTATTCATTATACCAGATATTCCCAAGTTTTTCCATACTAACAAATACAGTACTAAAAAAATTGTTTTGATTTAGAGTATTTTCGGAAAAATGTTTGTAGTTGCAGCCTTTTCCTCAATTTGCTAGTGTGCTGGCATATTGATATTTAGCCAAATATTTCTGGCTGTTATTGCCGTTTTATGGTACAATAAAAGAAACGGCGGTGATATCCTATGGCAAGACCAAGGTATCCACAGATGATCTCTTGGTAGACAGCCTTCATCACTCTGTATCCACGGCAGACTCCGAACTCCACCGTCTGCTGCTGGACTGCAATGCTACCGAAGAGGAAATTCTCACAAGGACTGTAAAAGAGTTAAAGGCGATTTTATATGGATTAGGAATTTGAATTCTCAGGCGCACCGTCTGAACACAGCATAACTACAAAAGTTCAAACTACATAACAGAAAACTGCCCGCATAAGCGACACAGCGGCACCCTTGATTTTTCTTGGGTGCTGTCTGTGGTATAGCGGGCAGTATAAAAATAGCCCACCATGTAAGTTTCCTTCTCCGTAAAATCATTACGAAGTTGGATGCTCACATGGTGGGCTAAGATATTTTTGTACTATTTACATTTCGTATTTTTCAATCTTGCACTGATGTTCCTTAGTTTTCCTATCGTAGTTGATTCCTACAAGTAGGATATTTCCTTTGTATTCTTCCAGTGCAGTAACATATTTTTTATCTTTAATCTGGGAAATAGCACCTTCAGCACTCTTATCCCATTTCAGTTCTACAACCAATGCCGGCTTCTTTGAGGTTCGTTTGGGAATGAAAACCATATCAGCAAATCCTTCACCGGCAGGCAGTTCTCTTATGATTGTGTACTCCTTTGCTGCTGTGTAATACGCAAGCTGAATAATACTTGCCAGCGATACCTCATTGTTATACACAAGGCTGGAGCTGTTTTGCATATGAACATCCTGTAGCATTTTTGCTACTGCTGTTTCATTCATTGCAAGGGTCGCTTTTAGAAGTTTTTCTGAATTTTCGATTGCCTTGTAAACTTCATCCCAACCTCTATTTCTGATTGCAAGAACGAATGCACTGCGGACTTCTTCATTCGGAATAAATGCTTTTTCAGTTTTGCTGTCATAGGCAAGGTATCCCAGATGAATCAGTAAGGTCAAAACATCATCTGCACAGTGGAATGTGGTCATATCATTTTGGAAAGAACCTACTTCTATTTTGATTCTTGCTCCGCCCAGCATTTCCACAATTCTCTGCTTTAGGCCGTCAAAGTCCATTTCGATATAAACTTTGAGTGATTCATATGTTTCAGTTTGTGACCAATAATTTTGAAATTCTTCGTTATTGATTGCTTCCATTACAGAATTCGGACTGTATACATGACCAACCCGGTTCAAATAATAGCCATCATACCATTTCTTCATTTCTGTAAACGGCATATCATGCTCTTTGCAAAGCACTTTAACTTCTGCTTCCGTGAATCCAATATACTTTGCTATTCCTCCCGGTGAGGTCATGGTAAGTTCTCTAAAATTATTTAAAGCAGACTGTGTACCATATTTCTTGATTGGCAGAATACCTGTGATATATGCTAGTTTTACGAATCGATCAGCAGGGCCTCCCTTGAAAAGACTTCTTAGAAAATTAATATACTCAGACTGCAAAGCAAGATTTTCCTTATCTTCTCTAAATACACAATCCCACTCATCAATGATGATTATGAACTTTTTCTTAGTTTCTTGGTTGATATTCGCAAGTGTTGCCGCAACGGAATTTTCTTTTTCATTCACATATTGAGGATATTCCTGTCGAAGTTCTTTCAATATCTCGCTCTGTATATATCCTAATACAGTCGTGTTTTCTCCCTCTTGAATTTTTCCGATTGCAACGCCACGCATCCACTGAATATCAAGACTAATTACATCATACTTATTGAGATGCAGTTCAAACGATTTATCTTTTGCAATTTCAAGATTGCTAAAGACTTCACTGGAATCGCAACCTTTACTGTAATATGAAGTTAGCATTTGAGCAGCCAATGTTTTCCCGAATCTTCTCGGTCTGCTGGACGCAATCAAATGTTTTGCTTTTCCAATACAGCCATTCATATATGCAATCAAACCTGTTTTATCGACATAAATATCTGCTTGAACAAGTTCTGCAAATGTTTCATTCCCTGGATTTAAATAGAGTCCCATATTTGCACTCTCCTTTCCAGCTCGTCTGTCTCGCATAAACAGCCAAGCTGTTCGGTGCTTTACTCGGCGAAGAGTATAATACACCCATTATGTTTATAATTTACCACAACGACGCAAAAATAGCAAGCGAATTGCAAGTTTATATTCTGAACTGTCTGTAAATTCACAATTTATCAAACATCTTTATCAGTAATACACCACCCGATAACAGTCCGTGAGGAACTCCAAGAACTCCACCGACATAGTTTCCACAAAGTGCTTTCCATTTATTCTCTCGGCTACGGTTCTGCCTTTGCGGAACGCTCATCCGTGTAGGTGTAAAGCGGTGTGTTATAGCCGATTCTGAACATCGGCTCATTGCAGCCGTCCACCCCATAGGTCAGGTTTGTAAACGGGGAAGCATTGTTTGCCCGGCGCTTCTTTTCTTTTTTATCCCTGGCTTCTTCTCCTCCCAAAAGCATCATCTGTGCCTGATTCCAGGTATGCCGGTCAATGATTGCTACATGATGGTCTGTCACATAATACTTTGGTGCATCTCCTTCGTTGATACTGACTTCATGGGTCAGGAAGTTTTTTGTGACAGTTTTCTGGCTTTCGCAGTCACCCACATACTTTTCATTTCGGAGGATAAACAGCACTGCGTCTGCCCTCCAGATGCTGCCCCGCACTGTTTTCTTCCCCATCGCATTGAGTTCCTTGGCGATGGCAGTTGCGGATACACCGCACACATAGCGTTCAAAAATGTATCGAACAATCTCTGCCTGCTTCGGGTTGATGACCCATTCCCCGTTCTCTCCCTTGTCATATCCCAGCATCCGGCTTAAGTCCACCATTGCCTCACCCCGCTGGAATTTCTTCTGGATGGACCAGCGGATGTTATCCGAGATGGATCTGCTTTCATCCTGTGCCAAAGCGGAAAGGATGGTAAGGATCAGCTTAGTGCATCCAAACGACACACTGCCAAGGCAATTCCTTATGGAATTAACAGCACAAAACCAACAGAAAGGACGTTATCCTTCATACCATTCAGCATCTTGATCTCTTCATAGCGGCTTTCAGCTCCAAGCGTTTTCAGCTCACCATACCCAATCGTTGCCGTATTCCCGTCATTTTCATATTCGGAGGGAGCTTCTTCCCGCTCCGGCGGCAGATCTGCGTCATTGTTTCCGCCACCATTTTCTGGTTCTTCATTGTCAGCATCCCCCGGCTTGTCCACACTGCTATCTCCGGCATCATTGGCACTGTCATCCTCCGGGACATCATCCAGATAGAGAACGCCCCTTACATACACAGGCTTCCCGAATGGATTTTCGTCCGGACTTGTTAAAACAGCTTTTGTCAGGCTCATCTCGATTCCTCCTTAATTTCGGAGCGGCGCAGAAAACCGTCTCCACGCCGCCCCATTTTTACTTACTCCTCAGTTTTGTTGTCATCTTCCGGCTTTTCATCCTTACCCGGCAGCTTCTTTTCATCGGAAAGCTGGATGAGCATATCCCGCAGTTTTGCAGGGATAGGGATTCCGATCGCTGCGGAATTTTCCAGAATGCTGATTCCCTCATTCGCCAGATAGAAGAAAATCACTGCCGTGCAAATCGCCGTTCCGTTCTGAAGAACCTGCGTATCCAGGATATTGGCAATACCCACGAGAACGAAGATGCACACCTTCTTTGCGATGCCCTTAAAGCCCACCGCACTGGAAAGCTCCTTCTTCACGCCTGCTGCTAAAATCCCTGTAAAGTAGTCCATCACCACAAAGATGATGAGTGCGTAGAGGAAACCGTCAAGGTCACCGAAGAACCATCCCAGAAAACCATCCAGAGCTGCAAAAGTCAGCTCAATCTTGTCAATTACATTCTGCATATTACTGTCCTTTCCGCCTTTTAAGGCATAAAAATAGACAAGGCCGTTTTTAGATCAAAGATAAATGTGTACTTATATATAAAACACAGTCCCTTCCTGTGCGCATCAGGAAAAGGCTGTGGAAAATTATTTGCCAAAAGCATGGATTACCGCACCAACAACACACTCGCCGATTCTCACATCGACAAGTATTGCCATATAACGACAAAAAGCCGGAACAAAATGCTATGATCTGCATTGATTCTCAATACATCACATAAACATTTCGCTCCGGCTCATGCTCGTTACTTTATTGGTAGTGCGGCATCGCTCAGTTGGCGACAAGATATATATTCTTTTTTCGTTATCCTCACAGGTCTGACAGCCTACATACTTGTAGAGGTGACTGTCTAGCTTTCTATGATTCTATATTTGCTTCTGTAAGCGGCGTTTCATTCCGAATGCTTCCATCCTGAAAATAGATTGTTACCATCTTTATCGGCTGATTATAAACTCCTTCTGTAAATTCAAGCGATGTCATATAATCATCTTTCTTTTTGTGGGTCACTTTTGCCACCGGACAGCCTTTTAATTCTGCTCGGTTCCCCACGTGAAGTTTATTGTGCTTAGTTCTGATTTCGTTTGATTTTTTCTCCATTAACAGCCCTCCCATTCCTGTTTAAGTCGAATAAATTCTCCCATTGTTTCTACAAACTCATCTTGAATTTCTTCAAGCTCTGCTTGTAGTTTGCTGTTTTCACACATCAAGACCTCTAAATCTAAATCTGTCACACCTATCTCAAGGTCATATTCTTCTGAAACATACGCACTGGGACTAAGACGGCAGCCATTTTCTTCGGCTTCCATCGGGGTTATCAAGCAAGACACATCTCGCAGAATTTATGATATGTTCATAATGTACATTATTGTGTAGGATAAAAAAGCACCCACAGTTCAAGCCGTAACCTAAACCATGGGTGTTCTCCTCTGGCTCAAGTAGCTTTCACTACTCAAATTATGCCAGAAACCTATTCATTTGTCTGTGATAAAACGTGTGCTATTTTTCTTCTCGGTTTGTTAAGAAATTATGAACATATTCTACGGTAGCAGGTTCATCTTTAATCTGCTCCATTAACATTTCTCTCAATTCTATCTCTTCTTCAGACTCCGCATCTATGATGCAGAAAAGATTATTACACAACTGGAATTTTGCTTCTGTGTCGTTCGCCTTATACTTAACCAATATTTCAAGCAATTCTTTAAATTTCTGAATTCCTTCCTCCGGTTTGTCTAACAGTAGCAGGCACGCTGCTACGCTGTCAAGTACATCAACCTCCACATAAAAATCTTCCGCATTAAACTTTTCAGCTAATACATAATGTTCAAGAGCGTCCGCTGCATTATTCTCACTAAAGAAAATATCCGCAATTTCCTGATGTGCAAGGGCCAGTTTTCTATTTCCATCCTCAGACATTTCAGACCAGATATTGATGCATTTCAGATACTGAGCCTTCGCCTTCTCATCTTCGTCTTGATCGTGTAAGCAACGTGCATAGTTGAACAAAAAGTCTGCAACATCCGGAAGATAATCCGAACTCATTTGCTCAGAGGTTGTAATAATATACTCAAAAATATCGTCTGCATCCTGATGCTTTCCCTGTTCCCATACAACCAATGCTTTTGTGTTCAGGCTTCTCATTCGTGTGATGCTGTATTCCGCAAACAATTCTTCCTCGATACTTCGTGCCATCTCATTGTATTTTAACGCCTTGTCATAATCTCCTGCTATGTACCAAAAATATGCGAAGTCATGGTATATAACTGCTGTGTCTGCGTGGTGATTCCCCAGTTTTTCTTTTCTGAACTTGATTACCTTCATGAACGCATCATAGCCCTCTTGCACATAAGTAGTTCCAAATCCAGCATTCATCAACTCTGTACAAATTGCCGCCAAAGTACTGTAGCAAATAATCTGATCCGAATCATTAGCATCCTCATCCTCTGCATTTATGGCTCGTTTGATATAATCATAAGCTTCAAAGAAATCTCCGGCATCTACTAACATCCTCGCCATATTACTACAAGCCGTTGAAATGTCTTTGTTCCTTGTTTCACCTTCGCTCTTTTCCGCTGCATCAATACATTTTTCAAAATAACCGCGAGACTTTTTGTAATCACCCCGTATCTGATATAAAATGCCATATTGAGAATTCAAAATCTCCCTGTCTTCCTGCGGCGAATTATTCTCATCAAACAGTTCTTCTATCGCTTCAAGCACAGCAGAAGCTTCCTCAGCCCGATCAAATTGGAGAAGAAGATCAGCCTTATTCCGATAGCTATATGCCAGATCTGATACAGAAAATTTTGAGGTATCTTTCTGTATCTCTATAACAGTATCAATTAACTTTTCACAGAGCGAATAGTTACTACAGGCAAAACACACATGAAATAAACTGCTCAAAAAATCAGTGTCTTCTTCCTCACCCCAATGATTTTCCATTATGTCCGCAACAGACCATGAAAACGGAATCAGATAGGCTTTTTCATACTCTTTGCCAAACACCGGACCGGTATTTAGTTCTTCTGACAATATGGAGACAAAAGGTCTGGACAAGCTGTATAACTGCTCTTTCTGCTGTTCCCGAACCGCAGCCGCAATCACAGAATGCATCCAGTAAATATGTTTTCTGCCGTTAATGACATGCTCCAGCATACCCATATTATATAATCCGAGCAGACGGCTGTTTTTTTTTATATTAAACCATTTCTTCGCTTTGGGAAAATCAAACTGAAGGTTCGGAATAAGCGAAATAAAAGTAAGAACACGCTTATCCTCTTCACTGTAATTCACAAGAGAAAACAGGATACACATCTGTCTGATGATCGTTTCATCGTTCTGCATTTTTTCGTGTTCACAGGAGACATCTTCCTCACTCAATTTAAAACCACACTCTACCAGCTTTGCATACAGTTCATGCAAAGAAAGTTCTTCCAAATATGCCACTTTAGCGAGAAAGACAATCATAATAGTCAGTTTTGCAGTCAAATCAATAATATCATTCAGCACTTCGTTATCACGCTCTGCATACTGATAATGTTGATAAAATAAATCACGGCACTGTGCCATTTTCAATGGCGGAAGATACATGATACGATTAAATCCCCGCAGTATTTTCTGTCTGCTGGTTATGAGAACACGGCACGGAAGCATACTTAGTTTTCCAAGGAATTCGTCATTCCCGATGTTCTCAATATTGTCGATTACAAAAAGCAATCTTCCTTTGCTGTCGGCACACAAATCCTGCACAGCCTGCCACACATCTTCTAAATCACACTTCAAATGAAGTGCCTGTTTCATAGAAAGACAGATGTCATGGTTGTCATAAGGAATCCACGCAATTTTTTCAATTTGGCTTTCTTCTGTTGGAGTGTTCTGCAGCTTATTCAGGAATTGTTGAACCACTACTGTTTTACCAAGACCTCCGACACCGGTGACCATCAGCTTACCGTCACCCTCAACGATTTCCTGATAGACTTCGTTTATTTCATCTATTCTGCCAACCAGCCTGTCAACCGCTGCATTCGGAATATTTGTAATAAACTTAGGATAGGACAGCAACGGCTGTTCTTCTCCCAAACGCATAAAGTCAATATTTAAAACCGTATGTTTCCCTTTGGAAGAAGCATAATCCGCATGATTTAGAAAAATCAAAACTGCCGCAACTGCTCTGGAAATCTGATATGGTGTATCGTCATTAAAACTACTTTTGATAGTTCTACCGGTTTCTTCGGATACTTGTTCACATTGTTCAAGCAGCTTATTGGCTACATCAACAGGAGAATTAATATTTGTAAGGCAGACCCGCTCAATATCACGGCGAAACTTTTCAAATCCTTCCGGCGTATGAAGTTTCTTTACCGCTCTTAAGTGAATCGTCTGATTCCCTGATGTTATTTTACGGATTGAGTCATTATCATACAGAGCATCCCCACTCATGACGTAAATCGCCTGAAATAACTGCCGATACAGCTCTTCTTTTTGAAAAATGCCAAGTGATTCCTTTACCAAGTCATACAGAATATTAAAAGCGTTATAAAAATATTTTGTCTTCATCGTTTCATCCATCCTTTATCGTAAAAGGTCTGCCTTTAGTATATCATAAAAACTGTTTATGTCAGTGCTTTATTTTTTCTATCACCCCACACAATTCCATCACAACCCTTGCTCCCAGCTTCATGCCTTCTATATATGCAGCCTTTTCATACTCTGAAACCGCCACATTCACCTTCGCTTCTATGCTGGCTGCTTCCTCACTCCAGACTTCCTTATCATATCCAAGTGCTTCGGTCAGCTCATCCATAAAAGCTGTGTATGACTTCCTGACTGTTTCGTTCTCCACGAGGTTTGTTTCTGTGTATTGGAAGTACAGAAACTCGGCAATGGAATCTATATCTCCAAAATATCTGGGCGGATGGTTTAACAAATGAGTGCGGAAAATATCCAAAATCTGCTCTGCTGTGTCCGTGTGGACAATACCGGAGCGATATATTTTATTAGTTTTTTCTCTCATCATAACAATCACCTTCCTCTTTTTTGTATGGTGATGTTACCTCTGAACCCGCCGTTCAGCAAGTCATTTCTCCGCTACAATTGTATTTTGTGAGGTACTCTCCTGCCACCTTTTATTTATCACCCCAAGCCGCACAAACACTGGATACAGATACGATGCGCCGAACACGCCCAGTTTCTTCGGTCCAGTCGCCTTCTCTCCCAGCTCCAGTGCCTTCTGAAAAGCAATATCCACTGTGGATCTCGTGATACTCTTTTCCTTCCGGGTAAAAAACAGTTCGCCGCCCTTCACCTTATATGTAAAACTCAGTCCTTTGCTCGTCTTGAAAGGATAGCCCTGAAATGCCACAATCGCATTCCACAAATTATCTGCGGATGGTTCCTCTGCCATTTCTGCTACAGCTTTCTTCCTCTCCCGGTACAACTTCTCCCGATCAGCACCAACGCTGCTCTCCTTCATTTTGTAAATGATTTTCGTGTACGGAAGGTATGAGTTCACGGAAGCCCGAGAACGTTCCAGTGTGGACATAATCTCCTCCACACTCTTCCCCTCTTTCCACAATGAAAGCACTTCATCCACTGTGGCTGATTCATATATCTTTTTACCTTGCACTTCCCCGGCTGTGATGAGCAGCTTGCGGACTTTTAAGGGATTCAACCCACAATCAAGTTCATCCACGATTGCCTGGAGAGATGGGTGGTTCCCGTACTCATCCAGAGCTTCATATACCCCAACAACCGCTGCCAGAAGTTCTTCCGTAATTTCTTCTCTATCATAATCCGGCTTCTTCTTCGGCTTCCCGGCATGCCAGGTTCTGTTCGCTTTTTCCACACTCATCTTTATCACTTCATCTTTCTAAATCGTAACTATCTATATATAAGTCTTCAAAGAGAAGCCGATTTCTCATCGGCTGTCTCTTACGTGACAGTGACAGGATTCCCATAATACACACCCCCTATTCTTTTGGGTAGTATGATTCATTTTCGACTATCTTTTCTCACATCTTCGCCGCTTCCGGATGTGATACTCTGGCAGGTGGATTGGACACACCGAAGATTTCCAGTTCTATATTTCCACATTGCAAATCCGATTTCCAGTCATTTCTTTCCGGGCGATAGTTCTCCCGGATGACAGAAAAACCTAGCTTGTTGACATAGAAATCTTTTGAACGGTTGTAATCTGATACTATAATTGCTATGTGATGAATTGCTGTTAATTGCATAAATCTGATACCTCCCACAAGTTACCATCTAACAGTAACCCCACTTAGTCCTTCTTCATTTGTTTCGAATAATATTTACTGTCAAAATCGCTCTTTTTAATCGTATTATTTCTATAATCTGCGACTAATTGCATTAACTTATCCTGCGGTACACTCATTCCCTTTCCCAGAACAAACAGGTTAAAATGCTTAATCTTCTTTCGCTGCAACTTATCTATACTTTTTGTCAGGGCAGGATGAAGAACATAAATGCAATCATTATTTACATTTAACAAATCATTTCCTGTAATATAAGTTACTTTTGTAGAGTCTAAAAATTCCTGTGTAACATACCCTTCTCTGTTTAATGACGTTGGTATTATTCCTAGCATTCCCAGCTTGTACAACATTGAAAAAGGATGATGAATCGCATCACACTTCTTGCAATTTCCTTTACATCTGGATAAACCATTGAATTTTTTGCATACATCGTGAACATCTCGTATAAACATCAAGTTTCTATCAAACAAACTCAGCAACCGTTTGAAATTATTAGTCTGTGCCCAGAAGTTCGGTAACATACTAATCTTCTCGTAATAATAACAAACATTTCCAGATGCAAGAGAAGGGTCATTATTAAATGCAAGTTCGGCTGCCGTTTCCTCAATCAACTCCTTAACCTTTTCCCCTCGACCAAGAACTGTAGCTATTTTTTTAATCTCAGGCATATGTTCTGTTAATACTCTTCCATACTCCTGAATGTCATGAGCTCTGTCAAAAGAATGACGGAAAATACTGTCAAATACAGATTCACTAAGTGCCAGATTATACGGATGACACAGGGTTTTAACGCCCACAAATGCTTCTTCTTCCATGCCATCCATCTTCGCCAATGATGGTTCAAATAAATAATCTGGATCCTGGTTTCCAATGCACTCATAAAAAATTTTTCTCTGCTCTTCCTTTGAATAATACAATTCAACATAATTGTTCAATGTTTTCTTGCTGTTTTGTCCAAGCAAATTTTCTTCACACGCAAATGCTTCTTTTCGAATCGTATAGTTCACTTCTATTGTACTTTGAAAATCTGTTTTTATTTGCGATGCCGCAACTAGCAGTCCCAATTGAAGATACTGCCAGATATTAACATGCCGATATTTATCATTATCTTTTGAATAAATACGTAAGCTAATATTTGCAGGTACAGTATATGTTTCACACCCATAACAGCAGTTAAACTTACATACTCTTGTTAAATCCGGCTTCGATGGCATCATGGATGGAATAGTCCATAATAATCTCATCATGTAATCCCACCGGCTCCAATTGCTTGATTCCTCCGCCGAAGCGTGAGCCGATACCGGCTGCCATAATCAGTAATGTTGTGTTTTTCATATGCTATTTCCTCCATTTGAAAATCAATCGCCAAAATGTATATCCAGCCACACCACCCAGTACATTCATAATTACATCATCTGTCTGCAGATATCCCCGCTGTGTCACAAACTGTATCAGTTCAATGCCAGCGCTGAGTCCAGTCAGCACCAGAACGGCTGTGCGAAATTCCCGCAGTCCTCTATGCAACATCGGAAGAAACACCCCTACGGGCAGGAACATAATCATATTCTCAATCTCATGCGCTCTGCTCTGCGCTGTTGTTCCCCAGGTGCTGAAAGGAATCAAATCAGCGGCAGTTCTGCTTCCCGGTTCTCGTGACAGCAGTGTGACCTGAAGCAAAACCGCTCCGTAAAATGCCAGAAACATACTCTTACCTAGCAGCGAAACATAGTTGCTCCGCTTTTCCTTGTCCATGATTCGACTGTGGTTTAATACTGTTAAAGCCAGGGCAGTACAAACTGCAGCCGCCAATCCATATTTCAGATATGGAAATGTATCGCAGATATCATGCAAAATAATCTCTATCATTCCGTGTCCTCTGCCAATACTTCAACCTTGATTTTCCCCACTACCGCATCCGGAAACTGCCGACACTGATAAGCCACTTTTATATCCGCTTCTCCCACTTTCTTCGGAATCATATAAATCTTTTTAAATTCAACCATTCTTCCTTGCAGCAGCTTGTCCAAATGCAGTACAACATCTCCATCTTCCACTCTACGGTAAAAATCTTTGTTAAATGGTGTAAGCAGCGACACCGGAACATTCATCAGCTCTGACGGATACGCCAAACCGGAAGCTAAAAATACCCTGCTTGCACAGTCAAACGCATTCTGCATCTCAAGGGACGGTATCTTATGGATGGCTTTCTTCTGTCTGGCCGCATGGAACGGGTCTGAAATAGTGCTAAACTTCGAAAGAGATTCCCACTCATCCTCATCAATCACCCATACATTTTCCGGCTCGTCCATGTCCACATAGATTTCTTCCGCCATCGCCTTTCCATCATTGTGCAGCGTAATCTTTAACTCTACCGCATTTTCCATGCAAAGAGACATCTTCCATTTTCGCAGATATGTTTCCAGCTCCTCTATATCCGGAATTCTCTTTTTAAATGCAGCTAATTCCTTTTCGCTTACCCAATTCTCCAAATCATTCGGAATCTTATGATTCAAGATATCTCTGGCATCCTGTTCGAATAGTTCAAAGGTCATTTCAGGCACATCGGGGTCTGTTACGGCAAAAGACATATTTTCATCCATATACTCCACATTATCCAGGACTGGAAACTTCGGCAGAATAAGCTGAATCTCATCCGCATCATTTATCTCTATCCACAGATTGGGACGCTTTTTATCCGTTTCTTCCTTCTCATTCGATGCCAGTTTCTTACAATCCGTCACAAACGGTTCATCCGTTATCACTGCTGTACGCAACTGATTCAGCAAAAAGTTCTTTAAGTCAGCGGCCCTTTTAAAAGTATGATACAATGCCTTATTTTCTACGGACTTTCGATATTCCTTTAGTTTTTCCAACTGTGTCCTGTCCGTATCCATCGGTATGTCTCTGTCGCAAAAATAAAGCATCACCGGTTTATTCGCTTTCAGATGATATTCAATCTCCTCCACCGTGCCACTGGCAAAACCTTCTGTCGGTGTCCCAAGCCTTGTCCAGAATATCGCAATCAGCATATCACTCCGCTCACAGAGCTGGCGATTCAGCGTCTCTTGTGGCGGACATCCCATACGGGCGGCAGAATCTTCTTCCCATCTCAATGGAAGAAACACGCATTTTCTCTCCGCTGTGTTATGACGATTCCACTCCGCCAAAGCCTCCACAACCTTTGTTCGTTCCTTCGCCACATCAGATGGAGAGGCAATCATTACATTATATACATTTGCTTTATATGACATTTTCAACCTCCCACGGGGAAAAACTCACTGATTTTAATAGTGCCTGACTTGTCTATCACACACCACGCAGGGATTCCCCCTTGGATGACTGCCGCACAAATAGTGCGGCGAATATTTTATAAAACTTTTAAATTTTCTTTATAGAAAATTACCGATACCTGACCCCAATGTGCACATTAGTACTGGATTTTCACTCAAACATTCCCGATTCCGCAATCTTTTTGATTGCCTCGATTGCCACATCATAATTCACACCTTCTTCCATGATACGGGCAGTGATATTTTCGTAATCATCTTTATAAACTTCGTTCTCTATCAGAAAATTCAACATCTCAGGTACGTTCACATCCGGCTGTGCAGATGGGCAGATATTCGTCATCGCTCTCACACTCCGTACCTCTTTTACGAGTGCTTTAAACTCATCCGTCTGTGGGACAATCTGAAGCAGCTTATAGATATCGTAAATGTGGCGTGAATGCTTTTTCACCCGGTCCTGCATATAGTAATCGCAAATAGCGAAAACCTTGTCTCCCAATGTGCGGTCAAGCCCCTGCACCTTCATTTCAAAAGGTTCCAGTCCAAAATTCTCAAGTGCTTCCGGTGCTTCCTCTGCCATCATGTCGCCAATATAGCTATGAACTGGCAAAACAACAGTCGGAAAAGATACCTCTGCAAAAGATGTTTCCATCAGCACGGCAGTCTGGACGGCATCATCCGGCTCCGAAAGTACAGATTGATACTCCAGAATATAACGGTTGTAGCTTCTCCGGCTACGTGTGTCATCAATATTCGGGATGGACAGTCCTAACTGCTCCGCAATCACCTTAATGGATTCTTTCAGCTTTTTCATCTGCCCCTGTGTCAGCTTGGAGTCTATTGTAATGTCAATGTCCTCAGAAAAACGCTTGATTGCCTTATGACATTTGGAAAGTGACGTACCACCTTTGAACACAATAAAATTCTGACGCTCCGACAGTTCTCGGAGAATCATCGTCACATAATAATCTTTCTCTGCAATGATCGGCAAGATGTGAAAGTATTCACTTGCCAGATTGACTGCGTTTGTAAATTCTTCTCGATTCTCATGCAGATACACCATTTAATAATCCCACCTCATACATATTTTTATAAATCCGTTCAGGATAGTATGGCAAAAACGGTCTCATACTTTCAAATCCGATGCTTTTCTTTTTCATGTAGCCGATCAGACGATTTGTCAGTTCTTCTCCGTCTACTTCTGAAATATCTACAATCTCCTTTAGTAAGTCCAGGAACTGGAGCGTTTCCGCATTTTTCTCGTCTATCGCACAGTATGGCTTTCGTAAAATCACACGCAGATTTGCAAGTTGAGTTTCTCGATAGTCCGTTGTAGCCTTATTTGTGTAAATCTCATATGCTCCAGGAACTTGAGTAGTCAGGCCGAGTTGGTTTGCAAAAAGAATCCCTCCAACATAACCACAGCAATTTCCCCCGTCTGCCAGATACTTTCTTCTAATAACTTCATCCACTGACAGAGTTGAACCAGAGCGAAACATCGACTTCTTAGGGATATAATATATCCCAGTATCAAAACGCTTCAGCTGTCCGGATTCCGTCAGCTTCTTCATCTGCTGCCGAACAGACACGGCTTTCATACCTGGAATGCTCAATTCTGACAAAAAGATTGGTTCATTCGGCTGGTAATTACTTTCTATATAGCTATACACATCATTCATCAATGCCATTCTTTCCGCCTCCTTTGATACTTTTTAGAAGTATATGTTTTCTTTATTGTTATTATACGTCAAAGATATCAAAATCGCAAGTCTTGTCTCCGAGTCTGCGAACTATTCACGCGCTTCATCTTCTCCTTCGCATCATCTGGCACATCGATCAGTCCGAACCGGTAGAACATATCCCCCAGCAGGATATGGTATTTCATAGTCGAGTAGACACACCAATTACCTATGCAAAGAAAGTAACTATGCAAAGTAAATGTTAAAAGTACTGTATTTAAGCCATTTTTTCTTGCATTACTTTGCATAGTCTCCGAAGATATTTACGAGAGCAATTCTCAAAAATATTTTATAGGAGGTACTTTATGGATAAAAAATATTTACCCGACCTGATCTCTGAACTGGATCAGGAGCTCCTACGCCTTGGTTATACCAAAGGCAGTATGACCTTTTACCGCAGACGCTGGAACCAGCTAATGGCCTATGCTGAAGACCGGGGTGAATACTATTACACAGAACAACTGGGCATAGACTTTGTCCAGGAATTCTTCGGCATCACTCAGGATGATTTCGCAAGGATACTGCCCCAGGCAGAGACGCAGGAATTACGCGTCATCCGCATGGTAGGCGATTTTCAGCTCGGAAATATTTATAAAAACTTCCGGCGTTTTCTATGGAAGGCCGGTATCTCACACAGTGGTGACGGTCCCAGAGTCCATGACTTCCGGCATGAGAATGTTCTCGAATCTATTCTTTATCCAGTCTCACAACCTCTTCGAAGTCCGTGATATCGCTTCGTCCGCTGACCTGCCACATACCGGTGATTCCCGGCTTAATTGCAAGTCTCGCTTTATGCCGCGGTTCATATAGGTTGGTCTCCGAAATCAACGGCGGTCTTGTTCCCACAATGGACATATCTCCTTTCAGTACATTAAGAAACTGTGGGAATTCATCCAGGCTTGTCCTTCTGATGAAATCGCCCACCCCAGTCTTATGCGTTCCGTTCGGCAGCACCTTATTTCCGATTACTCTGGGGTCAAAGTCCATCTTGAACATTTTCCCATCGCCCAGTTTGTTCTCTTTCATGAGCTCTGCTTTACGTTCTTCTGCATCTATATACATGCTGCGGAACTTGTACATTTTGAATTTCTTTCCGTTCTTTCCCACACGTTCCTGAGAGAAGAAAATCGGACCCGGTGATGCAATATAAATTGCAGGACCTACGAAAAGCGTGATAATTCCAGTAAAAATACAGCCCGCCAGACCGCCGAAAATGTCCATAAGGCGCTTCAGGAAAAGCTGACCGAAGGATGCGTAGTTAAGGCTTGTGGTGAGAACCGTGTAGTTTCCTACCTTTTCCACAAATTGTCTTTTTCCTGTTTTATTGGTGATCTTGGAAAGATTCAGGTGAACGGTTACACCTGTTTCCGTAAGCTGTTCTATCAGATCTTCCGGATAGGGAAGGTGCTCGGGTATTACCATAAGTACTTCGTCAATCCATTCCTGGCACACATACATGGATACGCTGCTTTTTGTGGCTACCACAGGAACACCGCAGATTTCCTGACCGGTGCAGTTCTCATCGATCACAACTACACCTGCAAAAGAATATCTGGCATAGTTGTTTTCCTGCATATCGATTACCACCTTCTCTGCCTCAGCTTTGGATGTGACGATCAGAAGCTTCTTGTCGCCACCGTTTTTCATTTTTCTATGTAAGGAATTCTTCCAGATTTCCCTTACTGTGTAGGAAAAAAACAGATAAATAATCACAGTGGTAAAAAGGATCAGCCTGGAAAAGCTCTGTCCTTCCTGAATCACAAACAGATAAATGATTGCCAGCACGCCTACTATGACAGACTGTTTCATAGTTGCTACAAATTCTTTGTAGTATCCTCTTTTCAATACACTTTTCATGGTGCCTGCTGTGAAGATCACTACCAGGTCTGCCAGGCAAAGAAAAACAGCCATATTACGATACAAAACATCGCTGTATAAATCCATTTCCATCCCGCGAAGGGCATACGCCAAAATAAATGACAGCTGTAGGCAGATCATGTCCAACAGCATAAAATCAGCATGCTTCAGCCAGCCATCTGAATCTTTCCTATACATTTTTTCTTTTCCCTTCCTCCCAAATAAATCTTTTTCCTTCCTCAATCAAAATCTTTTTATTAATCCTTAGTCAAAATCTCCAGCCCTCCATACATCTGGAGATGCAATCCCCTGTTCCACATGCCACTGCCCTTGATACCGTTTCATCCGGTCATAGGTAGGCACGAAAGCATCCTCCAATGCACGGGCAGAGAAGCTTTGTCTGCAGATTTCGACAGGATTCGTAGAGTATTTTACTCTACGAAAAAAGACCCCCGGAACTCCCATAAACAGGGAATTCCGAGGGCTTTTGACCATAATTACAACGGCAAATAGCACCCAAGTCAGCCCACTTTGATCATGATTTTTGCAGGGATAGATTAAAAACCATATAAAAACTCCCTCTGTTTGTTAAAAAACTTTGTCATAAACAGAAGAATTTCACAGATTCGTCACAGAAATGTTGACAAATTGTGCTACTGTATATAAAATAAAGAAAGTTGAAAGGGACTGGAAAAGTCTGAAACCAGATTCGTAGAGTAAAATACTCCACGAATTTTCAGCACATTTTTGACTATATCCTAATAAAAGAAACAGCAGTTTACAGGCTATCTTGTCTGTTCACTACTGTTTCTTTTTTTGTGTATTCTTATTCTATTTTTTCTTTACCATGCACCGTTTTCTGAAAAATGAGATTCCATAGCAGAGGATGTGGTCATAGTCTTCCTCATATTCTTTTGTATACATCCGGTCATTGATCTGGTTCAGGGCACGTTCACATTCTGCTTCCATTTTTTCCATTGTCTTTGCATATTTTGCTTCAAAGACCGCCACCCGGCTGTTAACTGGATCGTATACTACAATATCACTTCTGCCCTCTCCATGCTCTTTGTTGGAGTCTACCATATATCCGGCTCCTGTGAAGATTCCTGCCAGGAATGCATGATAAAAGTCCTCTCTGTAATCATGGTAGCTGATGGTTCTGCGAAGGAGGGCTGTCATTTCCTTTGTGACAGCTTCACTGTCTCCCTTCTAAACTGCAGCAAATAAATGGTTTCTGTTCCAGGTTTTTGCACTGTCATCAAACCACCGGATCACTGTTGTCTCAAATATTTCCCGTATCTCTGCATTGGGGATTTGCAATGCTGCAGATCCTGCCGGCAATTCCCGGTTCAGAGTTTCCGACCGTACCTGTGTCAGGTACCCTGTCAGATACAGAACACTCCATAGATTATCCTCTGAAGAATGGAGGTAGTCATAGGTCAGGTTCTTATCAATCTGCTGGATGATGTATCCTCCTTCCATGAGAATTTCCAGTTTTCTGGTAATACTGCCTCCGGCATAGTCAATAAAGGATCGGATAATGGCATTGTCACTGGTGTTTTTCCAGTATCCTGCAGGTTTTGCCTGAGGATTATGCTGTAGTTCCAGCACATAGTTCATCACATCCCAGGGACAATATACATCCCAGTCTCCAAAATGATACCCATCGTACCACTGTTTTATAAGTTCTCTCTTATCTGTGATCTCTCCGTCTGCCAGGATCTGATCTACTTCCCTCTGCACAAATCCGAAATATTCATTAAGCCTGGAATCTGCTATAGTATCTGAAACAAAGTTATTTGTGCCTGTAAAAATGCTCTCCTTTGCAATTTTCATACACCCGGTCACCACTGCAAAACCAAGTGCCCGGTTGTCCTTAAGAGCCTGCATCAGACCCTTCATCACGTCCAACATTTCTTCGTAGTAACCATTGTTATTTGCTTTTGCCACAGGCACATCATACTCATCTACCAGCAGGAGCACCTTTTTTCCATAATAGGTCTGCATCATGTCTGTAAGCAATATCAGGCTGTTCTTGATCTCTCCTGCTGTGGCTTTCTGGCTGGCGATCTGCACAAAAGCCGTTTTCTGAAATTCTGAAATTTCCTGGCTTTCCAGCAGGTAACGGTGCCTGTTAAACAGATTGGAAATCACCATGGTCAGCATGTCGTAAGCACTGGAAAAATCCAGCCCGTCTACCTGCCGAAAGGACAGAGATACTGTAGGGCACTGATTCATCCACCGGCTGCACAATTCCTCACTGGCTGAAATTTCCAGTCCTGCAAACAGATCCCGGCTGTTCTTTTTGATATCGAAAAAGTTTTCCAGCATGCTCATTGCCAGTGTTTTGCCGAAACGTCGGGGGCGGGTGATCAGTGTTACCTCTGCTGGTTTGGGATTCAGCAGTTCTTTTACCAGACCGGTTTTATCTATATAGTAGAATCCTTCTCTGCGGATTTTCTCAAAATCGGAAATTCCCACAGGGATGTTCAGGTTCTTCATTCAGACAACTCCTCTCAAATACATTCATTTCCTGTTGTTTTCATCATACCATGAATCTGCTGTCCACACAAGAATAAGCCTGCCGCTGTTCACAGTCAGTTTAGGCATAGCGACAGTTATGTCTGTTTCTCATGCTCATTTTTATTCATTTCGAATAATATTCACTTTTCAATGTTCATCACCAGCTGTGCTGGATATAATCACTCAGGATTCCGAGAGATTATTGGAGCAGTCATTTCTTTGCGCTTTATTAAATTTTCTTCATCAACACTCACCTATTGAATTTTTTGTAAACCAAAAACAGCCGCCATTTCTGGCGGCTGCATTTTATTTCTGAATTACCGAATAATTATTCAGCATCTGCAACAACAGTGAAGAAAGCACCATCATCTAATGCAACTTCAAGAGTTTTGTTCTCTTTGTCAACGCTGATCGGATCAACGATCTGCCATTTCTTTGCATCTTCTTTGCTGTAAGCTACAAGCTGAATGTTTTCCATAGTATCTGTGATGCTTGGAACAGCAATCTCAACTTCGTATTTGCCATCAGCATTCTTCTCTGCTTTGTCTGCATCAAGTACTTTGAATTCATCAAAACCTGTAACGAAATCTTTTCCGTCGAGTTTCTCAACGAGTTCTTCGATAGCAGCTTTTACTTCTTCGTCTGTTGTCTCTTCTGCAAGAGTTTTCAGAACGTCAACGAAACCAGCTACTTCCATTTTACCTTCGTTAACCTGTTTGAAAGCGTCAGCTACTGCCGGCAGTTCTGCCTGCAGATCTGCAAAGCCTTCTGCTTCTTCGATCTTCTGAACAACTTCATAGATTGTAGACTGTTCAGCAGATACTGTAATTGCGCTTGTGCGGCTTCCTGCTGCACTGACACCTACAGTAGCACATCCTACTCCAAGGGCAGTTGCTAAAGCAAGTGTCATGAATTTCTTTGCAAGTTTCATAATGCACCTCTCCTTTTGGATTATTTTTATATTGATAATCGTACAGGAAGTCTGTACGAATTATCTCTGAGTAATAATAACAGTACTAATGACTATTTACCACCATACAGTTTATTCCAAACCGGCTGTCTTCTAACCGGTTTATTGAATTTTCTCATAAAACATGGAAATAATCAAGTCTGACAGAGCATCTTTATCTACATGATACTCATCAAAGTTCTTACCTTGCGTTCCCTCACCCGGTACCGTCTCTGTATCAGTGATACCGTTTCCTGATGCTGCAAGGAGTTTCGCAAATATGTCATTTCCCATGCTTGTAACTGTATAGCTCTTAATACTGTCGTAGAGGTCTGTCACAAATCCAGCATCCTCTCCTGCCATCTCCTGGGCTTTCTGAATCAATGCCTGAAGATAGGTCTTCTGTCTCTCCTGACGGACCAGAGCACTCTGGGTCTTGTCAGTATCTCGATATCGTACAAACTTTTCTGCGTTTTCACCTGTAATGTTAACAACAGCGCCTTCTTTAAATTCCGGATCTACATCCTCAAGGCTGTTGTCAGGCACTGTGATCTGAACTCCTCCTACGAAGTCCGTGATCACCGGAATACCATCCATGTTCATGGAACAGTATCCCTGAATCGGAAGTCCTTCCAGCAGATTGGATACTGCTGTCTTCATCAGTTCACAACTCTTCTGTCGACCATCACCAAATGCGTATTGAATATTTATGTGGTCTGTTGTCATTCCAAGACTCTTACCGGATGGATTGAAAACCTCAATCTCTGTCATAGAATCTCGCGGGACGAAGAGCACTTTAATCTTCTCCGTCGCTCTGTCCATAGAAACCACAAAAATCGCATCTGCCTGTCCGGCATCTTCCTGTGTTTGATAAGTATCTACCGATTCTCTTGTATCAATTCCTAGAAATAAGTAGTTGCTGAGATGATCGTTATATTTATATGTCGCACCCTGATATTCCACAGTGTCACTACCTGATGTCTGACTCGTCTGATTCTGACCGTTACTGTTCTGAGCACCTGTATTTCTGGATGATGCTTTTGTCTGCATCATAAAATAATACCCGCCGCCCAAAACTGTAAGAACTATGATCAGGATAATTATTAGAATCATATAAATCTTTCGTTGTCTCGCAGCTTCTTTTGCTGTTTTTTTCATTTTCATTCCTTCAATCGTTTACTCAGTTCTGGCTGATATAGCCAAGCTCCTGCAATTTCTGGAACACTGCCTCTGCCATAGCCTGCTGTGCTTCATAAGTAGCAGACAGCTGCTGTGTCACATTTGCAAGACTGATATAATGTTCGCCCCACTTCTCGCTGAGCACCTGATCAAGTGCTTCAGAAGTCACGCTTCCATCCATAGGGCGTGTTCCCACAACAATGAACTGGTCTTTGTTCTGGAATGTATTTAAAATCTGTTCCTGCTGCTCAGCAAGCTCTGCAGGATCATGATTCCATCCGCCATAGTATCCCATGAAGATGACAGGTACACAATCCATATCATTTCTGGTAGTCTGTTCTTCTGTAAGATCACGGATTCCTGTCTCTGTTACATTCAGCTGCGCACCATTTGCAGTCTGCTGATGTTTCGCAATATATCCCTGAAGAGTCTCATCACTTACACCGGCCATCTTCATCATGGAAAGTGTACCGCCGCCCTGAAGAGTCTTGTTGATCACTGTCAGGTTATATCCGTTGTCTGTCAGAAGTTTCTGAAGTACTGCCATGTAAGAATAGGTGTTGGATTCCTCACCATTGATCAGATCATCTCCCCAGCATACGACACCGGAAATTGTTCTCGGTGCTTCTGCTTCAGTAGTATCTTCTGCCTGTGCAGTCTCCTCTGCATCCTCTTCCCCGGCTGTGTCTTCTTTCTTCTTGCTCTTCTTTGTCTCACTGTTATCGGCATCTTCTGTATTCTCATCTTCGGAGGATGCCTTCTCTAACTGTGCAGCGTGTTCCTTTACTGCTTCATAATCTTCGATTCCGCTCTGCTGGTTACCTGCAAGTTCTGTCAGACGTTTGGCTTCTTCCTGCTCTGTATTATAGCTCATCACAAGAATTGTACCGAGAACCCCCACCAGGATAATACAGATAAAACCTAGCAAAATATTTGTCTTTTTCCCTTTTCTCTTCTTATTTCTGCTCACTTTTCCCAATTTTCCTTTACTGTTAATTATGGTTATGATATCACATCTGAACGATTATCAGACAGCGATATTATTTCTGGGACTCATCATCGCTTCTGCGATAGTATTCACCATAATGTTTGTAGTAAGAAGAGTAATATTTGTCGCTACTGGTGTCTATCTTATTCATAACAGCTCCCAGAACACGGCATCCGCTTCTCTCAAGCTGTGCAAATGCCTTCTGTGCATCTCTGTATCTGACGCTACCTGGCTGGATCAGGAAGATCGCTCCATCACAGCATCTGCCGATTACCGCAGCATCAATTACAGTTCCGATCGGCGGTGTGTCAATTAGTATGTAATTGTAATATTCCCTGACTTCTTTCAGAAAAACCTTGAAAATGTTCTCGCTGAGAAGTCCTGAAGGGTTTGGTGCAGCCGGACCTCCGAATATAATGTCCATATTCGGGAAATTCGTCTCATAGATAATATCCTGCAGTCCTACCTGCCCACTGAGAAGCTGGGAAAGACCCTTGACCTCTTCTTCTACTCCCAGTCGTCCTGCATAAGCAGTCTTTCTGATATCCGCATCCAGAAGAAGAACTTTCTTACCGATGCTTCCAAGCTCCTGTGCAAGGCTGAGTACTACATCACTCTTACCTTCATTCGGAAAACAGCTTGTAACCAGAATTGTCTTTATGCTCTGACCGGACAGTTGGATATTTGTACGCAGCGTTTTAATCGCTTCGCTGTAGAAATAGTCCGGTTTTCTTTTATCTGTTAAGTTGAGTTTCTTCATTGCTCAGATTCCTCCATTACTCTAGCGACGCTTCTTGTTCTTCTTATTGCTCTTTGGTTTCTTGTTCTTCATGTTTACGTAGTCTTTTCTGTCAGGAACCTTGGCAAGTACAGAAACACCGAGATATTTCTCAATATCTTCTTCTGTCTTGATAGTATCATCCATTACAGCGTATACAACTACGATTGCCGCACATGCAAGAAATCCGAGTAAGAAGCCAATTACTGAGTTCTTCATTACACTTGGAGAAGTTCTCTCTGTAGCAATCTTACCAACTTCGATGATCTTAGGCGGAATAACCTCCATCTTGTCTCCGATATAGGATGAGGAAACATTCGCAATCTCATCTACGATCTTCTTAGCCATTGTAGAATCCGGATTATCAACAGTGATCTCAAGGATACGGGTATCTGTCGGATTATTAATCGTTACATCCTCTTTCAGATCCTCCGCTGTCATATCCAGGTTCAGATTTGTAACTACCTGTTCCAGTACAGGGGTACTTGTGATCAGTACTGTGTAATCACTTGTCAGACTGGCACCTAACTGCAGATCCGCCAGAGATGTCAGCGTGGTTTCCTTTGAGAGAACAAGCATACTGGATGTTGAACTGTAGATTGGTGTCATCAGGAACTGTGTACATGCAGCTCCGATACAGCCACCTATAAGAGCAACCATCAGTACCAGCAGAATTTTCTTTCTGAGTGCATGAAATATTTCCAGTAAATCAATTTCAACTTCATCGTCATTGACATCAAGTGCCTGCACCCTGCTGCTCTCAAATTTGCTGTTCAAATTGTCTAACATCTGATATTTTCCTTTTCCCTTTTTCATTGTAGTTTTTGTAATTATCCGGCTGATTTATTTTACAGCAGACAGTTACAGTTTTACATAAACCGTATACATTTTACCGTAGTACGTATAAAAAGTCAATTGCGAGTGACATTATTCTTTGAAATTCATTAAAATTCTTTAAAATCCGACCACAAAGTTAACTCGGTCAAAATCCATTAAAATTTATGATCTATGATTTTCTGCGGATTTCGAATGAAAAGCTGTTTCGCATAGTCTGTATCCATTTTCTTAATTACATAGCTATAGGCTTCCCCGATTCTGGAAATTCTTTTACTGCTGTCATGGCAGTCAGAACCTACAAAATGAACCAGGTCATTCTTCATCAGCTTCTGACAGTAGCGTTTTGTAAAAAAGCCGTCTTTTCCCACAATGCTGTCTGCATTGATCTGCATATAAGCTCCCATCTCTGTCAGTTCTTCTACAAAGTCCAGATCTGTACGGGTCGCTTCGTATCGTTCAATATGTGCAACAATGGGTCTGTACCCGCCGGAAAGCATTGCAGACAGGCGTTCTCTGATATAGGATGCCTCTGAATTGTGAGAGAATTCTACCAGCACATACCTGGAACCAGCCATGGTAGAAACTTTTTTCTCACGAAGCATAGGAAGCATCTCCATATTTGCATGAAATTCGCATCCGAGGTAAAGATGCAGATCTTTACTGATATCTGCTGCCGCCTCTTCTGCAAGCCGGAATTGTCTCTGTACTTTTTCCAGAGGTGTCTCAAACATCCGAAAACGGAAATGAGGCGTCAGAATAATGTTTCTCACTCCCTGCTTATATTCCATCTCCAATAATTTTCTTGTTTCTTCAATATCCGCAGCTCCGTCATCCACTCCTGGCACAATGTGGCAATGTATATCGAATATTCCTTCTTCGAGCATTCTTGTTATCCCTTCTGTCAACAAAACTGCCGGATATTCAGCAAGCAGCTTTCCATCCGGCAGTCTCTGTTATTCAACACAACTATTTTTGTTGTCTGTTATTATTCTTCTGTAGCTTCCTCAGCCGGTGCCTCAAGAGCTTTCATGCTCAGGCTGATCTTCTTGTCTTCGCCGTTGAAGTCAACAACTTTAGCTTCGATTTCCTGTCCGATTGACAGTACGTCTGCAGGTTTTGCAACGTGCTCTCTGGAAATCTGAGATACGTGAAGAAGTGCATCTACACCTGGTGCAAGTTCTACAAATGCGCCGAAGTCTGTCATACGTGCAACTTTACCTTTTACTACGTTTCCTACAGCGAAGTCCTCAGCTGCTGTGAGCCATGGATTTGCTTCCGGGAATTTGAGGGAAAGTGCAATCTTGTCTCCGTTGATCTCTTTGATAAGAACTTTAAGTGTTTCGCCAACTGTGAATACTTTCTTCGGGTTCTCTACTCTGCCCCAGGACATTTCGGAGATGTGAAGAAGTCCGTCAGCTCCGCCGAGATCGATGAATGCACCGAAATCTGTAACGTTCTTAACAGTTCCTTCAACTGTGTCGCCAACATGGATTCTCTCCATTAATTCTTTCTGTTTCTCTGCTTTCTCAGCGAGAAGAAGCTGTTTACGGTTACCGATGATGCGGCGTCTTCTCGGGTTGAATTCTGTGATAACGAATTCGATCTCCTGATCTGCATATTTGGAAAGGTCTTTCTCGTATGTGTCGGAAACGAGACTTGCAGGAATGAATACTCTTGCTTCGTCTACGTTTACACAAAGTCCGCCGTCAAGTACCTGAGTTACAGGAGCTTTTAATACTTCCTGATTCTCAAATGCTTCTTCAAGACGTTTGTTGCCTTTCTCTGCTGCCAGTCTCTTGTAAGTAAGAGTAACCTGACCTTCTCCATCGTTTACTTTGAGAACTTTTGCTTCCATTGTGTCTCCAACGTGAACAGCATCTGTGAGTACAAGGCTTGCATCGTTAGAGTATTCGTTCTTTGTGATAATACCGTCTGCTTTATAACCGATATTCAGAATAATCTCATCTTCTTTAACATCGATGACAGTACCCTGTACAATCTCTCCATTTCTGATAGTCTTTACGGAATCTTCCAGCATTTGTTCAAAACTTAATTCTGACATGTTCTTGAACCTCCTCAATAATTTTGTTTGGGGTGGAAGCCCCTGCTGTAATACCTACATAACTACTGCATTGGAACATTTCAGAATCCAAGTCTACAGGTGTTTGTATATAGTAAGTATTTCCACATTCCTTTTTACATATTTCAAACAGCTTTTGAGTATTGGAACTGTGCCGGCCACCTACGACCAACATAGTGTCTACCTCTCCGGCTATGTTTTTTGCTTCTCTCTGCCGTTCTTCGGTAGCATTACAAATAGTGTTTAAAATATTGAGAATATTTAAAACATTATTATCATACCTCTTTTTGCAAAGAATTTCAACTAAATCTTTAAATTTGTTGTAATTAAATGTCGTCTGGGACACAATGCTTATTTTTTTGCCTTTTGGGGGTACAAATGCTTCGGCTTCTTCTTTGTTTCTGATCACCGTGTACGGTCCCTGACACCAGCCGCAGATGCCCTGTACTTCAGGGTGGTCTTTGTCGCCGATGATGATGATGTGGTTTCCTGCAAGGCTTTCTTTTTCCACGATCCTGTGGATTTTCAGAACGAAGGGGCAGGTCACATCTACATAAGAGATGTTTTTTTCTTTCAGCTTATCGTAGATGGCTTTGCCTACACCGTGAGAGCGGATGACTACTGTTCCGTTCTGCAGGGTGTCATCCGGGGAATCCAGATCCGCTTCTGCGATAACATGGACGCCACGAGCTTCCAGATCCGCTACTACGCCTTCGTTGTGGATGATCGGGCCCAGAGTGAAAATAGGTTTCTGTTCTGTGTCTATGAGTTCGTAGACTTTGTTCACTGCACGTTTGACGCCGAAGCAGAAGCCTGCTGTTTCTGCTACTTTTACTTTCATAAAATAATCCTTCTTAAATTATTTCTGCACTTTTTCCTTATATACATTAAGAATCGCATTTACAACATCATCAATTCCCATTTCCGAAGAATCTACAAGCACTGCGTCGTCTGCCTGTTTCAGAGGGGAGATTTCGCGGTTCATGTCGCGTTCGTCGCGCTCGATGATGTCTTTTCGGATCTGGTCCAAGTCGAAGGATTCTCCCTTCTGTTCATATTCCAGTGCTCTTCTTTTTGCTCTGGTGTCTGCGCTTGCTGTGAGGTAGATTTTTACTTCTGCGTTTGGAAGGATGGTTGTGCCGATATCTCTGCCGTCCATGACTACGTCGTTTTTCTCTGCCAGAGTTCTCTGAAGTTTCAGAAGATGGGCTCTGACTTTCGGGTTTGCGGAACTTTTGGATGCCATGTTTCCTACCTGTTCGGTGCGGATCATAGCATTTACGTTCTCTCCGTTGAGGATGACAATCTGTTCTCCGTTTTTGTATTCGATGGAGATGTCAGCGCCGGAACATACAGCCTCGATCTCTTCCTGATTTTCTCCGTTTACGCCATGGTTCAAAAGATATAAAGCCATTGCCCTGTACATGGCTCCTGTATCTACATAGATAAATGATAATTCTTTTGCTACTTTCTTTGCGATGGTACTCTTACCTGCTCCTGCAGGTCCGTCGATGGCTATATTGCATCCCATTTTCGTGGTTCCTCCTGTTTCTATTATTCAAACAGATTTTCTCTGTTTTATTATTGATTGATGTTTATAAATCGTTAAATAACGTATAGCTGAATCATATCATAGATATAATCCACCTACAAGGTACTCATTATCTGCTTTTTTCAGCTTACTGTATAGCCGTTACTGTTCACACACCACTATTCCGCGAGGTGTTTTGGCATGAATATGCCAAAATCCCGAGACATACAAGCCAAAATTCCATTGCCGCAGGCAATCTGGAATGAATTTTGGCTACGTTACTGTGAACGGAGTGAACAGCAACGTATAGCCTGCGCTGCCAGATATGCGGTAGACCAGGCAATCTGTAAGTTATATCCACCTGTCACTGCATCCAGATCCAGTACCTCGCCTGCGAAGTAAAGACCTGAGATTTTCTTTGATTCCATTGTTCCGGGGTTGATCTCTTTGACAGAGACGCCGCCTCTGGTGATGATGGCTTCTTTAAACTCACCCATTCCTGTGATTGTGAAGGGGAAGGCTTTGATAATGTCAATGAAGTGCTGGCGTTCTTCTCTGGAGATGTCGTGGATTTTCTTCTCTGCGGGGATTCCACCCAGTTCCAGCATTACCGGAGTCAGAGATGACGGGAAAAGTACGCCAATCACGTTCTTGAACTGTTTGTTTGGTCCTGCTTCAAATTCACGCAGGATCCTGGCATCCAGTTGTTCTCTGGTGAGTGCAGGCTTCAGATCCAGATATGCGGACAGTTCGCCGTTTGGTGCTTTCGCCAGTTTTGCACCGATGTGGGCACTGGCGGACAGGATCATGGGACCTGTGACTCCGAAATGGGTGAACATCATCTCTCCGAAATCCTCATAGAGTACTTTCTTTCCATTCTTTATGGTAAGTCCTGTGTTCTTAAGGGAAAGTCCCTGAAGCTTAGGGACATAGTCTTCTTTTGTCTTTAATGGCACAAGGGAGGGAGCAATGTCCGTGACTTTCAGTCCCAGTTCTCTTGCAAAGCGGTATCCGTCACCTGTGGAACCGGTACTCTGATAAGAGAATCCGCCGGTTGCCACGATGACTGCATCTCCTTCCATGAAGGTTCCGTCTGTAAGGATGACTCCTGTGATCTTCTCCTGCGGTATGTCAGGTGATTTTTTTCCTTTTCTGCTTTTTCCTGCATCAAATCCTGATTCTGTTAATGCGGCTTCTGATTCAAGGGTATTTACGGAATCTGTTACAGATTCCGTTACAGGTTTCTTTACGATTTCCTGCACAGCAGTGTGAAGATGAATCTTTGCTCCTGCTTTCTTCAGCTCACGCTCCAGAGCGCGGATGATGTCTGAAGAATGGTCAGACTGTGGGAATACTCTGTTTCCACGCTCTACCTTCAGAGGGACACCTGCTTTCTCAAAGAACTCCATTACATCCTGAGGGGTAAATGAATAGAAACTGCTGTAGAGGAACTTGGGATTGCTCATCATTGCAGGAAAGAGTTCTTCTGTGTCGCAGGCATTTGTCACATTGCATCTGCCTTTTCCTGTGATGAAGACTTTCTTTCCCAGTTTCTCGTTCTTCTCTAATATATGAACTTCATGATGGTTACGGGCTGCAAAAACCCCTGCCATCATTCCGGCGGCTCCGCCGCCGATTATTATAACTTTGCTCATGGAATATTCTCCTGTATTTATTTTACCCTGCAGATTGTCTATTTCATCATGGTTCCACGTCTCCGCTTCGCTACGATCAATATAGATATGTACCACTGGCAGCATATACCCATTGGCACATTATATTCCCAGGTATCATATTCTTTCATAATAACGCAAAGGAGCCTGCTTACGCAAGCTCCTTTTTTCGTTTGGACATATTTAATTACTGATCAATTATACAGGATATGCTCCGTTCTTTTTGTCAGCTGCTTTCTCGTCAACTTTTGTTTTCTGAGCCTGACGGTATTTGAAGAAGTCCATAGCTACCTGTGGGAACAGTGCGTATGTTAATACGTCTTCATCCTGTTCCTTGTACTGAGCCATTTCGCTCTCAAGTTTCTCAAGCTCGTTGTCAAGAAGGTCTGCAGGACGGCATGTGATCGGTTTCTCATCGCCGATGCACTTCTTCTGTACTTCCGGATTAAACGGTTTTACAGTTGCGCCGTATTTTCCTAACAGGATATCTTTTGTTTCTTTTGTAACCATTTTGTATCTCTCGCCCATAAGTACGTTGAATACAGCCTGTGTACCAACGATCTGTGAAGACGGAGTAACAAGCGGCGGTTCACCAAGGTCTTTACGTACACGCGGAACTTCCTCGAGAACATCGTAGAATTTGTCTTCTGCGTGCTGTTCTTTTAACTGAGAAGTCAGGTTGGAGAGCATACCGCCCGGTACCTGATACAGTAAAGTCTTGATGTTAACACCAAGGTTCTTAGGATTGAGCAGTCCGCTGTCAAGAGCTTCGTCACGGATCGGACGGAAGTAGTCAGCGATCTCGGAGAGAAGTTTCTGGTCAAATCCTGTGTCGTATGGTGTATCTTTGAATGTCTCAACCATAACCTCTGTTGCAGGCTGGGATGTTCCCAGTGCAAATGGAGACATTGCTGTATCGATGATATCCACACCTGCTTCTACTGCTTTTAAGTAAGTCATGGAAGCTACACCGGAGGTGTAATGTGTATGAAGGTCGATCGGGATCTTAACTGTTTCTTTTAATGCTGTAACAAGCTCTGTAGCTTTGTTTGGAAGGAGAAGACCTGCCATATCTTTGATACAGATGGAATCAGCGCCCATATCTTCAATACGTTTTGCAATGTCTGTCCAGTATTCCAGTGTGTAAGCATCTCCTAATGTGTAGGAAAGAGCTACCTGTGCATGAGCCTTCTCTTTGTTTGCAGCGCTTACTGCTGTCTGCAGGTTACGAAGGTCATTGAGGCAGTCAAAAATACGGATGATGTCGATTCCGTTTGCAGCAGATTTCTGTACGAAGTATTCTACAACGTCATCTGCGTATGGACGGTATCCAAGGATGTTCTGTCCACGGAAAAGCATCTGAAGTTTTGTGTTTTTGAAGCCGTCACGTAATTTACGAAGTCTTTCCCATGGATCTTCGTGAAGGAAACGAAGGGATGCATCGAATGTTGCACCACCCCAGCACTCTACTGCGTGATAGCCAACTTTATCAAGTTTATCTACGATCGGAAGCATCTGTTCTGTGGTCATACGTGTTGCGATCTGGGACTGATGAGCATCACGGAGAATGGTTTCCACAATTTTAACAGGTTTTTTCTCTAATTCTGCCATTATTAAATCTCCTTTATAGTTCTGTTTAATCGGATATTCGCAATCCGCTTCGCTACTTGCTCATAACCAAATAGCTGCTCCGCAGCTTATCAGAAGGAGTTGCACTCCTCCTGATACAAGCAAGATAGCTTGCTTGATTTGGTTATACTCCGAAAATAGCCATGAATGTTCCGGCTGCTACGGCTGTACCGATAACACCGGCAACGTTCGGGCCCATTGCGTGCATCAGAAGGAAGTTTGTAGGATCTGCCTCTGCACCCACTTTCTGGGATACACGGGCTGCCATAGGTACTGCGGATACACCTGCGGAACCGATCAGCGGGTTGATCTTTCCATGAGTCAGTTTGCAGAGCAGTTTACCAAGCATACATCCGCCGAATGTACCGATTGCGAATGCAACAAGACCTAAAACTACGATCTTCAGAGTATCTGCGTTTAAGAATGCTTCTGCACTTGTGGAAGCACCTACGGATGTACCCAGAAGGATAACTACGATATACATCAGGGCATTGGAAGCTGTTTCTGTCAGCTGTTTTACAACACCGCACTCTCTGAACAGGTTACCAAGCATGAGCATACCAACCAGCGGAGCTGTTGTAGGCAAAATCAGGCAGACAACGATTGTGATAACGATCGGGAACAGGATCTTCTCCAGTTTGGAAACCGGGCGAAGCTGATCCATTTTGATCTTACGTTCTTTCTCTGTTGTGCAGAGTTTCATGATAGGCGGCTGGATGATCGGAACCAGTGACATATAGGAATATGCTGCCACTGCGATCGGTCCCATCAGTGCAGACTGTCCAAGTTTACCTGCAAGGAAAATGGAAGTCGGGCCGTCAGCACCACCAATGATGGAGATAGCTGCTGCTGCTTTTCCGTTGAATCCAAGGAAGATTGCAAGGAAGTAAGCTGCATAGATACCAAGCTGTGCTGCAGCACCCATCAGGAAGCTGATCGGGTTTGCGATCAGCGGACCGAAGTCTGTCATGGCACCTACACCCATGAAGATCAGGGATGGTAAGATACTCCACTCATCAAGGATGTAGAAATAATGAAGAAGTCCACCTACACCATTGGACATATCTTCCGGGTTTGCCATAATGTCCGGATAGATATTTACAAGCAGCATACCGAATGCGATAGGAACAAGCAGAAGCGGCTCGAATCCTTTCTTGATAGCAAGGTAAAGGAATACGCAGGCTACTGCGATCATCAGGTAATTGCCCCATGTCAGATTAAAGAATGCTGTCTGATGAATCAGGTTGGACAATGTTTCTGTTACATAAGACATTTGACTACCTCCCGTCTTAGTTCATTGTTGCTAAAGTATCTCCGTTTTCTACAGAGGCACCTTCTGCAACATCAATGCTTGCGATAGTACCGTCCTGAGGAGCTACTACAGGGATTTCCATTTTCATGGATTCAAGAATAATTACGCTGTCTCCGGCTTTTACTGCCTGTCCAACGCTTGCTGCTACTTTGACAACTTTGCCAGGTACGGAAGCAGTTACTTTTACTGCACCGGCGCCTGCTGCAGGAGCTGCTGCTTTCGGAGCTGCTGCAGGTGCAGCCTTAGGTGCTGCTTTCGGAGCTGCTGCAGGAGCGGATACGCTTCCTGTTTCTTCAACAGTTACTTCATATGCTGTACCATTTACTGTAATTGTATAGCTTTTCATTTTAAAATCCTCCTAAATAAATGACAATTATCTTCTATTTCTTTTTACTTTACGGATGGAACGAACTACGAAGCCATCTGTTGTAGTTCCTTCTGCTGCTGCGATGGCTGCTGCAATAACAGCTACCAGCTCTCCGTCATCTGCAAGGTTCTCTTCTGCCTGTGCAGGTGCTGCCTGTGCGATGGCTGCTGCCTCTGCCTCTTTTGCAGCTTTGGCTGCTTTTGCTTCTGCTGCTTTCTTTGCTTCCGGATTCGGAATGAATCTGAACAGAGAAATCAGAAGGCTTAATAAAATCAGCATTACGAATACAGTTCCAATACCCATCAGAGTATTAAGACCTGCTCTCTGAAGAGTCTTGCCCATACCATACTGTACATCTACAGACATGGAAGTCGGTGTTCCCTGTGAGTCAAAGACATATACAAAGTTTGCATCTGCTTTCTCAAATTTAAGAGGAACAGTAACTGTGTACTGATCATCTTTGAAAGTTACAGTAGTTTCACCATTGCTGTCCTTCTTTGCGCCAAGTTCATCCTTGGATGTCTGCCAGGACTGCATGGCACTTGTTGTAAAGTCATCTCCTGAACTCATGTAATTCTCGATGTCTTCATCTTTAAGCTGGACAATGGCATCTGTCAGTCCTTCTGCTGTAGTTACCAGTGTGGACTTAACAGTATCATCAACCTTATCTGCGGCAAATACCACAGAGGTGCTGCCGATCACCAGCGCAGCCATTACGAGAAATGTCATGAATACAGAAGTTATTTTTTTGATCATTTTCATATGCGTCACCCCGCTTAGACCGTTCCATGTTTCTTAGACGGACGATCTTCTCTCTTTGTGAACAGCATCTCAAATGCACCGATTACATATTTTCTTGTGTCAGCCGGGCTGATCACAGTGTCAACATAGCCTCTTGCTGCTGCGGAAGCAACACCATTCTGAAGCTCTCTGTACTGAGCAGCTTTTTCATTCAGTTCAGCAGCATCTGCATCTGCATACATGATCTTAGCTGCCAGGGAAGCATCCATCATACCGATCTCTGCGTTATCCCATGCATATACAAGGTCTGCACCGATAGATTTGCTGTTCATTGCCACGTAAGCTGTACCGTAAGCTTTTCCGATGATCACATTTACCTTCGGAACAGTTGCATCTGCGAATGCAGCTACCAGTTCACCTACGGATTTCGCCATCATCTTCTCGCTGCATAAGGTTGCCATGAAGCCTGTTGCGTTTGTAAGTGTAAGTACCGGAATATCAAAAGCGTCGCAGAATTTCACGAAATCTGCTGCTTTTCTTGCGCCTCTTGCAGAGATGCTTCCGTCAAATGTTTCTACTTTCTTACCTTCTGCGTCATATACTTCGCTTCTGTTTGCAACAGCACCTACTGTAGCGCCGTTTAAACGGATAAAGCCTGTAACCATGTCTTTTGCATAGTCTGCTTTTGTCTCGAAGAATTCACCGTTGTCAGCGATCTGAGAAAGTGCGATTGCTGTGTCACCTGCACAGTTTGCAAGATCTGCGCATACGCGGTTAAGATCATCTGTACACTCTGTGTAATTGTCTGTGTCTTCATTATTAGAAGGAAGAAGTGATACTAAGGAACGAATCTGGCCAAGAATCTCATCCTCTGTACCAACGCCATCAATCACACCTGTCTCTTTGCTCTGGAAATCAGCTGCTGCTGTGTCGCATTTGTCTGTGTTGTTTCCTTCCAGTGCGTTTGGTGTGTTGACGAACATTTTTCCTTTTTTGGATTCCATGAATGTGAAATCTGTCAGGGACGGGATAACTGCCATACCACCGCCGCATGTTCCGAAGATTGCTGTGATCTGCGGGATCACACCGGATGCCAGTGTCTGTTTCAGATAGATCTGTCCGAAAGCTTCCAGTGCGTCTGTTGCTTCCTGAAGACGGATACCTGCACAGTCAACAAGTCCGATAACCGGAGCGCCTGTTTTCATGGCAAGATCATAAAGTCTTGTGATCTTCTTTGCATGCATTTCACCAACAGTACCGTTTAATACAGATGCATCCTGGCTGTATACATAAACCAGTTTGTCATCGATCACACCATATCCGGTGATAACACCGTCAGATGGTGCCTTGTTTGCAGTCATGTTGAAATCTGTGGATCTGGCTGTTACACCCTGTCCGATTTCGACAAAACTGTTTGCGTCAAGCAAAGAAGTAATTCTTGTGCCTGCTAAGCTTTGTGTTGCATTACTCATTCTTGTTTGCCCTCCATCTTTATGAGAATATTTAAAAGTTAACCCAAAAATTTAGCCGATTTTAATTTTACCTTTTCCGGCAGAAAATTTCAACATTTATTTGTCATTTTCGTTAAAAATATAGCAGAAAAATTTGTCAGGTTTCTCCAAATTTTGTTTTTTTGAGCATTTCTTCCTATTTAATAGAGGGTATTACGGTTATTTTGTATTGTCCTGTATTTCACCCTCTCCCGCAAACCAGTGTGTCGACAAGTTGATTTCTCGAACAATCATGCGTCTGAATTTCTTATTTCTATCCTGCAAGATTGTTTCAAGAATCAACTTGTCGGCACACCAGAGCGTGTTTGAAGCAACTATACCACACACTTGTCTGCGAATCCGACTACACAGGTATAAAAGTCTCAGCGCGGCTCGGCGAAAAAATACTATAGCCATACAGGTTCAGCAGGATTTTCCCATGATGTGGATGCAGTTGCGAATGCTTTCATTCAGTACGCGGACAGTGCACGGAAAACCATAGATGTTTTTTATTATATAGCACGAATTATCAATTAGATTTATGGATTATCCCGTTATATAATTAACACATCAAAGAAATTCAGGCCACAGCTTAAGCACTGAACAATTATAGATCCAACAGAAAATTTCAGGAGGAAAGACGTAATGAAAAGCAATTACCAGCATATTTTCACACCACTCACAGTAAAAAATATGACTATCAAAAACCGTATCGTTATGATGCCTATGGGAACCAATTACGGGGAACAGAACGGCGAAATGAGTTTTCTTCACATTAATTATTATAAAGAGCGTGCCAAAGGCGGCACAGGTCTGATCATCGTAGAGAATGCAAGCGTAGATTCTCCGCAGGGTTCCAACGGAACTACTCAGCTTCGTATTGACCACGACAACTATCTGCCGCGTCTGTACAAATTCTGTGAAGAGATCCACAAATATGGTACCTGTATTGCGATCCAGATCAACCACGCAGGTGCTTCCGCTGTTTCCGCACGTACAAATATGCAGCCGGTTTCCGCATCTGATGTTCCGTCCAAAGAAGGCGGAGAAATCCCGCGTCCGTTATCAGTGGAAGAAATCCATCACATTGTAAAGAAATACGGCGAGGCTGCAAAGAGAGCCCAGGCTGCAGGTTTTGACGCAGTAGAAATCCATGCGGGACATTCCTATCTGATCAGCCAGTTCCTTTCTCCTCTTACAAACAAACGTACAGATGAGTTCGGCGGATCTGTGGAAAACAGAACACGTTTCTGCCGTATGGTCATTGAAGAAGTAAGAAAACAGGTCGGACCTTTCTTCCCGATCATGCTCCGTCTCAGCGCAGATGAGCTGATGGAAGGCGGCAATACTCTTGAGGATACTCTTGAATATCTGGAATATGTTCAGGATGAAGTTGATATCTTCGATGTTTCCTGCGGTTTAAACGGTTCTATCCAGTATCAGATCGATGCCAACTACATGAAAGACGGATGGCGTTCCTATATGCCTAAAGCTGTCAGAGAGAAATTCGGCAAACCATGTATCTCCATGGGAAATATCCGTAACCCGAAGGTTGCCGAGCAGATCCTCGCTGACGGCGATGCAGACCTGATCGGTATGGGACGTGGTCTTATCGCAGAACCTGCATGGGTGAATAAAGTAGCTACAGGCAGAGAATGTGACCTTCGCAAATGTATCTCCTGTAACATCGGATGTGCAGGAAACAGAATCGGCTTTAACCGTCCGATCCGCTGTACTGTAAACCCAGCTGTTCTGGAAGGTGATGTTTATAAGAATCAGAAAGTGAACAAGAACTGTAACGTTGTAGTAATCGGAGGCGGTACTGCCGGCCTGGAAGCTGCCTGTACAGCCGCAGAAGTAGGCTGTAATACCTTCCTTCTGGAAAAAGGTGAAACTCTTGGCGGTCTTGCTTCTGTGATCTCTAAGATTCCTGCAAAGAAGCGTCTGGCTGATTTCCCGAACTATCTGATTCACAGAGCAGAGCAGCTTGAGAATCTTTATATCTTCACAAACACAGAAGGAACACCGGAAAATATCCGCAAGTTCCATCCGAACCTGATCGTAAGCTCCACAGGTTCCGCACCACTGCTTCCTCCGATCAGGGGACTTCACGACCGCATTGACAAAGAAGGCAGCAAGGTTGCTTCTATCCTGGGAATGATTAATCACATCGATGACTATCCGGAAGATATGACAGGCAAGAAGGTTGTTGTTGTGGGCGGCGGTGCTGTTGGTCTTGATGTTGTGGAATTCTTTGCAGCAAGAAATGCCGAGATTTCTATTGTGGAGATGATGGATCAGATCGGACGTGACTTGGATCCTGTTACAAAGAATGACATGAAGGACCAGATGAAGAAACATCATGTAGCTCAGCTTACAAAGACAGCTCTTCAGGAAGTAAAAGACAGCTCTTTCCTTGTAAAAGATGCAGAAGGTGAACGTGAGCTTCCATTTGACTACGGATTCGTATGTCTTGGTATGAGAGCTCAGGGACAGCTTTTCGCAGAGCTTTCCGATGCTTTTGTTTCTGATGATGTTGAGATCCTGAACATCGGAGACAGCAAACGTGCAAGAAGGATCATCGACGGAACTCTGGAAGGAAGAAATATCCTTAATACACTGACTCAGATGGGATACCTTCAATAAAAACCTTTACAACAAAATACGAAAGGGGATATTATAATGGCTGAAAGAATTACCGGACATACTGAATTAATCGGTCTGATGGCTTACCCGATCCGTCACTCCAGCTCTCCTGCAATGCAGAATGAGGCTTTTGCAAAACTCGGGTATGACTACGCTTACCTTGCTTTCGAGGTTGGCGCAGATGAAATTGAGGATGCAGTAAAAGCAATCCGTACTCTGAAAATGAGAGGTTCCAATGTTTCCATGCCAAACAAAACTCTGGTTGGAAAATACCTGGATAAGCTTTCTCCTGCAGCAGAATTATGCGGTGCAGTTAACACGATCGTAAATGACAACGGTCATCTTACAGGTCATATCACTGACGGTATCGGATTTATGTCTGCCCTGAAAGATAATGATATTGATGTGATTGGAAAGAAAATGACCATTGTCGGTGCAGGCGGTGCTGCCACTGCCATCGAGATCCAGGCTGCTTTAGACGGTGTTGCCGAGATTACAATCTTCAACCGCAAGGATGAATTCTGGGATCGTGCAGTATCCACAGTAGAGAAGATCAACACAAAGACATCCTGCCATGCAGTTCTTTATGATCTGGCAGATCTTGATAAACTGAAAGCTGAGATGGATGACAGTTTTATCTTTGTCAATGCTACAGGTGTGGGAATGAAACCACTGGAAGGACAGTCCGTTGTTCCGGACAAGTCTTACTTCCGTCCTGAACTGATTGTTATTGATGTTCCTTACTCTCCGCTGGAAACAAAAATGCGTTCCATGGCCAAGGAAGTTGGATGTAAGACTATGAATGGTCTGGGAATGATGTTATTCCAGGGTTCCGCTGCATTTGAGTTATGGACAGGCGAACCAATGCCTATCGAACATATGAAAGAGATTCTTCACATCTCCTATGATGACTGATACCTGATGGTATCTTCAGTATGGATATCTCATATTGTGATGCAGAACAAATCATTTCACTGATCTTTCTGCACATAATATTTGATATATACCGCTTTTCGGCGTACTGCAGGAGATGTACTGATATATTACTCCGCGCAGAATGTACATATTCTGCAGTTTGCTTCAAAAAGCTGTTGATCATGCGGTTATGTTACGGTTATTCTTATAACAGTTCCATAATAATCCGGAACTACTATAATACAACAGAAAATATGAGGATAAACAGATGAACACAGTTCAGGTAAAAAACACTGTGATCGGCGAGGGCAGACCTAAGATCTGCGTTCCCATCGTAGGAAAAACAAAAACAGACATTCTCGAAGAAGCCAAAAAGATCACTGCTCTTCCGGTTGATGTGGTTGAGTGGCGTGTTGACTGGTTCGATGATGTCTTTGCTACTGAAAAAGTATTAGAAACCGCAAAAGAGCTTCAGGAAGTCTTAAAAGATATCCCTGTTCTTCTTACATTCCGTACTTCCAAAGAAGGCGGTGAGAAAGAAATTTCTGTAAATGACTATGCTGCTTTAAATATTGCAGCTGCTCAGAGCGGTTATGTAGATTTAATTGATGTAGAAGCATTTACAGGTGATGAAGTTGTTAAGACAATCATCAATGCTGCTCATGAGGCAGGTGTAAAGGTAATTGCTTCCAACCATGATTTCTTTAAGACTCCGGAGAAGGAGGAGATTATCAGACGTCTTCGTATGATGCAGGATTTCGGTGCTGATATTCCGAAAATGGCTGTTATGCCGACCTGCAAACAGGATGTTCTTACACTCCTCTCTGCTACTCTGGAAATGTCTGAGAAATATGCAGACCGCCCGATCATTACCATGTCCATGGCAGGAACAGGCGTTGTAAGCCGTCTGACAGGTGAGACATTCGGCTCCGCTCTCACTTTCGGTGCTGCTTCCAAAGCTTCTGCTCCGGGACAGGTCGGTGTGCATGAATTAAAACAGGTGCTGGATATCATTCACAGCAGCCTGTGATCTGTTGATGAATGATGTGATATCGGATGCTATTTTGCCCATAGCTTCTGATATCATTCATATCCGGCAGCAGATGATTGTTATCCCATGAGATATATGACAATAAATATTTACTCAAAAAATACTCCTTAAAACTTCATGCTGAAAATTTCCATGACAAAGGACCTGTCGAAAACCTGACAGGTTCTTTGCTTTTATTCTTTATACTTTTTTCTGATTGATCATCAAATTCAGGATTGTAACATCTGTATCTTTCATTCCAACTCTTCCTACATATCCCATATTTCGGATTGTATCCTCAACATTATCACGTACCAATCCTTCCCCTGCCTGAAAACAATGATCTGCATCCTCCAGAGCGTATGCCATAATTGCTGCATCTACTGCCGAAGCGATTTTGGCAGCACATGAAGACTTAGCTCCATCACATACAATGCCACTTGTATTTGCAAGAGCATTTGTGATTGTTTTAGATATTGCATTGTAATCACCCCCGTTTAACCAGGATATGGCAGCTCCTGCTCCACATGCGGCACTTACCGCTCCACAGTAAGCTGACAGACTTCCAATATAAGTTTTCTGATGAATCGCTACTAAGTTGCTTACAACCAGTGCCCGATACATTTTCTCTTTAGGAACTTTAAGTTCTCTGGCATATTCGATGACTGGCAAAGAACAGGTCATTCCCTGATTTCCGCTCCCGGAATTAATAACTACCGGCATAGAGCATCCATTCATTCTTGCATCAGATCCAGCCGCCGCCTTTGCTCTGGCACGTACTTTGACATCATCACCATATGCTCGAAGCAAGGTACGTCCAACTTCTGCTCCGTAATGATTACGCAGGCCTTCTTCGGAAATTGCTGTATTCATAGCAATTTGGCGTCCTATAACCTCCTCTATCTCTTTTATATCCACAATTTCTGCAAACTCCAGAATATCTGCTACATTCAGCAAATCTCTTTTATCCTGGTTTTTCTCTGTTTTTTTCTGCTGAAAGCCCTTCTTTTCCAACAGTATCTCATCGTCTTTTTTGATCAGGACAATATTCGTATGTTTATTTTCTATAACCACAACTGCTCTATGTCCATTTTGCGTAAGTTCTGCACGGATATAAAGATTCTCTACTCCTTCTTCAAGATAACATGTACAGAATTGTGCTTCAAGAAGTTTTGCTGTCTGAATGCGTTCAGCTTCTGTAATTCCCTCCAGTACTTCCAGTTTCCGTTCTGCCTGACCCCCAACCATTCCAAGAACTGCAGCAGCTTCAATACCTCTCATTCCTCCTGAATTTGGTACTGTAACACTTTTTACATTTTTTATTATATTTCCACTGCAATAAAGATTTAAATGTCCATCATATTTTTTATTTCCATCATCATCTGTTTTTATCACTTTTTCCAGCACAGAAGCTGCTGTTGCAGTTGCATATGCAATTGCAATAGGTTCCGTACATCCCAGAGCAGGAACAAGTTCTTCTCTGAGAATCTCCAGATAACTCTCATACACTTTTTTTTCCATGAATGCGCGCTCTCTTCTCCTAACTGTCAAGCAAAGTTCTTTACCATCTGATTCAGATGATATGTTTTTCTTACGGCAGCATTTTTCCTGCTGCAAGATAAATTTCATACCATTCTTCACGGCTCAGAACAATATCGGATGCTCTACTTATATCCTGAATTCTTTTCAGATTTGTACTTCCTACAATTGTCTGGATTCCTGCGGGATGACGCATAATCCATGCAACTGCGATTGCATTCTGTGTTACCCCATATTTCTCTGCCAGACGATCTAACACTTTATTCAGTTCCGGAAATTTCTCGTTTCCAATAAATATTCCCTCAAACATTCCATACTGGAACGGAGACCATGCCTGCAATGTCATTTTCTTCAGTCTTGCATACTCGATAATACCACCATCACGATCACATCCTGCATCATTATGGATGTTTACATTTAGTCCTGCATCAATCGTTGGACAGTGAGCCGCTGAAAACTGTATCTGATCAATACAGATTTTTCCACCACAGTATTGATTTAGTAATTCAATCTGCATCGGATTGTGATTGCTTACACCAAATGCTTTTACTTTTCCGCTTTTTTCCAGAATTTCAAATGCTTCTGCTACCTCTTCCGGCTCCATCAACGCATCCGGACGATGAAGAAGTAATATATCTACATAATCTGTTTTTAAACGTTTCAGACTTCCATCTACAGAATTCAGAATATATTCTTTTGAAAAATCATAACAGATACCCGGACGTATGGCACATTTTGTCTGAATCACCATCTTTTCACGCAACTGAGGTGTCAGCGCATTTCCAAATACTGTTTCGGCTTCTCCGCCTGCATAAATATCTGCATGATCAAAAAAATTAATTCCACACTCCAGTGCTCCTTCAGTCAGACTTCTTACCGCTTTTTCATCAGATAAACCTGTAATTCTCATGCATCCAATTCCAATTCTTGATACATTGTCTATTTTGTCACTAATCTGAAACATTTTCATTTTGTATCCTCCTGTATTATACTTAATTTTATTATACTTAATTTATGTATTTCTCTTTAGTTAACGTATTTCTTTTATTCTTTTGTCCAGTTTTTTAAGTGCAAAAACATATATTTTCACTGCATTCTTCAGATTTTCAAACAATTCTGCTTCATCCGCACAATGACAGTTTCCATGTCCTTTTGGAAGTCCGAGCCTGTCTAGATTTCGCTCCTGTCCAGGGCCAAATGCCACTGCATTGGGAATTTTCCTCGCATAAGTTCCTCCTCCCATAACAAATGGTCTGCCTTCAAGACCTGTAACCTCCCTCCATGCTTCCATCAGAGTCTGTATGAAAGGCTGTTCCGGATTCATATAATATGGTCTGCTGTCTTCAATACCAATGATGTGAATTCCTGATTTAGCAGCTTCTGTTTGCAGCTTCGGAAGAAAATCTTCTGTTTTTTTAGTAACTGGATAACGGATGTCAATCACTATTCTTAAATGTCCTTCGTGCAGAAATGCCTGACCTATATTGCATGTCAGTCTACCAGAACATTCATCAGAACAACAAATTTCTGTTTTTTCCCCATAACCGCCTTCTGAAACTCTCTCCACAAATTCTAATGCTCTTTTTGTCTGTTCAGGAAAATTTTGCATTTTCAACTTTCCACAAAGTATACCTATTGCATTTTGAGTTCCATCCGGAAAAGCTGCATGTCCACTGATTCCCACTGCTGTTTCTTCGCTCTTTTGTCCTATTTTGTTCTCCGCAACCGCATGAGCAAAAGACGGCACGCTGTTAGGCGCAGTCCCTCCGTCAAATTCCCGAATCCCCTCTACTGCACTAACAGTTTCCATCAACACAATACAATGTCCTTTTTCTCCGCAACATACGGGAAATCCACAATCAGCAACAAAAGAATATTCCGGTGCTTTTTTGTATTTCAGATAATATTCTACATCTGTCATACCGCTTTCTTCCTGACATCCAAGAATCTGCCTTACTTTAATATTATTCAGAATTTCTTTTTCCCTACAATATTTCATTGCATATAAAACAGCAACTGCGGGACCTTTATTATCCTGTACTCCACGCCCAATTAAATAGCCATCCTTTTCTGTACACGTATAAGGCGGATATATCCATCCTTTTCCTTCCGGAACTACGTCCAGATGATTCCATATTCCAATCTCAACATTCCCTTTGCCTGTAGCAATAGTCAGACAGTGTCCGTCTATATCTTCTGTCTCCATCTGTTCTCTCAATCCAAATGCTCGCATCTGTTCCAGTGCTTCCCTGCATTTTTTTCCATATGGTGCCCCCGGAATTGCTTCCTGCTGATCAGCAATACTCGGGATTCTGATCAATGCTGCAATATCTTCTCGCATCTGATCTTCCTGTCTGGAGATCCATTGTTCTAATAATTCCATATCCGGCTGCGGCTTATTTTCTTCATTCCATTCAACTTTCCCTGGATTCATTTTCACTTCCTCCATTTTTCAGAAATATTCGGTATTTCTTTGGTGTCATTCCTGTTTCCTGTCGGAAAATACGTATAAATTGTGAGGTATCGTTATAACCCGACATCAATGCAACATCTGTTACGGACCATCTCGCATCTGCCAGAAATTCCTTAGCATGACAAATCCGAATCATTCGCAGAAATGCAGAAAAACTAATTCCTTTCTTCTCAGCAAATAAGTGGCTGATATAACTCTGATTCATGAAAAATACATTTTCCGCAAGATTCCGGATTGTAATGTCCATATTATAGTTATTGACTGCATATTCGCTCATCTTCTCCACAATGTCCATTCCCGTATTTGTCAACTCATCTGATTGTCTCTGCGGCTGCATATGACAAATATTTTCCGCAATCCTCCTGAGATAGCTTTCAATCTCCAAAACAGAATCAAACTTCAGAAAACCTTCTGACAGATTATCTAATTCTTTATCATGATTTTCCATTCGAATCGTCCTTCGGTATATAAGGATAATCTGCGAATACAGAAGTTCCATACATTCTATTCGAATCGGGAGAACTTTCTCAATATCTTTAAAAAGTTTATCCAGCGTTGTCCCTGTTTTGCTTTCATTCCCTTCCTTTAGATATTGTTCCAGTTCTCTTTCTATTTCTTTTTCAAGGTAATATTCTGAAAAATCTTCCTGTTTTATTTCCTTCGCAAAAATCAGAGATTCCCTTTTATAAATTCTGCTCTTTATCGCGGTAACCGCTTCTCTAAAAGCATCCAAAACAGAAGCATTTGCACCATACACATTACTGATTCCTATCTTAACCTGGGAATCCTCTTTCTCCAGCAGTTTTCTGATACGTCTCCAGAAAAACAGCATATCTCCCTCCGGTCTTACAAGCAATACCCACATATTCGGTTTCAATTCTACAAACCGAATCTTCGTCAGCATGATACTTCCGCAGCTTTCTTCCAATTCCGTAAGAAAGATTTCCTGTCTGGGCTTATCACGAAGAAACAGAAAAACACCTAGCTGATATTGCGGAAACACTCTTTCAAACATATTTTTCTCTATAAAACCGGAATATTTTGATTCCTGAATGCTGTTCAAAATATATTGTGTTGCCATATCTTTTCTGGATAGCAAAGCTTCTTTTCGTTCTATTTTATGCTGAGTGACAAACTTATTCAGACATTCTGTCAGAGCCGTATCATCAATTGGTTTCAGTAAATAATCTGAAGCTCCATTTACAATTGCACTGCGAGCATATTCAAAATCAGAGTAAGCACTCAGAATAATTACTTTTATTTTTAATTCATTATTGCGGATCTCCTGAAGAAGCTGTATCCCATCCATTTTAGGCATACGAATATCTGTCAAGACAAGTTCTGGTTTATATTTTTCGCAAAATTCCCAGCCTTCCTCTCCATTAGATGCCTCCGATATCTCAAAAAGTCCATCCTGATCATATTTTTTGATTTGTCTTATCATGGCTTTTCTTGCATAAAATTCATCTTCTACAACCAGCACCTTCACTTTTCATGATTCTCCTTTCGCCCGCAATATACTACTTCTACAGGATCAACCTTTTACAGATCCTGCTGTCAGTCCTTTGACTATGTATTTCTGTCCCATACAATAAATGATCAACATAGGCAACATAGCAAGTAAGTATGCCGTAAACGCCATTGTATAGTTAAAAGAATATTCTGTCTTAAAATTATACTGAAAAAGAGGAAGCGTCCAAATAGCCTGTGAACGGTTTAAAATTAGTAAAGGGAGCATAAAGTCATTCCAGATCCACAAAGTATCCATGATCAGCAACGTAGAAATCATAGGCTTTACCAGAGGAAGTACTATTTTTACATATGTCTGAAATACACTGCAACCGTCAATCTGTGCAGACTCCTCAATTTCGTAAGGAAGACCTCTGATATAATTTACAAACAGAAATACTCCCTGCGTCAGGCCAAATGCCGCATACAGAATAATCAGTCCCGCATGATTAAGCATATTTAACTTTGACATCATTTTGGTTACAGGCAACAATACTACCTGCGACGGAACAAATAACCCCATCATAATATAAAAATAAATTGTTTTGTAATACTTCCGGTTAAAGTTTCTTGCAATAGAATAAGAAACAGACGGAACAAAAATCAAAATCAAAATGATGGATATTACTGTTATTTTAAATGAATTTTTCAAAAAAATCCAGTAATTACTGTTAGTAAACAATTCAATATAATTTTCCAGATTCAGTTTTGAAGGAAGCGCAAAGAAATTTTTTCCGGCCTCCTCCAATGTTTTAAATGAGTTGATCAGCACCATCCAAAGAGGGCATAAAATCAGGAGTAATCCACCGATCAAAATAATATTTCTAAAAAAAAGCCATACTCTTTCGTCATTTCCTGCTTTTATCTTCATCAGTCCGTCCCTCCTTTACTTGTCAGTTTCAACTGCGTAAGTGAGAATATCGCAACAATCACAAATAATATACATGCTTCTGCATTTGCCATGGAAAATCGCATATTTTTAAACGCATCATTATATATCAGAATTCCTATTACTTCTGTTGCCCGGACAGGTCCACCTCCGGTAAGTGCGTACGGAAAATCAAATGAGGTAAATCCCTGTTTAATTGTAAGTATAAGATTTACTGTTACTGTTGGAAGCAAATAAGGAAATGTAACATACCTGAAACGCTGAAAAGCTGTGGCACCATCAATTTTGGCAGATTCATACTGCTCTTCTGGAATCTGCTGCAAACCGGCTATAAAGATTACCGTTGGCATCGCAACCGCCTGCCATATCTGTACAAATACAACTGCAGGCAACGCCGTATCTCCAGACATCAGAACGCTGTTAGATAACCAGGAAATTCCCAGTGCTTTCCCGATTACCGGAATCACTCGATAATAAATCTGATCCCAGATCAGTGCAATTGTAACACCACCAATCATTGCTGGAACAAAATACACGGATTTTACTAATGTCTTAAACTTTTTCAGTGAATTCAGTGAAATTGACAAAATCAGTGATGTTACAATTACCCCAATCACCAGCAATACACTGTAAATCACCGTTGTTTTTATAGCATTCCAAAAGTTCGGATTTTTGAGCAATATCTTATAATTCTTCCACCCGATAAAATTCATTTTCTGAGCCATTCCATCCCAGTCTGTAAAACTGTATCGAATACCATTGATTACAGATACCACGTAAAAAAATGTATAAAGCACTACCGGTATCAGTGTAAACAGAAAAAACGTCACTCTGCCCGATAACTTTTTTCTTTTTGTATTATTCATATAGCACTCCTCTTAAAAGGCTTTGTTTATTATTATCAAATCCAGGTTCAAAAAAAGATTGCTGCCAATGAATCATTATTCTTACGCAGCAATCTTTTTTTGAACGTATACGGTTTTTCTACATTGAGCCGTTTAATATTTTACTGTGCGCTTGAAATTTCAATTGATACATCCATGTCTTTCATAACGGCATCTACATCTTTATTTGCCCAGAATCCCTGCACTACATTATAAAGATCAGTAGTTACATTGTTATCAATTGTAGACGCCATCCAGTCATGTGTTTTTCCGGCATTAATCATATCTACCATAGGTTTTATTCCATCATCATTGCTTGTAACACCTGTGATACAGGATGGTGCACCGTCATTATCGCAGAATATCTGTGCATTTTCAGGATCAGCAAGATAAGAAAGGAATCTATATGCTGCATCTTTTTCCTTATCACTTGCCTGTGCAGATACACAAATTGCAGCATCAATACCGGATAAGCACTTAGTATCATCATAAGAATCATTTGGAAGTGGGAATACACCAATTTCCAGATTCGGGTTAATAGACTGGATAGTTCCTCTCGCATAAGAACCTGTAATCGTCATTGCATATTCACCATTTACAAAATTTTCGTAACATGTTGTATCAGAAAGTGCCAGTGCATCTTCATTCGCATAGGAAAGAAGTGTGTTCATCTTTTCAAATACATTTTTAAATTCTTCGTCTCCTTCAATTTTTGCCTCTCCGGAAACAACTTTTCCGATAGTTTCCACACCATCCGGTGCCCATGCAACAGTTGCTGCCTGGAACAGATGTCCTACACGCGCCGGATCTTTTCCATGCATTCCAACAGGAGTAATTCCTGCCTCTTTTAACTTATCACATACTGCAGTAAACTCTTCCCATGTAGTCGGGATTTCTAATCCATTATCTTCAAAGGTCTTTTTGTTATAGTAAACTCCAATATAGTTTCGGCTGTAAGGAAGCGCATAATATCCACCATCTTCCTGTTTTGTCATTTCCAGTGCGGATTCATTGACGTTTTTTAGGAAATCCTGATCAGAAAGATCCTGTACATATCCATTGGCAACTTTCTGTTTAAACTGTGTCTGTGTTGGATAATCGGAAAAAATCACCGGAATATCACCAGAAGAAATTCTGGATGTAAGAACTGTTCCTGCATCCGGAACTGTATTCATTTCAATCTCTATATCTGAATTTTCTTTATTGAACTTATCAATAATCTCCTTATATCCCTTTTGAGGTCCTTCTTCTCCCTTCTGCTGAAAGAATTCAATTTTTAATGGTTCATCTGCCATTGCTGCTGTTGCAGGTAACATACATGCTGTCATTGCCATTGTTGCACAAAGTAATGCTGCCAAACTCTTCTTACCCATAATATAATTCTCCTTTTACTTTTTATTTCTTGTATGCATGTGCCGCTTCCACTGCTGTTTTAATCAGATCAAGGCTGATATTTTCGCCCTGAATCGTACAGTCAGCTCCAATCATAATTCCTTTTGTTCCAAACGCGTCCAAAATTCCTTTTACTTCTTCTCGGATTGCATCTTCAGAGCCATTCAATACATTACCCTTATTATTCATTCCACCAAGAATCGCGCTGCTGTAAAGTTTACGTCCCTGCTCCAGACTGAAATGATTATCTTTCACTGACCAATTAATCAAATCAGCCGGATAATTCTTAAACCATTCTACATGTGTTTCAAACTGATATTCCGGTTCACCACAAATATGAAGAATATTATATTTCTCTGGCATTTCCTCTGCTACTTTTAAAATCTGAAGATCATATGGGCGCACAAGTTCTTCCCATTCATTTTTTTCAAATCTTCCGATTTCACCAAACTGTGCAGAATAATATATGCCATCTGCTCCTGCCTCCAGATATCCCTTTGTCCACTCTTCCAATGCATCTGCAATAATCTTAACACCAGCCACAACTGCCTCTGGAGCTTCTTTACTGTATTTCATCAGAACATCATCACCAAAAATCATAGATGCAGCTTTAAAAGGTCCAAACATTGTCTGGAAGATCAAAACATCTTTACCTGCTTCTTTTCTTATTCCTCTTATGATCTCTGCCATTTTTGCAAATTCTTCAGAGTCTGTTCCTTTTACCTGGATATGGTACCAGTCATCCGCGCAGGTTATCTTTCCAGAAATCGGATATGGGTAATCCTGCATAATTTTAATAATATCCATATCTGTAGTTCTGAATAATTTCATATGCTCATCAATCATCTGCTGCACTGTATAATCTGATTTATAATGAAACCAGAATCCAGCCGGAATCATATCCACCTGCTCTTTTTTCATTACTGCCAGTACACGCTCTTTCTTTGTCATCTTTCTCTAACCTCCTGAATTTTCTACTGTCTTCTGCTTTGCAAAGTTCCCTGACCGTTAAAAACAGTATAATAAACTTCTTTTCAAAAAAATAGAAAGATTGTTTTATAAAAATAGAAAATTTCTTAGGATATTTTCTATTTTTTCCAAAAAATACATGCTATAATTCTTTAAAAATATTCTATCACAAATATCTGGAGGTTTTTATGAAAAAAATACATCAATTGTCTTTTCGTATGCAGATTTTTCTGTCATCACTTATTCTCGTTATTTTTCCAACGGTTCTTCTAAGCACAATAAATGCCATTTCAAAAACCAGTACAATCACTTCAGAATATAATACTTCTACTGCAGCAACACTGACGCAAATGAACCAGTCTCTTGATACACTTCTTGAAAATGCACTAAAAATAGCGGATACTCCTCTTCTCAACGATGACGCACGCAAAGCCATGATAACTAATTACGAAAAAGATTATCTGTCATATGCTCAGGATTTCAATGTTTTTCGAAATTTAATGCGCCAGACAAATCAATTGAACAGTTCTATGCTTACCGTCTATTTTCAAAATAGATACGGTTACTCTTTTGAATATAATGTAAAGACAGCGCAGCAGCGTCATACAATTGAATCTAATATGGAAAAATGGAAAAAAATAGCTGAAACTTCTAAAAACCGGACATATTTTGCACCTCTGCAGACAGATTCCAGTACCGGACACAGTATTCTTCCAATGGTCAAAATTTTACTGGATAGATACGATTACCGGGAAACAGGACTATGTTATGCAGAAATAGATTTTACTCCAATTATGGAAATCCTATCTTCATCCTGTGAAACACAAAATACACTTTTAATCTATAATGCAGATAACAAACTTACATGCACAATTAATCTTGCATCTTTTTCAGAAGCAGATATATCTTCCTCTGTTTTGTCCAAACTTGAAGACTTCAGCAATACTCTAACTTCACAGGATGCAATCGGTCAAAGTACTCTTAAGACATCTCTGGGGCAGTTTGTAATTAATGGATGCATTAATAATACTACCCAGTGGCATATTGTTCAGATCATAAGCAACGAAAAAATCGCTCATACTTTTCATGACACTATCATCAGTTACCTGGGAATTTTCCTGTTCTGCGCATTGCTTGGACTTATCCTGGCAATTTTCCTGTCCAGAATACTTACCCGTCCGGTTTCCAATCTATGTCATGAAATCGATATTCTGGATCCTTCCGATGGAACACAGATTGATCTGAAATCCTGCGGTTCCAACCAGGAATTGCGCAAACTGATTGACAGCTTTAACGGAATGAGCCAGCGTCTCTTTCTGAGCCTGAAACAAAATTATGAAATTCAGATTGCCGAACAACAAATGCGGGTTCAAATGCTGCAATTTCAGATAAATCATCATTTTCTTCATAATACTTTAAATGTTATCAAGTCACTTGCTGAAATTCATGATGTACCTGAAATCGAAACCATTGCTACTTGTATGTCTGAACTTGTACGGTATAATCTGGAAAAATTTCCTGTTGCAACTCTTCAGGAAGAACTCCAGCAGGTTCAGCGCTATATGACTATCCAGAACATACGCTTTCCCGGAAAATTCTGCTATGATATTAATGTCCCGCCTGAATTCCTGCAGATGAATCTTCCTGTATTTTTGTTCCAGCCACTTGTAGAAAACAGTGTGGAACATGGTTTTTCTAATAAAGAAAATGAATGTTATATCAGTATTTCCTGTCAACTTGAAAACGAATTACTTCATTTCCTGGTTGCTGATAACGGAAGTGGAATGTCTCAGGAACAATTAAAAACTTTTCAGTGTTCCGGCAAAACTTCTCCAAAAGGGCATCACTCTATTGGACTTGCAAATGTAAATCAAAGGTTACACAGTTATTATGGAGAGGAATATGGACTTTTGGTAGAAAGTATACCTGGCGAAGGTACTATTATTGATATTGTACTGCCTTCCTCAGCCATTAATATAGAGCCTTCCTTTTTCCAACCTGAATTATCCAAAACTATCTCTTTATCTCAGAATCCTTCACAATAAAAAAATATCGAATTTCTCCAAAACGATTTAACCACTCATCAATAATATCCGAACTATTGGCTTCTATCATCCTGCGGCATTTAAAATGCCTCCTTCCTGCGAAAATTCAATGATAAGATGAGCGTTATTTCTGATTAATTGTTTAAAATATGCCATCTCTGTATCAGAATATCCCTCAATATCCTCCCACCTATAATCAGGAAGCCAGCATGTGGCATTGTGAAATCCTCCAAATTCATCAGGAGTTTCTATATAGACTTTTACTTTCCCATCTGCTTTCATTTCTGAATGAGTAATTTCTGTATCATCATTCAATGTCATAAACGGATACATCATAATTGCATTCATCCCTTCTTCACTTAATTTACCTGATATCCGGCACTTCTGAAATCATAAACAAGATCTGTCATGTTGTATTATTTTTCTTCATCCATGGTGCGGAGTCTGTGTACAAGCTCTTCGCAGATCTCCAGTTCGTTTTTGCCGTCTGTCTCGATGATAATGTCTGCTGCCGCCTCGTATTTGGCACGGCGTTTCTCCATCAGTTCTGTGATAAACGGAACAGTCTTATTGTTCTCGATCAGCGGACGATCGTGGTTGTCTTTGACACGGTCAAGGATTGTCTCCGGTTTTGCTGTGAGGAGAACAACACGGCCATTCTTCTTCATCTCCACTACATTGCACTCTCTCATTGGAGTACCGCCGCCGCAGGAGATTACAACATTACTGCGTGACTGCATCTCGATGAGAAGATTTGTCTCAAGATTACGGAAATACTGCTCGCCGTATGTCTCGAAGATATCGGAAATACTCATTCCCTGTCTCTGGGCAATGATTTGATCCATCTCTGCCACATCCATGGCAAATACATTCTTAAGGAAATCAGAAATTGTGGACTTACCCGTACCCATAAAGCCGATCAGTACGATATTATAATCGAAGAGCTTTCTCGCCTGGATCCGTTTACTGTTTGTGCGGATGCATTCAAATACATCGGAAACCTCATCCTTATGGCGTCTGCCTTTCATTCTCTTCTCCAGCCATTCTTTCTGCTTCGCTTCCTGCTCAGGCTGTAAGATCTGGAGTCCGTTGGCTTCTTTATATGCCATAATGTCCTCCACGATCCTGTTACGCATGATAAGTGCATCCAGAATGATCTCATCACACTGACCAAGACTCTCTCTGAGTATTTCTAACTGATTCATATCTCTTTCCCCTGTCTTTCCTATGTCAGCTTGCAGCAGACCGCAAATCAGCCACAAACTGCCATAAAATATTCATGAACGGCAATATATAAATGCCGACTGTTAAAGTTTATTATATCAATGTCGCTTTCGCATAGCAACCCTTTAAACCATTGAATTATTTCATCCGTTCGATAGTTTTTTTTCTATGAATTCAACAAACAATTCTATGGCAAGACTCTGATGACAGTTCTTTAAGGTTCCCATATACTATATCTAATGAAAAAAATCATGAAATACTTTTTCAGTGTACCATTTAAAACTGATTTTTTCCACTGATTTCTCCGCATAGACCGGATAAAAATCTATCAGTTTTCCATCCAGGTAATAGGCTATGCGGCCAAGTTTCTCCCCCTTAAGAACCGGCGCACTGACTTTCTGCGGGATTTCCATTTTACAGGTTACAGTTTCCCCTTTTTTCAGAAGGACTTCTTTTTCCCTGTCATATGCAGTTACACTGCATTTACCCCTCAGATAGATTTTCGTTCCTATATCCTGACCATCTTCCACACCGTCTGTTACCAGAATTTTTCCGGTCTGTGGTTCTTTCCAGTAGGTTTCGTACTCATAGTTGTAATCTCCGAAGTCCAGCAGTTTCTTTGTGTCACTCCATTTATAGGTTTTGTGGTTGGGCCATCCACAGCCAAGGAGGCTGACGATAAATGTTTTGCCCTCTTTTTCCCAGGCACATACATAACAGTAGCCAGCCTGGGAAGTATAGCCTGTTTTTCCGGCAAGAACTCCGTCTCTCATGTCAAGAAATGCATTGGCATTATGTACAGAAAAGGTTCTCTTTCCTGTGATCTCCGAGAATGTATAATCTCTGGTCTGTGCAATGTGCAGGAATGTTTCGTTTTTAACAGCATAGCGCATGATCAGCGCCAGATCTTTGGCTGTTGTGTGATGTTTTCCGTTCTCATCCTCAGCATCCAGGCCATTGGGTGTGATAAAATACGTATCCTTACATCCTATCTGTTTTGCTTTCCGGTTGAGCATTCTGGCAAAGCCTTCCACGCTTCCTCCGCAGTGTTCTGCAATGGCAACCGCTGTATCATTATGGCTTTTCAGCATAAGGGAATACAGAAGATCCTCCAGATAATACTGTTCTCCTTTCCGAAGTCCCAGCTTTACTTCCGGCTGGGATGCCGCATTCTGAGAAACCTGAACATAATCATCCCCCAGAGAGTTCTCCAGTGCCACAATACAGGTAAGCACCTTGGTTGTGCTGGCATTTGCCAGAGGACGCTCCCCATCCTTTTCATAGAGTACTCTGCCTGACTCTCCGTCCATGAGGACTGCTGATAATGCATACAGTTCTGCCGGTTCTTCTGCAACAGGTGTCATGTCTACTGTCTGAGGTATTTTGTGCTCCGCTCCCCGGGCGGAGGTGTATGTCTGCGTAAACAATAATACCGCCGTCACAACAATGACAGCGGCAATATGTTTCATTCTCATACTCCACCTCACATGCTGGCAATCCATGAATATCACTGTTCATAATTTACGGTTATTCACAGATTTATTGTTTACAGGATATCTGCATGATTTTGCTTCACCCTATAAGATAATTTATGCCTGCATGTCCGGAATATGACTGTCACAGTTCCGAAAAATATCGGGACATACCCATTACCCGTTATAGGTCCGGTCCCATCTTCTGCTCAGATGATAAGCTCCCTCCCTTAAGGTATAAAGCTCTCTCAGATATTCCACAGCTTCGGGAACCGCCTCTCTGTAAAGCCTCTCAAGTTCAGGCATGGGAGCTTTTGCCTGCTCTACTGCTTCGGCAGTCATGAAATGTTCAATGACAGAGCCGATGGACTCTCCTCCCAGTCTCAGAAGTCTCCCCAGAATCCTGCGTTTTCTGCCGTGGTCATCACATACCATAAAATTGGTAAAAATTTTCATCATCCTGACAGAAATATAAATGTTCATGGTTTTCACCAGAGGAATGGCCCTGTGGATGACTCTGGCATATTCCATCTTCGGCACTATCCCGCAGGCCGGATAATAATGGTCGGGATCTTTGCCGGTCTCTTCCATAAGCACACGGTCAAATTCTTTCTCCAGAACAATGTGAGGAATAACTCCTTCTGCAGCCATCTTATTTACATAAGGATGACATGCGGAGTCCAGAATATAATGACAGCCAAATCCAAGAAGATATGCAAAGAGTGCCTCATCGTTATTTCTTCTGACCTGCCGCATCCCTTCTTCAAAAAAGGCTCTTGCCTTCTCATGATGCATCTCAATCCCGAACTGGGTAACAGGATTCTTTGAAACCATATAGTAGAACAGGATATCCGGCCCATGTAAACCGATCCTGTACAGATCTCCATGTCTGCGGAGCAGAGCTTTCATATCTGGAGGCAGTCTCTTATATACTTCTTTTCCAAATAAATCATGTGCATATGTGGTTGGCATTATTTTTTCTCCTTTATCTTACACATCCAGTTTCAGCTGGATTTCTTCCTCTGCCTCTGCCTTAAAGTCCTCTATCTGGACAGGGTCAGGGACAGGCAGGGATTCCAGATCCTGTACGCCGAAGCAGCGCAGAAACTCTTCCGTGGTTCCGAGCAGGATTGGACGTCCGGGGGCATCCAGACGCCCCAGCTCCCTGACCAGACTGTATTCTACCAGCTTGTTGATGGCGTGGTCACATTTTACCCCTCGGATCTTCTCGATTTCCGCCTTTGTAACCGGCTGTTTGTATGCAATGATGGATAAGGTTTCCAGCATAACATCTGACAGTGCCGGCTTCTGAGGATGCAGGGCAATATTGATCAGATACTGATAATATTCTTTCTTTGTACACATCTGGAAAGAATTCTCCAGTTCTATGATCTGGATGCCTCTGTTCTCTTCCTGATAACGGTCCATCATATTGCGGATGATCCTTCCTGTTGTCTTCTCGTCCACACCGATGGCTCTGGCGATCCGGGGCAGTTCTACGGAACCGCCCATTGCAAAAAGTATTGCTTCTATCGCAGCTTCTGTCTCCTTAATCTTCACTCAGTCTTCCTCATTCCTTATCCTTTTTATTACATATTGATCTCTGTATTCTGCGGTTCATCTTCCGCAAATTCTGTAAGATTCTTCCATGTATCCGGGTCTGTCTGTACTTCAACAGAGATATCATCGAACAGTCTGTCCTGCTCCACATGGATATGTCCCATTTTCATCAGTTCCAGTATGGAGAGAAAGGTGACGATCACCTGTACTTTCGAGCACTGACTCTCCAGGAGATTGCGGAAGCTGAATTTTTGATGGGTACGGGCAAAATCTTTGATCTCTATCATCTTATCAGACAGACTGACCTCTTCCTTCTCGATGGTTCCGAATTTGCTTCGGATAGGATCAACCTTGTCTTCCTGCCTGCGGATGATGGACTTGTAAATCGCATTCAGTTTCTCCAGCGTGAGACCTGCCAGAAGCTCCTTTGGATCTACAGGCTCTCTGTATTGCAGTACCTCATCCGGAATAGTGGGCTCTTTAAAGAATACATTTGCCGCATCGTCCATCTTATCCTTCAGCTCATAGGACATAAACTTATACATCTTATATTCCAGAAGTTTCTCCACCAGTTCCGCTCTTGGATCTTCCTCTTCTCCCTCTTCATTGACCTCTTTCGGGAGAAGCATTTTACACTTGATATCCAGCAATGTGGCTGCCATGACCATAAACTCACTCATGATTCCAAGGTCTTCCCTCTCCATGGCATGGATGTATTCCATATACTGATCTGTGATCTCCACGATGGGGATATCATAGATATCTATTTTATTTTTTTCGATAAGGTGCAGTAAGAGATCCAGAGGACCTTCAAATACTTCCAGCTTTACCGGAATTCCCATAGCACAGTCTTTTCCTTTTCAAGTAAATATTCATTCAGGTAAATATTGCGTTCAAATAGATTCAGATAAATATTTCGCTGCCATGCAGTCAGCAGACAGTAACAATATTCTCAGGCATTCGGTTTCAGATCCACCATCAGCAATTCCCTGGGATTATGGATTCTCACAGGTATGGTGTGTTCCCCTGCTCCTGCGCTTACCAGCATATGCTGATCCTTCCTGTGGAAATCTCCGCAGCAGAACTTCGGAAATGGATGAAGCTGTGGGGAAAGCAGGCCATTGTGCCTGCCAAGTCTTACAATCCCTCCATGATAATGCCCACTCAGGATCAGATCCGCACCCCAGTCAAAATAGGTATCTCCATATTTGGGACTGTGGGCCAGAAGAATATTCAGGGAATCGGAAGATGGTTCTCCGATCAGTTCCCTGACTTCCTCTCTCTTAAGCTGTGGAGAAAATGGCTTTTTATAATAGATCAGAGGTATTTCCAGACCATAGACAGTAAGGCTGGTTTTTCCCACCTGCAGGCTGCAGGATTCATTATGCAGGATATGGATCCCGGCTGTCTTCAGCTCCTTTTCATATTCCTGATATCGGGCTGCCATACAGTTCTCCTGAGGATCTGTCCTGTACAGCTTATATTCATGGTTTCCCAGCGCATAATAGACCGGATACTGCTGAGCAAGGCTCCTCAGAAGGGAGGAAGCTTTTTCCAGAGAGGCAGGATCATTTCTCACGATCATATCACCGGCAATGAGGATCCCATCCGGTCTGTACCGGTGGATTGTCTCCGGAAGCTTTCTGTTATCAGTGCCAAATTCCATGCCATGAAGATCTGCGATCACAGCAAATCTGATGCCTCTCGCATCCTTTATTTTGTTAGAATGGATTGTATAATGTACGGTTTTAAATCTTTTCATGCAAGTTTTCTTTTCCCTTTATGTTCACTTTATGTCTGGCAACGCACTTTGCGGGATATTATTTTCCGAATCCGCAGTTCGGGAATGTACAGACATCACAGTTCAGGCAGAGTCCACCCTCTCCAAGTTGGTTGATCTCTGATAATGTGATCTCATCATCTGCCATCAGTCTTGGCAGAAGCAGATCAAAGATGGTATTCTTTGCATACATAACACATCCCGGAAGCCCAAGGATCGGTATCTGCCTGCCGTCTTTCTCATAATAGGAGATCAGCATCATAGCTCCCGGAAGTACGGGTGCACCGTAGGATACGATGCGGGTTCCTGTTGCTTTAATCGCACCCGGAGTTCTGTCATCCGGATCTACGCTCATTCCACCGCTGCAGACTACCATATCGGCTCCCTCTTCGATAAATTTCAGGATGTCGGCTGTTATCTGTTCCATATCGTCACCCGGTTTTGTCTGACCGATGACCTCTGATGGAAATTTTGCAAATTTATCTCTCAGTACAGGAGTGAAGGTGTCAGTGATCAGACCTTTCTGCACTTCACTTCCTGTTGTTACGATACCAACCTTTTTCTTTTTATATGGCAGAATGGAAAAGACTGGCTCTGTGCCTGCCGCCTCTGCTGCACGATCCATTTTCTCCTTCTCGATCACCAGAGGGATAATTCTGGTTCCTGCAAGTTTATCGCCCTTCTTTACAGGAAAATCTCCATGGCGGGATGCGATCATCATCTCTCCAAGTGAATTGACAGCCAGCAGAGCTTCCCTGCGGATCTTAAGCACTCCGTCAATGTCTGCGATCAGCTCGATCTTTCCCTCTTTTATATCAGAACCATGCATGGTGTCTGAATCTCCGGCACAGATCTTATAAAGGATCTCTGCGCCTTCATTCTCATGAAGGATTCCTTCTTTCTTCTCCCACACATATAAATGTTCTTTTCCTACAGAGAGTAACAGAGGAATATCCTCTTCTCTGACAATATGACCTTTCTTAAAAAGCACCCCTTTTTTTACATCTTTGATAATCTGTGTGATGTCATGGCATAAAATGTGCCCTACGGCATCTTCTGTACGGATTTCTTTCATTATATAGTACCTTCCTTTTGTTTTTTATTTCCCTCAATACCCATTTGGGTTTTATTATACATCGGATTGCTGTCCTTTGTCAAAAAATTATAAAATTGTCCAAAATACTTTTTGTTTACAGGTTACTGTTCACTCTGTTCTCAGTAACGTTTACAATCTCATGACGACTTTTTTCAGGCAGTCCGGATATGTGGCTTTTCCTGCATTTTCCCCGTAAAGGATCCGCACTCTTCCCAGTTCCTTCCCATCGACGGAATAGATCATCTCCCCTGCCAGGGTGTTCTTTTTCACCGGGGCCTTTACTTCCCTGTGGATTCTCAGCTTTCTTTTTACATTCCCAATATTCTGTCCTGTGGTATCCAGATAGTGGAACTGTTCTTCATAAACCAGGGAAACCGTCTTTTTCTTTCCATTTCTGACCGGGATCTCAGGCAGAGCTTCCATTTTCTTATCTATGTACAGGCTGCATTTTGAAAATCCATAATTTAACATGGAGGCTGCATCTTTAAATCGCACTTTATAGTCCGGGGCTGCCATCACTACTGCGATCAGAGTAATGTCATTTCTTTTGGCAACTGCGCTGAGGCAGTATTTTGCAATGCTGGTGCTTCCTGTTTTCAGGCCGACACAGCCCTCATAGCTGCGGATCAGTTTGTTGGTGTTGGTAAGTCCGAATTCCTTGGTCCCCTGCCTGGTCACATGGGTGATATTTTCCATCCATATGGAAGAATATTCCAGAATTTTCGGATATTTTGTGATCAGTTCCCTACTCATGATGGCAATGTCCCTGGCTGTTGTGTAATGATCGGGAGATTCTGTCAGACCACAGCAGTCTTCAAAATGAGTATTTTTCATCCCAAGTCCTTCTGCCCGTTCATTCATGTGGCGAACAAATTCCTGTTCACTGCCGCAGATATGCTCTGCCATTGCTACGCTGGCATCGTTTCCTGACGCGATTACAATGCATTTGATCAGGGTTTCCACTGTCTGGATTTCCCCCTCCTCCAGAAACACCTGAGAGCCGCCCATTGACTTTGCATGTGCACTGGTTGTGACTGTGTCGTCCATTTTCAGGCTGCCTTTATCCAGAGCATCAAAGATCAGGATCAGAGTCATGATCTTTGTGATACTTGCAGGGCTTCGTCTGGTATCCGCATCCTTCTGATAAACGACTGTTCCTGTCTGCGCTTCCATTAAGATTCCTGAGGGTGCTTCAATAAGATCTGTGGATTCTGCCTGTCTGGTATTGCTTTCCTCGGGCAAAAAGATTCCGGCGGCATATACAGGTGCAGTGATGGTGCAGACCATGATGAGCACAGCGCATATTATGGAGATCCATTTTTTTCGCATATTCTCTCTCCGATCAATGTACCGGCAGGCTGCCGGCACACGCTCTAAGACTACTTTCTTTATTCATTATATAGCAATCCAATAAAATAATGCATCTTAATCCGATACCTGATCATAATCAGATAAAAAGCACTGAAAACCATAAAAATACGATTTTCAGTGCTCATTTTACATCAGCGGCGCAAATGCGCGGAAAATATTCTGCATGATACGCAGCCCTATATTTCTGTTCAGGCAGAATTCCGGTTCTATTTGCCTGCAATATTCCATAGTCTGGATAAAATCATCTTTGATATCCTGTATTACTCTGTTTCTGTAGATCCATACACCATCCTCAAAATGAAGATAAAGACTTCGATAGTCCAGGTTGATGGTTCCCACAACTCCAATCTCATCATCACTCACAAAGGATTTTGCGTGAAGGAAACCGGGCTGATATTCATAAATCTTTACACCGGCTTCCAGAAGCTGTCTGTAATAGGACTGAGTAAGGATAAATACCAGCTTCTTGTCAGGGATTCCCGGCGTCATAATACGCACATCCACCCCGCTTTTGGCTGCCAGACAGAGGGCAGTCATCATCTCATTGTCTATGATTAGATAAGGAGTACAGATGTATACATATTTTTTTGCTTTGTTGATAATGTTCAGATATACATCTTCACCGACAACCTCCTCATCCAGAGGTGTATCACAGAACGGCTGGACAAATCCGTCACTCTCAAATTCTTGCTCATGATATCTGTTGGGAAAATAGGTTTCGTAATCGATACTCTCTTCAGATCTGCCGATCACTGCCCACATATGAAGAAACATTACCGTCATATTCCAGACAGCTTCCCCCTTGAGCATAACTGCAGTGTCCTTCCAGTGTCCGAAACGCGCTTTCTGGTTGATATATTCATCTGCAAGATTGATGCCTCCCGTAAATCCAACCCATCCGTCAATAATGCAGAGCTTCCTGTGATCCCGGTTATTCTGGATAATATTCAAAATGGGACGGAAAGGATTAAATACCTGACATTTGATTCCTTTTTTCTGAAGCTCTTCATAATATTTATGGGGAAGTGTTGTGAGACAGCCAAATCCGTCATAGATCAGGCGCACATCCACACCCTCCGCAGCTTTCTTTTCCAGAATATTCAGGATTGTCTGCCACATCACCCCATCATTGATAATGAAATATTCAATAAAAATGTATTTCTTCGCCTGTTTCAGTTCCCTCACAAGCACCGGAAACATATCGTCTCCTACCTGAAAATACTCTGCAGTTGTGTTCTCATGGACCGGAAATCTGGAAACATCCGAAATATATCTGGACTGATTTGAAGCCGAGGGATCCAGAGCCTCCAGCTTCTGCCTCGTCTGTGGCCGATCCCGCAGATACTCCCTGCTCTCTTCAATCCTCTGTTCAAAATGCTGCTGCATGATCGCAGCGATCCTGGAACGTCCAAATACAAAATATAATACCACTCCAAGAATTGGCAGGATCAGGATCAGCATTGTCCAGGCCAGTTTGTAGGAAGGATTTATTTCCTTATTCAGGATCCATAATACCAGCACAATACCTATCAGCCTCAATCCGATATCAATATATCTGGAATACGCAGCCAGACGCAGTACCATCATTAAGATCCATCCGAGCTGGACGAGCATTGCAACCGCAACATAAAAGATTCTGTTGAAAATCAGCTTTGCCAGTTTTTTAAACAGTAAAAGGATCCAGTTTTTCTTTTCTTTAAGTATTTTGTTATTTTCTGCCTTCAAGATTACTTCCTTCCCCTGATTATTGTCCAAATTATGATAAAAATCCCTGACAGAACTGCCAGGGATTTTTGCGCACAATTAATTATATTTACGTTTTCTTGCGGCTTCAGATTTCTTTTTACGACGAACGCTTGGTTTCTCGTAATGCTCTCTTTTGCGGATTTCCTGCTGGATTCCTGCTTTTGCACAGCTTCTTTTGAATCTGCGAAGAGCGCTATCTAAAGTCTCGTTCTCTTTTACGATTACGTTTGACATAGACTCACACCTAACCTCCCTCCAGTTGTAGATTGTGCTAAAATACAACTGTCTGGGTATTTTTTCTTGCACAAGTGATATTATATATCATTGCCTGTGGGTTCGTCAACATCTTTTTGGTTAAATTTTGCAGATTTTTTTAGTTACTATTCACACGCCACTATCCCGCGAGGTGTTTTGGCATGTATATGCCAAAATCCCGAGACATACCGCGCGAATTTATGCGATTAGCATAAATTCTGTGCATCGCGAAGCGTGTTGCTGGTCACAAAGTGAGCAGTAACAATTTTTACTTTATCTGACCTTCAAGGATTCCTGCTGCTGCATCTACGGCTTCCTGAGCTTTGGCAGGGTTCTTTCCGCCGGCCTGAGCCATGTTCGGACGTCCGCCGCCGCCACCACCTACGATAGCTGCCACTGCTTTGATCAGGTTACCTGCGTGAGCGCCTGCTTTCTGTGCTGCATCAGTAGCCATTGCAAGAAGGTTTACTTTCTCACCGTTTACTGCTGCCAGAAGGACAACACCTTCACCAAGTTTGCCTTTCAGCTGGTCGCCAAGGTCACGAAGTCCGTTCATATCCACTCCGTCTACTTTTGCAGCAAGAAGTTTCACACCTTTGACTTCTACTACTTTATCCATAACATCTCCCAGAGCTCCCTGAGCCAGTTTGCTCTTTAAGGATTCGTTCTCACTGGAGAGTGCCTTTACTTCTCCCTGAAGATGTCCGATCTTCTCTACGATCTCTGCAGGATTTGCTTTCAGGGCTTTTGCAGCTTCATGAAGCAGTTCTTCCTGTTTCTTATAGTATTCCAGAACACCATTTCCTGTCAGAGCTTCAATACGGCGCACACCTGCTGCAATACCGGATTCGGAAACAATTTTGAACAGCATGATGTTGCCTGTGTTTGCCACATGAGTACCACCGCAGAGTTCCTTGGAGAAGTCGCCCATGGATACCACACGTACCTTCTGATCATATTTCTCTCCGAACAGAGCCATTGCTCCGGATTTCTTAGCCTCTTCCACATCCATAACATCTGTACGGACTTCAAGACCAGCCTGAATTTCTTTATTAACAAGCGCTTCTACCTGTGCGATCTCATCAGCTGTCATAGCCTGGAAATGAGCAAAGTCGAAACGAAGTCTGTCCGGTGTTACCAGAGAACCCTTCTGTTCTACATGACTTCCAAGAACTGTCTTTAATGCTTTCTGAAGAAGATGTGTTGCACTGTGGTTCTTCTCAGTGTCTCTTCTTGCAGCTTCATCCACTTTCAGGGAAACAGTTTCGCCTGTGGAGATCATACCGGATTCCATATGACCTACATGTCCGAATTTACCGCCGCGAAGCTTGATGGTGTCTTCTACTACGAACTTACCGTTTGCAGTTTCGATCACACCTGTATCTCCGACCTGTCCACCCATAGTTGCGTAGAATGGAGTCTGCTCTGTAAAGACAGTTCCTTTCTGTCCTTCCATCAGGGAGTTTACGATCTCTGTCTCTGTTGTAAGGACTGTTACTTTGGAATCAAAGGTAAGATGATCGTATCCTACGAATTCTGTTGTAACATTTACATCAATATCATCATATACAGTTGCGTCAGCACCCATATAGTTTGTCACTTCACGTGCAGAACGTGCTTTGTTTCTCTGCTCTTCCATACATTTCTGGAAGCCTGCCTCGTCAATATCATATCCTTTTTCCTCAAGGATCTCTTTTGTAAGATCCATCGGGAATCCGTAAGTATCATATAATTTGAATGCATTTTCGCCGGAAAGTGTTTTCTCTCCTGCTGCTTTCATCTCATCTTCCATCTCTCCAAGGATACGAAGACCCTGGTCAATGGTCTTGTTGAACTGGTTTTCTTCATTTGTGAGAACTTTAAAGATAAATTCTTTCTTCTCTTCCAGCTCCGGATATCCTGCTTTGGAACCATTGATCACTTCTTCACTTAATTTTGCAAGGAAGGTGCCTTCGATTCCAAGAAGACGTCCGTGACGTGCTGCACGACGGATCAGACGGCGGAGTACATAACCGCGGCCTTCGTTTGTAGGCATGATACCGTCGGAGATCATAAATGTTGCAGAACGGATATGGTCTGTGATCAGACGGATGGATACGTCATCATTATAATTCTTCTCGTATTCTTTTCCGGAGATCTTACATACCAGGTTACGCAGTGCGCAGATAGTATCTACATCGAAGATGGAATCTACGTCCTGCACAACAACTGCCAGACGTTCCAGACCCATACCTGTATCAATGTTCTTCTGTTTCAGTGTTGTATAATTTCCGTTTCCATCGTTCTCAAACTGGGTAAATACGTTGTTCCATACTTCCATGTAACGGTCGCAGTCACAGCCTACTGTACAGCCAGGTTTCCCGCAGCCGTATTTCTCTCCACGGTCATAGTAGATCTCTGAACATGGACCACAGGGACCTGCACCATGCTCCCAGAAGTTATCTTCTTTACCAAAACGGAAAATTCTGTCAGCCGGGATTCCGATTTCTTTGTTCCAGATGTCAAATGCTTCATCATCTTCCAGATATACGGAAGGATACAGACGGTTTGCATCCAGTCCTACTACCTCTGTGAGGAATTCCCAGGACCAGTGGATGGCTTCTTTCTTAAAGTAGTCACCAAAGGAGAAGTTACCAAGCATCTCAAAGAATGTACCGTGGCGTGCGGTTTTACCTACATTCTCGATATCACCTGTACGGATACATTTCTGGCAGGTACTTACTCTTGTTCTCGGCGGGATTTCAGCACCTGTAAAATATGGTTTCAGCGGAGCCATACCTGCGTTGATCAGCAGAAGGCTCTTATCTCCCTGTGGTACCAGGGAAAAGCTTTTCATTACCAGATGTCCTTTGCTTTCCATGAAGTCAAGAAACATCTGACGAAGTTCGTTTACTCCGTATTTCTTCATAATCTTTTCCTCCTGAAATCGGCGGCACCGGTTCAGCAGTATCCGCCGATATTTCTATAATGAATTTTTTATTTTGCCAGAACTTTGTTGAATTTCTTTTTGCCTTTTTTCAGCACTACGCCTTCACCTGTAAGTGAATCTTTGGCAACTGTATATTTCACATCTGTGATCTTCTCACCGTCAATGGAAACACCGCCCTGCTCAATAGCACGGCGTCCCTCGGAACGTGTTGGAACCATTCCTGCTTTTACAAGCATGGAGATCAGGTCGATTGTTCCTTCTTCTGAGAAGTCTTCGTCTGCAAGTTCAGTTGTCGGCATGTGTGCTGTGTCAGCGCCACCTGCAAAAAGTGCTCTTGCGCCTTCCTGTGCTTTCTTTGCTTCCTCTTCGCCATGAACCAGGTTTGTCAGCTCGTATGCAAGGATTTCTTTTGCTTTGTTTAACTGGCTTCCTTCCCATTTCGCCATCTCATCAATCTCTTCTAATGGAAGGAATGTGAGGAGACGCATACATTTGATAACATCTGCATCATCCACGTTTCTCCAGTACTGGTAGAAATCAAAAGGAGAAGTCTTCTCCGAATCAAGCCATACAGCACCGGACTGTGTTTTACCCATCTTCTTGCCTTCGGAGTTCAGAAGAAGTGTGATGGTCATGGCATAGGCATCTTTGCCAAGTTTACGGCGGATCAGCTCTGTACCGCCAAGCATATTTGCCCACTGGTCATCACCGCCGAACTGCATGGTACAGCCGTATTTCTGATAAAGCATGTAGAAGTCGTAGCTCTGCATGATCATATAGTTGAACTCAAGGAATGTAAGTCCACGTTCCATACGCTGTTTGTAGCACTCATGAGAGAGCATACGGTTTACAGAGAAATGTGGTCCAACATCACGAAGTACCTCTACATAATTTAAGTTCATCAGCCAGTCTGCATTGTTTACCATTAATGCCTTGCCGTCTGAGAAGTCGATAAAACGTTCCATCTGTTTCTTGAAGCAGTCGATGTTGTGCTGGATTGTCTCCACTGTCATCATCTGACGCATATCAGATCTTCCGGATGGATCACCGATCATACCGGTTCCGCCGCCTAATAATGCGATGGGTTTATTTCCTGCCATCTGCAGACGTTTCATCAGGCAGAGCGCCATGAAATGTCCTACGTGAAGGCTGTCTGCGGTAGGGTCAAAGCCAATGTAAAATGTGGCTTTTCCATTATTTACCATTTCTTTGATCTCTTCTTCGTCTGTTACCTGAGCAATCAGACCACGGGCTTTCAGCTCGTCCCAAACTGTCATTGTTTGTTTCCTCCTCGTAATAAAATAAAACAACCCGGTTCCTGTCCCTTTAGGACGAGAACCGGGTCCCGCGATACCACCTAAATTCGCAGAAAACTCGCATTCTCTGCCTCAATAAGTAACAAACCATGCCATTATTATGATAAACAACGGTTCTCTCTGTTACTTAAGCATGTTAACGGATGCCACTCCGCTGCAGTCTACTTACCTTACAATATCTCTGAGGTGTTCGGTGCAGAGCTCCGGGAGGTATTCACATAAGTTCCCCACGCGCCTCTCACCTGCCGGCAACTCTCTGTCTGTTTTCCCTATGTTACTCTTTCCCATCTGTGCTTTTTTATATCATATATCTGCAAGTATACAAATACAAAATTTATTTGTCAAGGAATTTATAACAATCCTCTTCATATTTCACCAACTTAAAGCATTAATGTACTCACCCTGAAATCCAGTCCACAAAGAATACATGTCCTTTGTACTGTTCATATTCCAGCTTGCCGAAATTAAGGTTCTGTGCCTTAAATGCTGCCGGAGTCATAAAGAATTTGTAATTGAAATCCTTTGTCTTAAATCCCGGGAGTGTTCTCTTTGTGCCATGATTCACATAGTTACTGAACACTTCCATGGCTGCCTTTGCTGCCGCATAGGCATTGGTCCTGTCCTCAAACTGGCCTTTCAGTCTTTTAAGAAGTGCTCCGTCTGTGACAACCGCATACTGGGTAGGTTTTCCCTGATATACCACATAACGGATCTGTGACGGAAATTCTTTATACTGGTCAATGGTACAGTTTAATACGCAAAGCGCAACTGCCTCCATTCCCACGACTCCCTGATCTCCTGCTTCTGCATCACACACTGCTGCCAGTAGATCCAGATCTGACACCTTTCCGTCTGCAATTCCCGGATGTTCCAGGAACTCTTCTTCCATATAGTAGTATTTATTATTCTTCGCATCAAAGACCTTGACATATTTGCCCTCTACTGTGTAATCATTACCGGAAGTCTTTGTTGCAGCACCGTCAGAATCAAACCTGTATGTAGTTCCGTCAATGGAAGCGATGGTATTTGCCAGCATCACTCCTGATGTATCAAAATAATATTTCTTTCCATCAAGCTCAAGCCAGCCTGTCTTCGCCTTACCATCTGAAGGGTTGAAATAATATTTCTTACTTCCTACGGTTCCGAAACCTTTCTGATAACGGACACCGGTTGATTTTGAAAAATAGTAATAGTCTGAGTCAATTTTCTCCAGACCTGTATACATTATTCCATTTGACGGCTTAAAGTATCTGTAATTTCCGGCACTGCTCTTCACCCAGCCTGTACACATACGTCCATTGACCTGACTGAAATAGCGTTTCTGTTCTTTTTTGTTCTCCACCCAGCCTTTGGCCATAACGCCGGAACCGCTGTAAAAATAATATTTATATTCATCTGTATCTGTGAGCCAGCCTCTTGTCAGCAGGCCTGTTGTCTCATCAAAATGACGGGTATTTCCATTGGAATCAGTGATAAATCCTGTCACCATATATCCGGCTCCGCTGGTAAAGTATCGGATCGCCTGTCCACTGGAGTCTTTTACCCAGCCTTTTACCTGAACTCCTGTTTTCTTATCAAAGTAATATTTCTTACCCTTAAGTTCCAGCCAGCCTTTCTGTTTGGAACCGTCTTTGTTTATGTAATAGGTTTTCCCTTTCTGAGTGACAAATCCTGTTTTTGTTGCCGCGGATACACTAAAACAGCCCATTACAAAAACGGTCATCACAAAAAGGAGCAGATACTTTAACAATAGTTTCCCATGTTTCTTCATTCTTATTCTCCGTTTCCTCTCTTTTTATACGTATTGTTTTACGTTTTAATTGGGTTATTGTTGCATTTCTTTCTCAATCATTACAGATTTGTTACGTGGTATATTATATCGGATTCATATATTATTGTCAACTTGTGAAAAGCAACAATTCGCGTCGAACTTAAGGTTATTGGTTACTGTGAACATAATGAACAATGATGAAACTGTAACACTTTTTGCGGTTCCACATATGATAGGATTGTAAAGAAAAAAAAACGGAGGATTTAATATGAGCGACTTAGCTGCTACAAATTGCGGATGTGAGGACAGAGGAGGATGCGGATGTGGCTGCGCTAATAACAGCGGATGCGGATGCGACAATGGCTGCGGATGTAATAACGGATGTGGATGTAACAGTGGATGGGGACTTTCAGGCGGAAATAATTCCTGCTGTAATATCCTCTGGATCATCATCCTTCTGTGCCTGTGCGGAAACAATAACTGCGGATGCGGCAATGGCTGCGGCGGATGTGGCAACGGCGACAACTGCTGGATTATTATCGTGCTGCTTCTGTTATGTGGAAACAATGGCTGTGGATGTGGCTGCTGACAATCATTTTCTGTTGGCAGGGGGAGCTTTCCCTCTGCCTCTTTATATTTTACAGGATTATAACTTCGTCCTTATTATTCATGCTGCCTGATATTATCCTTATCTTTCATATTCCGGGAATTGATCCTGTCTGTTTTCTTTTCCGGGTGCACTGTCTGAGCACATTGTTTTTTCTTTTTCACACACTCCAGATCTATCTCATAAAAAGCATTTCCATTTATAATAAGCATTTCTTTCTTTTCTTCTGACTCTGATCCCATATCTGATTCCATATCTGATTCTCCATTTTTTTGCAACTGCAAACGCATGATACCTGCAGCAATTCCATAAAATTTGAGGCAGCGTGCAGTAAAGCAGTCTCACAGTTATTTAAATTCTACTTTATTATATGTCAGAATCCTTCTCCCCGTCATATTCTGTTAATAAAAAACATAAAATGGAAGCAGATATTATGAATGAAGAGCAGATTTCACAGACTTTACTGGATCAGATGGTCAGTTCTGACCGCGGACAGATGATAAAAGCCGCCATTCCTTATCTTCCGCCAAAAGGACAGCAGATTTTCTCAGTCTATGAAAAAGCGGTTGAATTTATCAATACGGTTTCTGTTTTCAGCAAAAGAAGTTCCGGCAGCGATCTGTGTGCCATGAGCATGCCGGCCCAGAATCCGGTGGATATCATCAATGATATCCGCAGCTTCTGTTATGGTCCCAGCAGGGATAAATTAAATCAGATGGTAAATATGATGGCTATGGTTCAGATGCTGCAGCTCATGAACCAGCCTGCAGATGGTGAGAAGGAGGATTCCCATGAATGATGACTGGCGCAACAACCCGAAGCTTGCAGGTATGGATCGTTCCAAGCTTGATATGCTTCAGAATCTGGCTTCCCAGGGAAGTTCAAAGGGTGCAAATGAGATGCTGCCTTTCCTGATGAGCGCAGCTGCTCAGGGGAAAAAAGGTGGTCTGAAATTTAATGCTGATGAGATTTCTGCGATCATTGAAGTGCTGAAGATGGGAAAATCTCCCGCAGAGGCACAAAAACTTGATAAAGTGGTGAACCTTATGAAAATGATGCGGTGACCAAGTCCCCACTCACTGCTTATTGCTTTTCGCAGACTCCGCAGAAAACTTACCTGATTCGGTTAATATGAATTGCTATGATAACAAAAAGAGTACATTTCATCAACTTTCCGAAATGTACTCTTATGTTCAGTAATGTAACTTGTCACCAATTATTATCTGTCATATTTGCGCAGCCTGTCGCAGATAAATGTCAGTGCCTGTTCAACTGCCTGGTCTCTGATACTTTTTCTGTCGCCCTCAAAGTGAAATTCCCTCACAGTTGTCTTTCCTGCACAGTAACATCCCATAAATACGGTTCCCACCGGTGTTTCCTCTGTTCCACCGCCCGGACCTGCAAGTCCTGTCACAGAGAGACAGACATCGGTTTTGGCTGCTTTCGCACCGCCTTTTGCCATCTGTCCGGCACATTTGGCTGAGACAGCACCTTCTTTCTTCAGTGTACTTTTCTTTACTCCAAGACATTTTCTTTTGGCGCGGTTTGTATATGTGACATAACCACACATAAATACCTCCGAAGCTCCCGGTACATTTACGATGTCCGCTGCTACCGCACCGCCTGTACAGGACTCGGCAAGAGATAGTGTCATTTTCTTTTTTTTCAGGAGTCCTACAACTGTTTCTTCTAATGCTGTTTCCTCTAATGCTGATTCTTCTGATGCTTCCTTTTCTGAAGCCATATTAAAGCCTTCTTTCTAATCCTGCATGGACAGAACACTCCTGTTCTGCCAGATATATGTGATCAGGGAAATAACGGTAAGTGCCAGGGAAAGCCAGATAAATATCTGTTCCAGAATATCAAACACTCCGCCCAGATCGATCAGCAGTAAAATGATCATGATCATCTGGGAAACCGTCTTGAATTTGCCCCAGTAGTTTGCCGCGATCACAATACCGTTCTCGGCTGCGATCAGACGGAATCCGCTGATAATAAATTCTCTTCCTATAATAATGATAACAAACCATGCCGGAAGTTTCTCCAGTTCAATAAAACAGATCATTGCAGAACACACAAGCAGCTTGTCTGCAAGAGGATCCATGAATTTTCCAAAGTTTGTCACCAGATTGTATTTTCTGGCAAGCTTTCCGTCAAACCAGTCGGTCACACTTGCAACAACAAAAATAGCAAGTGCTATATAGCGGTTTGCCTCACCGCCCAGGTCTGTAAGCATAAACAGTACAAGAAACGGAACCAGGATCATTCTGGCTACTGTAAGTTTATTCGGTGTATTCATCTGCCAACTCTCCTATCAAATCATATTCCAGTGCACCGGTCACACGTACCTTTGCAAAATCTCCTGTCATCAGAAGTTCTCCTGTCTGCACAAAAATATAACCGTCGACCTTTGGTGCATCTCCGTAAGTTCTGCCAATGTATGCGCTCTCATCTGCAACTTTTCCCTCGATCATCACGAGAAGTTCCTGTCCGATACGGTCAGTTCCTTTATCATAGGAAATCTCCTGCTGAAGCTCCATGATCTCGTCACGTCTGGCCTCTTTTACTTCTTCCGCAACCTGATCAGGCATCGTTGCTGCAGGTGTATCTTCTTCCGGTGAGTAAGTAAATACTCCCAGACGGTCAAATTCCATCTCATCCACAAAGCCCATCAGCTCTTCGTGGTCTTCCTGTGTTTCCCCGGGGAATCCGGAGATCAGGGTAGTACGGAGCACGATGTCGGGAATCTCCCGGCGAAGCTTATTTACAATCTCCACCAGTTCTGCCTGTGTTGTCCTTCTTCCCATTCTCTTTAAGATACGGTCACTTGCATGCTGGATCGGAAGATCCAGATAATGGCAGATCTTCTTCTCCTCTTTCATGGTCTGGATCAGTTCATCGTAAATTTCCTCCGGATAGCAGTAAAGCACGCGGATCCAGCGGATTCCTTTGATCTTGCATAACTCTTTCAGGAGGATATGAAGAGATTTCTTTCCATATATATCAGTTCCATATACGGTTGTCTCCTGTGCGACAAGGATCAGCTCTTTTACGCCTTCCTCTGCCATCTCCTTTGCCTGTGTTACCAGACGTTCCATCGGAACGCTTCGGAATTTACCGCGAAGTTTCGGGATGATACAATAGGTGCAGTGTTTATCACAGCCTTCTGCTATCTTGAGGTATCCGAAATGTCCGCCTGTTGTGAGAACACGTTTGCCAAGCTTTTCCGGAAGATAATCAATATCTTTAAATTCCTGGAAATGTTTTCCTTCCATTGCTTCACGGATTGCCTTAAGGATGTCTCCGTAGGAAGTTGTGCCAAGTACTGCATCTACTTCCGGTACTTCCTCAATGATCTCATTCTTATAACGCTGTGCCATACATCCTGTGACAACCAGGACTTTACAGCTCCCGGTTTTCTTGTATTCTGCCATCTCAAGGATGGTGTTGACGCTCTCTTCCTTTGCGTCATTGATAAAGCAGCAGGTGTTCACCACAATGGCCTCTGCTTCAGTTTCATCATCTACGATCTCGAACCCGTTACCCGTAAGAAGTCCGAGCATTTCTTCGGAATCTACAAGGTTCTTGTCACAGCCTAATGATACGAATAATAATTTCATAAATTCTCCTATAAGAATGTGCCTGAAAATATACCTCTGTAATTCTCAGACACATCCGTTTGTTTATCTATTGTGTTACCATCAGTTCTTACTCTTCAGTTGTTTTCTCAGATACTGTTTCTGATGTTGTTTCTGCTGTTGTTTCTGCTGATGTTTCAGAATCTTCAGAAGTTTCTGCGATTTCAGATGTCTGTGTTGATTCTTCTGAGGTTTCTTCTGTCTGTGCTGTTCCTTCTTCATCCTCTTCTTCCGGAGCAAGGATCTTTACTTTTCCTTTGTAGAGCTCGTCGATCGCAACTGAGAGAGGTTTCTTGCCTGCCGCACCCTCTACCATTGGTTTGGAACCTGCAATGATCTGGCGTGCACGTTTGCTTGCAGCAAGTACAAGGGAATAACGGCTGTTAAGGGACATTGTTGTATCGTCGTCCTCACTGTTTGTATTGATTGCTTCGATTAATTCTGTATAAGACGGATGTATCATGTATTTTCTCCTTTCTTTTAAGCGGTCTGGGCCGCATGTTTATCATTTCTGAAATGCTTTTGTCTGTTTCTGGATATCCGCGATAAATTCTGCATTTCTGGATACTCTGGAATGTTCACTCACAATAATCTGATGAAGATGGTCTACGCATTCCTCTACAGTATCGTTGACAAGAATATAGTCATATTGTCCCATACCTTCTGCCTCTTCACCGGCTCTTGCAAGTCTGTCTGCGATCACCTGTGCGGTTTCTGTTCCTCTGCCTGTGAGACGGCGTTCCAGTTCCTCCACAGTCGGCGGAGTTACAAACACCAGAAGTGCTTCCGGTATTTTCTCTTTGATCTTCATTGCGCCCTGGATTTCGATCTCAAGGATTACATTTCTGCCTGCCTGAAGCTGCTCTTCGACATAAGAGCGTGGGGTACCGTAATAATTTTCCACATACCGGGCATATTCAAGCAATGCATCCTCTTCGATCAGCTTCTCAAATTCATCCCTTGTACGGAAGAAATATTCTCTGCCGTCCTCTTCACCGGGACGGGGTTTTCTGGTTGTTGCGGAGACAGATAATGCATAACCATCATATTTCTCCATGAGGCGTTTCATTACTGTGCCTTTTCCTGCACCGGAAAATCCGGAAACCACTACTAAAATTCCTTTATTCATGGGTCTCTCCCTTATCCTCGTTTTCATATATTTCTGCAAATCTCCGGGCAATGGTCTCAGGCTGAAGTGCGCTGAGCACCAGATAATCGTCGCTTGTGACGATCACTGCTTTTGTCTTTCGCCCCTGAGTTGCATCAATCAGTGACCGGGTTCCCTTTATGCTCTGCACCATTCGTTTTACAGGTGCCGCATCCGGGCTTACCACTGCCACGATTTTCTGTGAATTGACTACATTTCCAAAACCGATATTAATAAGTCTTGCCACGTTTTCTTCCTCTATTCTACGTTCTGGATCTGTTCTCTGACTTTCTCGATCTCTGTTTTCAGATCAATGGCAATGTTGGAGATCTCCAGATCACTTGATTTGGATAAAATCGTGTTTGCTTCTCTGTTCATTTCCTGTGCCATGAAGTCCAGTTTGCGTCCGATGCCTTCTTTCTCTGTTGTGAGCATCTTTTTCATGTTCCTGATGTGGCTGTGAAGGCGGACGGTTTCCTCATCATTGCAGATTTTGTCTGAAAACAGGATGACTTCTGCTGCGATGCGGTTGTCGTCGATCTGTGTGTCTTCCAGCAGCTCGGAAACTTTTGCTTCCAGTTTGGTCCTGTAGGCATTGACTACTTCCGGAGAGCGGGCTTCTACACGTAATACTTTTTCTTCAAGGCTGTCCAGTTTTCCGATAAGGTCTTTCTCAAGATTTCTGCCTTCCAGTATCCTTGTCTGGACAAATTTCTCACATGCCTCGCGAAGGGGCGGTTCCAGAGATTCCCAGAGTGCTTCCTCATCAACAGACTGTTCTTCCATGACAAGTACCTCCGGATAGCGTGACAGGGTGCTGACTTTGATATCGTAGTCAAGGTCAAAGTCCTGCTGCATCTGTTTAAGACAGGTGATGTATTCGGATGCGAGTTCTCTGTTGTATTTGAGAGCTCCGTTGTCCAGGGTGTAGTCTTCGTATGTGATGTATACATCAACTTTGCCTCTCTGGATGTAGGTTTTCATCAGGTTTCTGACTGCGCCTTCCAGGAAGTTGAGTTTTCTGGGCATTTTGATGCTGAGGTCCAGGTATCTGTGGTTGACAGATTTTAGTTCGATTGTTATTTTTCTTTCTTTGGTCACGACTTCTGCCCGGCCGAAACCTGTCATGCTTTTTATCATAGTTTTTCTCTCTTTGTCTGTCTTATTAGTGTCGGGGTATGTGTTCCTGTTCTGGTTTACATACAGATTTATTATAGTTCATTATAGAATGGGAGTCAAACATTTTTTCGTTGATGGCGGTAGGAAATGTGTGGTATACTAGCAGAAGGGACGGCGCAGGTGGGACGCAGATAGGACGCAGGAGAAAATAAATAGTTCCGGGCGCGGTTTCGGGGTTTAGTCAACTCTAAGGCTTCGGAAATCTGCTAAAGGCATGAAAAAAACAACAAAACTCGCTTCGCTCAGACAGGTTGCTGTTTTTTTCATAACGCAGATTCCCGAAGCCTAAGAGTTACTACAACCCCTGCAAATGCGCCCGGAACTATTTATTTTCTCCTGCTGGTGACTGGCTGTGGGAGGTATATGGTATATTTAATTGGACGGCTTTCAGAAAGGCCTGTTATATTAGAGTTTGTTTGTCAGAAAGGGCTTCGCCTTTCTGACGTAAAACGTTGATTATTCTGACTAACTGATTTGTTTTTTCTTTTCTTGATCGTACTGTCGTATTGATTGAGTTTTGATTATTTTTACTGATTATTTTTTAAAGGAGTGTTTTTATATGGCTTTTGATGGGATTACGATTGCGGCTATGGTGAAGGAGCTGCATTTGAATTTGGATGGTGGACGATTTAATAAGATTGCTCAGCCGGAGGCGGATGAGCTTTTGATTACGGGGAAGGGGGCGAATGGGCAGTGCAGGCTGCTGCTTTCGGCCAGTGCTTCTCTTCCGCTGATTTATTTTACTTCCAAGAATAAGCCCAGCCCTATGACTGCGCCTAATTTCTGTATGCTGCTGCGTAAGCATATTGGAAGTGCGAGGGTTTCGGATATCAGGCAGCCGGGGATGGAGCGTGTGGTGATGTTTGAGCTGGAGCATCTAAATGAGCTGGGGGATCCCTGTAAGAAGGTTCTTATCATGGAGCTGATGGGCAAGCACAGTAATATTATTTTCTGTGATGATAAGGGGATGATCCTGGATAGTATCAAGCATGTTTCTTCTCATATGAGTTCTGTGCGTGAGGTGCTTCCGGGAAGGGAGTATTTTATTCCGAAGACGCAGGATAAGCTGGATCCGCTGACTGTGAGTGAGGAGGAGTTCTATGATGTTGTGTGCAGGAAGCCATGTAATGTTTCCAGGGCTGTTTACTCTTCTCTTACTGGAATCAGTCCGGTTGTTGCGGAGGAGATCTGTTTCAGGGCTTCGATCGACGGGAGTGATGCAGCGCAGTCTCTGGATGAGGCGGCGAGAGTGCATTTGTATCATACGTTCCGCAGGCTGATGGATCAGGTTGTGGAGGGGGATTTTTCTCCGAATATTGTTTACCGGGGGGAAGAACCTGTGGAGTATGGTGTGTTTGCGTTCCAGCAGTATGGACCGGAGTATCATTCTGTGGAGTTTGAGAGTGTTTCACAGATGCTGGAGACTTATTATGCGACAAAGAATACGTTGACGCGTATCCATCAGAAGTCTTCGGATCTGAGGAGGATCGTGCAGACTGCGCTGGAGCGTAACCGTAAGAAGCTGAGTCTGCAGGAGAAGCAGATGAAGGATACTGCGAAGAAGGAGAAGTATAAGGTTTACGGGGAGCTGATCAATACTTATGGGTATGGACTGGAGGATGGATGTAAGTCGTTTAAGGCTCTGAATTATTATACCAATGAGGAGATTACCATTCCTCTTGATCCTACTATGACTCCGGCGGAGAATTCCAAGAAGTATTTTGACAAGTATGGAAAGCTGAAGCGTACGGAGGAGGCTCTGACTGAGCAGATTGCAGATACGAGAAGTGAGATTGAGCATCTGGAGTCTGTTTCCAATGCTCTGGATATTGCTCTGGCTGAGAGTGATCTGGCACAGATCAAGGAAGAGCTGATGGAGTATGGATATATTAAGAAGCATTATGACCGCAGGAAGGGACAGAAGGCACAGAGTAAGTCTAAGCCGTTCCATTATGTGACTGAGGATGGGTATGATATTTATGTGGGAAAAAATAATTTCCAGAATGATGAGCTTACCTTTAAGTTTGCCACAGGGAATGACTGGTGGTTTCATGCCAAGAAGATGGCCGGTTCGCATGTGGTCGTGAAGTCTAAGGACGGCGAACTGCCGGATCATATCTTTGAGATTGCGGGACAGCTTGCTGCTTATTATTCCAAAGGACGTACTGCTCCTAAGGTGGAGATTGATTATATCCAGAAGAAGCAGGTGAAAAAGCCTGCAGGGGCGAAGCCCGGATTTGTGGTTTATTATACAAATTATTCGCTGATGGCTGAGCCGTCATTAAAAGGAGTCAGGGAAGTCTGATCATACTGTTGTATAGTTACAAATATTAAAAGAATTGCGGGAACTGCTTTGCAGCGGAGTAAGTAATTCGTGGATGTCAGGTCAGAGGTGAAATACCTTTTGACCCTGACATTATATAACAATAATTAAGGAGACTTTCTTTTTATGAGTATTTTGAATGTTGAACATCTGACACATGGTTTCGGAGACAGGGCGATTTTTAATGATGTGTCTTTCCGCCTGTTAAAGGGCGAGCATATTGGACTAGTTGGTGCCAACGGGGAAGGCAAATCTACTTTCTTTAATATTGTAACCGGAAAGCTGATGCCGGATGAGGGTAAGATTGAATGGGCAAAGAATGTACGTGTCGGCTATCTGGACCAGCATTCTGTCCTTTCTGAGGGTATGTCCATCCGTGACGTGCTGAAGTCTGCGTTCTCTTATCTCTTTGAGATGGAGGAAAGAATGAATGGGATCTGTGACTCTCTTGGCACTGCTTCTCCTGAGGAGATGGATACTCTGATGGAGGAGCTGGGAACTATTCAGGATACCCTTACCATGCATGATTTCTATGTGATCGATGCGAAGGTGGAGGAAGTTGCCAGAGCCCTGGGACTTCTGGATATCGGACTGGAACGTGATGTTACAGATCTGAGTGGTGGTCAGAGAACCAAGGTTCTGCTTGGCAAGCTGCTTCTGGAGAAGCCAGATATCCTGCTTCTGGACGAGCCTACCAACTATCTGGATGAGGAACATATCGAATGGCTGAAGCGTTATCTGCAGGATTATGAGAATGCATTTATTCTTATCTCCCACGATATTCCGTTTCTGAATTCTGTTATCAATCTGGTTTATCATATGGAGAATCAGGAACTGAACCGTTATGTCGGGGATTATGACCATTTCCAGGAAGTGTATGAGGTGAAGAAGGCTCAGCTTGAGGCTGCTTACAGACGCCAGCAGCAGGAAATCAGTGAACTGAAGGATTTCGTCGCAAGAAATAAGGCCAGGGTTTCTACAAGAAATATGGCAATGTCCAGACAGAAGAAGCTGGATAAGATGGATGTGATCGAGCTTGCTGCCGAGAAGCCGAAGCCTGAGTTTCATTTTAAATACGGACGCACTCCGGGGAAATATATTTTCGAAACGAAGGATCTGGTTATTGGTTATAATGAACCTCTTTCCAGACCTGTTACTCTCTCTATGGAAAGAGGAAATAAGATTGCGCTGGTTGGTGCAAACGGTATCGGTAAGACAACTTTACTGAAGAGTATTCTGGGGTTGATCCCGTCTCTGAAGGGTTCCTGCGAACTCGGGGAGAATCTTCAGATTGGATATTTTGAGCAGGAAGTAAAGGGTGATAACAAGACTACCTGTATTGATGAGATTTGGGCGGAATTTCCGTCTTATACTCAGTATGAGGTGCGGTCTGCTCTCGCCAAATGCGGTCTGACTACCAAGCATATTGAAAGTCAGGTACGTGTACTGAGTGGCGGGGAGCAGGCGAAGGTGCGTCTGTGTAAGCTGGTGAATAAAGAAACGAACATTCTGCTTCTGGACGAGCCTACCAATCATCTGGATGTGGATGCAAAAGAAGCTTTGAAGCAGGCATTGATCGAATATAAGGGAAGCATTCTCCTGATCTGCCATGAACCAGAGTTTTACCGCGATGTGGTTTCTCAGGTATGGGACTGCAGTAAATGGACTACAAAAGTATTATAATAATTGGTACATGAAGGGTTATTACAAATGAGTAAAGCAAAAACTGTGGATCTGACTTCCGGTCCGATCCTGAAAACTCTGGCAGAGCTGGCTCTGCCTATCATGATTTCTTCCATGCTGGGAACAGCATACAGTATTATGGATATGGCATGGATTGGACTGCTTGGTGCAAAGGCGGTTGCAGGCGTGGGAGTAGGCGGAATGTATGTCTGGCTCTCCCAGGGACTTGCATCCCTGTCAAGAATGGGCGGACAGGTAAATACAGCTCAGGCATGCGGGCGCAAAGATTATGACCAGGCACGCTCCTATGCTGCCAGTTCTCTGCAGCTCACTGCACTGTCCGGCATTTTGTTTGCTGCTGTCTGTGTTATTTTCATACAGCCTCTGCTGGGATTTTTTAATCTGACCGACGCAGAAACTTATACTGCTGCCAGATCTTATACATTGATCACCTGTGGACTGATCCTTTTTTCTTATCTGAATCTGACGCTGACAGGACTCTCTACTGCGCAGGGAGATTCCCGCACTCCCCTGCTTGCAAACTTTATCGGGCTTGCAGGAAATATGATCCTGGATCCGCTGCTGATCCTTGGCATCGGACCTTTCCCGAGGCTGGAGGTTGCCGGAGCCGCTATTGCGACAGTAAGTTCACAGATTCTGGTTTTTGTAGTGATGGTTCTGCGTATCCGGCATTCCAGACTGGAGCCAAATGTTTTACAGCATCTGAATCTGCTGTCTGTTTTTCCAAAAGAATATTATAAGCACATCTTCAGGATCGGGTTTCCCACAGCTATACAGGGAAGCATTTACTGTTTCATCTCCATGGTTCTGACCCGTATGGTTTCCGGTTATGGTGCTGCCGCTATTGCAACGCAGCGTGTTGGCGGACAGATTGAATCCGTATCCTGGAATACTGCTGATGGTTTTGCTTCAGCACTGAATGCTTTTATTGCCCAAAACTACGGTGCACGAAAAAAAGACCGTATCCGTAAAGGTTACAGTCTGTCATTTCGCGTTCTCACAATTTGGGGCCTGTTTGTCACTGCAGCTTTTGTCTTTCTTCCGGAACCAATTGCCAGGTTATTTTTCCACGAAAAAGAAGCTCTGGATACTGCTGTCAATTATCTGGTCATTATCGGATTCAGTGAAGTCTTTATGTCCATTGAGCTGATGACAGTGGGCGCATTATCAGGACTTGGACGCACCAAATTATCCAGTACGATCAGTGTGATCCTGACAGGCTCACGAATCCCGCTGGCATTAATCCTGACACATGCGGGAATGGGATTAAATGGTGTATGGTGGGCGCTTACAATCTCTTCTATTGTGAAGGGAATCGTGTTTACACTGACATTCCGGCATATCAGCAGGCGGTTGCCTGAAAAGGTCTAAAGGTCTCTTAATATAGCTGTCAAACTCAAAAGAGGACTGTTCAGAAAAATTTCTGTCAGTCCTCTTTTTACTGTTTCTATTATTTCGCAACAAAGTTTACGATCTTGTTCGGTACATAAATCTCTTTGATAAGGTTCTTACCTTCCAGGAAGGAAGCAATTCTCTCGTCTGCTTTGGCGATCTCGAATGCTTTTTCTTTTTCACATCCGTTAGGGATTACGATTGTTCCTCTTACTTTACCGTTTACCTGTACACCGATCTCAACGGTCTTGGCAATTGTTTTGCCTTCATCGTATTTCGGCCATTCGGAAACTGCCAGTAAGCCTTCACCTCCGATGAATTCCCAGATTTCTTCGCAGATATGCGGTGCGAACGGGCTAAGCAGTTTGATAAAGATGGTAAGGTCATCTTTGCTTAAGTGTCCTTCTGCTGTGATCTCATTAATGAGTGTCATCAGGCTGGCGATCGCAGTATTGAATTTCAGGTTCTCGATATCAGAAGAAACTTTCTTGATGGTACGGTGGAGTTTCATCTCCAGTTCATCAGATACGGATTCTTCAGAAAGGATATCTGTCAGCCCTGCAACACGATCCAGGAACTTCTTACAGCCTTTTACAGAGTTCTCGCTCCACGGTGTAGCTGCGCCATAGTCACCCATAAACAGTACATAGGTACGAAGAGTATCTGCGCCGTATTCTTCTACAATATCCAGTGGATCAACTACGTTGCCCTTGGATTTACTCATTTTATCTCCGTCCGGTCCGAGGATCAGTCCCTGGATAGAACGTTTTGCGTATGGTTCCGGTGTATTTACTACGCCAAGATCATACAGGAAATGATGCCAGAATCTGGAGTAGATCATATGTCTGGTAACGTGTTCCATACCACCATTGTACCAGTCAACAGGCATCCAGTATTTCAGTTTGTCCATATCTGCCAGTGCATTTGCATTGTGCGGATCTGTATATCTTAAGAAATACCAGGAAGATCCTGCCCACTGAGGCATAGTATCTGTCTCACGCTTCGCTGCAGCACCACATTTCGGGCATGTGCAGTTTACGAAAGAATCAATCTTTGCAAGTGGGGACTGTCCGTCTTCACCCGGCTCGAAGTCCTTTACATCCGGCAGACGCAGCGGAAGTTCGTTCTCCGGAACTGCCACAACACCGCAGTTCGGGCAGTGGATAAGCGGGATTGGCTCACCCCAGTATCTCTGGCGGTTGAATGCCCAGTCTTTCATCTTATACTGAACACCGGCTTTACCGATTCCTTTTTTCTCCAGTTCTTCCAACATACGCTCAATAGAATCTTTCTTCTTTGCATATCCGTTCAGGAAATCGGAGTTTACCATTTCGCCGTCGCCTGTATAGGCTTCTTTGGAAATATCTCCGCCTTTGATAACTTCGATAATGTCGATACCGAATTTCTTCGCGAAATCATAGTCACGCTGGTCGTGAGCAGGTACTGCCATGATAGCACCTGTACCATATCCCATCATTACATAGTCAGCAATGTAGATCGGGATTTTCTTACCGTTAACCGGGTTGATTCCCTCAAGTCCCTGGATTCTTACACCTGTTTTATCTTTTACAAGCTGAGTTCTCTCAAACTCTGTTTTCTTTGCACACTCATTACGATATGCAGTGATCTCATCCATGTTTGTGATTTTATCTGCATATTTGTCAATGATCGGATGTTCCGGTGCGATTACCATGAATGTTACACCAAACAGAGTATCCGGTCTAGTTGTATAGATTTCAAGTTTCTCATCGATTCCGTCAACATCGAAGTTAACGAAAGCACCTTTTGATTTGCCGATCCAGTGGATCTGCTGCTGTTTTACATTATCCGGATAGTCTACATCTTTCAGACCTTCCAGAAGCTTATCTGCATACTGGGTGATTCTTAAATACCATACATCTTTTGATTTCTGAACAACATCGCTGTGGCAGATATCACATTTACCGCCCTGGCTGTCTTCATTGGAAAGGACTACTTTACAGTGCGGGCAGTAATTAACCAGTGTTCTGTCTCTGAATACAAGACCTTTTTCGAACATTTTCAGGAAAATCCACTGTGTCCATTTGTAGTAGTCTTCATCTGTTGTATCGATCACACGGTTCCAGTCAAAGGAAAATCCAACTTTCGTTAACTGGTTTGAGAATCTCTTGATGTTCTCATCTGTGATGATACGCGGATGTGTTCCGGTCTTTACCGCGTAGTTCTCTGTCGGGAGACCAAATGCATCAAATCCGATCGGGAAAAGTACATTATAGCCTTCCATACGACGTTTTCTGGAAATAACCTCCAGACTGGAATATGCTTTGATATGTCCTACGTGCATACCGGCACCGCTTGGATATGGGAACTCTACCAGACCATAGAATTTAGGTTTGTCACTGTTATCTTTGGCTTCGAAGACTTTGGCCTCTTCCCATTTTGCCTGCCACTTAGGCTCGATCTTTTTAAACAAGTATTTCATCTCTATACTTCCTCCAACATTTTGCTATATCTAAAAATTCATTTTAATTCAATGGCGCCGGTTTGTCAATGTAACGTTTCGCAGTATTGGCTGTTTTTGCGATAAAAATGGGACCTATTTTATAGTTACTACCAGTGAACAGTAAAAACAGGACATCTCACATTTCTGTCAAATGTCCTGTCTTCTTTATTTCTTATATACTTACATCTAATTCATAGCGCTGATATATTTATCTGCTGCCTCTCTGTCGGTAACCGCCAGCCTCTTATTATTCTTCAGATTTATCCACTTTGCTTGCTCTTGCTTCGATTTCTTTTGCCTGAATATCTCCAGGAGCCTGCTCGTAGCGTGCAAATTCATAGGAGAATTCTCCGCTTCCACCTGTCATAGAACGAAGATCTGTGGAATATCCATAAATCTCAAGCTGTGGAACATCTGCCTCAATAATGGTATTGCCCTGATGATCAGGAGTCATACCAAGAACACGGCCACGACGTTTGTTCAGGTCGCCCATAACATCACCGGTAAATTTATCCGGAACAGTTACTTTCATAGATACGATTGGCTCTAAGAGTACAGGTGATGCATCCATAAAGCCTTTCTTAAATGCAAGAATCGTTGCCATCTTGAATGCCATTTCTGAGGAGTCTACCGGATGATAAGATCCATCATATAAGGTAGCTTTCACACCAACTACAGGATATGCAGCCAGAGGTCCTTTTAATACGCATTCCTGAAGGCCTTTCTCAACTGCCGGGAAGTAGTTCTTCGGAACTGCACCACCAACTACAACCTGTTCAAATTCATAAGGTGTCTCCAGATCGCCTGATGGCTCGAAACGCATCTTAACATGTCCATACTGTCCATGTCCACCGGACTGTTTCTTATGTTTACCCTCTACATCTGCATTCTTACGGATCGTCTCGCGGAACGGAACCTTCGGTTTGCTCAGCTCAACATCTACTTTGTAGCGTTCTTTTAATTTATTCATAACGATATCGAGATGCTGATCACCGATACCATAGATAAGGCTCTGACGGTTTGCACTGTCATTTACTACACGAAGTGTCTTGTCTTCACTCATCATCTTCGCAAGTGCCTGGGAAATCTTATCCTCATCACCCTTCTTCACTGCTTTAAATCTCTTGCAGGTATATGGTGTGGAAAGGAGTGCCTTCGGATAAAGAATCGGATTTGCTTTTGTCGCAAGGCTGTCACCAGTCTGTACGCTGTTTAATTTGGCAATTGCACCAATATCACCGGCATGAAGTTCCGGAACCTCGATCGGTTTGGATCCTTCAAGTACATATAATTTATTCAGACGTTCTTCTTCGCCTTTCTCTACGTTTAATAAAGTGTCATCGGATTTGATAACACCGGAGCATACTTTAATAAGAGAATATTTGCCAAGGAACGGGTCTGCAATTGTTTTCCACACATATGCGGATTTCACTTTCGTGAAGTCGTAGTTTGCTTCAAAGATCTCATTTGTCTTCTGAGCGATTCCATTGCAGGAGCGTTTGTCCGGGCTTGGGAAATATCCGCAGATATCATCCAGTAAGTTGGATACACCGCGAAGATTAATCGGTGAGCCCATGCATACAGGTACGATAGATGCTTCCTGTACGTTCATTGCAAGTGCTGCGGAAACCTCTGTTACTGAGAATGTATCACCTTCAAAATAACGGTCCATGAATTCCTCGCTGGTCTCTGCAACAGATTCCATAAGGATATCGTGATATTTCTCCAGATATTCATCCAAGTATTCAGGAATCGGGCATTCCTCTTTCTTACCTTTATCTATGTACTTACGTCCTGCCTGTTTTACAACATTTACATATCCTACAAATTTGCCGTCTTCACGAATCGGGAAGTGAAGCGGTGCGATCTTCTTGCCGTAGAGTTCAGTGAGCTGTTCTACTACTTTACGGTAGCTGACATCATCTACGTCCATATCTGTGACAAAGATCATTCTCGGAAGTTTATATTTCTCACATAAGTTCCATGCCTTCTGTGTTCCAACCTGAACGCCTGCTTTACCGGAAACTACAATGATCGCTGCATCTGCTGCGCTTACTGCTTCTTCTACTTCGCCTACGAAATCGAAATATCCGGGAGTATCCAGCACATTGATCTTTACCTTATCCCATGGTACCGGGATCAATGTGGTAGAAATGGAAAAATGTCTCTTAATCTCTTCTTTGTCATAATCGCTGACAGTATTTCCGTCTTCTACTCTTCCGAGACGGTTAGTCATTCCTGCTAAGTAAGCCATTGCTTCTGCCAGTGTAGTTTTGCCAGCGCCCCCATGACCTAAAAGGACTACATTTCTAATTCGGTCAGTTCTAAATACATCCATGTTGCGTACCTCCCTGTTTGTCTGTTATGTTATTGCCGCCTGCAACGTCCGCAGCAACGATATGGCTATATATTACTAAATTTTTTTATATTTTTCAAGTATTTTATGAAATTTTAACATCTTTTTTTGTGAACTTCTTGTAAATTGATGAGCATTTTATATATTTTCAGTAATTTTCATGGATCTCGACTGTGAATTTTATCTCAAGTGTGCAGCTGGCTGACTGATTTTGATTGTACGAATATTTATAGTGCATCGTTTTTTCAGTTGACTATAACAGTCTTCGTAACCAGAGTGCGAAAGATATGGAAGATATCTGCATATGATACGGCGTTCGCTTTGTCGCTTTAAATTATTTATGTATAAAAGTGCCGTATGAATTGACTTTTCAAATCATATCCTTTAAAATAGTAAATTATGAAATCATGTAACTGTTCCGTATTTTCACAGTTACGAATAATGTTACCTGAAAGGATGCAAAAACCACTATGAAAACTATCGGTTTTATCGGTCTCGGACTGATTGGCGGATCAATTGCCAAGGCCATCCGAAAATACCATGAAGACTACCGACTTCTTGCTTATGATCAGGATCGGGAAACACTTGCTGCAGCAGTAAGCAGCAATATGATCGATGCTGTATGCGAAGAACATGATGAACGTTTCAGGAGCTGCGATTATATTTTCCTGTGTGCTCCTGTAGAATTTAATGTAAAATATCTTGAATATTTCAAAGACAATATCGGTCCTGACACGATCCTCACAGATGTTGGAAGTGTCAAGGGCATTATCCATAAAGAAGTAGAACGTCTTGGAATGGAATCCCGTTTTATCGGAGGTCATCCAATGGCCGGTTCTGAGAAGACCGGATTCGAAGCTTCCAGTGACCGTCTGATTGAGAATGCTTACTATATTATTACTCCGGGCGGTGAAGTTGCACTGGAACGCCTGACAGATTTCACAGAGATGATTTCTTCCCTTGGTGCGATCCCGATGGTCCTTACAAGTGAAGAACACGATTTCATCACTGCCGGAGTCAGCCATCTGCCTCATATTATTGCTTCTGCACTGGTAAATCTTGTCAATATGCTGGACAGTGATCAGGAATATATGAAAACGATTGCAGCCGGAGGTTTCCGTGATATCACACGTATTGCTTCTTCTTCTCCAATTATGTGGGAGCAGATCTGTGTGGAAAATAATCAGAATATCTCCAATGTTCTGGATGACTACATCCGCCTGCTGGTTCAGATCAAATGTTTTGTGGATAACAAGGACTCCAGGAGTCTGTATCAGATGTTTGCAAGTTCCAGGGATTACCGTGATTCTATTGATGTGGTAGACAATGGTCTGCTGAAAAAGGCTTATGTCCTGTATCTTGATATTGCGGATGAGGCCGGCGGTATTGCTACGATTGCCACTATCCTTGCAATGGAGAAGATCAGCATTAAAAATATCGGTATCATTCACAACCGTGAATTTGAGGAAGGTGTCCTCAAAATTGAATTCTACGACGGAATCTCTATGGAAAAGGGTGCCGCACTCCTTAAAAAAAGAAATTATATTGTCTACGAACGCTAAACAGATCACCCTTTGACATTCATTTCAAAAATATTTTGTCAAAAGCAGATTGCTATAAATAGCTGCAGGGAAATACAGAAATATTATAAAAACAGGCAGGAATCAAACATGGAAATAAAAAAACAGACAAACCTCAGAGGAGAACTCACTGTACCCGGAGATAAATCCATTTCTCATCGTGCAGTCATGTTCGGTTCTCTTGCACAGGGTACTACAAAGATCACACATTTTCTTGAGGGAGCTGACTGCCTCTCTACAATCTCCTGTTTCCGGAAAATGGGAATCGATATTGAAAGAAATGCTTCCGAAATCCTCGTTCATGGAAAGGGACTTCACGGACTCAGTGCTCCGTCTGAAACTCTGGATGTGGGAAACAGCGGGACTACCACAAGACTGATCTCCGGAATTCTGGCAGGACAGTCTTTTACCAGCGAATTAAACGGCGACGCTTCCATTCAGTCCCGTCCAATGAAAAGGATTATGACTCCTCTTCTGTCTATGGGCGCTGATATCGTAAGTCTGAGGGGCAATGGATGCGCACCTTTGCGTATTACAGGAAGGCCTTTACATGCCGCTCATTATCAGTCACCGGTTGCTTCCGGACAGGTAAAATCCTGCGTGCTTCTGGCTGGTATGTATGCAGATGGGATTACCAGCGTTACTGAGCCGGTACTTTCCAGAAATCATACGGAGATCATGCTGAATTATTTCGGCGCAAATGTAAATTCCCGGGGAACAACTGCTTCTATTGAACCGGAGCCTGTGCTGAACGGACGCGAGATTAAAGTTCCCGGAGATATTTCTTCTGCTGCTTACTTTATCGCAGCAGGGCTTCTTACTCCCGGAAGTGAGATTCTTCTTAAAAATGTAGGCATTAATCCAACCAGAGACGGAATGCTTCGTGTATGTAAGGCTATGGGGGCTGATATTACTCTGCTGAATGCAAGTACAGAGGGTGAGCCTACCGCTGACCTGCTGATCCGCACAAGCAGTCTTCACGGAACCACTGTTGAGGGTGAGATCATTCCCACACTGATCGATGAAATCCCGATGATCGCTGTAATGGCAGCTTTTGCAGAGGGGACTACTGTTATCAGGGACGCACAGGAGCTGAAGGTAAAAGAATCCGACCGTATCGCAGTGGTAACAGAAGGACTGAAACGCATGGGAGCTGATATTCAGCCGACTGATGACGGAATGATCATCCATGGAGGAAAGCCACTTCATGGTGCCGAGATCAATTCTTATCTTGATCACCGTATTGCCATGTCCTTTGCTGTTGCAGGTACAATTTGTGACGGTACACTTACTATCAAAGATGGGGACTGCGTTAAAATTTCCTATCCGGAATTCTATGAAAATCTGTACTCTCTCGGAAAATAGCAACTGTCATTTATAATTATGCTGCTGTCAACATATCATTTTTTTATGTTTGTTGACAGCAGCATAATTTTTACTGTTCACCTGTAATATCCCGCAAGATGTTTTTTTATCCTGCATATCTTTTGTCTTTCTGTACATACTTTTCATAACAAAGCATAATTTGCAATTCCTATTTACAGTATCTTCATACTCTCTCAGATTGTATTTTTATAGATACTTGAGAAATTTTATCCAAAATAGTCTTTTCTTTTTCCGATAAATCGGTTATAATGTGAATCGTCAGAAGATTGTTATTATTTTAACATTATTCGATTTGTTTTACTATAGCAGGATTTCAAACTCTGATGGTCTGGATTAAGATGCATTATTTATGAGGATTGCTATAAACACTGATATTATAATTTTCACGGTGAGTATACCATACAGGTATACAGCCAGAGAGGAGCTAACATTTATGAAAATCTTATTTTACGGCACAAAAAACTACGACGAAGAATTTTTCGAGAAGCTTCTTCCTTCCTATCCGGGAATTACAATTAAATTTACCGAAGCAAATATTCACGAAGAAACTGCTTCCCTTGCAAAAGGATATGAGGCAATCTGCGCTTTTGTAAACGCTGATCTGAGCACTCCTGTTATCGAAGAGCTGAATGCTCAGGGTGTAAAACTGATTCTTATGCGCTGCGCAGGATATAACAATGTAGATCTGGAAACTGCTCACAAATTCGGAATGAAGGTTCTGCGTGTTCCGGGATATTCTCCGGAAGCTGTGGCTGAGCATGCAATGGCACTTGCGCTGACAGCAAACCGCCACACACATAAAGCATACATCAAATGCCGCGAAAACAACTTCTCTTTAAGTGGTCTGATGGGACTTAATTTCTATCAGAAAACTGCCGGAATCATTGGTACCGGAAAAATTGGCCAGGCAATGGCAAAAATCTGCAAAGGTTTTGGTATGAGAGTTATCGCTTACGATCTTTTCCCGAATAAGAGCCTGGATTATCTGGAATATGTATCTCTGGATGAGCTTCTGGCAACCAGTGATCTCATCAGTCTTCACTGCCCGCTTACAGAAGAAACCAAACACATCATCAATGAAGAAACTATCGCCAAAATGAAAGATGGTGTAATTCTTGTAAACACTTCCCGCGGCGGCCTGATCAAGACAGAGGACCTGATCTCCGGAATCCGTGATCATAAGTTCTTTGCAGTAGGACTGGATGTTTATGAAGAAGAAACTGATTTCGTATTCGAGGATATGTCCGAGCGTATTCTGCAGAGCTCCATTACCCAGCGCCTGCTCTCCTTCCCGAATGTAGTGATGACTTCTCATCAGGGATTCTTTACAAAAGAAGCACTGACTAACATTGCCGAGACTACTCTCGAAAATGCGAAAGCATTTATGGATGGGAACGAACTGAAGAACGAGGTTCTTTCCTGATAATTACAGAAATATGATCAGGGGGCTGTCGCAATAATAATTCCAGCGACAGCCCCCTTGTGATTATTTTTCAGTTTTAGTTTCTGATTTCGTTGTATCTGCAGAATCTGATGTTTCAGTTTTATCCGCAGATTTTTTTGCAGAAGAATCTGAAGTTTCTGCTTTATCTGTATTTTCCGTTTTATCTGTAGTTTCTGTTGCATCTGTAGTATCTGTAATGTCAGCGGTCTCTTCCTCAGGCTCATCAATCTGTTTCATATCCTCGTCAGAAGTATCTGCATCCATTTCATTCAGCTCTTCTTCTGTCAGCGGTTCAAGATCATCCTGATAAATTTCCTTATTTGTAATATCATCTTCTGACTTCTTCCCACATCCGGCAAGACCGATGGATGCCAGAAGCATTCCTGTAATCATAAAGTATTTTATTTTTTTCATTTTAATCATCCTTTCGTCTGTTCCACATAACACAAATGGTGTTTCATTTTCAGATAATATTTATTCTGCTGTTCTCAATCTGCCTGCCAGATCTTTTATTTCCTGTATGATATCTTCTCTGTCTCTGACCGGCACTTTGTCTGTACGGTTTACATATACAGTCCCCAGACTGTCACAGCTCATCTGACGAAGCAGCATCTCTGCCGTACTTTCCGCTTTTTCTCTGGGTCCGATACTTCCTGCTGTCAGCAGAACTGCTCCTGTTTTCTTCTTAGGAACAGGTTCTTCTTTACGGATATATCTTGCGCTGAAATAGGTCTGCAGTCTGCTCATCACAGCAAGAAGCATTCCCGTAACCTCCTCAAAATATACAGGAGATGCCATAATAATATGGTCACATTCTTCAATGTACGAAAGAACCTCCTGCCATTCATCTTTGACTGCGCATCCTGCATGGTCAAAACACCATCTGCAGTCTATACACGGTCGGATATCTGCCCTGTAGGCATTAACCACCTTAAAATCCCCTCCAAGATTTTCCTGCAGAGTCCGGATCATATATGCAGTTTCACCGTTCTTTCTCGGTGAACCGTTGAATATCAATGTTTTCATCTTTATTTTTCCTCATATTCTTTCCTGAGAAGTGCTATCTCACGTACCCATCTCCTCATTATCTTTGAGTGCTTTCAGAGCATGTTTCATACGCTTTAGAGCGTGTCTGAAAAAGGCTTTCTGCAAGATGTGCGTCACAATTTGTGGGATATTTTGCCCGGATGAGGGCGCCGTAGCGGGCTACGGCAACTGAATTCGGGTGAAATATCCCGCAAAGTGGGGCGTGCAGATTGCGGGAATGATTTTTCAGACACGCTCTAGGATAACACATCTCTTTTTTCTGTCTGTAATATTTATGTAACCTTTTGTCATGGTATTATAACAAAAATACGGTTTTATGAAAAGACTTATTTCTTGACGATTCTGTGAATTCTCTATATACTTTGAATATATCCTATAGCAATTACGATTTATTTTTTGTTAATTCTGATCATCTGTTCAGATATTTTAACTGCCCGGTCTCTTTAATATTTTTTTAATACTATATCTCTAATCTATTATAAACGAAAGCGAGAACTATACATATGAGCCTACAATCCAACAAGCGAAGCCAGACGAAATCTTCTTCTGCACGCAGGAAAGACATCTACAAAAAATCAAAATACTATCAGGAAAAAAGGCAAAAATTGCTGATTGCAACAGGTATCGGTATCTTTGTTCTGGTTTTTATACTTATTCTGGCAGGTATCCGCGGATGCAGCAACTATATGAGTTCCAGACAGGCAGCAGCCAAAAAAACTGTTTCCATGAACGCTTCTGAGGACAACAGCCAGAAAGCATCCTCAGATTCTCAGAACACGGATTCCTCCAATGCTACAGTATCTTCTCCTGTTTCTCTGACACTCAGCGTTGTCGGTGACTGCACTCTTGGCACAGATGAAACTTTTGATTATGATACCAGCTTAAATGCTTATTATGAAAATTACGGTGCAGATTATTTCCTGCAGAATGTAAAAGATATTTTTTCCGCAGATGATCTGACTATTGCGAATTTTGAGGGAACACTCACCGATTCTGATGAACGGGAGGACAAAACATTTGCGTTTAAAGCACCTGCATCCTATGCCTCTATTCTGACAGGCGGGTCTGTAGAAGCTGTAAACACCGCTAATAATCACAGTCATGATTATGGCGAGCAGAGTTTCGATGATACTCTGGCAGCACTGGATGATGCAGGAATCGTTCATTTCGGATATGATGAAACTGCTGTTATGGATGTAAAGGGAATCAAAGTAGGATTAGTCGGTATCTATGAACTGTACGACCATCTTGAACGCGAGCAGCAGTTAAAAGACAATATTGCAAAAGTAAAGGCAGACGGGGCACAGCTGATCGTAGCGATCTTCCACTGGGGTAATGAAACGGAAACCGTTCCGGACAGCAACCAGACAACACTTGGACGCATCGCGATCGATGAAGGCGCTGATCTTGTATGCGGACATCATCCGCATGTACTTCAGGGCATTGAAACTTATAAAGGCAGGAATATTGTATACAGCCTCGGAAACTTCTGCTTCGGCGGCAACAGTTCTCCAAGTGATATGGACACCATGATCTACCAGCAGACCTTTACTATTGATGCCGATGGGGTAAAAAAAGACAACGTGACCAATATCATTCCCTGCTCCATTTCTTCTGCTGCCTATGATGGATATAATAATTATCAGCCAACTCCGGCAGAAGGTGATGAGGCAACAAGAATCCTTGGAAAAATCAATGAGCGGAGTTCCTGGATTTCTACTGCAGAAGGCAGTACTTTTACTGCAAAATATAACAGTAATAATGACTCCCAGAGCAGTTCTGCAGATACAGCTGCTTCAGATAGCGATATCGTTGATATGAACAGTTCAGCTTCAGATGACACAGACGCAGAGACATACGACGAATCCTATGATACTGATAATTCGGACGCCGAATAAATAGAGCCTTCATTCATCCAAAATCACATCCATACTTCAAAAGAGCTGAAAAATCCAGTTAAGGACTTCTCAGCTCTTTTTTATATTTTTACTATGCTTTTATCAGGCAGATAAAAGCATCCTCTTCGCTACTTGCTCATAACCAGATAATTGATTGATATAATTATTTGGGTGACATTATATGATAATCATAGCATCCCGCATGTTAATGGCAGGTAACCAGAATCTAACATTTGTTAAATATATATAAGGAAGCATTTAATCTTCCTTATATTCTATAACATCCTCTATCTTGCAATGAAGAGCTTTGCAGATTCTATCTATCTGCTTTAAGTTGACTGGCTCATTCTTTCCCATGCTTGCCATGGTTCCGTAGCTGAGTCCAGTGGCATTTTTTAAATCTTCCTTTTTCATCCCTTTATCAATTAAAGTTTTCCAGAGTGGATTGTAGGATATCATCGTCAATCTCCCCTCTTTTCTTTATACATCTTATACAAGCATATGAGAATTCCTACGGAAACAACGATCTTAGTAATATCTAAAATAATATTTATCATATAGACCTCCATTTCATTTGACATGTGTTATTGTGTGCTGTATATTAAAGTTGGATTCAGGGGAGCTCTGACCTCCCCGTTTCCTAACTGAATGTTTTGATCAAGTCTACAATGGCTTGAATCAAATTCAAGATTGCGGTTATGAAGACTAATTTTGCGAGCAGCTCTTCATGACCGCTTTCTTTTTTTGGTTTCTTTCGATTTTGATTCATTTTATCACCTCCTGTTCTTTATGTTATTATTATATCTCTTTTTCTCTATTATGTCAATGTTTTTCTTCAATTTTTTAGAGATTTTCTTCAATAAACTATTGACATGTGCGGTACATATGGTAATATACAAACATAAACAGCAGAACAAACATTCGCATAGACGGTGCGAGGTTTGAGAGATAATAGGAGGAAAATAATATGTCAGAACTTTTAAAGAAACAGAAATTTGGAGTCGAGGTAGAATTTACAGGAATAACAAGAACCATGGCCGCTGAGGCTGTTGCAGAAATCCTCGGAAGTCATGCCGCCGGACCTGATCGCACTTGCTATCGTACTTATACGATTCGAGATAGCAAAAGAAGAATTTGGAAAGTAATGAGAGATTCAAGTATTTGTCCAGTTAGAAAAGCGGGACGTGAATTGATGGATGAATATAGAGTTGAATTTGTAACACCGCCACTTAATTATGAAGATATTGAAACGCTTCAGTCAATAATCCGTAAATTTAAAGAACTCGGCGGAGTACCTCACAGCAGTTGCGGAATACATATTCATGTTGACGGCGCCAATCATACCGCCACTTCTCTCAGAAGACTGGTAAATTTCTTTTTCAGCAGACAGGAGATTATCTACGATGCTCTTGCAGTAGGAAGTAGAAAAGACAGATGGTGCAAGCCGGTATGTAAGGATTTACTGGATACAATGAAAAAAGAAAAGGATCTTGATGCAAGAAAAGTTGAAGAAATCTGGTACAGCAGTGCGAACAATCAATATCATGGTGGTATTGATCATAGTCATTATAATTCAACAAGATACCACGCCCTGAATCTTCACAGCTTCTTCCAGAAAGGCACAGTCGAATTCAGACTTTTTAACAGCACTCTTCATGCTGGAAAAATTAAAGCGTACATCCAGTTTGTCCTTGCTCTTTCAGCATGGTCTATCGAATCCTCAGACAAAATAGTATTCCGATCAATGAATGGATACACTGCAGAGAAAAAAGTCACACTGATGTATAATATTTTAACAAATCGCCTTGGTCTTTACGGAGATGAATTCAAGACCTGCAGGTTACACATGATGAAACAGCTCAGAAAAAATGCAGAAGCTTCCCATGCAGCTTAATACATTGCAGTATAAAGAGAGGGTTTTCGCCCTCTCTTTAGTTGTAGATTGTTGCAGCAATCTACTTGTCGTTAGATTTCTGTGTCCCCTGGCGAGTGTGGGTGATGGAAGATTCCTTGTTTGGTACCCTAATTATCAATTCGTCCAGCTCACAATCAAGTGCTTCGCAAATTAAATCAAGGTGCTCAAGGCTAACCCTTTCCGTGAGCTCGTGGTACAACTCATTGATAGTGTTCGGTCGAATCCCTGTCGCCCGTGCCAGATCTGTCTGAGTAAGTCTTAGCTCCCCAAGCTTTTTCGACAGTAAAATTTTTATCATGCCATTGCTCCTTCCGTTATAAATTACCACTTTATGGTAATACATGACGGAATTTGTTAGATTATATCGTTTTTAGCTATATCCTATCGAATTTGTGTAAGAAATCTAACATGCGAAGCTTATATAGGTTACCATAACAGTTGTGTAAAATATAGCGGTAATATATGGAAGGAACTATCATTGACAATACCACACATTGTGTGGTATATTTTTTATGAAAGGAGTGAACGCTTTGACTATTACAGAAATGAGAAATTATATAGGAATCTCCAGAGCAGAGTTCTCCAGGCGCTATAACATTCCGCTCCGCACACTTGAGTCGTGGGAAGCAGGAGTTCGAACTCCGCCAGAATATGTTCTGGATTTATTAGAAGAGTCCGTCAGGAAAACAGATATCATAGAAGTAACGTTTGTATATGATACGCTTCTTGGAGAAGGCAAAATCCGTCCATGGTCCAAAGATTTGGATGACCAATACGGCGCCGATCAAGCAGCGTATAAAACTGTGTTGAATATAGTTGATAGATTCCGGGAAAGATATCCCAACTGTGAATGGGAGGATGAAGAAGTAGATTATATTGACGCAATAGAAGGTTTTTCTACGAACCTCTTAATAGCAACATTGGGAAAAGGAGAGGCGAATGAGTAGAGGAAACGATACTGGCTATATCCCAGATAAGAGTAATTTAAAGTCGAGCACTCGTACACTAGCATTAATTTAATTGCATTTCTTCTTGACATACCACCAAATTGGTGGTATTATATAATCATCAAAAGAACGGAGGCAAACAAAATGAAGAGATATAACTTATCAAGCATTATGAAAAGAGCATGGGAACTGGTTAAGAAATCTGCAATGACAATTTCCTCCGGTCTTAAGAAAGCATGGGAGGAAGCGAAAACAATGGAGCAAAAATTAGTTGAACTCGTCGGAAGTCCAAAACAGATTGCATGGGCTGAAGATATAAGAAAAAACATGATTTCATATTTATCTGCTCTCGTTAGAAAATACGAAGCCGAAGACAGACCTGCTCGCGCAGAAAAAAGAGCTAAAGATATGGAGATTCTTAGCAACATCAAAGAAGCTTCATGGTTTATCGAAAATCGCAGTTATGCCGTATATTCTACAAATTATGATTCAAACGATTTAAGCGAATTAATGGCGAACCGAAATGAAATGAATTTATATGAGCGTATACATAAATATGTCAAAGAACATTGATAGAAAGGGGGCGAAATGTATGTATAAATATAATCAATCTGAATTTGAATCCATGATGGATGAATTAATGCATGATTTCAAGAAAGGCTGTGGAAAATCTGAAGCCGAACTTGATGTAGCTTACAAAATCTTAAATCCCTCTCCTGTCGGTGGGTTTGTCGACAGCCTCGTTAAAATGGATAAAGATTATAGCACGAATCTATGGGAGATCAAGCGAAAACAGATCAAAAGTTTTATACCTGAATGCGACGGATACCAGTTAGACGATATCGTGGCCTATTGCCGTGCGAAATTCTTTAAAGAAGAAGTCGATCGTATCATATATGATAATTCTATCGCTGAAGAATGTGATGTTTGTGTATATGCGGACGGTACTATATTAAGTCCGGAATGGCCATATTTATGTGCAAAAGTATATGTGAGTATTAAATGGATTGACGAAAACAAAACCACTTACACCCGTATTTTCCCATCCGCGGTAGGATTCATGTCTTACAAAACAAAAGGATCTATGGAAGATGATCTGAAGCAAAAAGAAAATATGTCCACCATGGAAATGCGTGAACGACTTAAGGTATCTCGAGCAGAATTCTCAAGGAGGTATAGCATACCGATTAGAACGCTCGAAAACTGGGAATCCGGAAAGAGTAAATGCCCGGATTATGTGAGACAGCTGTTAGAGCGAGCTGTCTTGGAAGATTCAAAATAAAACTGCTAAAAACTTACAAGTCAAAGAGGAAAAAAGATGAAAAAATTTGAATTAAAACAGGTGGCGCGGAACAATTCCGGAAACTTCGGATGTGCCAAAGTTACAGCGGATTGGTTGTGCGGCACAGAGGCCCAGAAAGAGAATTTTATAAGTTCTCTGGATGAAAACTGGGTGAGAATCCCGGTGGAACTCGTTGACGAAACCGCCGAACAAAATTTTATTTCATATGCTCGGGCATTTTAAGCTAAAGGAGAAAAAATGAAATATATACTAATGGATTATAAAGACGGTGATTGTTTCACCGCCGAATTTGAAAGCAAAGAAGAAGCTCTGCAGGAAGCGGAGGGACAATGGGAACACCTGACAAGATGTGACCAGAAACACCGAACAGAATTTTACGTTCTGGAAAGCGTCAACCCAGACGAAGACGCGCCTGATCATTACGATGGGGACATTGTAAAGCGTTGGAAATAAAACGGAGGTAAGAAAATGATTAAGAGAGTAAAGCTTGAAACTATTTACAATATGGCCAAAGAAGATAACGAGAAAATAAAAGATCGTAAACTTTTCCCGGACGGATGGGATGAAAAAGTCTACGATTATTATAACAAATTGTCGAAAGAATCTTCCGACGTTGAAATGTTCATGGAATTTCTGGGCGGTGAAGATTCGCCGCTAGAAATGGCGTACGCATACAGGAGAAACATGTATATCATGCTGTACACAATGAATGCAACAGATACGATAGCATTTGTAGATGGCGAATATGATATATTCTACATCGTATCAAAAGACGGCGACGATTATAACAGCTGGGAGTGGTGTTTCACAAACAATATTGACCCGATCAAATACAGGGGTGACGACGGAGACGAACCGGTCCCGGAATGGCTCATAAAAAAATATGAAGAAAAGATAGGGGAGGAATAATATTATAAAATATAATTAGCGGTTTATTCAAAAGGAACTCCGTCTTTATAGAGTTCCTTTTGATGTGATATATTTTAATGTGATTTTAGAAGGCGCCGTCTGTTTTAAATCAACTTCTTGAAATATCCGGCCGGAACAAATTCTCTTACGAATCCTTCTGTCGGATGTGGAATCCGGATAAAATACCACTTTTTACCATTTACGGTTTCGGTGTATTTCATTACATCTACAACCGCATTCTTTTTAATCACTGGGAACATTTTCGCCTGAGTCTTACCGGCTACACTGTAGCATTTGCAGTCCTTTGTAAATCTCGCTACATAGGCTACTACGTTCTGCTTCTTTTCTGTGTCAGAAGCGGAGAAAATATTCCCTCTATACCTGAGCACACAATTCCAAGGATAATTCCGATAGCTCCGGATCAGAAACTCCTTGCCCGTCTGATCTCCCGGTTTGCCTCCATGAGCGGTACCTTTCTCGTTGATGCTGGCTTCTACCTCTTTGCCATTTCCACAGTACATGGCTACATGATGCGCTTCATTCAGCAGCACATCTCCTCTGAGCAGACCAGATCCGGTTGCTACGTTAACTTTGCTCGTTACGTCTACAAATCCATTTTTCAAGAATACGTTCTTCATATCTCCTGTGTATGTAGCGCCACCAGACTTAACTGGAACTCCGGCGTTCTGCCATGCCTGAATTACAGCGGAGGAACAGTCGTAATCTCCTTTTTCTCCCCAGCGGTAGTCCTGATCGTAGCCGTGAGAATCATCTTTCGCCCATGTCTCCATCTGCCTTATTGCTTTTTCTGTTTTTGTCATTGCTGCATCTTCCTTTCTTTCCGCAGTCACAGCATAATTCTTAATCATGCTGATTACCGCTTTCTGTCTGTCTGTGTAATCTCCTACCTGGTTCGGCGTCGAGTCTGCCGGATCCTTACATAACGTTGTATAAATCTTGTCTGCAGTGTACGGTTCCGGAGTTTTAGACAAGATTCTTTTCAATGCGTCAAAGCCACCCTGATGCAGGATATTGATGCATTCCATCATGGCACTATCTGGCATGGTTCCATATGCTTTTTCAATGATCGGAATATACGCTTGTATCTGGTCTTCCATGTACTGATCCTGGCATTCCTTCCCCAAGTCAGTGCTGATAATGTCTACGATACATTTTCCTTTCGCAGATTCTGCTGTTACGGCGTATGTATCCCAGCTCTTCATCAGCAGGTCTTTTTCCATACCTGCATTATCCATGTCTTTGAATAGCTTCGGGTTTGCTCTCTGAATCCGGTATAACAGTTCTTTTGCTTCTCCTGCGTACCACTGGCCCGCACCGATCGTAATAGCTTTTTCATTGCTACAGTTCGCTCCGACCCCGGCAAAGCAGGAATAATCCTGCTTACCATATACCTGATCTCCGGATTCCACTGCGTACAGTATTTTTCTCAACACAGTTATATTTTGCTTATCCATAAGTCCACCTCGCAAAAAAGGAGCCTTAAAACAGGCTCCTAACTACTCATTTTTATTCGGGAGTTTAATTTGCCCAAGTGACTGAATGACCTTGTCGTATCCAACCATTGCAGACAGCCAGGACAAAAGTACTAACGCAATAAGATATACTGCCATTTTGCTATTAATCTGCGCCTCCATCAAAATAATGTACCCAACTCCAACAAGCAGAGATAAAACTACAGCCACCCCTCCTGCAAGGAAATTTGCCTTGTAGGTTTTTTTTGACTCTTCAAGCAACTTCTTAATACCTTCAGTCACTAAGCCGGTAAAGATTGATACAATCATAAGTAACAGTAAAAAATATTCTAATGTCATAAATTATCCTCCTCATCTATGTTCCCGACATTCATGTCGGAATCATTTTGTTCTCGTCCTTCTTTTTCATCCTGTTTCTGCCATTTCCGATCCTGCTGTTTGTCTTTGTTTGTTCGGATCCAACCGCATATGCCGCACTCTCCAATCGTTGCCGCCACAACTGCGCAGGCATATGTTTCCGGCATGCTATCGCACTGCCTGTACAGCAAGATCATCTGCCAGTTGAACCATATAAAAAAAGCGCCGACAAACATCAGCACCAGGTTCAATGTTCCGACTTTCTTTATCGCCGAAACTATCTTTTTTATTTTCTTTTTTAAAATATTCATATCAATGCCTTTCTTAAAAACCGAACTGTTTAAAGAAAAATCCGATTGCAAGGCCAATTACGGTCGTAAGCACATATCCCGTCACCTGCTTCCACATTTCCCCATCCCGGCTTTCAAGTGATTCCAGGCGCGCTCCCTGCTGCTCCTGCTCTTTGCACATCAGCTGAATGCTTTGTGCCAGCTTCTCTACCGATGTTGTAAGCGAATTAATCTGCTTTGTATTTTCTTCAAGCAGTTCCAATCGTTTGTTCTGCCTTTCGTCTTCTGCATCAACGCGCTTGCAGAACTCAGCATGTTCGGACCGGCTAATGTATTCCGCCTCCATATTTTCCTCCTATATTCCTGTCTACACCTTCTATTTTGGCCTCTACGGTGGGCTTCTTTGGCTGTGCATAGTTTTACCTCCATTAAAAAAAGAGCCTGTTGTGGCCCTTTTTACATCATCAATTCTTCATCATCTGCTCCGGCATATTTCCTGCAATGAAACTCCAACATGTCCATATCCTGTTCAATATCTTCCAGAGTCCTCTCACTCTCGCCCTTATTGAAAAGCAGAAGATCATAAATCAATGACCATTGTTTACTTATTATCTGCAGTTTCGTCATTCTTCCTTTGCCAATTCTCCCATTCCGGAATCTTCCAGGATTTCTTTTACCTTTGCTTTCAGAAGTCTCGGTACCTCTGCATAAGTTTTCTTTCCAAGCATAATCTGCTGTGCCCATAACATTGCCATCATTTCTTTTCCTCCATCATTCTGTAATAATATAATAAAGTTACTCAACAGTCTCATCATTACTGATATACCAGTTCTGACATCTCAAGAACGCATCCTGTAAGCATTTCGTTCGATGCTTTCAATTCTTCAAATTGCTCTTCCAAGCTCTTTTCGACTTCCGGAACATAGGACATAAACTTCGCAGGGGACGCTCTTACCGTTTCTTCATTGATCTTATCTGCAGACTCCCTGAACTGGTGATAATCATATTCATACATCATCTGCTTTGCAGAGTCTTCCATCTGTCCCTGCTCAATTGTCACTTTCTGCTCATTCAGGCACAGTGTGACATCTACCATGCCATTATTGACAGGCTGCCAGCGCACTTCTGGCTGACGCGCCATATATTTCGCTTTTTGCATGCTTGCTGATCCTCCTTTTTGCAGCTGCGCAAACAGCATCAATGTTATATTTATCTTTGACGTATTTGGAATCGGTATGCTTAAACCATCCATAGTAACTGGTACATTTATAAGCAATCTCCAGTGGGATTTCAACTCTATTCTTCATGCAGTACCAAGCTACTGAATAAGCTCTCCTTGCCCGCAGAAAGATCTTGCTTCTGATTTCTGTGTGGTCCCTGTAAATTACATAACCCATCATATCTATCGGTTTTCCGCGCCTTTCTGCCTTATCTTTTTCTCTGTAATTCTCATATTTATTTCCGGTTTTAATGCGATAATCAATCGGGAATAGGTCTGCATCCGGTTTTATTGTGAGTCCGTACTCTTTCAACAGGTACTTTTCTAACGCCCGAGCCGCCCTCTTAACATCAGCTTCCCGGGCTCCTATGAGCAGGATGTCGTCCATATAGAATATACAGAAAAATACAAGTCTCTTGCTTTCAGTCGTACCATCTCGGTGCTTTCTGGTCTTATGTAGGCTAAGTACATACACATAGGCTTTAGACAGGTAATAATTGCACAGAAACTGTGATAAACCGGAGCCGATATTAAGTCCCTGTTTGTATGTCCCTATCAGAAAGAACACAAGATACAGAAGGACTTCGTTCTTCACATCGTGTTCCAACATACGTTTCAATTTACGGGTATCAACCGATGGATAGCATTTCCTTACATCGCCCTTCCAGGCATACCGAGATTGAGCATATTTCTTTCTGATCTGATGCTCTATTGCTCTTTTGCCTCCGAGTTGTCCTTTTCCTTTGATACTTGCATATTGATGATAGCCCAGTTTTCTTCTCCAGAGTTCATCCAGTCCTTCGCTGGCTATTTCGTCAAGAATAAGCTGTTTTACACTCTCCACTCCGATTTCTCGAAACTTTCCGTTTATTCCATCTCGCCGCCAACCATACTGAATAGGTTCTACTTTCAACTCTCTGTTCTGGATTTCATATCTGAGACTTTCTGCCACTGTACGGATCAGACCGGATACCATGAGATCTCTTTCGTCTGTGTCTCGAAGTAATCGTTTCATAGCCTGCAAACTCATTGAACTTGTGCGACCATGCAGATACTTTGCCACATCTGGCCGTTTCCATTTTTCGTCAAGTGCTTCATAAATTGGATCTTCAATAAAATCATCTGCTAAAATATTTACATTCTTGCAGCATTTCTTCATAAAGGCATTTTCCTTTCTGTGTGATTCAGGGACTTTCGGTTGTCTACTAGTCCCGGCTGGCAGCGCACCTGCCAGTCTCCCCTTCCCACTCTGCAGATGTCAATCTACTTCATGAGAAAGGAATGGCCTTTTATCACGTATTTCGGGTATTCCCAAGTATAGGCTTCTTCAGCCGGCTTATGAGGTCGAGTATCAAATTTTTTATACACAGAAATTGTCGCGAGGATGTTCCACCAGGTATTCCACAGGCCATTGTTGCCATTCACGTACGACGGGCCGGCGATGCCGCCGTTGTTCAGATTGCCGCGCCGGAGGAGCTCCCGGACCCCATAAGTCCTTATATTATTTTTTTGTTACTTTAAACCGTCTGTATTTTCATACGGTTAAATTCATCATTTTAAAATCATTTGTAGCCATTGGAGGGGACAGCCCCTCTGTCAGGCTGTCGCCTGCCATTCACCCCGTACGGCGTTAGGAGAAAGGGTCGCGAGGATGTTCCACCAGGTATTACACAGGCCATTGTTGCCATCCACGCACGACGGGCCGGCGATGCCGCCGTAGTTCAGAAGGCCGCGCCGGAGGAGCTCCCGGGCTGACTTTTGGCCAGCCGAAGGAGTACTTCCTGTATGCCATCCATCTGCCCAATAAGCTTTATCACCACCGCCATATGTCACTGGATACATAACTCCTTTACCAAAATCAACCATCTGCTCTTTGATAAATTTCCACGCATTGTCCGTTGCAGGAAAACTTCCAACTTTTACATACGAACTAATTATTGTATCTGTATTAGTTGTTAACAATCTGGCATCATCACATCTATAATACGTACAGCTCGTATTTCCATCAGAATCTGTCTCTATAATATGAACAGAGTTTCCAGATACTGAAAGGCCTCCCGGCATAATCTCAATGCCATTAATCTTGCAGATATTCTTTCCATCTGTGTTAGATACTGGACTTCCATCGTAACCTTGTACGGAATCAGTGGATCCTGTCTCCCAATGCATTGCGCTTACTTTATAAGTAGTTGCAGTTGTAAATGGAGCAGACACATCCAACACTAAGGCGCTATATGTATCGTCTACTTTCTCAATAGCTGTAATTTTTGCGCTATCAACGATATTGTGCATATAATTATTGCCTCTATCGAAGTTAGTATTCGAACCTGGATTTCCAATGCTGACCGACGAACCAACAACAAAATAATCCGCCTGATCTTTTGTAAGAATTACTCTCTTTGTATTCTCTTCAGCAACCGCAACATTATACTGATTACTGTAAGCTGTGCATCCTCTCATATATGCCTGCAGGTCCTTTGTTCCGTACTTAATCATTGTCAACGCCAGAACCCATGCGGCATCAACGTCTGTTTCAAAGCAGTATGCCGAACCCTGCTTTCGTGCATATGCAAAATTTGCATACGAAGGTTTGCTTCTGACGGGTTTTCCGTTGGTTACATACGGAACACCATCAATATCCACTGCCGCTCCTTTAGGATGGAGCATCCATCCCTGCACCGTATTGTCTGGACGAACACATTCTTTCATCGGAACATATCCTTCTTCTTTTCGAGGAAGCATGGACCAATGATGCAGCCAGCCATTGTCTTCTGCATTTCGCTCTTTTTTGTAATAGAGTCCCATGTTCATGATTCCACGGTTGACTTTTCCTGTCGTCTTATATCCAGGCATTCCTTCAATTGCAGTAATCTTCTGGTTTCCATCATCATCAAGAATCCAGTTGCAGTTGATTGGTCGGAACGCTTCCAGGGTGCCGATTTCATCTTTCCCTGCCGTAGTATTTGTAGACGGTGTGCAGGTAAGCCCTGCAAGTCCATCAAGGCGGTTCACCGCACAGGACTGTGTAACATCCGGATCAAGTTCTTCTACCGTATAGATTTCTCTCGTACGGCGCATAGCATAGTAGCGCTCAATTGCACTCTCTAAAGTGCCACCAGCTGCATTAATAGCTGCCAGCTGCTCAGCTGCTACGCTTTTAATCCCCTGTGTCTGTGTTGCTGATTCAGCCTGTACATTTTTAATTTCAGATGCACCTGTATTATTGATCTCAGTTTTTCTCGCATCGATTGTGTCGTTTATAGCTTTCTGAGACGCATCCACCATAGATTTTTTTGTTGCAGTGATTTCATTTTTTATCTCCCCCGCTTTTGTATCTACGGATTTGTTTATGGTTTCTATTGCACTCGTTGTCTTTTCAGAAAACGTATTGTCCAGTCCAGCAATTTTATCATTTACATTTTTCTCAGATGTCGCAGCGGATGATGCAGCCTTTTCAGCCGCACTTTTGTATCCGGCAACAACATCTTTTGCATTCTCTGCATCTCTGGCCGAAGCTGCTGCTGCTCCGGCTGAGTTCGAAGCCGCCTGTGCACTTATTTCTGAAGCCTTTGCGCTTGTCTCCGCCTCAGATGCTTTTTCTTTTGCTGTCCTGGCCGCTTCTTTAGCTTCTGTCACTAAGTTTTTGAAATTTGGAGTTGCTTCTCCCGGTACTGAAGAACAGAACCATCTGTCTGTACTTTCGCCAGGAGATGGGCGCACACCAATCGTCCCGTTTTCCAAACATATGTATGAGCCACCCTCATATGAAACCATGTCTAAAAAGTTGTATGTTTTAGAGTCAGAGTAGCTTCCAAGGGGGTTTGTCGTAACATTCCCCATGTTAGTCCACTGGCCACTACCTGTTGTTTTATTCGCCATTAACCTCTATCCCTCCATTTGTATTCGAGCTTAGGGCCGTTAAGTCTAAACTCAATATCCGTTTCTTCTGGATTATTCCGCATAAAGAGGCAAGGTGGCTGAATGTGAAACTCGACAAAACACACATTTCCATCCTCGCCTTTCAGATCAGCTTCCTTTTCTTTTACATAAGCATCGATATCATTCTTCGCATCTTCCACCTGTCCAGGGATTCCCATTACCGCCTGTTCTGCCTGATGTGCATAATATTTTGCGTTATCCATAAGACTCTCCGGATCTTCTGCCAATCCGACAGCGAATCTCTCAGCCAGCTTTCCGTATTTCTGGACATTCATATTTGTTGCGTCAAAATATCTGAGAATCTGTTCAAAGTAGTTCTTAGCTTCCGCTACGGTATCGCCAGAAGTATAGCCGGCATTGACTACGATAATGGCAACTTTATTTGTTACCATGAAGTCTCCTGCCATTATAGAGACATAGCAAACCCCGGAAGTCTTAAAAAAGCTATCCGGGATATCACATCTGTCTTCTTCTAACAGCTTTGGCTCTTTCGTTCCTTCTGCGTTTTCAAACACAGCTGTTTTTGCCAGCCCATCCCAATCCGTAGAATGAAACTGAAATACTGCCGTAAACACATTTTTGATGCCTTCTGTTGCGAAAATATTCTCCGTTTTTGAAATCTTGAGGTTTTTGACATTAAAGATAACTTCTTGTTTTATCATTTAAAACACCTCTCTTTTTTACCACATTTTTCCGATATTATCGCTTTTTGTTATTTAATATCGAAAATCGTTATAAACTGCACAGCATATCCCATTCAGGTTTGCTGATAATGTTAAGTGCCCATTCTTCCGGTACATGATTCTCCATATGCTTGTCGATATTATTTTTCTCATAATAGTGATTCCAGAAATAAATATTTCCCAGCGCACGTGCTTTGTGCATATCGCAAATATAAGTTGCTCTTGCATCCGGTGTACCGAACACCTGATAGTTGTATGCAGTACACCAACTACAGCCTTCTGCGACAGGACAGTTAAAGCACTCGTCTGTGCTCTGTGTTCTCCTGTCAATTTTCTTCAAGCATTCTACGCGGCATCTGTCGCATTCCGTCTGGCAGATTCCTGTATCCACATCTCCTATACTATATGGTTCCTGCTGCCCCGCCAGAGAGCTTTCCATATATCTCAGACATGGATAGATAATTCCATCTGGATCAACAGCAAGCATTACGCCATTCCCACCGCACCAGTTTTCCAGGTCGTCAGGCTGCTTCGGGTGAAAGAAGTTTTCCTCGAACAGTGAAATGTAATAATCATTCTCCATATCAAGATTGTGTTCCAAGATATAGTCTGCAAGCTTCTTCAGCTGGTCATAAAAAACCGTTGCGTGTATCGGTTTCCACCCATCTTCATAGACGCAGTTTGCGTTTATCTCTGTATATCCTAAATCGATCATATGTGTGATGGCATCATATGTATGCATCACATTCTCGGGAGCTATGGTAACTTTACTGCCCATGTACCCACCTTTATTTACCCAGTCTTTTGCTGCTGCAATAGCAAGATCATAAGACGGCCGACCATCCGGAAACACTCTGCAGGAATCATGTAGCTCTTTATTACCATCAACGGTAACGGAAAAAGACAGTCGATTGTTCCATTTCTGTAAAACCTTCTGTACTTCTGGTTCGAAGTAGCACACACCATTACTGCAGATAGAAAACATTGTTTTCATAAGCCATGGATGATTTAGTTCTATCATCTGGCCAATAGTGTAACTGCAGATTCGATCAATCAGTCCTACTTCCAATAGCGGTTCTCCACCGATAAAGTCAATGATAAGGCCCGGGGAACGCCTTGGATTGATATAATCTCCCATGCCCTTTTCTCCAGTTAACAGAAGATCAATCATCTTCTTTGCCGTATCGAAAGACATTTTCTTTTTGCCCTTATGTGTCTGGTAACAATACTTGCATGCCAGATTGCAGTCATCAGTGACCTGAAATGTAACGGTCTGAGTCAGAATCTTTTCTGTCCCTACCGGTTCGTGCAGCTCAGGATATAATCTGCTCAGCCTTTCGGAATATTGTTCTGTTCTTTTCATTTGATTCCCTCAATTTCACAATTGCACAGAATGTCTACTTTCAGTTCTCCTGTCTTGTACTCAAGATTCCATTTGGTCTTGTGATGTTTAAGAATCTCCGGAATATATTTTTTCTCAAGCTCTGCTACTGCCATGCTGAACTGTGCATCCAATTCCGCTCCCTGTTTCTGATAAGCCTTAAATGCCGGGCTATTGATTACATCTGGGTCTTCCATATGTGATTCGATGATTCTCTGCAGGACATCTTTAGTAAATCCCCTTTCGTAGTCCAGTCTTTCGATGTACTCTGCCTCTTTGCTGTCTACTTTAATAATTACTGTTCTCATTTTTTCCTCCTAATTAAATGAATATATCGGTGTAGTCGCCTGTCCGTAGCACTGATTCCTGCAGGTCCCGCCACAATCACTCTGACAGCTTGATGCACAGGATGTAGAGCATCCTCCGCAGCTGGTTCCGCAGCCTCCAGAACAATTGCTTTTGCAGGTTCCCATGCAGCTATCTGTGCATCCGGAACCACAGGAATTTCCACAACCCGAACAGCCGCTACAGCCAGTACAAGACTGAGCGCAGGAAGCTGTGCACTTATTATCACAACCCTGACAAGTACCAGAACAGGTACCAGAACAGGTACCGGAACAGGTACCGGAGCAGGTACCAGTGCAAGTATTACTGCATCCTTCGCAAGTCCATGTGCATGAAGAATAACATCCGCCTTCGCACCAGGTATTGCAGTCGTTCATACAATTCGCTGTGCATGTCGTGTTGCAACCGCCTTTGCATCCACCTGTGCAGTCATCAGCGCATGTCGCAAAGCAACTGTTTCCACATCCACCTGTGCAGTCTGCGCAAGTGTCTGAACAATTCGCTGTGCAGGTCTGAAGGCAATCCGTTTTGCATCCTGCCTCGCAATCATCTGCGCATGTCCGTTGACATCCAGTGCATTCATCCGAACAATTATGATTGCACTGCTTTGTGCATGTTTTGTTACAAGTACCAGAGCAGGTACCTGAGCATATCGTACTGCAATTTCGTGAACAAGAAGTCCCGCATCCGCCGCAGTTGCCAGACGCTGTGGACTTACAGCTCGTTGCACAACTCGTTCCACATCCTTTTGAACACGCCATAGATATCACCTCCTCTCATTATGTAGTCATCGCGCCGGTTGTACATCCGGAACCACAGGTATGTGTGCATCCAGAAAAACAGCCATCTGAACAACCACCGCAGGATGTAGAACATCCATCTGAACAACTCTTTGCGCAAGTGGTATCGCAACCACCAGTACACCCAGTGCATCCCTGACAGCCAGATGTGCAAGAACCTACACATAACCCCGTACAGAGTCCTCTGCACCCACTATCACTTGCCTGCTTATCTATTTTTGCAAGGGTATCAACAAATTTCTCCGCCTGATCGACGATCACATCTGCTCCACTATGACTCTGTTGCAGGCTGTTATTCTGCAAAAAATCCGCTACATTAAGCAGCGGATCAATAACCTTTTGTATATGTTCATCTGTAATGTCTCCCCCAGTGACCGGAACAGCATTATAATCATAATTTGCAGCAAATTTATTCATTGAAGCGCTTGAACCATGCTCCACACAGCTTCTCCTTGCCATTTCTTTTTTTACTTTTGCCCGCAATTCTACAAGTCTCTCTGCTGATATCATATAGCCACCGCCTACAAACTCGTGATTGCTGTCTGAGCCGGCTGAAGCATGACATAATCAACGGACACCGTTATATTTGCGCTATTTTTCAGCAATCTCGCAGTAATAGTAACCGTATCATTCAATTCAACATTAAGTCCAAACGTCTGATAAACTCCTGCTCTTTCAAACATATTTGCAGTAATAGTTCTGGTTTCCAATATCGCTCCGCCAGACGTTACATTTAATTCGATTAGCCCGCCGTTATTTGAATTTGAGTTCACTTTCACTCTAATCAACAAGCTATAGAGTCCTTTTCTGAGACTATCGATTGCTTTTTGAAACAGTGTCTGTACTGATGCTGTCGACGACGTTTTCCTGATAACGCTGAACTGCGCGCTTGCATCTACGATATTTGCATCCGCCGACAGCTCTGGTCCTCCATAGGTATTGTCAATCGCAAGTGTGTCAATCCGTTCGATCATCTTTGCTACCCGTCGTTCGAGATATATAGTATTAAGCAGTAATGTCCTAAACATAGGATTTACTACATCCGCATGAACCAGATCCTTTGTCTCGATGATTCTCAAAGCTTCATTGAACTCCGGATTCTCCGGGATAACCACGTTCGCCATATATAATCATCTCCTTACTGTAAAACATCATCAATTTCAAATCTCATTGATACATTCGAATCTTTACCTTTTGGAAGAAAATTAGCAATCATGATGATGTCTCCTTCAGAGTCATACAATCCGATCTCACTTATGCTCTTTCCGTTGGCTTCAGATCCATTTAATGTGCAATAATATTCACACTTGTTTTCATTGGTTTTAAGTGTATGTCCATCTACCGCTTTTCGAAGAAATTCATTTTTCAATGTTTCTCCCGGACTAAGAACTGTTGAACCATTCGAGCCGCCACTTCCAAACGCAAATCCTACAATCTTAGGCAGAGTGATCTCTCCGGCTCTGGCTCTCAGGATTTTCGTCCTTCCTACTACTGTTACCTTTCCTTCCATCACAATTCCTCCGTTGTTACTTCTGTATCAAATTTTATCGTTCCATCCCATTTGTACTCTCCATTCCACTGATTGAGATTCTTGTAGATCATAACATTCCCGGTCATTCCAACCGGAAGTTTTTCTGTTATTTCACATTTAACTTCAACCGATGGTACAGAAAATCTTTCTGTCCAGACATGCTGCATTCCTATGTCTAACGCTGGGAATAAAGCTCTTTCCCTCTCACTGCATATTGCGGCTTCAATAACATATCGAGCCTGCATTGACAGATGAGATGGCTTTATTTTGCGGATATATCCCAGCAGAATATCGACGGAATATATCGGATAGTCAGCACCAATAAGCAAATCTACATTGAAGATATACTTCTCAACCTGCTCCGAGACGCTCGCAGAAAGCCCAAATACGGTCTGTATAATGTTTTCAAGTCTATAAGGCGTAATGGACGATCTGGCCGTCCTGTCGCGCCGATTCACGACTGCTTTTCGGCGATCATCAATGTCTTTTGTTCTGTCGATAGGTATTCCATACATAAGCTCGTGAAAAAACATTCCCCATGCAGCTGTTTCCGGAAATGCCTGCTTCTGCGCTTCGCTAATCCTCCTGCTTGCAGTCTCCAGTTCCAGCCCAATAACCTCGTATATCCATTTTCCGACATACGATTTATCGTACCAGCCTCTTGTCACATACGTCAGAAGTCTTTGCGCAACCTCGTTCGTCGGAAAGTGTTCAAGATCAATATTATCTATATGCATCTTTATCCCTCCGTAAAATCAAGGTCACTCAGCGTTGTTACCGGATAATAATCTGCCGCAACAGCTATGTTATCTGTGCCTGAATTAATCTTTAAGCCAGAAAAATCAATTACGCCAGCCGTATTTGACAACAATGCCGATACAACTGTATATCTGATTTCTTCATTGTCCTTCGCAGTTCTGTAATAGGTTTTCAACGCCGACAAGAATGCTTCCTTCACATTGTCAACGCTGTAATTGCTCTCAAGTTCAATCACTGCTCTGTACTTCATCGTCATATCCTGTACAGTGGATATAGTTACGGAAGCTCCGATCGGAGCCAGCCTCTTCAATCTGTCCTTCGGAGATACGATATAATTCTCGACAGCTTTCAGAGTTTCTTCGCCAACCGCGCTGCCATCCGGATCCGCAACTACAACTTTTACAGTTCCAGGTCCTTTCCATTCCGGTTCTACGACAGCTGAACCCACACCGGACACTTCCTTCGCCCATCTGACATAGTCTGCATCACAGCCAACAAAGCTCACCTCCGCTGACCGCAGTTTCTCAAGGATTCTCTCCCGGTATGTATCGTCGTCTTCTTCATCTGTACCACCTCTGATAGGGTTCTCATTTGTTACGGAAGTGATATTCTCGTTGGGCTGCTTCTGCAATGTCACAGTATTTCTTGTAACATTATAGGTAGCTCCCGTTAAAACAGACGCAACAGGTATGTCAACCGTTCCCTGCTCTGGTATAGTTGCTTCCTCAGTCGTCGCAAATTCAACAGATTCGACATCTGTCGTACCTTCTGTGCAAAATACCGTCCCTTCCTCGATAATCGTTCCAGCGATGCCTGTGACGGTCACATGACCGGAAGCTCTGCTCGCCTGCTTTCGTGTAACCTTTGCAGATACACCATGTAAATCAAGCCATTCACCCCAAGCCCACATCGGGAACATCAACATCAATGTCCGGGTAAGGTTGTACTGTATCAACCTCGATATTTCAATCGCTGTTGGCATTGTGAAATCGTATGGGAAATCTGCCGGCATATCAGAGATATCAACAGGCAGATTGTTCATCATCCTAGATTGGATCGTATCAGGATCACTATTATCTACAAATTCTGGAGTTATAAATTTTTCTGCCAAGCTATCATCTCCTTTTCAGTTCTACTTCTAAATCAAATTTCTCCCAGTGCTGGCTGTATACTGTAAACTTCACACAGACTGTTGATGGTTCCCACGTAAATTCAAAATCCTCCACAGATTCTGTTCGAGGGTTGACCATTAAAGCCTCCTCTATCGTACGCTCAATCGCCAATTCAACAGCTGTATCATCTTCCTCTTTCATGGCATCTTCCATTTCTGTTCCAATGTCATCATCATACCCGAGGCAACTATATCTTTCTGTCGAAACAGTCTTTACACACCATGTTTTGTATGCTTCAAGTCCTTCACTTTTGAGCATACAAAAAGGAGATCCGCAAACGAAATCCCCTTTTTCTAAGTCCCACGCCACAGATGGCTTGTACTCTGTATCATATTCTTCATTTTCTTCCTCATATTCCGGAATGTCTACCACCGGATATAAGTTATTTTCTGCCATATGTCCTCCTATACAGGTCTGGTTATTATATCAATCACAACAGCGGTATCCTGCACCCAAGCGATCAACACTCTATCTCCAGCCTGCAACTGCCGCATTGATTCCGGAAGATATGCTTTCCCAGAATGCTCAGTCTGCACATCGCAGAATGCATCTCCCGTCTTTCCAAGGGTAAGCTGTCTGCACACCCTGTAATCCTCCTTTGGAATCGCAATCGGAAAAGTGTTCGAGAGTAGGCTACCATCTGCCTGAATTTCTGCAAAATCAAGGCATAGGGGTTTATCTGCGTGCTGTTTCATTCTACTATCAAGAGCTGCTGCCAGTCTCGACACTCCATCATTACTATCAAATGCCATCCTCTACCTCCCGTTAATCGAATGTTCCTTCATCTACCCATCCACATAGGTGTGTTTCGCTCCAATCAAGACCTTCCAGACACCAAGGATGTGCGCTGCCCGGATTACTATGCGTGATCTTTGCTTTTCCTGCTGCAACCTGGTAGCCAGATGACGCATCCGAAGAAACATAATGTGTACCGCCATGAAAATTGACTGTATCGCCAACACTAAAATTTCCAGTCTTTTTCTTGTTTCCAGAACTGGAAGAAGATGAAGATTTCAGCTTTGTTTTCTTTAGGCTTATTGTCATTTCCATCTTATCGCAGTCATGAGTTATTGCTTTTACCCAGTAATAACCGGATCCCGTCGACATTTTTATATGAACAATGTCGCCTTTCCGGATAACTGGCATATCAACAGTAACCACCTTGATTTCCTCTTTCGGTTTTCCATCATCTTCAAGAGTCTCTTTTGCTGTCTTTTTTGCTTCATCCAAGCTATCGTCTTTGGCTCTTGTAATGATCTTCTGCCGGATACCGTATTTCGTCTGTCCATCAACTGTAGCTTCTACTGGTCTGCGCTTATCATCATCTGCCTCTCCAAGAATTTTCACCCTCGTGACCATTCCCGAAGTGCTTATTTTATGAGAAACGCTTATCATGTTCTCGGTCTCACCGAAATGATAGATATTGCTGTTACTGCCAATTCCCAGAATCTGCGCCTTGCCCTTTACGGAACGAATAACGGAATATCCGCCGCCTTTCTTTTTCGCCTCATCCAAGATGTCCTTAACCAGTGTGCCAAGTTTCTTTTTATCTTCCTTTATCACGCCATGAGCTACGTCTGGACCGGTGTATTTGTCTATTGTTATACCCCACTTTTTGAAAAAATCCTGTATAACCTGCTTTGTCCGGGCACCACTTGAATAATATACGCAGTCCTCGGACTCCTGCAGATCATACAGGTTATCATAAGCTTTCAGCTGTAGCGGCTGGCTGCTCAATTTAGCAGATGGATTCCACTCTACAATCCGGCCACGCATGGCTTCATGTGCAGTTCCTGTCTTGTATCGGTAATACAGGTACAGATAACATCCAGGTTTCGTCAAGCTGGAGAGTCTGCCCTTTGTGGTCTTATCGTTCTTCACCGTACACGACAGCTTCGCCGCAAGCTCATTTTCCAGTTCTTCCCAGCCCAGATCTTCAACAAAATTTGTTATGTCGTATTTCTTCTTTTTCTCGGTCACAAGTACCAGATGATAAGAATATTTAAGTGGGTCAACCATCTAACCTCCTTTACGGTATCGTAAGGATAGTTCCAGGGAATATCCAATCCCCTTGGTCGCTATCCTTATGCCCGTATTTTTTCGCAGCCTTTTCTATCGCTGTCTTATTTGCATCATAAATCTTTTTCCAATCTGCTCCTGATCCGTAAAATTTCTTTGCGATATTCCACAGGCAGTCACCAGGTTTAATGGTGTATGTCTGTTTTTTCTTATCTGTTGAACTCTTTTTCAGGTTCGTTCGGGTTGTCGTCTTCTTTTTCTTCTTATCAATGCCAAGGTCCTTTGTGGTCTGGATTTTAAGCGGACGATAACGATAAAAGGAAATGCTATAAGAGTAATCTCCTTTCCCGCCAAATTTCTTATATTCAAAGCTATTAATCGTCACATCAACATTGATGCCGCCGCCGGCAGAAATGATAAGGTTCAGAACCGTTCCCTTATCTCGCCAGTTTTCCAGCTTCTTTATAACAGATTTCGGATCCAGCCACTTCGTATGTATGGTGGACATCTTTTTTCTGGCTCTTCCCCAGAGGTATCCATCCCATTCATATGTTCTTATATCAGGTCCGGTTGGAAATGCAAACACGCCCTGTTTTATAATGTCGTATTTCTGATATTTTGCATTTCCTTTGACCCTTATCTCTTTGTCTGGAAGAGAAGGAAAACGAAGGCTAGATTTCTTATTAGCTGCTTCTTTTACAGTTACTTCCATGTTTCCCCTCCTTCCTAAGTTGGCATATTTGCATATGATTCAAGTAATCTTGTTGCCAGTTCACCAGACATCTCATTAATCAGCTCTTTTAGTTTCTCCTTGATGGTATTGACAGTATCATTTCCGCTATCTCCGTTGATATTGAACACAGGGTTCATGTTAATCACAACCTGTCCCTTGTCTCCGCTACCAGAAGAATCTCCAGAAGTCGAGTCTGAGGAACCACCTGACAACGGAACATCACCAATCATGCCGCCGTCTGCATACTCTTTGACACCCAATGCCCGTCCAGCCTGTAACCACAAGTCCATGCCTCTGTCTCGGCGTTTTGAGCCAAGAGGAATAATAGCTTCTGGACCATCTTCACCTACCCAGGATAATAACGGTCCGGTAACGATGCTTCCCTCTGCATTACCTGCAATAGTAGCTGTAACGGATGAACCGCTTCCAGATGTTGTAATTCCGGCAGATGGATTTGTTATATGCCAGTTAAGAGTTACATTAACGGTGCATGATGCAGGAATCGGATTAGAGAAGGTAGACTGTACTTCTCCTGCAACTTCAGAATATACTTCTGCTGCATTATTGGTCTGATCGAGAGTTACATCTGTATGTCCGTCTGCTGGCATAGATTCAGAGAATGTACTTTCAACCTCTGACTGTGCCTGCTCTTTTGCTCCGGACGCATCTGTGGTCGCATCAGTGATATTAACGTTTGCAGTTGTATCTGTCTCAACCGGTTCCGTTTCAGTCTGCGATTCTGTCGCACTCTGAATACCGGAAGTATCAACATTTACTAATTCCTGCGGAATCGTTACCGTTGCCCCAGACGTTACAGTTATATCATTCGCCGCAAGCGTACCGGATTCCATGCCAAGGGCTGCCTCAATCTGCGCTGTAGCTGATTCTGAATCAACCTCAACGTTTGATAAGTCCACCTTAACTCCTTCGGCAGTAACAGAAAACTCTGCTCCCTCAGTTGTTAACGCAGACATAGCATCACTTATTGCAGCTTGTGCGGCATCACCATTCACTTCTGCCTTCAAGGTATCCATTGAAATCGTAATCTCATCTCCAGGATGAATAATGTACGGTTCTTCAATGCCGTTTTCTTCTGCGATCTTATGCCAGTCAACGCCAAGAGCATTTCCGATATCCCAGAGACAGTCGCCAGCTTCAATCTTGATTTTTGCGCCTTCTGCCGTAACTTCTTCAGTAGTTGCAAGGTCACCCAGTTTCTCATTCATGGCCGATACCCATGCGTCCTTATCAATGTCTACATCACCATCAACAGAGGCTTTCAGGCCTTCAAGAGTAATCTCATCGTCAGTCGTTTCTGCGGTAGCTCTGTCAATTGCCTCCCTAAACTGTTCCGGCAAGGTGGCTCTGACACTCTCGTACATAGGATTGTTCGGGTCTGTCAGTACACTCTTCATTTCTTCACTTCCGCTCTCCATAATCTGGTTTGCGTAGTTCTGCCATGCCGCATCTTCGTCTCCTGCTGCCGCCCCAACCTCGATAGCTTCATTGAATCCATCCATAAGAGACTTCGGGATTGCCTGACCGCTTTCTCTGTACTGATCGATAAGGCTCTGCATTGATGAAACATCTGGCTTCATTGACTGATATAGTTCATTTAGTGCGCTCTGATCTGCATCTGCACCGATTCCAAGGAATCCATGACCGTTGTCAAGCGACTGGAACAAGCTGTCAAATGTATTTCCAAGCATTCCATAAGAGCCTTCCTGTAGACTTGTCTCTGCACTTTTCAGTGCTATTTGTGCGCTTTCTGTAAGCTTCTGAATGTTTCCGGTAATCTTATCTCCGTAAGCATCATTCAGCGTATTGCTTCCAAGCTGTAAGGATTTGGAAAGTTCTGATCCTTCCTGTCCTCTGACATACCAACCGGTCATTTCTTGATAATGCTGATTCTGTGCTGCTGTGATTCTGCCAGACTTTTCCATCGCATTCAACTCTGCATACCATTGCGTCACATCCGACTGGACACTTTCCATCGCAGTTTCTCTCTGGCTTCGCATTTCATCCATCAAGTCTGTAAACGAACCGCTTTCCAGGTCAGCAGCGCTCATATGTCCGTATTCCTGTTTAATCCAGTCCCACTGTGCTTGTGCTTCAGCTTCTTTCCAACGGGCAGTAATGTTATTCATCTTCTCCTGTAAAGCACTAATAGCTTCTTCTTCATTCACATCAATGATGCCGTCTTTCAAGGCCTCAGAGACTTTTTGTGACAGCTGGTTGGATAAATCGGATAATTCCAAATTGTCCGCTCTAGCCCATTCCTTGATGTTCTGGGCTAATGTCTGGCCGTCTTCTGTCCCTCCGAGATATGTTTGGACATGAATGTGAGCCGCAAATGTACGACTCTCCAGTTCAGATATCTTACTTTCAACAAAAGTATTAATATTATCCGTATATTCCTGTTGTTCATCAGCTGTCAAAGTGATTCCAACTCTGCTCTTGAACTCAAGGACATCGTTCGATTCCAAAGCTTTTTGCGCCTCCGCTCGCAGATTATCGGCATTCTGTACTTCATTCAATGCCAGTTCCACGTTTGTGAGGTATTTCTGGTTCAGTATTCCTGCCGCCGCATCTTTGACTTCATCTGCAGATAATTTAATCTTTCCGAAATGATCTTCAAGACTATTTTCCAGCTGTGTCTCATTGTACTTGTCGATCGCAAGCTTAATACCGATGATCGCCGCTGTAATTCCCGCTGCCGCAAGTCCAACTTTTGCTCCCATAGGAATCATTGAACTCAGATTGCCTGCGAAGTCCATCACATCGTTTGCATTTCCAGCTGCCTCTGTGATGTTACCAATAGCATCTCCGATAGGAGACAAGGTTTCCACTATGCTTTTCCCTTTTTGAGCAACCGTTGCTGCTCCTTTTGCAAGAATCCCTGCACTTAACCAAGATGTTAATCCCGCTTTTTCACCGCCCGGAAGAATAGCTGCTGCACTGGAAAACAAGGTTCCAAGTCCTGTAGATATTAATTGCGCGCCATCTCCGGAAACCCAATTTCCGAACGGCTTTGCGATTATTGAATCCCATGCTATGTCTATCTTTCCAAATAGATCTGCGTTTTTCCACTCATCAGAACCGGTCATGTCAGTGATCTTGCGTTTTACGCCTGCAATCTTATCATCTACCACATCCATAACCGCATTGATTCCATCTGTTATCCCTGGCATTGCATCAGCTATTCCGCCTGCAATATCTCTCAGGTATGGAGATAGACGTTTCCCGAAGGCGTTCTCTGTGCCTTCGATAGCGCTCTGCATTAATGTAAAGGAGCCTTTAAGGTTGTCCAGCATCGTGTCAGCCATTCCCTCTGCCGCATCTTTTGAATTGCCAATTGCTGTGCTCAGCTTGTTGTAATCCTCTTCACTGGCATTGATGATTGCTAACATGCCGGCCATGGCCTCTTTTCCGAAAATGGTTGAAGCTGCTGCTGTCTGCTCAGTCTCAGAAAGTCCACCCAAGCTTCCTCGAAGATTATCTATTACTCCTCGAAGGGATTTCATGTTTCCCTCAGAATCTGTAAGGCTGATTCCGTATTTATCCATAGCTGCTGCCATGCTGTCTGTAGGTGCCGCCATATTTGCCAAAGATGTTTTAAGTGCGGTACCGGCCATACTACCTTTAATACTTGCATTTGCCATTAAACCAAGCGCAAGAGATGTATCTTCAACGCTGTAATTCATAGCGCCAGCTACCGGAGCAACATATTTAAAGGATTCTCCAAGCATTGACACATTTGTGTTGGCATTGGCACTCGCCTGAGCAAGAACATCAGCAAAATGCCCTGCATCACCCGCCTGTAATCCGAAAGCTGTCAGCGCATCTGTCACAATATCGGAAGTCGTACCAAGGTCTTCGCCAGATGCTGCTGCAAGACTCATAATACCGGATATACCATCAATCATCTGTTGTGGCTTCCATCCTGCCATAGCCATGTAATTAAACGCCTCAGCTGATTCTGTAGCCGTAAACTTGGTCGTTGCGCCCATCTCCTGTGCTTTTGCGGTCAGATCATCAAACTCCTGTCCTGTTGCGCCGGATATAGCTTTTACCTGCGACATCATAGACTCGAAGTCCTGGAAGGAATTAACCGATTCTGCCACACCGAAACTGGCACCGATCAACGATGCCCCTTGCACAACCGGATTTTTTGCTGCACTTGCAAGCGCAGAAATAGGAGCGGTTGCCGCATCTATGACACCAATGGTAGCATTAAACACGCTTCCTCCCCATGATTCCGCTGCATCCTGCGCGGCCCGGATAACCGGCGTAGCTTCATCAGATGCTCCAATCTCGGCATCCCCACTCATTCCATCGAAATTCTCCACCGCATCAGATGCGGCGGATACTACCGGGGTGGCGCTATCGTCTGCTCCTATTTCTGCATCTCCGGAAGTACCGTCAAAATTTTCTACAGCATCCGAAGCAGCATTGACCGTCTGCGTAGCAGAATCATCTGCCGCAACTTCAACTTGTGCTGTCTCTCCGTCTATCTGCTCCGTAGCATTTTCAACAGCCGAAAGAACCGGGGTTGCATTGTCGTCTGCTCCTATTTCTATCTCAGCCGCTACGCCTGATCTACGCTGGAATCGTTGTGCCGCCCTATCTGCTCTCTCAAACGCTCTTTCCATTGCAGTGAGATTCCTGGTCACACTCGACGTTCCGGAACCGGTATTGTCGACTACATTAACAGGAATCTCTATCCTTATCGTTTCTGCCAAGCATCTCACCTCTTTTCATTTTTCTTGATATTCTCTTCAATCCATACCTCCGTAGAGGCAAAAAGAAAGGCTCTGACCCCATCCGGCAAAGCCATCACTTCATCCGGTCTAATCCCCTGTCTCTGGAATATCCAGTGCAACAGGGCTGATTTATAACCGGACCTTATAAGTTTTTTGCTGTATTAACTTTATCTTCTTCTGTGTTATATCCGCAGAGTTCATCAAGTGTAGCAAGAACTTTCTCTTTCTCTCCCGGAAGAAGAGCTGCTTCGATCACGTCAAGTGCATTGATAATCTTCTTTCCTTTCTTTCTAAGTGCTTCCTGAATATTTTTATTGTTCCATAATTTTTCCTGATCTTCTGCTACAGTTGCATTGTAGATGAGGGAACTGCGGAATTTTGCATTATCCATTCCATCCGTTACTTTCATTCCAGTTCTCTTGTTTTTTGCGTATTTGGTGTACTTTTTCCTGATCTCATACATATCATCATCTGATAATGCATGGACAGAAAAAGCAAAATACAATTTTCCGGAACGAATGATTTTAATTTCCTTCGTTTCTTCATCCACATCATCTGCTGCCTCTAAAATACCATTCAGATAATCCATTTCATTAGCTCTCATATCTTCCTTTAATGCTTCCTCGACTTCCGCCTCTGTCATATCAACCTCAGTTACGTTTGATTCTTCGATTACATTATCTATTTTTCTTGCCATTTAGATTTCCTCCATTCAAATAAAGGGTGACTTTATGCCACCCTCCGTAATTTGTCTCATATCAAATTGTTAATGCCGAACGCTGCTCTGGGCGTCCGTTGCAGTGCAGATTGTAACTTCTTGAAAGGACATCACCTGTCGATACATTCTGAATGTCCTGATCTCCGGAAAAAATGCACTCTCTATAAGTCACGCGCTCCTGAGAGCCATTTCTACCCTCAATAGCACCGTCCAGTGTCATTACCGGACTTTCTCCTTTTTGCACTGCATTAATTACCTGATTAAACAGATAACCGTCCAATACAACAATTTCAGAAATTGTAATTGTTACGCCAATAGTATTGTTGACCTCAAGTTCCATGTTCTGGCCAATAGGATTGTACTTATTGTTATTAAATGCCGCCTTAGTCTGGAAGCTGTTTACCTGCGCAAGAGCATTTCCATCTTCATCATAGAGCATGGCGTCCTTACCGGAACGGCTGTGTCTCGCATCTGTTGAAGCACTTGTATTTAACATTCAAATTTCCTCCCTTCTTACGCTGAAATAGTGCTGAACTGGAATCTAAAGAAGTTGTAGATATGCTCAGCAGAATCTTTATCAACTACGTCGATATCGAAGTAGCAGTTGTCTGTGTCAGCTGTATATGTAGTGCTTTCTGCTACAGTGCCGCTTACCAGCTTACCTTCCTGAATCATGTCGTTTATAATCTTCTGGAGTTTTCCAACGATGGTAGCTCTACCATTTACATCATTGTCAACCTTGCCTACAAGAGCATCTGCCTGAGCATTCATACGATACAGCAGTTCATATCTGGTCTTGACTCTACGAATCTTCTTCCATCCAGCATCCTCATTGTCTGCCGGAGTAATCAGTGTATTAATAGCAGAATCAATCCATACCTCATCATCCTGAGAGGTACTAAGCACAAGGCATCCTCTCTGTTCAGCTTTTGTGATCTGAGTATTTGTAAGCAGTTCGCCTACTTCTGTGTATCTGCTGATGGCAGTATGAGTAACTGACTGGCTTGCCGGAGTAGCAGCAATCAAAGCCGCAATCAAAGCCGCTGTCTGATATCCGTCCAGTGAGCCGCCGTTGATAGATACCTTTGGATTCAGGACATACACAACATTCTTTGCGTTATATCCCTCTGCAGCTTTCATTCTTTCTTCCAAATCCTTGTTATCCTTTTCTGCGATCACTGCAACACCAAACTGTCCAGCCTCATAAATTCTATCCAAGAACGCCTGAAGCAGAGCATGAATAGCAGTATCTTCTGTGTCTACGCAAATGGTATTGAAGTAATACTTCTCGATTTCTGTAAACGCCGCAGAATAATTTGCATTGGCAATCGTTGGGTTCTTTCCGCCTGTAAAGGCTGCCTGATTCACATTTGTAACTACACCCTTTCCGGATGATTCAACAGTTGCTGTGAAGTTCTTTGAATTTGCGAAAGCTGCTACAAGATTGGCTGCCTCATCTTCACCAGCTTTAAAATATACTTTCTCAAACTCTGTAGTTCCTGTGTAGATAATGCACTCTTTTCTTTCTGCATCAGTCAGACGGTTTCTGACTGTAACGGTAAATGGCATTTCTCCTACATGCTTTGCTGTAATCTTTACGGATCCTGTTTCTGCTGTAAGGGTTGCGCTTGCTGCTACACCTCCGCTTCCTCCGAGACGGCAAGCAAGAATCTTCTTTGCTCCGCCATACCATGCTTCTCTGATTGCGTCTGTAGTAAGTCCATTACCAAAGATGCTTTCGTAATCATCTCCTCTGTCCAGGGTTGTTACGGTGTTTACTGGTCCGAAGTTTGCCTTGAAGACTACGGCTACCACTCCGTCTACTGCGCCAAAGGAATCATCCTCTCCGACTTTATCCACGTTGAAGTACGCCCCTGGACGAATCTTCGTGCCAGCTTCATTCTTCTGGAAATATCCTGCCATGTGTTATTTGACCTCCTTCTTCATAAATTTTTCAATGAGTGTCTGTGCCTCAGAAACGCTCATATTCTCTTTTCCTGCCTGTTTCAATGCCACTACGGTGCATTCTCGAGGGCAAGAAAAAAGCTGGTCGCTCGCGGCAATCAGCTCAGATACTGCATATTCAGTTTCCTGTTTCGCTGTCTGCTCGGGCTTTTCTTCTGCCTGAACTGACACTTTCTTTGTCTCTGCCATTGCTTCTCCTTTCAATCTGTAAAATCCATGCCAATTCCGGAAAGATTGCGTTTCTTTTCATTTCCGCGAAGGCATCCATATTTACCAGTTATGGTCAGCTGACCTTCTCTAAGATAATCAGCCTTATTATTTAATTCCATCTGCGAAATAATCATAGGGGAATCATCCAACATAATGATTTCTTCATCTATTGCTATTCTTTGATTGATTGATGCCAGAGTCTTCAATCTGGTACCAGCCCCCGGATAAATCAAGTGTACTGCGACCTTTCCTATGAACCATGCAATTGTATTCATGCAGTGGCCCGTTGTTTTCTGTATATTTGCTAATCTGCAATAAAATACAGGTGTCTTTGACGTCTCAATAAAATCACTTATACTGTCTATTCCAAGAACTGCCGTTTCAGGGAATAACTGCTTAATATATGCCGCTACTGCAAGAACAGGATCTGGATCCGTACTCAGCTGGTCCGGATACTCAAGTATGTCAAATGCCACCTCCTTGCACCAGACCTCCTTTCCCTCTATCACATATGATTCTGTACGTGCCCACGCTACACAGAAAGGAGCCTCTCCGTCTGGTTTCATAAGTACATCCTGAAGCCGGAGTCTTACAGTATTCTCAATTTCGTCAATAACAGTACTGGTCTTATCTGTATAAATCGCAATATATAATGTTCCTGATGACGAACGTTCCTGATTAACCTGCATATCAATTCGATAGCAGATTCGAGGATACTGAGTTGCTCCTTCCCAGCCTTCCTGCTGATCTGATGGAAATTCAGAATCGAATATGGCAGGAACCCCGGCATATGTAGCAAGCATTTTCGTCAAATCTTCGTCTGCAGATAAACGTCTGAATATTAATTCACTAAGATTCATCTGTACCCTCCTTGATAGTCAAAAGCCCATCGTTCGAATATCTTATTTCCCATTCTCCATCTTCCGAAACAGGTATAAAAAAATGATTCTGGGTGTTCGTTTTCTCATTCGGATACAATACTGTAATCCGTTCGGCAGACGCATGGTACACAATGCCGGATTTTCCTTCTTTCCATGATCTATGTTTTGCATAGATAAGCGTTCCTCTGCGAATTTCATCCAGATTAAATTCAGCTCGTTCAATACGATTGATAAACATATCAGCCTCCTATTTCTGCAAATATTGCTGTTATATTTGGCAATGCCGTCTGTTTTATCTTTTCTACATAAGGACGAGCAGCCATTTTTCTTGTTCCATGTTCCAGATAACCAGCATATCCCATACCCGACGTAATGCATACCGCACCGCCACTCATATTCCAGTTTCGTCTTAAATTGCCACTCCTAACACCTGGTGGACTGCCCGGAGCTGACGGGCTCGGATTTGCCAGTACAGATAATGCAGCATTTCTAAGGGCATTTGAGGCCCTTGGATATCTTGCGATCACCTGCTGCTCTATCCGTTCCTTATCTGTCTGAACTTGTACTTTTACTGCTTCTGCTGCTTCGGCAGGTGTCATTTCAGATCATTCCTTTCTTCAAGATATATCAAGCCAGTTGCTCCAAGGTTTCCGGGATCCTCAGATAAAAGAACGAGAAAGGTTCTACCCGCAGTAGTCAAATAGTCTCCCTGCTTTACATCTGCAAAATCCCGGATAACAAGAGTGTGAGTTAAGGAATGCTGTTCCTGATCCCACCTGTGTTTCATTCGGTCAGATTCATGTGTAGATGCTTCAGCAAGTATTCCTGATATCTCGCCTTTCGCTTCAAAATCTGACACAGGATGTCCGAGTATGTTGCGAATGCTCTTTCGTCTTACCACAAAATCTGTCCATAAATTTCCCGGTCTTAGATACATCAAGCCAAATGGACTAATCATATATCTACACCATCACTTTCTTCATGGCTCATCATTCCGTTGTAGAAATATGGCACTGGCTGTTTACTTGTATCTCCGGCATTCATCAGAATAGCCGATGGGGATACAGAAGCAAGTTTCAGGTCTTTCTTCAGCTTCTCATATTCTTCCTGCCACAATTTAGCCCTATCACCGAATTTGAATGATGTAGGGCCAACCGTTGTATCAGGCTCAAAAGAAAACCTGCGAAATATGCTTTCAAGGCACTTCAATTTTGCCCGTTTCCAATCTTTCGCAGACTGAACATCATCACATAAAACAATGTATTCCTCGTCTGACAATGCACAAGTTCTCTCTTTTCCATCTACCATCACATCTCCAAGTTCAAACCTCATTCGATCTTTCCCATACGATGTGATCATAGCAGGTTCATATGTATAAGTTCCTGCCATCAGGCATCACCTGTACTTTCTTCCTGCTCAATAAGAGCTTTTGCCTTTGATTCAGCTGCTTCTTTTACAGTTTTTCTTGAATCAAGTGCGTTAATTACAATAAGGGTTATATTATCCTCTACATCCCCTCTAATATGAGCTATAGCAGCATCTGCATTCATCTGCATAGTTTTTACTGCATCCTGCATCTGAGGCTCTGTAACGTCCAAATCAATCGTCTCGTGACCTTTGACAATTGGAACGGTAAAGCTTACCTCTCCCACCATAGCAACACATTCTTCAAGATTATCCGCCGGAACAGCGTCATGAATCACTGATAACAGTCCCATCTTTACCAAACTGGCGTAATCAACCACTTCTTCAACCGGGACTTCTTCACCGATGAAATACTTCTTTCCGTTCAGATTGCACGGCTTGTTTGCAACAAGTTTCATAGGTTCCTCCTTAAACTGCAGCTTTATAGAATCTTGCAAGATCGTCAGATGTCTTCTTCATGTCTGTCGCCATAAGGCCTTCAATGTACTCAGTATGTGTGCCATTCTCTCCAAGATAGTTCAGGATAGGAAGCATCTGTCCATTGCCGAGCATATCCCATGTGAAGATATAACCTGCAGACGGTTCATCAATACTCGGTGCATTAGTTGCATAAGCCAACAGGAATGCGTTCGGATCTCCGATATACTGCATATCTTCATCTGCGCCCATGCTTGCACTGTTCATAATAGATTTAAGCACCACAATCTTTTCAACGCTAAACAGCTGTGCAAGCACATTCTCTGTTACAGATGCCGGATTTGCAGTGCTTCCACCGTACTTAACCCTTTCGAGAATGCCTGGGTGCACCTTCAAGGCATTAAATACATTGATACCGAGGCCAAGGCGATTTGGCATACGGCCTGTCTGCTGGTTCATGTCAGTCTTCTCTTTATCGATAAATGCAATAGGGTCGGAATTTGCATTGCTGAACTTAATGAACTGGTTCGTGCTTGGAGTGGTGTTATCAACACCCTCAAGTTCGTTCTTCCATGCTCCTTCTTTGAAATAGCTTGCGGCAAATAAACGGTCCTGATGGATGTTTGCCTGTTCTGCAATTGTTCTAGTGCGCTGCTGCTTAGGCTGAATGATAGATGGGCCCTGACGTCTGGAAAGGTCGGTCTGGCGAATCTGGTCGATACCCATAATCATCTGATCTACTTTGCAGACATAGTTGTCAGTGCTTTCGCCAATTGTTGTCGGGTCAACTTTGCCATATGCCGGTTTTCTCTGCCAGTTATCTCTCAGGAGATCTTCTCTGCTAAAAATGTAGTAATTGTCAGAAGAAAGACCTACCGGACAGGTTGGAAAAAGAGCTTTTGCGAAATAATTGCTGGCATTCTGGTAATAAGCCAGTGCCATGTTAGTAAGTGCTGTGTGGGGTCTGAACACGCCTTTTGCGATTTCAGCCTTAATTCCCGCTGTTGTATTTCTCATGTTTACATTCCTCCTTTACGCTTTTGCTTTCTGATATTTTGCAATCTGGATTCTGCTGTATCCTCCGGCAGACACAGAATTGAGGGCAACACCAATCACGTACTCTCCCGCTTTAGCTACTGCTGCCTTTCCACCTGTGGTGGCTGTGACTTCCTGTCCTTTTTTGATTTCCGCAGACGCAATTGCATAGCCAATGTCCTTGATTTGGATTTCAAGATCATCACCTTTCTTTACTTTTCCTGATTCAGCACCAGAAATATCGTTGTAGCCACCTTCGATAATAGATAAGCCGAGCAGGGGTGCTGTTCCGTTTGCGGCGATCACTACATTTCCATCTTCATCATATTTCAGAATAAGATTGCGGACATCTGCAATATCAGCCCCTGCCTTTTCTGCGATAGTCACAGACTGGTTGATCATTGTTCCGTTAAAGTTTGTACCCATCTTTCTTCACTCCTTTCTCAATAACCCGCTTCTACTTCATATTCATCCAAGAGTTCTGGATGATCCTCCCATGCTTTTGCAAGAGCTGCATTATATGTCAGAGCAGAGTCTTTTTCCATATATCCCTTTGCAATAGTATCGATCTTACTTTCTGCTGCAGACTTCTTAATAGATGCTACAGGATTGCCTGAGAAGGACTTCCCAATTTCGCTAAATACGCCAGACTTCTCAACCATATCAACGCTTCTGTCCAGAACGCTAATCATATCATTGTATGCGGTTCCGCCTGCATCCTTTAAAGACTTCAGAGTTTTCACTAATTCTTCCGGCTTTTCTCCGACAATCTCATATTTCTTTGCGACATCAAGAAGCTCTCTTTCTTCTGCTTCTGCCGCTCTCTTTTCCAGAGCCTCTAATCTTGCTCTTACAGCAGGATGTAATCCTTTGTAGATATCATCTCCGGTGCCTGCACTTGTCTCTGTTGTAGGTGCTGCTGGTGGCGGTGTTACTGACTTCTGAGTTTTCGTAACTTCGGAATTATCTACAATATCCGGATCCTCCACTTTAGGTGCGCTCTTTCCAACCGGTTCTTCTGTCTGTTCTTCTGTTTCTACTGCATATTTCTTGATCAGCTCTTCATAAGCAGCCCTTTCTTCTGCGGTCATTTTAGACTTGTTGATTTTAAGCATGTCTTCCAATTCCCCTTTCTCATTATCTTTGTTTGATTTTTCAATAATATCTGTCAGATTCTTATGTGCTTTCATAACCATCTGAAGATCTGTTTCATCTGGTGTAGTCAGATTCTTTCTGATATTCGTCGCTGTGCCAGAAGCCCAGTTCGGGATATACCCTTTCATAGCTTCTGCAAACTGTTCTGTGCTTGTTTCCATTGCAGCCTGTTTCGCAGAGCTGTCCATCTCTGCATCACACAAGATAGAATTCAATGAGTTCTGCAGTGCATAGCAAGTGGACCAGATTTCATCTCTGATCGCATCCATGCTGACAGCATTGATCTGTTCATTGAATGTTGTTGCTGATTTCGTAACTTCTGAGCCTGGCTTACTCAATTCACCCGTAATCCAGTTCACAAATCGTTTGAAAAGACCTATCTCCGGATTCGGAATTTCTTCCCCGTCCTTGCTTTTCTTTATCTTAATATTTGCCATCTGGTTAGCTCCCTGGTCCACAAAATCAACTTTCTTTATATGCAGACCTTCAAGTTTTGTCGCCAAGTTATTCCCTCCTTTCGCTTTATTTATCAAAAAAGCACCGTTTCCGGTGCCTATTGATCAGATTCTTCATCTTCCACTTCTACTCTCTTTGCTTCTCCCTCTATAGAAAACATGGAGTATGTTCCATCTTTAACCTTTTCCCATACATCGGCATCTGTTACCTGAAAACCGATCCACCATCCCGTTGGAAGTGTTCCTTCTGGAATACCCATAGCTTCCATCTTTTCTTTGGTAAATACGGCGCTTTCAATCAGTCTGGCAACGCCGCCTCTTATATGCATCTCTCCACCTTCCCGGTAAAGATCAACAAATTTATACGCCGCCTGCTCCAGTTCCTCTGGCTCGATGATGTCATGCTGTAGATCTTCCAGCACTTCTCCATCTGCGGTAATCGAAATATTGGCCCATCCGAACGCCTGCATTTTTTCATCATCGGATTTCTTGATCTGAAATTTTCTTTTTTCAACCGGTATGTCTTTCGATTCCGGTTCATCTCTTATCTTCATGATTTCATTAAACGATTTCATATGTTGCCTCCACATATTTGACCGCACATTTGCACCGAGGATGCAATGGCGGCAATAATACTGTTACATTCCTTCTTCCTGACTGTGTCTCAAAACTGTCATCCATACTAATCTGTACGCCCTCAAGAGCCTGGCACTCTTTGCACACTCTTCCATCAAGAGCAGTTGACCATTCTTTCTTCATTTCCGGCATCAAATCATGCCGCATGGCTTCTCTGATGAAAGCATCTGCTCCCGCATTGTATGCCTGTGCAATCTCTGTCCTGGCAATCGTTTCAGCTCTATATCGCTGTTGTCGTTCAGCATACTTCGCAGCCGCTGTCCTGGCCTTTCTCTCAATTGATTCTTCTTTCATACGAGGATGATCTGCTTTCAGATGAGTCTTTACACTGTTGTAATGTCTCAGATTCGCTGCTGCCTGTCTCTCTGTCAACCCAATAGTTGGCCGGATATATCGAGCGGTTTCATCGCTGCTCATGCCTAACGACTGCGCTTCTGCAATCAAATAGCGGACTGCATTCACCTGATCACTACAGACATTCGTAATCAAATTACCCGTTCGATTTATAACCCAATCTCTCACATAGATTTCTGAACTAATCTTCTCTTCCAGAGCAACAAATTCAGCTGTTGAATTCCACGCCGCAAAATAAGCGCTTTCCCATGATGCTGTCATTTTCGAGGAAAGAAATACGGAATAATCAGAGAACCATTGGTCGAACAGGCTCTGTGGATCCGCTTCTCCTATCACAATTTCTCTAAGGTCTTTGTATAACATTACCGCTGCCTGATCTTTCCAGAACCTTACAAGCCATTTCATCGGCTCGTCCAGGTTACTCTCAAGATAATTATCAAGGGCTTCAAGAACCTTCTGTGATTCTACGCTTTTTTTAATCGTTCGAGACCTTGCCCGCATCTTCAACATATGTTCACCTGCCTAACCGTTTCTTCGCTTCTTCGATTTCCTGATTTTCCTCAGGCTCAACTTCTGATTTGCCTTCTTTTTCCGGCGACCTTCTCTGTGCTTCCCGCTGTTCATCCTTATTTCTAGGATCATCTGACAACGTTCTCTCCGGCAGATTGGCGACTTCTCTTACATAATCCTCAAGGTCTTCATCTGGGATAAGGATTCCAACTCCAACCATGTCTTTCAGGAATGTAGACAGCTTCGTGATGTCTCTCTTGTCCACATCGCCATGTGCAAGCTGTGGATAATCTGTTATTGCATCAAAATGAGCGCCATTCATATCAATCAGGGACGGAATGCCCTGATTATTGAACGTTTCGCATATGACATCCAAGAACGCCCCAAGAGCAACTGCGAACAGTTCTGTTTTATCTTCACTCAGCGCAAAGCTTCCTGTCTGCTCATGCCCCAGCATGATGAAATCCGCCATTACAGTCTGCGCGATCTTTGCATCATATCTGTTGATAATGGCATTCGTATCAAACTGTCTGGTTCCGCCAGTGCTCAGGAGTTCAGCTTCATATCCAAACGGAAGGACAAGTCCCTCATACTCATTCCTGCGGATATTCTTCACCATTCCCACGAGTGCATTATTTATGTTAATTGCATCCTGACTATTTTCATCCCAGAGATCAACTCCGTCTGGTGCGTGCAACACCGGAAGTCCGGCAAGGTCTCTTTCGATTCCAATTGCCTCGATTTCCTGTATGCGGCGCTTGAAGTACCATGACCGATAGGCGTTTCTCAGAATGCTTCGTCCTTCTGGATTGTCTTTTACACTCTCTGTTCTAAACAACATTGCTTTGCTAATCGGAATGGTAAGCAGTCCATAATCCGGCGGGGGCTGTTGAGTCATGCCGATTAGGTTGTCCTTATCGTCATATTCCCATCTATACAATGTGTCCTGCGCCCTGGGCGGAATCTTCTGCCATCCAATCAGTCCATCTGAGTATTTGCTTGATGTTTTTCGGTTTTTTGTTTTTCCCATCCTGCGCTTGTAGACAATTTCATGGAAGCTCCAACCATACGCAAGAAATGATAATACCTCCGAGATGGTATCGGTCCATGTGTTCTGCATATCGTCCATACACGATTCTACAAATTCTGCTGCCTCTCGATCCTTTGTGCTATCGCCACCCGGCTCAACGTGCCATTTAACCTGGCGAATCAGCATCTTGATAGCAAACATTATCGCTCCAATCGTATCGTCATTGTCGAGCATCTCACGATACGTTTTCACGCCTCTTATTCCGGATAGCTCAGGAAGAAACTCTTCATTGAACACGCCTTCCCAGCGTTTCTGTCCAATCCGTCCATACTCTTTCATCTTCATCACCTCTCTTTCTGGCTATATTAGCCCCAATAATTATCTTTTGACAATTTCTGCATAGCGCCTGCGCTTGGTGCACTACCGGTATGCTTCTTAATCTTTCCGAGATACAGCGCCAACGCAAGAGCGTCTGCGCGGTCAGGGGAATCAAGTCCCCTTTTCTTCATTTCCTTTTTAGGCTCAATCTTAATCTTTCCATTACTGGTCATTTCGTATTTGCGGGACGAAAGCTGAGCAACTGTCTGTTCATCATCTTCCAGAACAATCTGCTTCTTTTCAAGAAGATCTTTCATGCTGGCCCACATGTCTGTTGTCAGATCATCATACCTCCGAGCAGCGTCTTTTCCTGCGGCTGTATCGGTCTCGATTTTTTCCGCTGCATTAATTGGAATTACGTACATCTTGTAGAGCTTTTCTTCCCTCTTGACTTCTTTCAAACGGTCAGTAACTCCTCCGCCAAGACCGGTATCATCAATATTGACGTATACCTTTCCTTCATACCCCGGATAGTCTTTATATATCTGCCTGTAAGCAACTACAATATCTCCTGCGGTGGCCATAAGATTCTGTCCTCGTCTTTTTCTAACGATTTTGCAGTGTCCATGAAAATTTCGGTATATAATCGTTTCATCATCACCAAAACGCGCCACATCGACTCCAAGAGATACAATCTGCATTCCTTCTGTATCATCCAACTCTAAAAGCCTGTTGCTACATTGTTCGATAATGCTCAGCGGAATAAATACGTCGTCCTCCTGGTTCGGGAACTCGCCCCTGACACGAACACGGACCACGTTAGAATCCCATCCGTATTTTCGAACAAGTGAATCTATGTTTTCTTTGTTCGTTCTGGTACTGTCCATGGAAGAAACCGTATGGCATTTGTACAATGCCCTGTCTCTTGTATGGGAATCATAAAATGTTCCAGATGTCTTTGTAGGGTTTCCGCATAAAAGAAGCTTATTGTTGTCACCGGATAAGGTACCTAAGATAGCTTCCATGATCGGATCCGCAACACCAGATGCTTCATCGACGATAAACAGCATATTATCCTCATGGAAACCTTGCATGTTCTCTGGCTTCGTAGCAGTCCTAGCAACGCCAAACCAGCGCTTTTCCTGTCCGACCATATAAACATATGTCTTTGTCCATTTTAGGAGCATTGAAAGCAGTTCAGACTTGCTCATCCACTTGGAAATCTCGGACCACAATACGTCATGTAGCTGCTGTTTTGTTGGTGCTGTCGCAACTATTCGAGGATAAGGGAAGCAGGTTATGAACCAAAGAAACACTGCTGCCTCAAGACCAGTCTTTCCTACACCCTGTCCAGATTTAATACTGACTTTTGGGTTTGCCGCTAAATCTCTTGCGGCTTCCGCCTGCCATTCATCGGGCTCAAAGCTGAGTACCTCTCGGAAGAACATAACCGGATCATTTCGCCACAGCGGTATGCTTTCATCAAGGAATTCAGAGAACTGTATATCATCCATCTTTGTTCTCTCCTTCCCTTGCTTTTACCACAGCTTCGGCCCATGCACGAACAACTTCATTGCCCTTGCTTTCTCCGGCAATCTTCTGCTTTTCAAGCCTCAGCTTCGCAAGTGCTTCAATAGCCTTGGTCTTCTTTGACTGTACAGTAGAAAGTTCTTTTTCCAAACGAGCAATCATATTGTCCTTGTTTTCCATATTTGTCATCATGTTATATGTGTTACCCGGAAGACGATCTCCAGAAGCAACCTTTTCTTCAATGCGTTCTTCATAGAGCTGTTTATCTTCATCTGATTTGAAAGCTCGCTTGTCTTCAGTTCTGGCGAAGCCGAACAAAGATACTTCTCCATTCATATTCCGGTATTTATTGATTGCCGCCATGATTCGTCTTTCCCTCACGGCAAAGAGCTGAATCTGTTCGATCAGGAGCATTTCTTCATCCATCGGGATATCTTCGATCATATCTTTTTCAGATTCATCAAGGACATCCCAATATACGGAAGAGTACGCTCCGTGTTTCTCTGCAATCTTATCTCCCGGTTTCAATGGACCGCCTTTGTTTCCTACAGCATTTTTGTTTCCAAGTTGTCCACCTTTATGGCGAGCGCTCGTTTTTTTCTTTTGCGAGCGCTCGTTTTTTTTCTTTTTTGTATCTCCATCCCAATTTTGGGTTGATTTCCAGCGTCGAACTGTACTGGCAGGAACATCCAACTTCTTGGCAATGTCAACAAGTTTCATCCCTCTCTTATACATTTCCTCAGCTTCAATGCTGTTGGGACTTCTTGCCCTTGCCAATGGACACCCCTCCCTTCCATCATCTTATTTCGGCATATGCAAAAAGGAGAGGTTACACTCCCTCTCCCCGCTTTTTGTTCTATGTACAATAGAACAGTATTAAATTTTTGTGATAAATTCAGCTTTTGAATATCCCGTCACCCCTTTTGTCATCATCTTCAAGAAGTCTTCTTTTGAAAAATCAGACAATCGGAAGATTTCTTCCGGTCTCATTCCAAGCTGTTTACCGATTTCTTCTACAGTTTTGCCTTCATCCATGAGTTCTTTTACGATTTTCTTCATAGGTTCCAACAAATGCGTACCTCTTGCCCTGTTATGAGTAACGGTACCGTAAATATCTTCTGAATGCTCTTTATGCTCCACAATAACTATAGGAACCTTGCCATCCAGTTTTGAAAGCAAAGGCTCCATTCCTGCAACTGTCCATCTATGAAAGCCATCAATGATCGTCATATCCGGTCGGACTACTATCGGAAGTGTCCATCCGTTCGTAAGAATAGACTGAATAAGCAGTTTCAAGTTCTCTTTCGAAACTTTGTTCGGGTTATAGTCATTCGGCTTTAATAAATTTCTGTCCACCCAACGCAACGTGGACAGCGGCGCTGTTAACTTACTATCCATGTTTTCTCTCCTTCTTTGCGTTATTGATATACCGTCCATATATTCTCTGATACAGTGCCCTGAATGTTCGCATCTTAGGATCACCAGATATCAGACCCTCGTAAATATGTTTGCAGTCCTCCGGTGTTGCAATAGCAGATACTGCAATAAAGAAATTACGGTACCTCTCTGCTACATGCCGTTTATGCGGAGTATCAAAAATTTCCATATGATCAAACAGATTTATCAATTCCTGTTTATAATCTTTCTGCTCCTGTCCCTGTTCAGATTCTTTCCGCTTTCTGGAACTTCTGCCAAACATCTCGCTATCCCAGTACAGGGCGGCCAGATATGCGTTCGGCTCTCTCCGAATGACCCTCTCCATAAGATCTGGATAATACTCATTCATCTTCACAAGGCTTCTGGCTGTATCAACAGAAAAAAACTGCGATACCCGCATCTGACGTTTACTGGATCCTGACTGCCAGAGAAACAGATATATCTCCGGGATATCTACATAGTTCCTCAGTAAGAAAAGCCATACATCATTATCAGTCCAGTCGTAGATTGGAAATACCTGCTTCTTGGATGTCATTCTGTTTCCGGCTTTTGTCATAGACGCAATATTCTGAAGACGCTGCACGGATTCCGCTGTACGGATTCCGACCATCGTAATACCTGATACAGTAGTTCGTGGCAGGAAATCCTGATAAGCATCAATCCTCGGTCTTAACAGTTTATGACTCCTTATTGCAAAAGAAGGAGGCTGTCGTACCCACACATCCTGCTTTGTTGAATCCCAGCAAATAAATGTCTCGTCATTCGACAGCTCGTTAAAGCAATTGTAATGTTTTACTTCTACACAATACCATTCAAATTTAGCTCCCATCATCATAAAGATTCTGCGCCATTTCTTTGTCATTTCTTCCATGCAAGGAAATATTGCTTCTTCATCTATGAATTGCACGGTAAGCTGTTTCATGTTAATCTCGCCACGGTTGGCTAGGTTTACCATTAACTGTGCCAAGCACAAGCTGTCCTTTCCCCCACTGAAAGAAAAGAACACTGGCAGACCATTTCCAAATACATTTTTTATTCGGATTTCCGCAGCCTTCACAACATCAATGTTTGATTCGCAGCGTTTTACAGCCATATTCTCTCACCGCATTTAGGGCAGACAACAAACCTTCTGGTCTCTGTGATCGCTGGTTCGGTTTCAGTGGCATTCTGCTCTTCTGCTGGCTGTTCGTTCTGCGGGTTCGGCTTTTCCGGGCTACTCTCTCCATTATCAGCTGATTGTGTATCCACTGCGGCTTTCTGTTCTCTCTTTTCATTTGCTTCTTTAATCTTCTGGATTTCGGAATCATCTAAAGTTCCATACTCAGAGAGTTTTTCGGTAACTTCATCCGCATCAGCGACCATCTGCTGTAAAATTTCTTCATCATATCCAGGGATATCCAGATCCCCCTGCAGTTCCTCAAGGAACTCATTCAGGGTTTCCAGATTGTCGATTCCAAGAGCATAGGTCTTATTATCAGCTATCATGAGTTTCTTTTTATCGTTCTCAGAAAGCCCTGCTTTTACATATACAGTTGCTTCCTGATAACCAAGGCTCACCATAGCTTCATACAAACCGTTACCAATCAGAATGATATTGTTTTCATCAATGACCAGTGCTCGTGTCTGACCAAACTTTTCAAGTGATCTCTTCAGTTCCCTGATCTGCTGTTCTGAATGAATCCTGACATTTTTCTCAGGATGCTTCAGAACACTCAATTTTTTGATTGTTACTTTCATCTTGCTTGTCCTCCATTTCTGAAGGGCAATGGCTTCCGGCTGCAACCGGCTATTTGATAGCTTTTAAAAATTCTCTAGCTCCATCGAAATGCTGTGCTGCATTTTCAACTATGGTCTTATCAATGTCGTAAACTTCTTTCCAACCTTGCTGTTCTGTCTCCATGTACTGTCTGGCAGGCCATGGATGTGTACCGCATAAATATCCTTTCTCCCAGTCATATATGGGCGGGAGTTTCACATCATAATAGTGAATATACGCAAGGACATCTTCGTGTCTCCACTCTGCGAGAGGGCTGTATCTGGTGATTCCGGCTGAATTAGTGTAGATATTATCTTTTCCAACATAATTGCCATCTGCCTTTCTGCGTCCGAGCAGGAGTATTTCTAACTGATGCTCTTTATAATATCGTGCTTGTCCCCTGTGCTGTACGATATGGAACCACTGTGCTGCCTTATTGCTTTTATCCGGAAACAACATATCCGGATGCTTTTTCAGCCATTCCATGTCCTGTCCGGTATTGATAATCTCAAGGTTAGAAGGTTTATTCTGCTCTATCCATGCAATAAATGCCGGATATTCCAGATTGCATCTCACAAGGACGCTCTGATCGATGCCAGCTTTCTCGCATATCTCTCCAAGTACCAGGGAGTCTTTTCCCGCACTCCATGCATAGGCTGCCTTTTTCCCCTTGCATTTCTCTTTGATGTCTTTCACTGTCTTTTTCACAAGGGAATCCAGTTCTTTCTTTGACACCGTCTCTTCAATGTGATCAAGCGCATTCTTCCAGTCTTCATTATTTCGAACGGATTGTTTTCTACCGAGCATAGCGTCTCTCCTTTCCGGAAGCGGCCAAGGCAATAATTCCGCTCAACAGGACTGTAAGCAAGCTTCCCAATGTTTTATATGGTCCACTATTCAAAACGCTGCCGTAGGCGAATACAGGAAGTCCTACAGCCAGTGCGGTAACCACGCCTGTAATAATCCCTTTTGCATTCAACCTTACTCCTTTCAGTGTCAGTACTGTTGGTAACAGTGTGGATGCTCTCAATGTCCCATAAAACAGAAACAGGTGCGTAACTGTTATTCCCGGTATATTTGCAATCAGGATTCCTGCTGCCAGTAAAACTACCATTGCTGTTCTGGTTTTTCTGATATCCTTTCCGCCTGACAGATCTGTCGTCAGTGAAGAAACAGCGCATAGATTACTATCCACCGTAGAAAGCAATCCGGAAATAATCATAAAAAGAAACGGCAGTACCGCCCATGACGGAAAGAAATGCCGAATCAGCTCGAAATTAATGGTTCCAAGGTCCTGTGCCTGATATCCTGTACCTGCTCCCATTAGTCCAAGGATTCCCATAGACAGTGGGACTATTGCGAACAGGACAGCTCCAAGCAGAAACGCTTTTCCCAGCTTCTCTTTCTTTACAGCAAATGCCCTCTGCCAGAAACTCTGGTCTCCAAACGGTCCAGATAATAGACCGATTGTTGTAGGAAGGCCAAAAGACAGGAATATCTCAATTCCCTTTCCAGAGAAAAATGTTGTGCAGTCTCCTGATATACCGCTCAGCCCCTGTAAAATGCCCTGTGTGCCTGTATTTCTCACTCCGAATATTACAAATAGACTACACGCAATAAGCATGAATACCATTTGAATAGCATCCGTAAGCATGGATGCTTTAATTCCGGAAAATAAGGAATACGAAATTGCTATACATGCAAGCAGAACTGTCATGGCTTTGAAAGAAATTCCTGTTACTGCGCTAAGGATCTGGCTTCCTGCAAGAAGCTGGACGCCTGTCGACAGTACCGACAACCCAATCAGCTGAAAGAGGTAAACCCTTTTCACGCCGTTAGAATTGTATTTTTCTTTCATGTAGCCGGATAAAGTCATTCCTTCCGGCATTTCCTTGCGGATCCTCTTTGCAAAAGGAATGAATATCACAAGGCAAAGAGCATTCGGAACCAGAAACCAGAACAAGCCTACCCATCCTGCGGAATATGCTTTTTCCGTTGAAACAAACAAAGCCGGCGCCCAGATCCACGTCGCCGCAATACTCAGTGCGGACAGGATCCAGTTCTCAGACCGGCTTCCAACACAAAAATTTACTACATTTTTCTCTTTTTTAGTCATGGTCACTGTCGCCAGTATCATGATCGCTGCATAAACAAACAGCATAATTATTCCATTCATGTATAATCTCCTTTATTTTTCTAAAGGAGCATTTTACCTTTACATTTATATCCCTCCCGTCCAAAGGTTTACATTAAAAAAGCCACCAGATTTCACTCTGATGGCTCATGGCTCATGATAAAATTTTACCCGATTATCATACACCATTTTCGTTATTAAGTCAATGTTAAGTTAACGCTTTTCGATATTTTCTATTTCTCAAAAAAATCTCAGTCCGTCAATCCCGAAAAACAGCGAAGATAAGCGCTCTTTCGCAATTTTGAGATCCTCGTAAATAGTGACTTTACTAACGGAAAATTTTTTCGAAATTTCTGCAATATTCTGTGGTTGCTTAGATATGTAGTACGACTTTATGACCTTGTATCTACGTTTATCTTTTTCAGAAAGCTTCCCGCAATAAATTCTATAAACATCCAGCATTTTATCAATATGCTGAATCATCAGGGCGGTTCTTTTCGCAGAGCTCTTTATAGATTCCACGATCACTTTATCGTCCTTCATCTCCATGATGTCTTCGAGCATTTCTGTAACTTCTTCGTTTTTTGAATCTTTCGTCTCATACACAGCCTCTTCATAGCTTTTTTTGAGAGTTCTGTAGTTCCGAAGAAGCAGCTCTGTATTGTGAAGTCTCCGATCTATTCTTTCCTTTTCAGCCCGGCGCTGAGCCACCAGCATTGTATCGCTCGCAACCTGAGCTCCTGCCACTGCTGCCTGCTGAATCATTTCTTCAACATCTTTTTTACTCATAACAACGAACTGTTTTTCTGTATCCATGCTCTTTCCACCTCATACATATTTCTTTCCAGTCTCAGGATCCTCGAATTTGATTCTGTCACAGAGTTTGAACCCAAATCCTTTTGCAAGTCTTTTTACCATCTTCACGAACAGTTCTGCTTCCTCATCCTTTTTTGTCCTGCTTGCCCTGTACACCAATGTTCTGGTTCTTTCCGCTGCGCAAATTGCATCATGTGCCGTTTTATCCTTGCATCCACTTGCATTATATAAGCTTCTATCCATTTTAGACTCCTTCACATATTCTGAAACACACGCTTCTTTATAGTCTTCCCACTGTTGATCCGCCATTCCAGGACCGAACACTTCCCTCACCGTATCAAGAGTTTCTTTCATTCCGCATTTTAAACAACTCATGGTTTTATTATCTTTTCTTGATAATGCCGGGCGAGAACTATACTCTTTCCCGCATTCAGGACATATCCTTTTCTCCTCCATTTTTTAAACCTCCCAAGAAATCTTCTATAGTCATTTGACCCGGAATAGATTCTTCAGGTTCCCCCTGTTCAATAGAGTAATGAGGTAAGATACTTCCCCAGCATTCTGGTCCATATCCTCTCTCAATGCTCTCCGGATCCGTCAGTTTTCTCCCGCATTTCTGGCATTTGCTGTACATGTGAATCCTCCATTTTCCCGCCAAGCAATGTAAATAACCATGCTCTCTGGCTCTGCAGGTACTCTATCTTCCATTGAAGAATCATCTGGTCAATCGCCTGATCTTCAATCACCTGATATTTTTTAGCTATCGCTATCTGTTCTTCATTCTCTCTGATAGCTTTCTCGATATCAATATGAATCCTTGCATACTCCTTCAAAGGAGCTTCCTTGGCCTTTTTAGAAGCTATAACAGCCCATAAAAACCATACAATCATGCAAGTAAAGATTCCGCATAAGTAAAACACAATTTCTTTCATTCAGACTTCACCTCTTCTCCATCGTACCAGCCTCGAATCTTCTCAAAATCAAGGCTTTTCAGAACCTCATCCATAGTTTCCCTTGACATTTTATTTATTTCAGTTGCAGATTTTCCAAGGATTAGTCCTTTTGGTAATACTTTACTATTTCTGACAACAGCAAAAAGAGCCAATTTATACTTTTCAGCGTCTGCTTTTGTATGTTCAATTCCTCGGTTATATCCGCTGATCCATGTTGCATCCTCTGAGCAACCGCACTTTTTACATATATATCTTCCCGACCGGTCAGTCTCAGGCCTTTCAAATACATGTCCATCACAAGATTTCTCTCGTTCACTGTTCTCATTGATTTTTTCAAGAATTGCGACAGTTCGTTCATCAAGCCCCTTTTCTCTTGCTTTTTTGATATCAAACATCTTATTCCTCCTCACCGAATTCAAACTCAACGCTGTCACCACTATCAACTCCAAGCTGCCTACATTTTGCCATCGTAGATGTTCCTCCGGAATGTGATGTGTGAAACAGAAACAGTTCCTGGACAATATGGAAATATGACATGTTATAGCAGAACCTTTCTTCTTCGCTCAGCTCTTCTATTGCATTTTCCCCGTGCATCCATCTGTACCATTCCTCAAAACCGCTGACAAGTTCCTGCATAAGAGAAATACAACATTGCAAAATAAGTTTTTCATCATGGCTCTCAAGCTCTTTGTCCTTACAATCCCATTTTGTTTCCCGTAATATCTTCCACAATTTCTCCACATCTGGAGATCTCCATGCACACATGCAGTATGTATGTGCATCTTCTGAGTAATGATAATGATTTCTCTCCAGATGTTCCCTGGCCTCTTTCTCTGTAAGAAACATCGTGTTCGGATACATAAATGGTCTGATCGAAATACCAATTATCACGGTATCATCATGTCCATTGTTGGCAAGAAATTTATTCACTTCCTGCGTTGACAAAACCTCATACTCTTCTTCTCCATCTTCCGTGTACGTCAGTTTGAAATCCCATGTATACCCTGTTTCAATTTTGCAGTTTTCCCTATCGATATTGCGGTCTGACAGGATATTATCATTGAGATACTTCACTGTTTCTTCCGTTGTGCTTGTAATAGTGCATCCATCTACTTGCAAGACAAGTTCATCTGGATTTTCATTGTCAACCACGCTCTCGCTGCCTTTAATAACCCAGAAGCGAGGATCCGCTGTTCCTGTTGTGTCCTGAGTATTCATATCAAGCTGTAATCTTTTCAGAAATTCTATATCTTCCTGTGAAATATCTCTTTTCTCTGTTGTATCTTCATGATACTGCAATGTTTTATGAAATATCGCCATCTTCTTCCTCCCTAATGACCACTCCGTAACATACAAAATAACAATTCTGACATAGATCTTTTTCTTGGTCCTTGCCTGCATGATAAAATAGCCGCCAGCTTCCAACTCCTCTCTGCGTTCCCATCTATCGGTGTAGGATTCTCGAATTCATCTGTAATTTCTGCCCAGTATGGTATTGCAACCATCACTCCAAAATAATTGGAGGATTCTGGGAACTGATCACGCATATGCTTAGCAAGTTTCCCGCTCCGAAAGTCCGGTAAAATGTCCTTGTAGCACTCCATTGTGGTTACAATATAGTTTTTCTCACCCAGGAAGTTAAGACCGTTTCCACTATAAACATCCTCTTTACAACTTTTTACCTCATAACATGTAAATATGCCTTTTTCTATTCCGGATATAGAACACTGGTTAGCAGGAGAAAACTGCATGTAATCAACTCTTTTCGCATCTCTTCCCCACGGATCAATGCTTACCTCACTGGCCCAGTGCTTCCCAGCGCCATTAAACCGGGTACTTATAAGCAGTTGTCCAAGGAACTTGGTTGTTTCTGACCTTGTCATGCTTATACCTCCATTGATTCAAAATTCCGGCTTTCGACTCCCTCCGGCAACTCAGCAATTCCAATATCTTCCATAGGCATCCAAGCATGCACTCTTTCTCCTGAAATACTTCCGCATTCTTCTATCCATGCAAAACCACTATCTGGTTCTCCGTCCATGGTCAAGCCTCTTAAATCTGGCTCTTTGTCCAAATCTGCGAAATATCTGGTATCAACCTCAGCCATAAATTTTCCTGTCTTTTTACCATCTTTTCTCTCTGGATAAATAAGCGTCACCCAGTACAGCCCTGCCTTTTTCGGGTTTCCGTCTTTTTCAACATAATTCCACTGTTTTTTCATCTTTTTATCACCTTTATCCTTTTTCTTAAATACTCAGCATGTTGATTTGTTACAATATAATCTTCGCACTGCCTACATGTCATATCTCTATTTTTCAAGTTACCATCATACCAATTACATTCGTCACAGACGAAGCAGGCTTTTATCGCTTCCTCTGCACAGTTATCTACTGTTTCCACATTGTTTGCACAATGATTACAACGGCATCCTGCGCAGTGAAAAGCATAATCATCTCGGCTCATAAACTTCCTTGCACTAATTCTGGATTGTCAAAAATGCTTCCAACTACTTCCATTTCGCACCTGTCGATATAATCTTTGGTCAGTGGCATTGAATAGCAGAATGGTTCACATCTGCTGATTGTATCTGTCGGAATAATCTCATAATGCCATCCGACAACTTTATCTACTATGGACCAGGTTTCAATATTTCTTACACCAAATTCTCCAAATACCGTTTTTACAAGGTCTTCTGAATTTCCATGACACATCAAAATATCATTCTCCCAGATTTTCTTGCCGTTCTTATCTGTTAATCCTGTGTACTCGCATATTGTATCCGGATCAACTTCGTCAAATTCATCCGCCATAACGGTCCATTTGCCTATTACCAATTTCCCTATGAATATTCGCTTTTCTCCCGGCATTCCACCATCCAACAGGTATCCCTCTATCCATTCACCGTTATCTTTTTTCTTTCCCTTAAAAAGAATTTCTCTCATTAACTCCACCATCCTCTACTTGTCCTGATTCTTCTAACCAATTTTCAACACATGGTAGGCAGATATAGCAACTGCGCCAACCTTGTCCTTCCACTATTGCTTTTTGATTCAACATTCTTTCGCCTTTAGGTACCTGTTTTTCACATACGCAGCATAAATGAGAAACCCTTATTTTTACGATTTTTTCTGTCAGATTTGATTCCGAGCCATCCATATCCCCTGCGAATATCTGACTATCAATATACATTTCTTCTGGATATTTCATTCAACTCCACCGCCTTTCACGATCTCGATTGCATCTTTCAGCATTATAATTTCATATGCTTTAGACCACCCTACTGGTCTTGCCAGTGCACTTCTATCTTCCAATTGTTCCATAACCTTGTCCAAATCAAAAGCTGTCGGCTGCTCGTCCACAGCTCTAATACAATCCGTTATTGCTTTATATACTGCCCTTGAAACTTTTCTGTCCCCAGCAGACTCTACATCGCTTGGAGATTTTTGCAGGGCATAATCGTTTAAATGTAATATCAATTTATCTGCATCAATTAGCCTCATCTTTTACCTCCAATTTTCTCAAATCGTCAATAAGCCAGCTTTCGCCTTCTGCTTCAACAAAATCAAACTTTGCATTTGTTATGCCCTCTAAATACAAATATTTGAAGTTACTTCCGTACATAGACTCAACTTTTCTGGCAAGATATAGTTGCCCTTTTCCATTTCTCAGCATGTAACTCCACGAAGGATCCAGTCCGTCAAGGAAACTCTTTTCGTCTTTTGTAAGTTTAGGTTTTCCTGTAATATATTTCTCCTGTAACTTATCATCATTTTTCTCATTTATTTCACATGCATAATTTGTAATAAGGCATTTATTGTTTGCAGCTACTCCTGCAATAGCTCTCAGCAGATATCCAGCAATCTGTTCTTTTTTTACACTAGATTTTTCCGAGCATTCAACATTAATTGTTATCTTAATATTTTTTTCTTCCATAACGCCATCTCCTTCTCACTTCTGCTCTTTTTATACGGTGAACCTCATTTTCCAAAGCATTCATCTGTCTCTGGATATCATCAACATCAACCAGTAAATAGAAATCCGGTTGAACCAAACGAGTCGGCCCCACATTCAGATTCATCTCCTTGTGAAGTTCCTTGCACTTGTTTTCTCTCTCATGCACTGCTTTATATATTTTCACTTTCCGCACCTCCTAAGAAACTTTTTCCGAACATTATCATATTCTGTCAGCAGATCAATATCTTTCTTCCAGCTCAACGGACGGTCTGTAATTTCTACATAATACTCTTTCTTGATCAGGAGCCCATAGCTTGCCGAAGAATAGATATCCTGTCGATCGCATCCAATTCGCTTTGCTATGTCGGATGCAGTGATGGAGTATTCCATCACTGTCCCGTCCTTTCTGCACAAATTATATAAATTCGCCATAATGCATCACCTTTCAGCTATGTGTGGCGTAAAAATTCTCCATCGCCCATCTATTCCCGGTAGCAGCCACCTGTGCTCTGGTTCTTTCATACGGAGTAATCGGTTTCCCGAAAATTCTTTTTGATCCGGTTTTCGGAAGGAATCCTTTCCGGCGAAGTTCTTCCAGTTCTTCTGGTGTTGCGTCTTTTACGTCTTTCATATCCAAGATTTCTATCATAGTCTTTATTCCTCTCTTATCATTACAGGGAGCACAATAGCTTTCATATCGCTGTCTTCCGCTTCAACAACTGCCGGCATCTTAGCCCCTGAAAAATTCATAGCTATATTTTCACAAGTGAATGCTTTCAGTGTTTCAAGAACTAGCTTCGAATCGAAGCCAATTTTCAATGGTTCAGGAAGCGGATCCTGAAGCTTCACCTCTTCCTGATAATCCGTAAGTCTGTCGGCAATGCGAATATTTAACTGATCTTCGTTCATTTCGAAGACTGCAGGTTTCTTTTCTTCCGTACACATCTTTGCTCTGGTCATTGCCGCAACTAATTCCGGTCTGGAAACATAAGTTTTCATCTTTCCCGCCATGAAAAATCTATTGTAATCAAAATACTTACCCTCTATTAACCTCGTGTAAATGGTATATTCTTTTGATTTGAATACCGCTCTATTTTTTGTATATGTAACAGCAACATCATCAATAATTCCCATTGACACAAGCTTCTTTGCCACTGTTTTAGGCACTATCAGCTTCATATCTGCGGTACCGTCAGTCGGTATCGAATCAACTGCTACGACATGTCCGTCAAGTGCGACCAACTTAATCTTGTTTTCTCCACCTTCGAAGTACACACCCATCATCTGTGTTGCAGAACTGCTGTCTGCAGCTGCATAGATAACATGTCCAATTGCCTCCATCATCCTCTTGCCATTGATCACAACTTCTGGGGCATCCAGATCTTCTGTAACATCAAAGCTGAATTCTTCCGGAGGATAGCTCTGATATTTATTCTTTATAGCTTTTGTCTTGATCACGACAATATTTTCACCCTCTGTATCAATATCTACTTCTCCTTCTGGAAGATTTTTAATTACATCAAAGGCTTTCATAGGAATGATGAAACAACTGCCTTTAGAGGCCTCTAATTTGAGCTGCATGGTCATTTCTGTATTGGATGCGATTAAATACCCGTCCTTTACCAGAACGCCTCCTAATGCCGGAAACTGGTCGTTCTTCTGCACAATGCTTTTCAATTTATCAATAGTTCTGGAAATCTCATACTTCTGTACTTTCATCTTCGTTCCTTTCCCGGAGTGTTATCCCGTCAAGATATTTCACAACTCCGTTGTTATATTTAACTCTATAAGGCGCCAGTTCCTCACGATTCATATACTTATGTCCGTAGATTTTTTTCATGTCTCTGAATACGATCCATGGAACCCTGTAAAACTCCTCGAATTCGAGGGATATTACCAAGAAGCACATTGCCCCCATCTTCATGTAACGTTCAAAGCATTCCTCCTGCTCTTCTGTCACAACATTCCGACTGATCTGGCCTTTATCTGTATGTTTCGCATCAAACAGAACCATTGTAGAGTCCATCAGGGCGCCTTTAAAATCCGGTTGAGCCTGTTGTGTAAAACAACATATGAACTGGCCTCTGTCTCTGTTATACGGCTTAATCACTTTAAAAGCTTCAGGGGTTTTATCTATAACAGCTATCCCCCGGTCCTCATAGAACCGGGAAGCTGCCATAATCATTCTTTCAAAATATTCGCCGTTTGATCTGCTTTTAAGCCCTATGATTGAACGATTATAAGTATCCATGCTCACCTGCCACTTTCACCAGCTTATTGATCGTTACTGCTCCGATTCCCGGAATCTTATTCTGCTGAAGCAATACAATAAACTCCTTTGCTGTATTTTGGGCTAAAGCCTTGCCTTCGTTGAATCCTTCACTTCTGGCTTTCTCCACTCTGTCTTCCACATAATGAACCAGCTGTTCATCTGTCTTTTTTCTCATTTTTACTGCTTTCTCGTGGATTTTATTTTCATCCATTGTTCTTCTACAACTTTTCTTAGTCATTCTATCTCCTTTCTTACACGGCTTCTGGCTCTACGAACCCGATCTGTCTATCTTCTTTCCATTCTGTTCCGGAAAAATCAAGTGTCTGTCCGCACTTCTCACAAAAATCAGGGTAGTAATCTGGTCCAGCATTCAACGCACCACCGCAAACCGGGCAATAATGATATTCATGTTCCAACTTCACGAAATTGTATCGAATAACAATTCCTGTTTTTGATACAGGTTTCATAGCGATCATTACTCCACCCTCTCTCCGTACTCGATCACATATTCATACTGGGTTGTTTTTCTGGTCTCTCCGGCAGGAACTTCTTTTCTCACAACCTGCACTGCATATCCTGCTTTTGCCAGCATGGAAACCATCTGCAATCTGTCTTCTTCGTTCCACTGCACACTTCCTTTTCGAATACTTCTAATGCTCTGTTTTGCCATTATCATCCCGCCTTTCTTTGTCTCTTAGGTTTACTCTCGTACTCCGTCATTTTTTCTTGGAATATTTGAACAAATGCTTTTACTTCTGATGTCATATCACAATTATGGGATCCTCTGCATTGGATAACTTTGCCACGCCATTCCAATGTATAATATGGTTTGTCTGGTTCTTCTTTCTTACGAATAAAGAAAATCATTGTTTCCCCTCTTCGAACCTTTTCCATGTATGTTCCGACACAATGGTGTAATGTTTCTCCCTCTACTTTTAATTCCTCAAGACGATTTGGTAGTCTTATAAACAATCCTTCTATATTGAGATTCATTGCTTCAACATCTACGGTATCCTTTCTTAGTCTCTTCAGCAGGAGATTGAATTTCTTTGTTTCTTCCCTCGATTGTTCATCCTTAAATTTCATATATAACTTAGACATACTGTCATGCATCTTTTGGAAATCCTTCGGAAACAAATTGAACTCATTCCGCATATCATACCCCATTTCCTCGAGCCAACCAGTATAATCAAAATAATCATTATCTCGCGTGATTAATTTTTGCTCAGATATATAACGGATAATTTTATGAAGCGTCGTATACGCCATAAGATCGATATATTTTTTATACATATCAATGTGTCCATTATCTCTTATGTATCTCAAATCATTAAACTCTTCCCATTTCAGGTCAGGCTTATATCTAAGAATTTCCAAGTCTCTAATAGCTGGATCTTCAAGCTTTCTCAACATGTTATATTGTATTTTTCCTATATCCAGAGTTCCGAGAACAGTTCTTTGTGAGGCATTAAATTCTATTGCATTTACCCTGTTATCTTCAAGAAATTCTCTGGTCATTCTGTAGAAGCCAACCTTTAGTAATTGCTCTATGAATGGATACTTTCTGTATGAACGGAAGTAATTATCGATAAGCCAAGGCGTATTAAAATATCGAGGATCATTCGCAACATTATTAATAAAAATGTCCAGTGCGCTATATTGCATGCAGGTGCCAGTTAATACATCTGACAGATTCTCGTTATACATGACAACATTTCGCGGATAAACCATTTCTGACGGAGGATACCAACCGTAATGTCTGTCCTTGTAATAGCACCATCGCATTTCGGTATTTTTGTATCGTCCCCACATATAATCTGTTGAGCCATCCTTTTTATGCACAGTCCTGTACCCTTCGTAAGAAGTTATCTTCGGATTATGAAAATCAGCTCTGAAGTCTTTTATATGGCAAAAATATCGAGTGAGCACATCTTCTCCATTTGATTGAATCAGTACACTCCAAGCAACCGATTTCAAATTGCTTCTACCCATTCCTGTACTTTTCGCCTGCAAATATTTATTGCAGTAAGGGCATCTAACAATTCGGTTATGCTTCACTTCGTCTCGATCGTTCCAAATAGCTATCATCTTATGCCGCAAATGTTTGTTCTCTAAAATGAATTTTTTCTTACAACTGGTGCAGAACGCACTTTTCTTTTTTGTGTTGTAGAAGATGTAGTTTTCATCTTTGAACACTATTTCTTCAACAAAAATTTGATAATCATCCGGTAGATTTCCAAACTTCTCCATTTCCAGATCAATAATATCTGTTTCTTTTTTATGCTTCTTAGCAAGTCTGGTTGCTTTGATATTTTCCTGATATCTGTGGAGTAATTCAAATGCGGTTTGATTTGTATGATTTTTTTTATCTTTAAGCCATTTGTGATATACATTCTCCGCTTTTCTTGCATCTGCAGCCGTGAGGAACTCCAGCTGTTCATAATTCCACCAATAAGCAGCCCATCCAGCATCTCTGCAGACTAAGTTGAGTAACGCTGCTGTTCTCCACTTATTGCATTCCACTTCAAGGGTTATATAGTCTTCTTTTTGGCAGAATACTCGAAATAATAGCGAAATGTCTCTCTTATTTCTTCCGCTGGTCTGATAAACATTAAGTACCAGCACTTCCTCTGCCCCATTTTTTACATTCTGAACTGTGATTACCCCTCTTTTACCTTTCCCTGCTGCTGCAATATCGTGTATAGCTTCCATATTTGCCTTTGCGATTGGTATGGATTTTAATTCTTTCTTTTTCATCCATATCGCCTCCTACAGAAGATCGAACAATGACATCTGTCCATCCATTGCTGGTTTATCCTGCTTCTGTGGTGTTTCTTTCTTTTTAGGCTTTTCCTTCTTTTCTGGCTGCGGAATATCTTTCTTTGGCAATTCTTCATCTGTTTTTTCAGAAGAATTCTTTTGGGTCTCCACTTTCTTTACTGCTGGCTTCGCCTTATTTACTGTATCTACCTGCTTTTTATCACTTACTTTTTTCTTTGCCTCCGGTTTTTCTTCTTTGTGATAATAATCCTCAGCCCATTCATAAACCACACAATACTTAACAGCAGTACTTGCACCACCTGACTTTTTTTTCACCTGATCAATAATGTATTCAAGGCACTTGTACCATGTCTTATTATCCTGTATAACGTCTTCCGCCAGCCCCTGATCATCTTCACAGCGTTTCATCAGATAATCGATAGTTGCGCTTGTTATACTCTCATCTACCATGCATCCATTAACTTTCGTAGTTTTCAATGCTTTTTCTGCTTCCAACTTTTCTTTAGCTTTCTGCTTTATTGATTTTGTATTTTCAGTTTTCTCTGCTTCTGCTGACGATTCATTGGCGCTCTCGTCCTCTAATTTGCTCTCTGGCAGTTCTGTTTCGTCCTGCCCTATCGTTTTACTGTCCACGTCCGTTTCCGTCTCTAAACGGGCGATTTCAAGCTTCTTCTCAGCATCCTGTTTTAATTGTTCTGACATCTATGTTCTCCTTTCATCGTTTCAGCAGTTGTCTCTCATACTCTGCAAAATCATAATCTCTCTGGTGAAAATTATTAAAGCGGTTTTGAGAAACAGGTTTTGACTTATCCGGCACGCGAGGTGCCTTATCCTGCTCTCTGGATATCCAACTTGTAATAAATCGTTTGATTCCCCTCGGAGTCTTTTTGTTTCTGGGGTTAGAATCAAGCCATCCACGCATATTACGCAATGCCTGTTCAACATCAACTGCCGGATATAATTCTTTAAGCTCTTTGACATATTCTTTTGTCACCAGGTAATCATCCCCATTGATCAACGGCAGTTTGATAAATACATCTGCCTGAGCCGGCTCTGTCTCTACCTTCAACTCAGCCTTTGAACAAGATGGCTCTATCTCCACCTTCGTCCTGTTCTCCGCAACTGGCTCTATCTCCACCTTCGGTTGCGGCTGTCCGGAGTTCACCTCCGGGCAAATGTATTTATTCTCTATCTCTTTATCTTTATCTTTCTCTATCTCTTTCTCTACGTCACTGAGGTGTAACTGTTGCGTCACACCAATGTCACATTGTGACGTTTTTTTATCTCTAAGACGTCTCATTCTTTCAGCACTTGCGCTTTCAGATCCCACCATTCTGGAACACTCTGTAAGCTCATATTCGCTTTCGTCTATCAGTTGCAGGAGTCCCTGAGCCATAAGAAACTGGACTGTGACTTTTATGTTTTCCTCTTCTTCATCAAGTTCAAGTGCAATCTCTTCTGTAAAATTCTCTTCTACTCCATCGAAGAAGAGTTTTCCCTCATTTTTCAGAGATACCAGCAACATCTTGAGATAGATAATTGTGTATGTATCGCCTCCGGCAATTCTGCGGAGTTTTTTGATCGGCTTCTGCCGGAAGAAATCATCCGGCAGCTTAAGCCAATAGTATCTTTTTCCCATAGACGCCTCCTTAGTAAATGACCTTAGAGCCGTCTTCTGTTTTAATTACGGTTACAGACTGATTGAATCGAGCTTTCATAGCATCATCATGGGTTATTGCCATAATTTTCACATCTGGATACCTCTGTCTGATTGTTTCCAGAGCATCTACATAGGCCTGAGTTCCATCATCGTCGAGAAATGGAGGTTCGTCTATAAACAGCATTCCGAGCTGGATACCTGCGGACGTTGCTTTAATCTCAGACAATGCAAGGATAATAGCCAGTGAAGCCTTTACCTTTTCCCCTCCGGATTTCGAAGCATATGGGAGAGTTGTCTTTCCGTACTCATTGATCAGTACGTCCAGGGTAGCTCTGTCACCGTCTTTACCTTTGACGGTACGTTCCATCACAAATTCCACTCCCATAGTTCCGCCTGTCATAGATCCAAGGATATTGTTTGCAGTATCAGTAATGTGAGGAATAATATTTCGGATGATCTGATGCGGAACGCCATCCTGTGAAAATGTCTGTTTCAAAGCCTCGTAGCAATCAGCTTTCTCAGCTGCAACAGCAATACCTTTATTCAAAAGAGCTATTTCAGAACGCATTGCCTCAACATCTTCAACTCTCTGTGTCAGTACGCCTTTTTGAATCTGCGCTTTTTCCAGAGTTTCTTTTGCAGATTTTAATCTTCTCTCAACTTCTTCAAGAGCTTCACTGCCTTCAATATCTTTTCTTAATTCTTCCAGTTTTATTTCCGCTTCACGAAGATTGTTATATAAAACAAGTTCGTTGGCATCTTCCTTGCTCCGCTCCTGATATAATTCAGTAAGTCTCTTATCAATATGTTGCTTTCTCTCTTCATACACCGGAAGTTCCTTTTCCTGGTCTGCAAAATGTGCCACCGAATTTCTTTTACATACAGCATTATCGTACTTAATAACGGAATCAGATAACATATCAACAATATCAGTTGCTTTCTGGGCCTTTATATTGAGCTCTAAGAGGATTTCTTCATACTGCCCTATCGTTTTACTGTTGGTGTTCTTTTCTGTCTCTAAACGGGCGATTTCAAGTTTCTTTTTCTCGGCATCCTTTTTCAAGTTTTCATATTTCACAAGCGCGCTTGCTTTTGTTGTCAAAAGACCTAATCTTTCAGCATCATATCCGATAACACAAATTTCATCCTGTTTTTTGGATATTTCTTCATCTCGTTTGATCCTCAATGCTGCTATTTCTTCCTCACATTTTTCCAGATGGTCTGCTTCTTCTGGTAAACTCTTTACATCATCGATTGCTTTTGCGAGAAACCTGCAGCTTGCTCCATCTATATCAGGGCAACCGGAATTCTTCATAAATTCCTCCTGCTGTCTTATCTCGGAAATTCTGTCCAAACGATATTTCCGCCTGTTCTCTGCTTCTGATATACGCTGAGAATACGTTGCTCTTATCTGTTGCAGTTCCTGCTCCGCAACAGAAGCCAGATATCTTTTTTTCTGTAATTCCTCGCATTGTGTCCTCACCTGAGCCAGCTCTGTCAGTTTTTCTTCCAAAATATCCGGAAATTCTGATTTAAGCTGTTCAATAAGATTCGCAATGTCGTTATTTCGACGCTTTGCATCGTTTATGATATTCTGGCAATTCTGGATGTCAGAATTATACCCAGCAAGATTTCTTTTTGCATTGTCATGATTAAGAACGTCTTTCTCCAGCTCTATAATCTGTTCGGACAACTGTTTATATTCGGCGGCTTTTTTTCTGACCTCATTCGCTGATTCCAATGCGACATTACAGTTTTCTAAAATCTGCGTCTTACTTGAGATTTCATCTGAAATGGAGCTGCGTCTCTTATGACAATCATCCAATTCTTCCGAAGCTTTGCGGCACTCCTGCTCTGCTTTTGCAATCTGAGCATGTTTATTCAGTAACTGTCCTTGAGTATCGCTTAAATCCTCAATCTCTTTATTAAGCTGATGAATATCTTCCTCTGCTTTCTGCAATTCAGATTCCGGATCTCCTTTGGATTTGATAAAATCCATTTTGATTCGGACAGCTTCTTTTTTCGAGGCCAGCTCTTTTCTCTGTTCGGAGAGTTTCTTTTTTGAATCCAGTTCCATAACTCCATAGATTCCAAGACCAAGCAGTTTCGCAAGTATTGCCATACGTTCGTCCTTTTTAGCCTGCAAGAATAATCCGTACTGATCCTGCATGATTAAAGCGCAACTTCGGAATGTCATACTGTCCATACCGAGAAGCTTCTCTATCTCTGCCTGAGTATCAGCAATTCGCTCCTTTGAAATGTTTCGCCATTCATTTTCTTCATACTGAGATAGGTTCAACGTCGGTTTTCCTGACTTAGTTCTGGTACGTACGACCCTGAATCTCTTATCTCCAATGTCAAATACAAATTCTATAGAACCGCTTCTTGCATCTTCTGTACCGCGGATCCACGCCTTGTTGTCTCCCTCTCGAGTTTCTTCAAACAGACAGTCAACAATCGCATCCATGAATAAGCTGCTCTTTCCTGCTCCATTTACACCGTTGATCGTACAGAAAGATATATCAGAAAAATCAAATCTTTCTTCTTTATAATTTCTGTAATTGCGGACAGCTATTGAAATCGGTCGGAATACTCCGTGTATCTCTGCAGTTGTACTCTGTTTCATCGCTTCCGCAATAATCGGTTCTGCCAGTTCTACGATCTTATCCGGATTCTTGAAGCATTTTTCTTCCAGATACTTCTTGAGATTTAAAGTCGGGTCGCTTTCCTCTGATAGTAATCCTCTGTTCGTAACATCAATAGCATTTTCTGCCTCAATATCCGACACATAAAAGGCTCCCCAATCATACAAATCCTTTTGCAGTAACGGGATATTCAACAGTTTTTTCTGTTCACTGGTGCAACTATATTTCACTCTTACAATCATGTCTGAAATATCCCTGCTGATATTCGTAACCAATGCATATGCATCCCTGTTTCCGATATAATCACTTACCTGATTCGTGTCCCAATCTATGGTTTTGAATCTGCGATAAGGTGTTCCACAGAACTGAGATGATGTCATCTCCCCACCCATGAACTCATGAATATAAAATCCTCTGTTCTGATGCTCATCATTAAAATTCATGGCATTAATAGCGCCAGAGTAATACACGTTATGCAATCCGTTGATCTGCTGTGGTCTATGTATGTGTCCCAGAAGCACTGCTTCATAGCCAGCAGCCTCCAATGCTTCTCTCGGAATAACCGGTTCAAAATTTGTAAAGAATGAAGTCTGACCGGATTCCATGTTGCAACCAGGTACGGTATAATGCGCCATCAGGATAGATGTATTATGGCATTCAGCTCGAAGCCCCATTACCATACTGGATATATAGCTTGTCCATGCTTCGTTTTCTTCATCTGCAGACAGACCAGGGAATCTTGATCTGAACTCCTGCTTATCAAATCCCGGAATGCAGGCTATATCAGCATATGGCGTACGGAGTACAGTTGGCGATGTTACTATATGTACATTTCCAGTATTTGCAAACATCTTGCTCAAAACTCTGAATTGTCCACCTCCATCATGATTCGGCGTTCCTCTCATTACGATTACTGCTTTCGCAACACCTGCCAATTTTGTGATCGTGTCTGTTGCAACAATCATTTCGTCCGAATATCTTACCGGACCTATCTGCTCCTGATGGAAAACATCACCAGAAACGCAAACAATGTCTGGTTTCTCTTCTTCTGCAACCTTAATCATATAATTAAGACAATTTACTGTATCCTGTGAACGGAGATTTACCCCGTCCACTACAGGACCTTTGAACTGGCCAATATGCCAGTCAGCTGTATGTAATATTTTCATCTGCGTCCGCCTCCTCTCTGGCATTTGATACACAATGGTTCACCAAATTTATTGATTGAATACTCATAAACCTTTTCATTTATGATCGTACCGCATCTGGAGCACTGAAAATCTGCAGTTCTGTCTTCCTCTGGTTGCGGATCCGGTTCATTCGGCTCTTCCTGTTCGGGCTGGGCAAATGCTTCCTGTTGAATTTCGCCCATATCTTCATCCGGAAGTTCCGAAGTAAACGCCGGATTGTCCAAGTCACCTTCATCGATAATATTGCTATCTGTGGCAAAATCTACATTCTTAACCTCAATCTGAGGCATTCCGAACATATTGTTTACAGAATTCATACCCTGCATCAGCATTGCCTGCCGGACCTGTGGATCTGAATAATCCGGAGAGAATATTACTGTTGGAATCGCGAAATTCTTTTTTAATTCATCCTTTGTGTAAGAGCCTTTTGTCCCAAGCAATGCTCTGATGACTCTGAGTTTTGCTCCTGTCATTGCTTTTTCGGCCCATGTCTTCTTTAATAAAGCCATATTTACTTTTACCGAACGTTCAACATATCGTTCTCTATCTGCTTCGTCGATAACATAAGCTTTAACTTTCTTTCCCCATTTATCTTTCGTATCAACCCAGCTTCCTTTAAATATTTCTGCCGCTGCATTTGCCGCTTTCTTGTCTGTAATCCCCTTAACCGCCTTATCAGAAAATTCTGTACGATACTTATCTTCTTCATCCTCAAGACAGATTTCTTTCTGGTCGACTTCCGATCTGTAAGTCCCATCCGCTTTTCTCATTGCTCCCTGTGCCTGAGCTCGATATGTGATACTATCAATTCGTCTACCGTATGTCTGATGTGGATTAAACTGAATACCAGCTGCCATAGCCAATTTGTTAAGAAGTGGTTTGGATAATGAATATGTATCCTGCCAGATATCATTTCCTTTGCTATCTGTTTTTCCAGTTTTAACAGAACCAACTTTAAAAATGTCGCCACTATTTTCGCTCAGATCAACTGCAACTTCCTCTACATGATATTTATAGAAAGGATTCAGTTGCACATCTGTTGCCGCAGGGACAAGCAAATTATGATCACTGTATGCTCTTATAACCTCTGATAAGCTTCCTGAAATTTCCTGCATGTACTTGATTACCTCCTAAATCTGTGATAAAATGACGGTGTTCTTTAAAAAATGAGGCCCAACCTGTTTTTTAAAGTTCTGACCCAAAAGCCTCGGATGCGGATTTATGAGTGCCGTCTACACTTCATATCTCCTTTAAGCATCTGGGGCTTTTAATATGCATCTCCTACAGCGAATCTGGTCAATGCGTATACCCACACCCACATGAGCGGGATTGCTATCCATTCGGATCCGAGTTCTGCGCTTCCCCTTATTGCGCAAAGCATATCGCTCAGATATCCGAAGAAGATAAGACTGACTGCTGTAGGAACGATGTAAACCATCGACCTTTTCAAGAAGCGAATTCTCTTTTTTATTTTCGCTCTTTTCTTTTTTTTGGAATATTCCTCATACTCCTTCTCATTAAATTCTCGCACCACGGACAGATATATCCGTGTTTTGGAATCTTCTGTAATGTACTGATGTTCCACATTCTTTCGCATATCTTGCACTTTGCGTACATCCATTATCTTGCCTCCTTATCAATTAAGATCAATTCTTTGGCGATAACGCTCTGTAATGCGCATCTGTCCATTTCATGCCAGCTGATCGGTACCGGGCTGTTATCCAGCGCATTTAAAATTCTCTCAGCTGTTGTATGATATTTCTTCATATCTTCTGTTGTAAGCAATTTCGCACCTCCTTCATCTATGCTGTCTTCTCTGTATTAATCTGGGTTACAAAAATCCCAAGATCAACACTTTCCATATCATTCAGTTCTTTCAGCAGTTCTGCATCTGATGTAATTCCATAGTTCTTTTTTAATATTTCTTTTAATTTTTCTTTAAGGTTCATCAAAACACTTCCTTTTAATTATCCGAATCCGAAATATTAAGATAATCGCTGATTCTTCTTCTGATTTCTATGCTGGTGTTCTTTCCATTTAAAGTCGATGAAAGGTAGCATCTGGAACAGCCAAGTTCTTCGGCCAGATCATTAACAGAGATATCATTCTGAATCATTGCTATCTTGGCTTTCTTGCACCAGGGAGATAATTTCTTCTGCATTAAACCTCCTCCCCTCATTTCAAAGATTTTTCAATCCAGTTTTTCAAATTTTGAGTTACCTCATTAACCTCATTCAAGGTGTTTATGATTTTCTCTAAATCTGGCTTTTCATCCTCTGTAATAACTCCATCTGCCGTAATATCCAGCAGGAGTTCTTTGGCTTCGTTGATCTTCCGGAATGAGCACAACGCCCTGAGTGCAATCCTATCAATATCCTGATTCTCGATCTTTGGCATTCCTTTTCCCAGAGGGCACATTTCCCGGCAATAATTACCTTTTAATTCAGGAGCTCTATAGATATCCGCCATCAGAAGCACTTCCTCTGGATAAGGGGTAACACTGCCAAGTTCTATTCGTGCAAGCCTTGTCCGGTCAACACCAAGTTCCTCAGCAGCTCCTTCGCGGCTACTTAACCGTTCATTGAACTTTGCCGCCTCGTATCGTGCCTGACAAAACATATTGTCGGCCGCTTTTGTAGCAAACTTAGGCATTTATTTTTTTCCTCCACATTATATAATTAATATAAAGTCTATTTAAAATGGACTTTAGGTACAAAAAAAATCGGTGGATTTATTGCATACCTTGGAAATAACTACTGCCATTTCATAACTCAAACGAATATTTCCTCGTTCAAGTTCCGATACCCATTGCTTGGACTTTCCTATCTTTCGTCCAAGTTCTGTCTGTGTTAAATCGGCATCACAACGGGCATCTTTTACTCTTTGCGATACATTCAGCGTTGTTGCCATCAAAATTTCTCTCCTTTCTGTCCAATATTTATGGACATTTTTATAATAATCCATTATTTATGGATTGTCAATGCTTTTGTCAATTATTTTTTGACTTTTCTTTTTTTTATTGTATGTCCACTTTTTTTGGACTATAATTTCATCAGGAGGTTATATTATGCTTGGAAAAAGAATTAAGGAATTGCGGAAGCAAAACCATTTAACTCAATCAGAATTGGGAAGTAAATTGGGGGTAATAAAGCAAACAGTTAGTAGCTGGGAAAATGGAGTATCTAGTCCTAACAATGATACTCTGGCAAATATAGCTTCTATATTCGGTGTTACAACAGATTATCTTTTAGGTAATGATGCTTCTACTACAAAACAACTCATCGAATGCCGTGATATTTCGAATAGAATTTCCAAACTAGCTGCTCATTCTCGTAAAAATATAGAAGATTTAAAACCTTTGTTAAAAACAGAAATTCTTTCTGGTTATTATACCGATTCAAGTCTTTTTCGTTCTGACATATATACAATAGCTGATTTTTATGGTGTCTCGGATGAATATATTATAGGCGGTCCAGAATTCGAAGAACAAACTTATGGTAATCCTCTTGATGAAATTGCTCAAAAATTTTTAAATGTATTTCTCGAATTAAATGAGGATAATCGAGACATTATTATCGGCGATATGAAAAAGTTATTAAAAGAGCAGAGGCGCGAAGAAGCTCTTCCTACTAAAATGATTCATAAACAAGCAAAATAATAAGCTTCGAGTGGTACCGAAGCAGGAAAGGAAAATAAACTATGAAAAAGAAAAGTATTATTATATTTCTGTCTTGCTGTTCATTATTGTTTGCAAATAATAGTTCTTCCATATATATATTTGCCAAAGACGAATCTTCTTCTGCGTCAGAAGATAGCTCCGTCATAAATATAACTGAAGACAATTTAACTCCTGACATATATGACGGCAAAGACTATTCTGCCAAAATACAACGTACCTTTTACGAAAACGGTTATTATAACATAGAAATAATGATTGATAATAAATCTTCAGATTCTATAATATTCACCTTGGATAATTCTGATGTGGATGGTTTTCAAATTTCTATGGGGATGTCTTGCAATACGATAAATTCTGGTAAAAAGGGAGTTGTTAAATTTGGCTTTCAAGAACAAGAATTTACAGATTACGGAATTGAGGATTTTGATTATTTAAATACTGTTTTTGGCGTATTTGCATCTGAAAATGCACCTGCATATCCTTTATGTATAAAAAAAGAGGTATTTATGAAAGATTCTAATGGAAATTCAGTTTCCGTTTCATCCTCTAAATTGCAGCAAAAAATTGATGAGTTAAACAAAAAAATTGAAAGTCTTGAAACCGAAAATCAAGAATTAAAAGAGCAATTATCAGAATATAAAAATGTTACACCAGAAAATCAAACATCTACCGAAATATCAGAAACGGTTCCTGCAACTTCTGATAATGAAAATGATCAACGATTGATGAATGCTGTCGTAATGACTGCCGATGTATATAATGGTTCTAATACGCAAATAATTGGTCAACGCGCATTCATTACCATTCCAAAGGAGGTATTGAAACAAATTTCGGAAAAAGGCTATGTCAATTTTCTTAATGCCAAAGTAAAGGATAGCGGTTACAATTGGTTTTCTATCATCTGTGATGATGGTACGGGGATTTGTTTCGCCGGTTCTTTTACTGGACTAGGAACATACGGAAAAATCAATAATGAAGGAAGTGTTACTGAAACTATTGGTAACATTTCAGTAACTGAAAATGGATATGAATATGAATCAATCAACTAATTGAAGGTTTTATATGAATATACAAAAACGAATCAAATCTCTCCGCACTGAATCAGGTCTACGCCAGTCTGAGTTGGGAAAAGCTGTAGGAGTTTCTGCCCAGGTAATCTCGAATATTGAGAGAGGCTACACCAAGCCATCCACCGAACTGGTTAATCAGTGTGCAAAATATTTCGGCGTGCCGGCAGATTATCTTCTTGGCCGGACCACTGAAAAATATTCTACAACAGAGCAAAAAGAAGCTCCTGCTCTTTCTGCAAAAATAAAAGACCGGATGGATCAGTTGCAGCTGAACCCGTCCGATCTGATCACTAAATCAGAAATTCCCGAAGATTCCTTTGAGGATATCATGACAGGAACAGTTATCCCAGGGATAGATGTTGCCGGCAGGCTCTCTAAAGCCCTTGATACTTCCATAGATTATTTAGTAGGGAATTCTGAATACAGCTGTGCCATTGCTTCAGAAGACGAACAGGATATCATCCTGCGGTACCGTCAGTTATCCAAGAAGGGAAAACGTATCTTTTTGGGAATGATGGAGAAGATGGAAGAAGAAAAAACAGAATAGTATATTTAACTGGGGAACCGTTGGGGTGTTATGTCAGCCGCCGGACACTTATGTGAAAGGAGGCTGGTGCTGATGGTTACATATGGAGATCTTTTTACCTTTGTAATTATGCTTTGTGCAGTTGTAACTCTTGTTATCAATTTAATGCATAAAAAATAGCGCCCCTGCTCTGGTAAAGTAAGGCGCTATTTTTTAGTTACTACTCTATCCGGCGGTCAGGTGTGCACTGACCAACGGTTCTCTTGTTAAGTACATTATATCTATTCATATACTTTTTGTCAAACAGATATTACATATATTCTAACAAAGGAGCATCCATATGGCACGAAAGAGAACTAATCTAATCGGCAACACTCCGTCTGTACGCGAAACAAAAGTCGCTATATATATTCGAGTTTCTACCATTCATCAGGTAGACAAAGACTCTATCCCCATGCAGAAAAAGGATTTAATTGCATACTGCCAGCTCATCCTCGGAACCGATAATTATGAAATTTTTGAAGATGCAGGGTATTCTGGAAAAAATACAGACAGACCAGCATTTCAGAATATGATGGGGAGAATCCGAAAGGGCGAATTCACTCATGTTCTGGTTTGGAAAATAGACAGGGTATCCAGAAATCTATTGGACTTTGCGGAAATGTATGAGGAGCTGCGTTCGCTACGTGTAACCTTTGTAAGTAAGAACGAACAATTTGATACCTCAACTGCAATCGGAGAAGCCATGTTGAAAATCATATTGGTTTTTGCCGAGCTGGAAAGAAACATGACATCTGAGCGTGTAACAGCAACTATGATATCAAGAGCTAACAGTGGCCAATGGAACGGTGGACGCATTCCTTTTGGATATAGTTATGATCCTAAAGAAAAAGTCTTTTCCATACGTGAAGACGAAGCCTCCATTTGCCGTGAATTAAAAGATCTTTATCTGCTTAATCGGTCACTTGCTTATGTCAGCAGAGCTTTGAACGAAAAAGGATATAAAACACGAGCTGGGGTAAGCTGGTCCCCTCATTCAGTATGGATCATCGCCTCAAGCCCTTTTTATGCAGGAATCTACCGATATAATCGATATAAGGGAGTAGAAAGCAGAACAATCAACCCGGAAGAAGAATGGGTTATGATTCAAAATCACCATCCGGCAATATTTACACTGGAAGAGCATCAAACAATGAGAAGTATTATGAAATCTAACCAACGAAATATGGACAATTTTCCAGGAAGGGTTCATCTTTCTACAAAAACACATATCTTCCAAGGAATTATGTATTGTGATAAATGCGGCAGTAAGATGGTGTCTACTCCTGGCAGACTTCATGTTGATGGATATCGTACTTCAAACTACGGTTGTCCTTTAAGACGCAACACTAAAAAATGTAATAATCCTACTGTAAATGATATCGTCATAGGTGAATTCGTTATCAATTACATTCTGAATATGCTCAACGCCAAGAAAACATTTTCTACAATAAATACGCCAGATGAATTGAACGCTGCTCTTTTATCCGGATCTGTTTTCTCCGAAGTATCTTCTGTTGAAGAAAATGGGCTTAATAGCTTTTTTAATCTCCTGTCAAGATATGGTTCTGACAGATCTTATATTTTTTCAGTCAAGAGCCCACGAAAGAAAAAGGCAGCTGTTGATCCGGAACTTTCAAAACTTAGAAAAGAAAAAGAAAAGCAGGAGCGAGCACTCCAGCGTTTACAGGACCTTTATTTATATTCTGAGACTTCCATGTCGGAAAAAGATTTTATCATTCGGAAAAGTGAAATCTCATCTCATTTAGATAATATCAACAGGCAATTGGGGCTTATGACGCAAGATCAAGCCTCCTTCCTTTCAGATGAAGAATTTATTAAGCAAGCCAGTCATTTACTGATTCAAAAAGAATTAAAAAATAAAAAATATATCTATTTCAAAAAACTGGTCAGCACTATGGATCCAGATATTTTAAAAGCATATATGGAAACTATTCTCGACTCCATCTACACAGCCGACGGAAAGATTACTGCTATTACATTCAAAAATGGGCTAACTCATAGATTCATATATAAAGACAAGTAATTGGTTCTAAATGCCAAAAGCCGGGAAATCGCTCCCGGCTTTCTATGTTTTATGGTATCTAACAAATGTTAGGAAACGGTGTCATATCAGAATCATGGCATCTCCAAAAGAGAAAAATCTGTACTTTTCCTGCACTGCAGTCTCATAGGCATGCATGATATTCTCCTTGCCTGCCAGCGCAGACACCAACATCACAAGTGTGGATTCCGGCAAGTGGAAGTTTGTGATCAGGGCATCGATCATTTTGAAATGATAGCCCGGATAGATAAAGATTTCTGTCCATCCGCTTCCGGATTTCAGAATTCCATCTTCTCCTGTTGCAGATTCCAGTGTTCTGCAGCTTGTGGTTCCTACTGCTATTACACGTTTACCTGCCTTCTTTGTATCATTGATCAGCTTTGCCTGATCCTCCTCTACTATGTAGAATTCGGAATGCATATGGTGGCTTTCCACGTCATCTACTTTGACAGGGCGGAAAGTTCCGAGACCTACATGAAGAGTCACATGAGCGATATTGACGCCTTTTTCCTTTACTTTTTCAAGAAGTTCTTTAGTAAAGTGCAATCCTGCTGTCGGTGCTGCTGCGGAGCCTTCGTTCTTTGCATAAACTGTCTGATAACGGTTCTTATCTTTCAGTTTATGTGTAATATAAGGCGGCAGAGGCATTTCGCCAAGCTGATCCAGGATTTCTTCAAAGATTCCTTCATAATGGAACTGGATCAGACGGTTTCCCTCGTCCACCACATCAATAATCTCACCTTTTAAAATACCATTTCCAAATGTGATCTTAGCACCCGGGCGTGCCTTCTTTCCGGGTTTTACCAGACACTCCCAGATATCATTCTCTCTTCGCTTCAGAAGCAGGATTTCAATCAGTGCTCCTGTCTCTTCTTTATGTCCGTATAACCGGGCAGGGATTACCTTTGTATCGTTGATGACCAGGCAGTCTCCCTCTTCCATATAATCCAGAACATCTGTGAAATGGCGATGCTCAATGCTGCCATCTTTTAAAGACAGATACATCAGTCTGGATGAACTTCTGTCCTCCAGAGGATCCTGAGCGATCAGTTCCTGAGGAAGGTCATAATAAAAATCTGATGTTTTCATTTTATCTGCTCCTCTTCTTCCTTCCACTGTTTCCTTAACTGGCGCACATAGTTCCATTCTTTGTTTGTCAGATCAGCTTTCTTAAGAAGATCCGGGCGTCTTTTTGCCGTGCGGTAAATTGACTGCTCTCTGCGCCACTTTTCTATATTTTCGTGATGACCGGACATAAGAACCTCCGGTACCTTTTTGCCATGCCACTCTTCCGGACGGCTGTACTGCGGATACTCCAGAAGGTTTCCTGCAAAGGATTCTGTCTCACCGGACTCTTGATTGTTCAGTACACCCGGAACCATTCTTGAAATGGAATCCATCATGACCATTGCAGGAAGTTCGCCGCCTGTAAGCACGTAATCTCCGATAGATACGTAATCTGTGACGATTTCCTCCAGAACACGCTCATCAATTCCCTCATAGTGTCCACAAAGGAATACCAAATCCTCTTCCTGCGCCATTTCTCTGGCCATAGCCTGGTTAAATACCTGCCCCTGAGGAGTCAGATATACAACTCTTGGCTTTTTTGCCGTACGGTTTGCAATCGCCTCATAAGCAAGGTAAACCGGTTCTGCCTGCATCAGCATTCCGGCACCGCCACCATAGGTATAATCATCCACTTTCTGGTGCTTATTGAATGCATAATCACGAATGTTCACTGCCTCCAGCGTGAGGAGACCTTTTGTGATCGCACGTCCGGTAATGCTGGTATTCATGCCATTTTCAATCATCTCCGGAAACAGGGTTAAAACATGAAAATTCATTTATATTAATCCTTTCATCAGATGAATGGTCATTACATTCTTCTCCACATCCACATCAAGGATACATTCCCTGATAGCAGGGAGCAGAATTTCTTCGCCTTTGGCATCCTCTACTACATAGACATCATTAGCGCCTGTTTCCATTACATCTTTCAGAGTTCCAAATTTGCTTCCGTCTTCGAGAACTACATCCATACCGATCAGGTCTGCAATGTAATATTCATCTTCTTCCAGCTCCTGTGCTTCTTCTCTCGGGATCCAGAGTTCTCTTTTTTTATACATCTCTATATCATTAATATTATCAATTCCCCTGAATTTCAGGATTACAAGGTTCTTGAAATACTTAACATTCTCTATTTCAAGCTTTCTTTTCTCTCTGCCTGTGTCAAGCAGAACATATTCCAGATCCAGAAATCTGTCTGCATCTGTGGTAGGATATACTTTTACTTCCCCGCGTATTCCGTGTGTCGTAGTGATCACACCAACTTTTAATAAATCTTCCATCTGCTGACTCCTATAATTTTCATATCATACGTCATTTGCATTCTGCTTTTATGCCTGCTCACAGCGAATGCTGATCCATATTCCAAATCCGCTTAAACCCAAATCAGGAGCCATGGGATGTTCCACAGCTCCTGACCCTTATTTTCATTGCAGAATATCTACAATCACTTTTTTGCTGCTTTTTGAAGAAGCTGCTTTTACCACAGTTCGGATCGCTTTCGCAATTCTTCCCTGCCGTCCGATAACCTTGCCCATGTCAGCAGGTCCGACTTTCAGTTCAACGATGATCGCGTCTTCCTTTTCTGTCTCAGTAACAACTACTTCATCCGGATTTTCAACAAGAGATTTTGCAATTACTTCCACTAATTCTTTCATTACATACCTCCCTGACCCGTCCCCTACGGACGCTGCAGAAATACCTTATCCTGGTATATCTGAATTATTTTTCAATTCCGGCATCTTTGAGGATTTTTGCTACAACATCTGTAGGCTGAGCTCCTGCTGCAAGCCATTTTTTAGCTGCTTCTTCATCAACTGTTACAGCGCTTGGCTCAAGGTTTGGATCGTATGTTCCGATTTCTTCGATACATCTTCCATCACGTTTGCAACGGGAATCTGCAACTACGATTCTATAAAAAGGTGCTTTCTTCTGTCCCATTCTTCTTAATCTGATTTTAACTGCCATTGTTTCTTTTCCTCCATTAAATAAAATATATTGTTTTCTTATGTTATATTACTGTTCAGCTATGAAACAGTAACTTTTATGTCAAAGCGTTATCCGCTTCGCTAACTTCTCAATTACAGTCCGAACGGAAGTTTAAATCCACCGCCGCGCTTACCGGCTTTTCCGCCCATAAGACCAGGCATCTGTTTCATCATCTTCTTGCTCTGCTCAAACTGCTTCACCAGACGGTTTACTTCGGAGACATCTACTCCTGCACCTCTGGCAATACGGTTCTTTCTGGAAATGTTCAGGATTGACGGATTGCTTCTCTCCTGAGGTGTCATGGAAAGGATAATTGACTTGGTTCTGTCCATGGCTTTCTCATCGATCATTCCCTCAATATCCTTCATCTTACTGCCCATACCGGGAAGCATATTCAGGATACTGCCGATACCGCCCATCTTGTTCATCTGTTCCATACTGGTAAGGTAATCGTTGAAGTCAAAGTCCATTTTCTTTAACTTCTTCTGCATGTCCTGCGCCTGTTCTTTATCGATGGAAGCTTCTGCTTTCTCGATCAGACTCATGACATCACCCATACCAAGGATTCTGGAAGCCATACGTTCCGGATAGAACTGCTCCAGATCAGAAAGTTTCTCGCCCATACCTACATACAGAATAGGCTTACCGGTTACTGCCTTGATAGAAAGGGCTGCACCGCCTCGGGTATCACCATCCATCTTGGTAAGAATGACACCGTCGATTCCTACTTTATCAGCAAATGTGCTTGCCACATTTACCGCATCCTGTCCGGTCATCGCATCTACGATGAGGATGGTTGCATCTACCTGAATGTTCGCCTTGATATCTGCAAGTTCCTGCATCATATCTTCATCAACATGAAGACGACCGGCTGTATCGATAAGTACGACATTCTGCTGATTTGCCTTCGCATGCTCTATGGCTGCTTTCGCAATATCCACAGGCTTCTGCTTATCTCCCATGGAAAATACTTCCACGCCCTGTTTCTCGCCGTTGACCTGCAACTGTGTGATAGCTGCCGGACGGTAAACATCGCAGGCTACTAAAAGAGGTTTCTTACCTTTGGATTTCAGCTTACCTGCAAGCTTCGCAACTGTGGTGGTCTTACCTGCACCCTGCAGACCTGCCATCATGAACACTGTGATCTCATTTCCCGGGCGAAGAGGCAGATCTGTTGTCTCACTTCCCATTAATTTCACAAGCTCATCATTAACAATCTTGATCACCATCTGACCCGGATTCAGACCGCTCATAACGTCCTGTCCGATTGCCTGCTCCTGTACAGATTTAGTAAACTGCTTCACAACCTTAAAGTTTACGTCTGCCTCTAACAGAGCCATCTTTACTTCCTTAAGGGCAAGCTTAACGTCCTCCTCTGTCAGGCGGCCCTTGCTTCGCAACTTCTTAAATACATTCTGCAGTTTATCTGTCAAGCTTTCAAATGCCATATGTTATAACTCCTCTAAAATCTCATTGGAAATATTTATAATTTCATCGGAATGATATTCCCGGGCAAGTACACGGATCTGCTTTACCTGCGCCCGTATATTCAGGAATTTCTCTACAAGATGAAGCTTCTGTTCATACTCTTCAAGGGTCTTGTTGCATCTCTTGATCATATCATGCACACCCTGTCTGCTGATGCCCAGATCCTCTGCGACTTCACTCAGCGAGTAATCCTCCAGCACCACACTCTCATAAACCTGCTGCTGTCTCTCTGTCAGAAGTTCTCCATAAAAATCATATAAATAACCTTGCTCTACAAACTTCTCCATCTGTAATCACCTTGACTATATTAACCTATTTCCAATGTGCTGTCAAGCATTTTATCTTGACGAACTAAATTTATCTTGTTTTGCCTTGTGTTATCCTGCGTAAAATCAACGCTTCTCTGATTTGCCATCTTTTTGTCTTACCAGGTTCATTCCAGACACGTCCAACAGAATTTGCAAATACAATGTCTGATACCTGCCTCCTGATGTTTCCGGAATCATCTACAAAAGGAATTGACATCGTAGAACCTGCATTCTATCATATTTTTATATACAGTGATATCAGAAAAAAAGCCACCAGAAAATTATATCTTCTGGCAGCTTCATTGTAATTCAGCATTTGCTAGAGTGTGTCTGAAAATGCTTTCCGCAAGATGTATGTCACAATTTGTAGGAGATTTTGCCCGGATGAGGGCGCCGTAGCGGGCTACGGCAACTGAATTCGGGCAAAATATACCGCAAAGTGGGGCGTGCAGATTGCGGGAATGATTTTTCAGACACGCTCTAATGTGCGACACTCATGCTCTCATCAATCCATTTCTGTACAATATCAACACCAATCTTATCGGCAGGTAAACTTTTTCCTGCGCCATCAGATCAACATTTATTGTACAAAACGCCTACCTTTTCTGCAAGAAATATTCATTTTGCATGGTGACAGTCTGCCAAACTTTTTCTTTAAAAAGCAAAAATTTCTTTTCAGTCTTTTTGCTGTTTTTCTCTCGGTCTTCCATTCTTTTCCTGCTTTTTCCAGGCAATCTGCTTCATAATATGCATCTGCAATCGGAACTACCATAGCCAGATGGCAAAGCTGCCACATATGCATATCTTTTACCTTGCTGATATGGTATATGGGAATGTTTTAATATCTTTGAAAACTGTTTCGCTCTTTCAGATGTATTTCCCGATATCTCTGCAAATGTTGTTGGCCGTATTAACTTCGGTGTGAGTGCAGCATCCAATATTCCATCGTTTATGCTTCCACCTGCTCCTGGAAAAGCTGGAAAAACGTAAGCGTTGAATTTATCGTGAAAAAGTTCATCAAATAACACTTCCGCTTTCAATAATTCAAAACTGTTTCTGCCATACATTATTCGTTTTATAATTTTGATTTTATTTACACTACCTTCTGCAAGCCGTTATTATACGAATATATGATTCCGTTTTTTACAGCAGTTAAGTCCTTTTTTACACCGTTTATAAATGTTTGAAATTCAGAAATATCATATTTTTGTGCTGTATTGATCCATTCGTCTAATTTTGCAGCATTTTTTGAGAATATAATGTTACAAAAATCTTTGGTTAATATATACAGCTCACTTAATACTTCCATATGTCGAGCGATGTCTACCGAGCGGACGCTTCCAAATTTTTTATAGAGAACCAAAATTGCTTCTAAATAATCTTCTCCAGATGCATAAAGGTTCATAAGTCCTCCTTTACTGAGCCAGCTTCCAGCCGATGGCCTCCTGTCTGGCCGATACAAAATCGGCATACAGGCCATTCTGCCGAATCAGCTCTGCATGAGTGCCGCGCTGGATAATGTGTGCATTGTCCAGCACAAGGATCTGGTCGGCGTTGCGAACGGTTTTCAACCGGTGGGCAATCATGATGATAGTCTTGTCATGGGTCAGTGCCTCAATAGCACGCTGCAATTCATCCTCATTCTCCGGGTCAACGCTGCTTGTTGCCTCATCCAAAATGATGATCGGTGCGTCCTTCAGCATGGCGCGGGCGATGGCAATCCGCTGGCGTTCACCGCCGGAAAGATGGGAACCGGCGCTGCCGACAACCGTATCATAGCCATTATTCAGCTTGCGGATAAAGGCGTCGCAGCCGCTTTGTTTGGCTGCCTGCTCCACCTCTGCGTCCGTGGCACTGGGTCTTCCCATGCGGATATTCTCCCGGATACTGCGGTTAAACAGGTAGTTGTCCTGAGATACATAGGAAATCTGGTCTGCAATTTCAGACAGCGGCATATCCTTCAGCTCATGGCCGCCGAGGGTAATGCTGCCGGATGTAACATCCCAATACCCGGCAATCAGCTTCGCCACCGTAGACTTGCCCCATTGTGTCAAGTAATTACCAAAAAAAATTGTCACTTTCTGCAAAATAAAGTTTACGTTGGTTTTACCAGTTTGTCAACATTTCTTCCCAAACTGCATTTAACTCCTTCTTTTGCATAAGCTATTTTTGTTTTGCTGCCTTTCCTATTTCCTTTTTTTCTGTTACCGCCATTCCAAGTTTACATCTGTCTATGAAAATATGTCCCTGTGCATCCTGAGTGAATCCAACCGTTATCCTTGCATTTTTCAATGTGAATGCACTGCACCCCATCTCCACCAACAATTCACCATTTATTGCCGGTCTGAAAAACAGTTTTGGAAATACCGGAAGAAGTTTCTCTTCCATCCATGCCTGCAGTCTGTCCATATTCTCAAATGGTATTCTTTTCATCTGTGCAAGGGTTTCATCCATCTGTTCTTTCGTCATCAAGCAGTTACAGCTATCTACTTTATATATAACGGCTACGCTGCTCCCCTGATCCCAGGAAATATGTATCTGCCCCGCATCATCAACATTCCTTACAGTCCCAAGATCACCAGGGTGCAATTTTGCATACGGTTCATCAACCATTCTTTCCAGGGACACCCTGCATCCCTCCGGATACATCTTTCGTAAAATAACAAGTTCCGCACTACTAATAAAGCTCATTTCTTATTCTCCTTCCAACCCAATTAAGACGTTTTTATCTTTCTTTTCTTCTTTCCACCGGGTTTCCTGCCAGAAGCATCTGACGTTCCTTATCCCATTTTATAACCTTTTGCATACCCTCTTCCAAAGTGGAATCTGCTGGATTCTTATTGGCACTTTGATATTCCTCAAACAGTTCATCCAAAGATTCTTTGAGGCTTTCCATCTCCTCCTTATCATATTCATCCAGGGTATCCTGACCTTTGTAATCCTCAAGCTCCGTCCAGTCCTCTATTGCATATTCAATCTGTCCCCAGTCAAGCAGGTAACTAAGAAATGTCTGCTCCGGTTCAAAACTGAACCAGCACCGTTCAAACCATTGGTTTGCATACATTCTCTCATCTGAGCCGTTTGTTCTGGAACCGCCTACAAGGTCTGAAACAAAATTTTCAAGAAGCTGCGATACAGTCATACCGTTTCTTCCTGCTTTCGCACATAAATCTTTTATATCATCCTCCGGGAGTTTTAAAACAATGTTCCGCTGCTGGCTTCTTTCATATGGTTCGATATCCTCACCCGGTTCACAAAAATCCACTTTCGTATGTGCATATATCTCTTCAATGTCACAAAACCGCCGGGTCATTCCAATATAATCCCTGGCTTCGGCATCCCATTCCAGGCGGTATCCGTTTTCCCTTGCGTGCAGCTTCATATCCTCCCGGATGATATCCTGTGTTTCTTTTGGAAGCTGTGCAATAAAAACCGTTGTATAGGGAACTGCAAGTATTCTTTCCTTGACCATGACCTTCCTCCTCATTTTTTATTTTAGTCTGCTGTTTTCAGCCAGAAATTTTACGAACAAGCATACTCTGTTCCATTCTTCTTTGTTATCCATTTTTCCATTGAGAGTTTAACTGCCGGTTCCGGCATAATATCATTCTTATCCTGCCGGTGGCTTAGTATGTCCATATAAAGGATGATTCCACGTGGATCAAGATGCACTGTAATGAACTTCTGAATTTCGTGTTCCAACTCACAACTTTCCAACCAGGTGTATATACCACCAAAATTTTTGATTTTTTCAAGAATATTTTCATCCCGGAATTCTTCCAGTAAAAATAAAGGAACCGAAAACTGGCAGCCCATGGCATCATAGGGAAGAATATATTTTAAACGGTTAAGTAGAAACAAATAATACCGTACCACCACAACGGACATACCCCTTTTAAGGGTTTCTTCATCCGGTACCCCCTGAACTTCAATCAAATAATCATAAAGCCGTTTAGCTTCCTCCATCTCATGCTGTATTTTCCAGGAAGCATAAGTTGAATACCCGCTTTCCTCAATAAGTTTCATCAGTTCTTCAATAGGTTTTTCAAGATACATAGGAAAACCTTCCTTTCCATTTTTACTATCCTCTATTTGACTTTATAGGCAGAAAAAAGGAAGTCCGCACTGCGTTCTTCCCTTTTCTCTGCCTATATTCCATACTATTTTTCATTCAGCCAAAGCTTTTTCTGCCTCTAAAAATTCGTCCCGGTATTTCCAGATTACTTCAATATGTTCCGGGTCATAGAAATAGATTACCTCCACCAGTTCCTGTATCACTTCATAAGAAAGCTCTGTCAGGTCTTTGCATTTAGAAAAAGCAAGAAGTTCCGGTGATTTCGCAAGTTTTCTTTTTTCCTCTGCTTGAATAATCTGTTCCTGAAGCTCGGTTATTAATTCTTTATACCGGTGTTCCTTCTGTGTAAGCAGCTCTTTCTTCCTTAAATATCCTTCTTTTGTCACTTTACCATCCACGAAAGCTTCATAGAATTCCATCTTTTGCTGTTTTACTTTCTGCACCTTTTCTTCACAGCCTTTTTTACGGCTTTTCAGTTTTGAAAGATTCTGGGTTTTACTGACCTGTTTTATCTGTTTCAATGTATCTTCTGCAAGGGCAGCTTCCCGCTGAACCAGCTTTAAGAAAAGCTTTTCAAACTCTGCTGTTTTATATTGTCCGGCATAACATTTTGTGTTTTGACTGACTTTGGATGTACTGCAGCCCATCGCAGGCGTTTTATTCTCGCTTCTTACCCGGAGGGCACGTCCACAATATCCGCATTTCAGCTTATATCGGAATATATTTTTGGGTATTTTCTGCGGTCCATGATACGCAGCACCTGTTTCCACCATTCCCATAACCTTATCAAGTTCATCTGCTGTCACAATGGCTTCGTGAGTTCCTGGAACATAGATCCAATCTTTTCTTGGAAGACGGACACAGGATTTTGTGCTCAAATCTTTTTTTTCACTTTTATGGTTTGTCATGATGCCTGCATAGATTGGATTTAATAGAATTTTCCTTACCATATGGCTGTTCCATACCGGAAGGCATTGTGTATTATATAATGAATATCCCTTTTTAAGAAGATACGCCGTAGGGGTTTCTATTCCCTTTTCGTTCATCATTTTAGCAATTTCTGAATACTTTTCACCTTCTAATCTTTTATCAAAGATAAAACGTACATTTCCGGACACCTCTCTGTCCAGATGCAGTACCGTCTTATCCTCATTTTTAAACATATAACCATAAGGAGGAACCGAACCATGGTACTTTCCCGCTTCTGCCTGTTTCCGCATGACCTGCTTGATATTCTTTGAACATATCTGCGGATAGATACCGTTTACCAGATTCTTAAATTTAGCTTCTGTATCCTTTCGTGATGCAAGGGGAGCACTGCTGTCATAATAATCATTTATCGCAATGAAACGGACAAGTAAAAACGGAAAAATCTTTTCTATATACTGCTGCGTATCAATGGTATCCCTTCCTAATCTGGACAGATCCTTCACAATGACACAGCAGGAACTTTCAGCTTTTACCAGTTCCATCATCTTTTTAAAATCCGGACGGTTAAAATTTGTTCCGCTATATCCATCATCTGAAAAGAATACCGTTTTTGCTCCTTGAAACTCTTCATTACCGTTGATGAACTGCTGGATCAGAAGCCTCTGGTTCTTGATGCTGTTACTCTCATCATTTTTATCTTCATCATCCTGTGAAAGCCGGAGATAACCGATGACATACTTATACTGCATCCAAAAGCCCCCTTTCCATATCCGGTACTTCCTGTTCAAAGATATCTCCAAACCAAAAATATACGGTAATCTCTGTTGCGGATTTTACCACAACTTTTTCTATGAACCGTTCCACAATCTCCCTGGTGATTTCCGTAACCCCTTGATATTTTATCAGTTCATCTGCCCAGTCTATCTTTGCCATAAGACGTTCTAAAATGTTCTGATAATAAATTTGTTTTTCCTTTAGTTTTTTATGAGCCTGCTCCTGTTCCGAAAGATAAGTTTCTTTAAATTCCAGATACTCCTCACGATCAATAAGCCCAGTAGCATAATGTTCAAAGAGCTGTTCCAGTTTTCCCTCGTATTTTTCATAATCACCTTTTGATTTTTTTATAATCAGGGAAGTTTCTTTCTCTAATTTTCTGTAAAAATCCATACCATATTTGGTATGATAGTCCGATGCGAGTTTCATTTGATACTGCAAAGCACCACGTACTGCCTGGAATACACATTTTTCATTTATATATTTCAGGCACTCCGTTTCATCAGTGATTTCTGCGGTAGAACACCGATAACTCATCCTTTCCTGTTTTCCATTGCGTCCGGTTCTAGAACGTTTCATTCTTTTTCCACAGCATCCACAATAAATTCTTCCAAGAAGAGGTCCATTTGCGGAACCCTTACCTGCTATACTCGCAGCCCATATCTCCAAGTTATCTTTCCATCGTTCTTTTAGAATCTGCTGTGCTTGTTCAAATACTGTCCTTTCAATCAGCGGCTCCCATACATTTTCCTGTATTTCCCACTGTTCCTTTGGTATTATCTGAAATGGAAGATTCTCACAAAGCATCTGTTTTGTTTTCCCGCTTACGGCAGCACCGATATATAATGGATTCTGTAATATCCGCTGGATAGTATCCGCTCCCCAATATATCCGTTTCTTCCTTTTCACTTTTCCGAATCTCCGGATTTCATAACTTTCTGTCGGACTTGGGATTCCTCCGCCATTCAATTCCCTGGCCATATCATAGCTTGACATATCTTCAAACACGTACCAGTAAAAAATTTTCTGGACAATCTTTCTTTCTGTCTTCTCCGGCACCAGCTTCTTATTGTTATCTTCGGCACGTTCATAGCCATATGGAGGTCTTCCGCCCCAATATTCTCCTTTTTCTCTGGAAATCTTATGTGCCTGAATCAGTTTTGAGGAAACTTCCCTTGCATAATAATCATTCATAAAATGCTTCAGGATGTTTGTTACCCTGTCCTGCACACAGGCCGGATTTTCACTGTCATATTCATCAAGAACAGAAATAAAACGTACATCAAGTGTTGGGAAAATCACATCAATCAGATCAACTGCATCTAAGGCATCTCTACCAAATCTTGAAAAATCCTTTACAATAATACAGTCCACTTTCCCTGCACGCACATCCGTCATCAACTCTTCAAAAGCCTTTCTTTCAAAGGTGGTTCCTGTTACACCATTATCTGTATAGACTTTCATAATCAGCATTTCCGGATGTTTCTTTGCAAAATCCACGCAGATCTGTTTCTGAATATAAATGGAATCTCTGCGTCCGTGGCCTCCGTCTTTCTCGGATAATCTCAAATAAATATAAGTACGGTAATACTTTATCTGCGGCTGTGTTTCCGCTTTTTTTGTTCTCTTGCTTACTCTAGGCACTGATCTCTTCCCCCTCTCTAAGAAGGAAGTTCTCAATCCCCGTATCCGGCTGCACCTTATTTACTGTAGAAAGCAGAGAAATCAGACGTTCAAATTCATCTGCAAACCAAAAATGTATGGTAAGCCTTTTCTTTGAATCCACACAGATTCTTTTTACCAGCATGGTCAGCATAATGCGGTCTATTTCTTCTCTGTCCTTATAAACCAGGAAATGTTTCATCCATTCCTGCTGATTTTCTAATGCTGCCTGCATATCTGCAATCTCTGTCCGCTGCTTCTTTATAGCTTCTTCCGTTTGTTTAAGTGAAGCATCATATTTTTTCTTATATGACTTGAACTCCTCTTCATCAAGAAGCCCTTCGCAAAAACTGTTATACAGATTCATCTTGATTTTCAGGATTCTTTCACTTTCCTGTTCCAGCATTTTTAACTGCAGATCCTCTTCATACAATTTCTGCTGTGGAATTGAAGCCGTTTTGACATAGCTCAGAATTTCATTCAGTTCCACAATAAGCGAAATATAATGCATGACGCTTTTTCTTACAGCTTCTATCAGCTTTTCCTCACTGATACTGTGAGGACTGCAGGTTTTCTCATACAGAGAAGTAGAACAGACATAATAATAATTTGTTCCATTGGGACTTTTACGCACCATGCTCTGATGACAGTCTGCACATTCCACTAAACCGCCCAGAAGTGCCAGTCCTTTTGCTGACTTCCTGGTATCCCGGCTCATAAGATTCTGCACAACCTCATAGGTATGCTTATCAATCGCACCGTCAAAAGCATTTTCATAGCGTACCCATTCATCCGCTTCTTTTCGAATCAGCTTTTTGACCTTATGGTTTGGCGTTGTGGTTTTTCCCTGAATCAGCACACCGGTATAACGCTCGTCCAATAAAATGCGCCGTACCATGGTTGCTTCCCACTGGTTATTCCCCGATACCTTGAATCCAGTCTTTAAATTCTGTTTCAGGCAGATCCGTTTATAAGCAAGCGGTGTCAGTATACCGCGGAGGTTCAGATTTTCCGCAATATCATTCAGACTGTGCCCTTTCAGCTTCAGGTGAAAAATATCTTTTACAACAGAGCCGGCTACCGGATCAATCATCAACTGGTGCTTATCCTCCGGAGATTTCAGAAAACCATAAGAAGCAAACGGCGCCACACACTGTCCATGCACCATTTTGGCATGTAAATTAGAACGCACACTTCTTGAAGTATCCGCAGGGTAAATGTCATTTATAAAACTTTTTAAACGAAGGGTAATAAAATCATGGTTTGGTGCAATACTGTCATACTGGTCATTTACCAATATCAGACGCACACCCATTTTAGGCAGGATACGTTCTACATACTGAAGGACTCCTGAGAAATCCCTGCCGAATCTGGAAAGGTCTTTTACAACAATGCAGTCTGCCTCTCCATTTTCAATCAGTCTCATCATTTCCTGAAAACCCGGACGATTGAAAGCTGACGTTAGATAACGATACTTTTGAAAACACTGGAAAATCAAGGTTTTTCGAGCGACGGACAAGCAGGGTATTGTACTAAAAACTGAATACGACGCAGAAGCGGCGTTTCTTACTCTCTACATGGGAGAACAGGAACGCCGCTTTTTTATGCCCTTTGTTACGCAGTAGGGGCAGAAAAAGCCTTGCTACAAGCGATTTTGCGGGCGCGTATCTGGCGCGGCAAGGGATTTATACCTTATCCCCCGAAACCGCGCTTCTACTGCGTAACAAATCCACAGCAAAAGGAGTGATTTACTATGGCAGTTTTCAGAGTGGAACGGAACAAGGGCTACACCGTAATGAGCAACCACCACCTACGCAACAAGGAGCTTTCCTTAAAGGCAAAAGGGCTGTTGTCGCAAATGCTGTCACTCCCCGAAGATTGGGACTACACCTTGAAAGGCTTATCCCTTATCAACCGGGAGAAGATAGACGCTATCCGCGAAGCCATTAAGGAGCTTGAACGCGCCGGGTATATCGTTCGGTCAAGGGAGCGCGACGAGAAAGGACGCTTGCGGGGCGCGGACTATGTGATATTCGAGCAGCCGCAGCCGCCTACGCCGGATTTACCTACATTGGAAAATCCAACATTGGATAATCCAACGCAGGAAAAACCAACATTGGAAAAACCTACGTTGGAAAATCCAACGCAATTAAATAAAGATATACAAAGAACTGACTTACCAAAAAAAGAAAAATCAAATACAGATTTATCAAGTACCCATTCCATTCCTATCCTTTCCCCTAACCCCTCTCCTTGCAGAGAAGCGGCTACGCCGCCGGAACGGAAAGGAACGGAAGCGGCAGCACAGAGCGCAGTTGATATATACCGGGAAATCATCAAGGACAATATCGACTACCACATTCTCAAACAGGACATGAAGTTTGACGGGGACAGGCTGGACGAGATTGTAGACCTCATGCTTGAAACCGTATGCACCGCCAGAAAGCGGGTACGGATTGCGGGGGACGACTACCCGGCAGAGCTTGTGAAATCTAAGTTTATGAAACTGGACGGCGAGCATATCCGCTTTGTGCTTGACTGTATGCGGGAGAACACAACGAAAATCCGCAACATCAAGCAATATCTGAAAGCAGCCCTTTTCAACGCCCCGTCCACTATCGGCAATTATTACACTTCCCTTGTCGCCCATGACATGGCAAGCGGCGCACTGTCACCGAAGAAGCCGCAGTACGGCGACCCGGACTATTATTCATTCAAACCGGGCGAAAGCCTGTAAAACAACAAAAGGAGGATTTTATTATGGCACAGAAAATGACAGGAGCATTGGTATTTGACGAGCGCACCGACCGTTACGACATTCGCTTTGACTTAAACAGCTACTACGGGGGCTTGCATTGCGGTGAGTGCTTTGACGTATTCGTGCGGGGCAAGTGGAAGCCGACCCGGATTGAGTACGGCGACAACTGGTATCTTGTGGGTATCAGAGCCGAGGACTTGAACGGGCTGCGGGTGCGTATCTGACCGCCGCCCCATAAAGAAACGCGAAAGGAGGACGCGAGGAATTGCAGGACGAAGTAAACGAAAAGACCATAGCCCTTTACATCAAGACCGGGAAGCTGACCGCCCAGACGCTCCAAAAGGCAATGAAAGCCATACTGTCAAAGGGCAAAAAGCAGCTTGCAAAACCGCCACAGGGAAAGCAGAGCTTAAAGCAGCTTATGAAGCAGAACGCGGGCGTTTCCAACATTGAGATTACCGAGGGCAATATCAAAGCCTTTGAGAGTACGGCGAAAAAGTACGGTATCGACTTTGCGCTGAAAAAGGACGCAACGGAAAGCCCGCCCCGCTATCTGGTTTTTTTCAAGGGGCGGGACGCGGACGTGCTGACCGCAGCCTTTAAGGAGTTTTCCGCAAAGAAGCTGACACAGGAGAAAAAGCCCTCTATCCGAAAGCTGCTCTCTACGCTCAAAGAAGCCGCACAGGGCAAGAACGCGGAACGGGCAAAGGTCAAGAACAAGGACAGGGAGGTATCGCTATGAAGCCGGAAATCAAGAAGCTGCTTATCCTAAATCTCCCGTATCTGCTCTTTGTCTGGCTCTTTGATAAAGTGGGCGCGGCTGTCCGTCTATCCCCCGGCGCGGACGCAAGCGCAAAGCTGCTACATCTTGGGGACGGTTTTACCACCGCCTTTTCCAGTATCGCGCCGAGCTTCCACCCGGCAGACTTACTTATCGGCATTGCGGGGGCGGTCATTGTCCGGCTGATTATCTACACCAAAGGCAAGAACGCGAAGAAATACCGCCGCGGGACAGAATACGGTTCGGCGCGTTGGGGCGGGGCTGACGACATAAAGCCGTACACAGACCCGGTATTTGAGAACAATATCCCCTTAACGCAGACGGAACGGCTCACCATGAACAGCCGCCCGAAGCAGCCGAAATACGCAAGAAACAAAAATATTCTTGTAATCGGCGGTTCCGGCAGCGGCAAGACCCGGTTCTTTGTGAAACCGTCGCTCATGCAATGTACGTCAAAGGATTTTCCAACGTCGTATATCGTCACTGACCCGAAAGGAACACTGATTTTGGAAACCGGGAAAATGTTGCAGCGGTACAAATACCGTATCAAAGTGCTAAATACGATTAACTTCAAAAAATCCATGAAATACAATCCCTTTGCCTATCTGCGGAGCGAAAAGGACATTTTGAAATTAGTCAATACCATTATCGCCAACACCAAAGGCGACGGGGAAAAATCCGGCGAGGATTTCTGGGTGAAAGCGGAAAAGCTCTACTACACCGCACTAATCGGCTATATCTGGTATGAAGCCCCAGAGGACGAGAAGAACTTCACGACGCTGCTTGAAATGATAAATGCGTCGGAAGCCCGCGAGGACGACGAGGATTTCCAGAACCCGGTTGACCTCATGTTTGAACGTCTGGAAGAAAAAGACCCGGAACATTTTGCAGTCAAGCAGTACAAAAAATACAAACTGGCGGCGGGCAAGACCGCAAAAAGCATACTTATCTCATGCGGCGCGAGGTTAGCCCCATTCGACATTAAGGAGCTGCGGGAGCTTATGGAAACCGACGAAATGGAGCTTGACACCATAGGTGACAGAAAGACCGCCCTTTTCGTGATTATCAGCGACACCGACGACACCTTTAACTTTGTCGTGAGTATTCTCTACACACAGCTATTCAACCTCTTGTGCGACAAAGCAGATGATGAATACGGCGGGCGGCTTCCCGTCCATGTACGGTGCTTACTTGATGAATTTGCGAATATCGGGCAAATCCCCAAATTTGAGAAACTAATCGCAACCATACGGAGCCGGGAAATCTCCGCGTCAATCATCTTGCAGAGCCAGTCACAGCTAAAGGCAATCTACAAGGACAACGCCGATACCATAGTCGGCAACTGCGACACCACGCTTTTCTTGGGCGGCAAGGAAAAAACCACGCTCAAAGAAATATCGGAGATTTTAGGCAAGGAAACGATAGACAGCTTCAACACTTCCGAAACAAGGGGGCGGGAGCTTTCGCATGGGCTGAACTATCAGAAATTGGGAAAGCAGCTTATGACGGAAGATGAAATCGCAGTCATGGACGGAGGGAAATGTATCTTGCAGCTACGCGGGGTGCGCCCGTTCTTTTCGGACAAATTCGACATAACGAAACACCCGAAATACAAGTACCTATCCGACGCAGACCCGAAGAACGCCTTTGACATGGAAAAGCACCTTAAACGCCGCCCCGCCATTGTCAAGCCCGACGAGGTTTTTGACTATTACGAGATTGACGCAGCAGACTTACAGGAGGACGCAGACCATGAGGAAACGTAGCGCAGAGGAAAAACAAAAGCAGCTTGAACGGTTTTTAATGAATGTTGCGGAAGCCGCCGACGCTGCATTATGGGAGTATTGGCGGGAAAAGGAAGCGGAACACCGCCGTTTTGCAACGGAGTATGTCACGCGCCGGGGGCTTATCCCGCAACAGTGACAGCATGGCAGACCGCCGGGGGACAGGGGAAGCTACACTTCCCCTACGCTGCCTTGCGGCAGCTACCCCTTTGTGAACTTGCGGGAAGCGAACACCTTGCTATGCAAGCTATTCACTTCCCGCAAGTCTGAATAATACCCGTCCGGCAGCACAGCGGGACACCGAAAGGAGGAATCGAAGCAATCACATATATCAATATCGGCTACATGATACGCGCCCCTACTTTCCGGCGCAGCACACAGCGGCAGGAGCCGCACCCCCCTACAACTGAATACCGCCGCGCCGCAGAACTTACGCAGCGCGGGGACAGCCGCCTTTACCAGAGGGCGGTTTTTTTATGCGGCGGCATACGCTGACCGCCTTTTGTCCGCTTGCCGGACAGCCGCAGACGCGGCAGAAAGGATTTATTTATGGCATTTTTCAATAGCGCAGTAGACGTTTTGCAGACCCTTGTTGTAGCACTTGGAGCCGGGCTTGGTATCTGGGGCGTTATCAATCTCATGGAGGGCTACGGCAACGACAATCCGGGCGCGAAGAGCCAGGGCATGAAGCAGCTTATGGCGGGCGGCGGCGTTGCCCTTATCGGCATGACCCTTGTACCGCTGC
>ENA-OXIZ01000009-OXIZ01000009.1-human-gut-metagenome-genome-assembly--contig:-NODE-9-length-152579-cov-108.576257_pt1 | contig 152579 bp, 95 predicted proteins | sample MGYA00249821_ERZ652368 | MGnify/ENA primary metagenome ERZ652368 (study PRJEB26925, sample SAMN05826654) | human gut metagenome | biome: ENVO:2100002; feature: ENVO:00000062; material: ENVO:00002003...
TTCGTGCGCCTTGCGGATTTGTTCCAGATTGGCCGTGTCGATAAAGAATTTCATGGCTCAAATAGTTTTTACGGTTTCTTAAAGATACGAAGAAAATTCCAGACTACAGAAATCGTAGAGCGAATAACGTTAGAGTGTTGTCAGTTATGATCTATCAGCTTTGCTCGGTTGTGGGATTCGTAAAGGAGACCGTCAAAAAAAATCATGTTGTTCTGCCAAGTATAGGTGTCGGTGCAACTGCCTCGGTATGCGTTGGCAGAGTAGCCTTTTAATCGACGCTAAAAGAGGTATTTTACAGAATACTTGACTTTAAAGCATATTAAAATTTTTGGTTTTGATATGCTTTGATGAGTTTTTGTGCTATCTTTGGATATTCATTTAATATAGAATTTGCCTCTTCTTTGAAAAAAAGAAAGGTAGATAAGCATTGTAAATACCCGGGCTAAATTTTTACTCGCAGATGATAAAAAAACTGTTTTTTACATTGCTTTGCACTGCTGTCTGCCGAACGATATCGGCACAGGTGGTTGATCCTTATGTCCCGGCGCCCGAAAACCTTCGGGCTCGGACGGAGTTTCAGGATGCCAAATTCGGCATTTTCCTTCATTGGGGGCTCTACTCGCTGCTCGGCACGGGCGAATGGACTATGACCAACCGCAATATCAATTATCAGGAGTACGCCAAGCTGGCCAATGCGTTTTATCCACATGATTTCGATGCCGCGGAGTGGGTCTCGGCCATCAAATCCTCGGGTGCGGGGTACGTCTGCTTCACGACGCGCCACCACGACGGCTTTTCGATGTGGGACACCGCGCAGACGGACTACGACATCGTGGACGCCACGCCGTATAAACAGGATATCGTAAAGGCGCTCTCCGATGAGTGCTCCCGTCAGGGGATAAAACTGCACCTATATTACTCACTGATCGACTGGTACCGCGACGACTGCCCGCGCGGCAGGACCGGGCTGGGAACGGGCCGCCCCGGCACGGCGATCAGCTACGAGCGTTACTACGATTTTATGAAACGCCAGCTCACGGAACTGCTGACGGGTTACGATCCGGTGGGCGCCGTGTGGTTCGACGGGGTGTGGGACCAGGACCAAAACCCGGATTTCGATTGGAAGCTCCGCGGACTGTACGACCATATCCATGCCATCAGGCCGGCCTGTCTGGTGGGTAACAACCACCACCTGGTTCCGTTCGAAGGCGAGGACATCCAGATTTTCGAACGCGACCTTCCGGGCGAGAACACCGCCGGACTTTCGGGGCAGGAGATCGGCCGCCTGCCGCTCGAAACGTGCCAGACGATGAACGGCATGTGGGGCTACAAGATCACCGACCTCGACTACAAATCGTCGAAGACGCTGATCCACTACCTCGTGCGGGCTGCGGGCCGCAACGGAAACCTGCTGCTCAACATCGGTCCCCAACCCGACGGAAAACTGCCTGCGACGGCCGTCGAACGGTTGCGGGAGATGGGCGAATGGCTCGCCCGGTACGGCGAAAGCATCTACGGAACCCGCGGCGGCGACATCCCGCCCCACGACTGGGGCGTGACGACGCGCAAGGGCGACAAACTTTACGTGCATGTGCTCGATTTGCAGGACGATGCGCTGTACCTGCCGCTTGCGGAAAAAGTCGGGGAAGCCCGGTGCCTGAACAACGGCGAGCGGGTGAAGTTCGACACGCTCCGGGGAAAAGGGATCGTCCTGAATCTGGAGCATGTTCCCGAGGATACCGACCGAATCATAGAACTCACTTTACGATGAAAAAAACGACACAGCTATTCGCCGGCCTGCTTATGCTCACGGGCGTGTTGTCGGCGTGCTCCCCGGCCGGCAACGAGGGTTTCATGCGGCGCGTGGAGACCGATTTCCGGTACAAACAGGAGCTGCTCCCCCGGGGCGATCTGTTCGGGATATTCGACGAACCGATGACGCCGCAGGAACGCGATGCAATGACGTTTCTCTATGCCTATATGCCCGTGGGGGACATTACCGACTATCTGGGCGATTTTTATCTGGAAAACGTGCGCTGTGCGCTGTCTGTCCGGCAGGAGATGCCTTGGGGCAGGAGCGTCTCCGACGAGTTGTTCCGGCATTTCGTGCTGCCCGTGCGGGTCAACAACGAGTGTCTCGACGATTCGCGCCGGGTATTTCACGATGAACTCAAACCCCGCGTCGAGGGGCTGTCGATGTATGACGCCATCCTCGAAGTGAACCACTGGTGTCACGAGAAGGCCAACTACCAGCCGTCGGATGCGCGAACTAGTTCGCCGCTGGCCACCGTGCGCACGGCTTACGGCCGCTGCGGCGAGGAGTCCACGCTGCTCGTTGCGGCCCTGCGGTCGGTGGGCATCCCGGCCCGGCAGGTCTACACGCCCCGCTGGGCGCACACCGACGATAACCACGCCTGGGTAGAGGCCTGGGCCGACGGACGGTGGCATTTCCTCGGGGCCTGCGAGCCGGAACCGGTGCTCGACCTGGGGTGGTTCAACGCCCCGGCCAGCCGCGGGATGCTGATGCATACCAAGGTCTTCGGCTATTACGACGGTTCGGAGGAGGTGATGAAAACCACGGCCAACTACACCGAGATCAATGTGATCTCGAACTATGCCGCGTGCGCCCCGCTCACCGTGACGGTCACCGACACGGCGGGCAGTCCCGTGGAGGGTGCGACCGTGGAGTTCAAACTTTACAATTACGCCGAGTTCTACACCGTATCGCGCAAAACGACCGACGTCCGGGGGCGGGCGTCGCTGTCGGCGGGTCTGGGCGATATGCTTGTCACGGCTGTCTGTGATGGCCGGTTTGGGGTTCGGAAGGTTTCTTTCGGGAGGGAGACGGAGGCGACGGTGGTGCTGGAGCATGCGATCGGCGACGAATTCTCCTTTCCCATCGACATCGTTCCTCCGACCGAGAGCGCGAATTTGCCGGAGGTGACGGCCGCTCAGCGTGCGGAGAACGACCGTCGCTTCAACCGCGAAGACTCCATCCGCAACGCCTATATCGCCACGTGCCCGGCGAAACCCGCCGTTGCGGAGTTTGCACGTTCTGTCGGCATGAAGCCGGACGATGTGGCCGGATTTATCGCCGCTTCGAGAGGCAATCACGCCGAAATTATGGATTTTCTGCGCGGCGCGAGCCGGAAAGGATGCACCGGGCGGGCGCTGCAACTGCTCGCCACGCTGTCGGAAAAGGATCTGCGCGACACGCCGTCGGCGGTGCTCGCGGATCATCTTTATAATACGGACAAGAATGCCGACGCCGCGACCGTGCTGGCCCCGCGTGTGGCCGATGAGATGCTCACGCCCTACCGGTCGTTCCTGCAGCGGGAAATTCCGGCCGCCGATGCCGCCGCGTTCCGCCGTGACCCGCAGCGTCTGGTGGCGTGGTGCCGCGACAGCTTGACCCTGCGTCCGGAACTCTGCACCGTCTCCACGACCATCTCGCCCGAAGGCGTGTGGCGTAGCCGGACGGCCGACAAACTCTCGCGGGCTATCTTCTTCGTTGCCGCGGCTCGTTCGTTCGGCATCCCGGCGTGGATCGACCGCGTGACGGGCAACCTCTTCTACCGCCATGCCGGGAAGGATGTGCCCGTCGATTTCGACGCGGCCGGGAACCGGGAACTGGAGACCGGGCGGCTGCAATTGAACTATGCGCCGATTCCGCGTCTCGACGATCCGGAGTATTTCCGGCACTTCTCCCTTTCGCGCTTCGACGGGCAGTCGTTCTCCCTGCTGAACTATCCTGATTTCGAGCGGTGGAGCGAGCTGTTCCGGGCTCCCGCCGATCTGGAAACCGGTTATTATATGCTTGTGACGGGCAGCCGGCTCGCCAGCGGCAGCGTGCTGGGGAACGTGTCGTTCTTCAACGTCCGTCCGGACAGTACGACCGAAACGAACCTGACGATGCGCGACAATTCGGAGGCGGTTCGCGTGATCGGGAGTTTCGATTCGGAGTCGAAATTCACTGACGCCGCGACGGGAGCCGAAACGTCGGTCCTCACGACTGCGGGACGTGGTTATTTCGTGATCGGATTGCTGTGCGTCGGACAGGAGCCTACAGATCATGCGCTGAAGGATATCGCGGCCAAAGCCGCGGAGCTTGAAGCGTGGGGACGCTCGCTGATCCTGCTCTTCCCCGACGAGGGGGCGTACCGGAAATACACGGCGTCGCCCGCGGCCCCGCTGCCGGCGACCGTCACCTTCGGCATCGACCGCGACGGCTCGGTTCGCAGGCGGATTCTCGAAGCGATGCAGCTGCCGGGGAACGTTTCGCTTCCGGTCTTTCTGATCGGCGATACGTTCAACCGTGTCGTGTTCGAATCCCACGGCTATACGATTGGCCTCGGCGACCGTCTTTTGCACACCATACACCAATTATGACCGGAATTTATGACGACTGAACTTTGCGCCTATACCTGCGATGCGTGCGATATAGCCCGGCGGACAGGCGTCACGCGCATCGAGCTTTGTGCCGCGCCCTTCGAAGGGGGTACGACCCCTTCCGCCGGGCTGATCCGCTACGCCCGGAGTCTACCGGGCCTGCGGCTGAGCGTGATGATACGCCCTCGGGGCGGGGATTTTTGCTATACGGATGCCGAAACGGCGCTGATGGCCGAAGAGATTCGCTTCGCCCGTGCCTGCGGAGCCGACGGGGTGGTCCTCGGCGTGCTGACCCCCGACGGAGAGGTGGACGAGACGCGCACGGCGCAGCTTGTCCGCGAGGCTGAGGGGATGGAGGTGACGTTCCACCGCGCGTTCGACATGACGCGCGATCCCCGGCAGGCGCTCGAAGCGGTCATTCGCACCGGATGCCGCCGGGTGCTCACCTCCGGAGGCCGCAATACGGCGCAGGAGGGTGTCGGGACGCTGCGAGCCTTGGCGGCGCAGGCGGCCGGCCGCATCGAAATCATGGCCGGAAGCGGCGTCAATCCGTCGAACGCCCGCCTGCTGGCCGCCACAGGGGTCGATGCCCTGCACTTCAGCGCCCGCCGGGAACGTGAGGGCGCGATGCGCTTCCGCAATCCGCAGGTTTCGATGGGCGGGTGTGCCGGTGTTCCGGAATACTCCGTGACCGATGCCGACGAAACTCTCGTCCGGAAACTGTTGGCCAAGCTGGAATAACAACGATTGATTTCAGCTCGGAGGGTGTGGTGCTCGGATGTGGCAGCCAGACGGTTGTCACTGTGTATATTTCACCCCGACTATCGGGATAAGGTAATGTGAGGTTTGCAGGACGCGGGCGTGGTATATCCACTCATCTGGAAAGAGATCATATTTATATATAGTATATTTTATTCCATCCTTGTTTTTGGTTTGGCGGAGCAGTTTCGAAGCGGTCGATCTGCCCGATTTCGCCGTCGGTCTGAAGTGCGAATCTGTTCTTAAAATGCGCATTTTGCAAGACTTTTTTATGCATTTGGAGCGTAATTGCTGATGATTTTTTTGCGAAAAATTAATTAGGATAAAATCTTTTTATTATTTTTGCAACAGAGAGAATCCTCTTTCCTCGTCAAATCGCGAGGGGGGGGGATTTTTCCTTAGCACCGTTCTCGTGCCAAGTCGATAAAATCCCGAAACTCGAATAAGTAATTTTTTGGAATCCGTCCAGGGTTTCATTATGTAGATTGTATCGACTGTTTTAAGTATGGCATTTCATTATGCTTATCACATCCGAAAGCCAAACCGGGAAGCCGGTTCATTAAATCTCATCCTATGAAAAAGTTGTACCTATTCTTTCTGGCCATGCTCTGCATGGCAGGAGCGTCCGTACTGAATTCATGTTCGGACGACGATTCCACTCCATCCGGCAACCCCGATATGCCAGAAAGCGGGAATGCCCTGATCTGCAACGGTGTCGTGCGGGAAATCAAATCCGCCGTCTACACGGTCGAGACTCCCGGAAACGGCGAAAAGGCAGATGCTTCGGAAGCTGCCTCCGTCTATACGATCTATCTCTCGCCGACGGCAGGGCTTGTGGATGTGGACGGCATGCTGATCGCCGACGATGCCGTCAAAATTACCGTCAAACAACCTTCCGGAGCCGTCGATTTTGCGGTTGCCGGCAACGGAATCGCCTATGGGGAGATCGACGTAAACTCCTCGAACGTCGGAGAAGCCTCGAAAGCGGATCTCTCGGTCGAGTTCCTCTCGGCCCGCGTCGCTCGTATTTCCGCCGAAATCGAAACCGGCGGAAAAACGCTGACGGTTGCCTATTACGGACTGTGCAAGAATTCCGACGCTTCGGAGGTGGGAGATGACGCAGACAAGGTGTTGCTGGATAAAGTTCCGCTGTCGTGGTACCTCGGCCCGGTCAAGGGCGTGGAGTCGCACAACTATTATATGGCCTTCACGGATGCCGAGCATACCGTATCCAAAGGGCGGGTGACGCTCAAAGAGGCGGGTTACCTTTTCGTGGCCGACCTCTATGCGGTTCCGGGCGAAGATGCCTACACGCTTCCCGAGGGTGAATATATGGCCAGCCAGCTCAACGAGGATCACACGTTCACGTCCCAATATACCGGTGTTCAGTATATCGACGCCGAAGGCAATAAGACCCAGTTGTCGCTGGTTTCGGGAGAGCCGTTGAAAGTCTCCCACGAGGGTGACGTCTGGAGCGTTTCGCTTCGTTTCGTCGATACGGACGGTTCCGAAAAGAGCATCGTCTACGAGGGACAGCTCCAGATCGTCGATCAGCCGGAGGACGGCGGCTTCTACCTGCCGCAGATCGGACGCGACGTGGAAGTGGTCGGATTCAGCGCCACCGCGACCTATTACGGCAACATGCTCGAAGCAGGTACCGGCATGATGCAGATCAACATTTACGACGAAACCTACGACACGGAGGAGGGGCAGGGCGGTCTCGCCGCTGCGCTCGTCGTATTCAACGACCTGTTCGGCAATCCGAAGGAAGCCGTGATCAAGCCCCACGAATATCTGGCCAACACCTCGTTCCAATGGGGGTCGTGGATGCCCGCCGTGGAAATTCCGATGGAGGGGCTGGTATTCCCGCTCGGCACTTATGTCCAGTTGGACGACGGAACCTCTTTCGGACAATTTTCCTACGGAAAGGAGGGCATCATCAAGATCGAGGCCGCCGGTACGGCCCAAGGCGAAGACGGCAAAATAGAACCGGTATACAAGATCGAGTTCAACCTTACCTCGAAGGACGGCTTTACCCTCAAGGGCTCGTACACCGGAGTCATTCCGATCACCGACGCATCCGACGACAAGTCCGATGACGACGGCACCTCGACGCTCGAGCGTGACTACGACATGGATCTGTCGAAGATCAAAAAGGCGCATTACTATACTTCGGATCAGGTCTATATCCAAGGCATCGGCTACAAACCGATCAGTTCCTACGGATGCGGTCTGCAATTCATCAATATCGGTATCGAATGGGTAGGAGACCATCTCGAAGACTTCGTGGATCGCGAGCCGGGCGGTGACATCGTCCGTGTGGAACTTACCACCGAGCCGGGCAAGGAGAACGAAATCACTCCGGGAACCTACGAGGTGACCGAACAGCGCTGGCCGGCATACATCAAACCCGGCGTCATGATGCGCGGCATTATGCTGGACGGCGGTCTGCATGGCAGCCGGTGGATGCACCAGACTTATTCGATGTGGGGAGATGACAACAAGATCTTCGAATACATGGACGGACACGCCCTGCTCTACGACGGTCAGGTTACGATCACCAAGGTCGAGGGCGAAGGCAAGGAGAACTGGTACCGGTTCGAGGTCGACGGCATCTGCGTGCGCAAGCATCATGTGCGCGGAACGTGGGAAGGCCCTGTCGTAAGCCAAACGGGGCGTGCTGCGGCCGAAAAGGATCATCTCGAACCGCCCAGACTGCTTCGCCGCCTGCCGGCTCCGTCGGTTCCGATGAGCCGTCTGGCCGAAGAACTGCCGGGCATCATGTTCCGCAAGGCCGGAATGACCGAATGACAACAGAAAAACCGGATAGCGCGGGGTTTTCCCGAACCCCGCGCTATTAAAAACAATCGTTATGAAAAACTCGACCCATTACAGACTGCGCGCGCTGGCGTGCGCGTTGCTCGCATCGGCAGCCATGCTGGGTGCATGCGATGACGACGATCCCAACGACGACCCCGACCCCGGGAAGAAGCCTCCTGTAACTCTGACCGATCAAATCCAGTACGACGGAGGCGATCTCGTCGGCATCAAGTCGGCAATCTATGTCGCTGAAGAAGACGGCAGCCACACCTTTTATCTCTCGCCGACCGAGGGGCTGATCAATGCCGAGCAGATGAAACAGGCCGACGATTATCTGCGCGTGATGGTGGAGAGCCCCAAGGGCACCGTGAACACGGCCTCCGATCCGTTCGAAATCGAATACAAGGATATTTCGGTGAAAAAGACGACGATGAACGACGTCGCGAGCGTAGAACTCTCCGCCGATCTGGTGACGGAAACCCGGCTCAATCTCTATACCTACGTCGAATTGAAGAGCGGCAAGACGCTGATCGCCCGTTACCAGAATACCTGTACGGAAGAGCGTGACGTCGAACTGACGAACCAATACGAGATCGACAATCGGATCGCCGCCGTCGGAAGCGTCGTCGAGTGGCGCAATGTCCGCGAAGGCAACCGCCGCTTCTGCCTCTACGAGCAAGAGGGCCTGGCCGCTCCCGAGGAGGGGGCTGCGGGCGTGGAGATTCTGCTTGCCGAGGAGCTGTTCGGAACGGAGGAAATCGACCTTGCGACAGCTGATCCCGCGAAGGTGCAGATTCGCTGCGGTGAATTCGCAACGGGCGCCGGGACGACCGGAACGCTGACGGCGAAGTACCTGACGGATAAATTCGGCACGATCGAGGGGCTCATCGTCGCGCTTGACGCTTCGAAAGACGGGAAGCGCCTGCGTGCCGCCTACGAAGGCACGTTCGCCGGAGGCTATGCGGCCACCAATACGATCAAGGTGACGGAGCCGGCAGCCGGAGGCGAGGCTGCGGCCGCAGCCGAGGCCCCGATCGCCGCGCTCTTCTCGCAGGAGCCGCAGGTCGGCAGCTACGTATTCGCTTTGGGCGATGCCGAAACGGCCGCAGCCCCGGCTGATCTTGCCAAAGGTCATTGGGCTGCGTATGTGCGGGTGCTGGCGGCCAAGTTCGACGGCGTGATCGACGTTGCGGCGCAGACCTCCGATTACTGGTTCCGGCTCTACGACCACAAGACCTATCAGACCTACTACGGCGAGGATGCGGGACTGACCGGTACGATCGAGACCCATCCCAATCCCGCTGGCGGCAAGGAGATTTATCTGCGGGTAAATCTGACGCTGAAAAACGGCATCGGGGTCGAAGCCGAATACTACGGTGTGCCGACGGCTGCGACGGCCGACGCAATGGATGAAGAAACATTGAAGCCCGTCAAACCGTTCGAGCCCTATATCAAATTCCTGGACAAGGATAACAAGGACATGCTGTATTGGCCCGTTACGGCGATGGAGGTGCGGCACGACCCGGCTTATCGGGATAGTTATACCGGCGATCTGCTATCGGGATATTGCTTCTATTTCCGGAATGCTTTCACCGAGAGTATCGATGCGGATAATACTACTCCGATGTTTTTCCTGCCGGACAGCTACCTCGACCATGAAGGAGAGATCGACCTGCCTGCGGAAGGCACGAATTGCAAATGGAACCTCAGGTTCCAGTATATGTATCTGTCCTCATATAACGGGTACGGATATTCCGACAAGGCTAAGTACTGCATGCGGTGTCCCGAGAAGGCGGCAGTGACCGTCAAGCAGGAGAACAAGGAGTGGATCTTCAAATTCTCGATGGTCGATTGGGGAGTATTCAGTACATGGAACCCTGATCCGACCGGAACCGGAAACACCTTGATCATCGAATTCCGGGGCAAGGCTGACAAGTATTCGGGCTCGAAGCCGAACGACCTTGCAGACGATTTCTACGAATAGGCTGCGATCCGGCCGGTTCGGTGACCGGACAGGCGGATGACATCCCCCCCCCTCCGGGCTTCCGGAAGGGGAGGAGGAATGTTTCGGCTCCGCGCCGGGACACGAAGACGGCAAATTTTCTACAATCATTTTTTTACCAGCGTTAAAATGGCGCATTTATGACCAAAAAAATCTTTCTATCATTGATGGCTGTTCTCGGCCTGTTCTTGTCCGCCCATGCGCAGGAACGGGAAATTACGGGTTCGGTCAAAGATCATGCGGGGGCCGGCATCGTCGGCGCCACCATTCTGGTCGAAGGCACTACGAAGGGTACGACCTCCGGTGCGGACGGCAGCTTTTCGATCAAAGCCGCACCGGACAATGTGCTGGTCGTATCGTTCATGGGTTATCAGTCCCACACGATCAAGGTGGGAACGCAAACCCGGATCGACGTCGTGCTGAAAGAGAACACACAGGCTATCGACGACGTGATCGTCGTGGCGTTCGGTACGGCAAAAAAGGAGGCTTTCACCGGTTCGGCGACCGTCATCAAATCGGACGACATCGCCAAGTCGCAGCAGTCGAACGTAGCGCAGGCTCTGGCCGGAAAGGTCGCGGGCGTGCAGCTGACCAACACCTCAGGACAGCCGGGAGAGAGTCCGACGATCCGCATCCGCGGTTTCAGTTCGCTCAACGCCGGCAACGATCCGCTCTGGATCGTGGACGGCATGCCTTACTCGGGAGACCTGAACAACCTCAACCCGAGTGACATCGAATCGATGACTGTGTTGAAGGACGCCGCCTCGAACTCGCTGTACGGCGCCCGCGGCGCCAACGGCGTAGTGATGATCACCACCAAAAAGGCCAAGTCGCAGGAGGCTCACGTGACAATCGACGCCAAGTGGGGCGTCAATTCGCGCGCCGTCCAGGATTATGCGTACATTACCAACCCGGCGCAATTTTACGAACTGCATTACAGTGCGCTGAAAAACTACTATGTCAATTCGGGAATGAGTGTCGGCGAGGCCCATTTGCGCGCCAATACGAATTTGACGGCCAATGCGAATGACGGAGGTCTGGGCTATATGGTCTATACGGTTCCTTCCGGGCAGGAGTTCATCGGCATCAACGGTAAGGTCAATCCCGCTGCGACTCTCGGCCGCCGTCTCGTCTATGAGGGCAAGGAGTACTACATCCGTCCCGACGACTGGACCGATGCGGCTTTCCGCTCGTCCCTGCGTCAGGAGTACAACGCTTCGATCTCCGGCCAGACCGGGAACGCCTCGATCTACGGATCGTTCGGCTATTTGAACAACGAAGGTATCGCCTACAACTCGGACATGGATCGTTATACGGCCCGTCTGCGCGTGGACTATCAGGCCAAGAAGTGGCTCAAGTTCGGCGCCAATGCCAACTACACGCATTTCCGCTACAACCAGATCGACGACAGCGGCGCCGGTAACTCGTCGGGCAACGTTTTCGCTTATACGACGGCCGTCGGTCCGATCTATCCGCTCTACATCCGCGACGGCGAGGGTAATGTCATGTACAACGAGGACGGCATCAAGCTCTACGACTACGGCAACGGCGACAATGCCGGTATGGAGCGTTCGCTCTTCCCCAACAGCAACGCCCTCTCGGATTCGCGTCTCAACAAACAGGAAGCCGAAGGCAATGCTTTCAACGGTACGGGATATATCGACGTCACTTTCCTCAAGGATTTCAAATTCACGTTCAACGCCGGCGTTTCGCTCGACGAAACCCGCTCCACCTCGGTTACGAATCCCTGGTTCGGACAGTTCGCCAGCGAAAAAGGCATGGTCTCGAAGGGCCATCAACGGAATTTCGACCTCAACCTACAGCAGATTCTCAACTACACCAAGCAGATAGGCTCGCACAACATCAACGTGATGCTGGGCCACGAGTCCTACCAGAACCGCATTTACACGCTGTCGGCCACGAAAAGCAATATGCTGACGCAGGAAAACGACGAGCTTGCCGGGGCGATCATCGACAAACAGGGAGCCGGCTCTTACCGGGTTGAGTACAACAACGAGGGTTATTTCGCCCGTGTCATGTACGATTACGCAGGCAAATATTTCGCCTCGGCCTCCTATCGCCGCGACGCTTCTTCGCGCTTCCACCCCGACCACCGCTGGGGCAACTTCTGGTCGCTGGGCGGCGCATGGATCATTTCGAAAGAAAATTTCATGGAGAGCACCTATGAATGGCTCGACAATCTCAAGCTGAAGGCCTCGATCGGCTCGCAGGGTAACGACAACATCGGTAACTTCCGCTACACGAACACCTACACGATCGAAAACGCCAACGGAAAGGTCTCGACCGTCTTCAACGCCAAAGGATCCGAGAACATCACCTGGGAGACCAACTCCAACTTCAACGCCGGTGTGGAGTTCAGCTTCCTGCGCGGTACGGTTTCCGGAGGCGTCGAATATTTCCTCCGCAAGACGACCGACATGCTGCTGTCGTTCCCGGTAGCTCCGTCGCTGGGCTATTCGTCCTACTACGCCAACGTGGGCGACATGCGCAACAGCGGCGTCGAAATCGAGCTGAACTTTACGCCGATCCGACGGGAGCATGTCCAGTGGGACATCAACCTCAACATGACGCACCTGCGCAACAAGATCACCATGCTGCCTTCTGAACGACGGACCAAACAGGTCGATGGCTACTCCGGTTACGTGAGCGGCTCCACTTTCTTCGGAGAAGGGCTTCCGATGTACACTTTCTACATGAGGAAATATGCCGGTGTTTCGGACGAGGGCCTTTCGATGTGGTACATGAACGAAACCGACGACAAGGGCAACCCGACGGGCAAGCGCGTTACGACGACTGAATATGCCAAGGCGTCGGACTATCTCTGCGGCGACCCGATTCCCGATCTCTACGGCGGTTTCGGCACGAGTGTCAATTTCCGGGGCTTCGACCTGAGCGTGGCCTTCACCTACCAGATCGGCGGTCTGGCTTACGACTCGGGATACTCCGCGGCGATGTACTCGCCGGCCAACAAGACGACGGGTATGAACTGGCACAAGGACATCCTCAATGCATGGTCGGCGGACAATGCGTCGTCGAACATCCCGCGCCTGCAGTATGAAGACAAGGATCAGAACGGTATGTCTGATCGTTTCCTTACGGACGCCAGCTACCTGAACCTACAGAACATCAACTTCGGCTACACGCTGCCGTCGAATTTCACCAAGAAGGTCGGAATCGAGAAGGTGCGCGTCTACCTTGCCTGCGAGAATGTCTGGTACTGGTCCAAACGTCAGGGATTCGATCCCCGCTACTCTTATTCGGGATCGACGAGCCAGGCCACCTATTCGCCTGTAAGGACGATTTCGGGCGGCATCAACATTCAATTCTAATCGGCCTCAAACACTTTACGACAAACGACATGCATATGAAAAAAGCGACAAACATAACGCTCGCGACGCTGGCGGCAGCTTTGCTGGCAAGCAGCTGCATCAAAGAAGCCGACCCCTATGAAATAGCTACCGAGGATCAGGTCACCCTCGAAACGCTGATAGAAGGCATTCCGGCCTCGCTCGTACAGGCCGGTTCCGCAGGCTATGCAAGCGAAGGCCAAGCCTGGGATTTTGCCCTGCCGGCCATCCATATCGCCACGGAATCCATGACGGGCGACGTCGCCATTGGCGGCAATATCGGCTACGACTGGTTCGCACAGTGGGGAACCAACGAAGCGCTCGGCGCCGACTATGCCGTGGGTGCGCTCACGTGGAACAACTACTATGCGTGGATCATGGCGGCCAACAACGTCATCAAACAGATCGACGCCTCGGATTTCGCGACGCTCGACGCCACGCAGAAGTCCTATCTGGGCTTCGCCTACGCCTATCGGGCCATGTTCTACCTCGATCTGGTGCGTCTGTACGAGTTCAAGGAGAACAATTACACTGAAGCGCCCGGGGTTCTCGGGCTGGGCGTGCCCATCGTACTGCCCGAGACTACCGAGGCCGAGGCCAAGAACAACCCCCGTGCCAAGGTCGACGACATCTACGATCAAGTGATCTTCCCCGACCTGGACAAGGCCGAAGAACTATTGAGCGGCTTTACTGCTCCCGACAAGTATACGATCAGTCCGGCGCTGGTCTACGGCCTGAAAGCCCGGGCCTGGCTTGAGCGCGGTACGGCCAAGAACGACGCCGAAGCCTATGTTTCCGCCGCCGAGTACGCCCGCTTGGCCATTAACGCCAGCGGCTGTACGCCCCTGACGCAGGAGCAGTGGGAAGACCCCTCGAACGGCTTCAACAGCGCCACGGCGAACAATGCCTGGATCTGGGGCCTCGCCCTGCCGAGCGAAAGCGTTGCCAACCTGTTCTGCTTCACGGCGCACATGAGCACGGAGAATGCGTGGAGCGCCTACGGAAACGACGCCTGCCGCTGCATCAACAGCAACCTTTACAACAGTATCGACCTGCGCGACTTCCGCCGCCATTCGTGGCTCGATCCCGACCGCAAAGACCCGGAGAAGGAGTCCTACGACTACAAAAGCTGCCGCAAAGAGGGGAAGGAATACTTCAATGAACTGCCCGATTACGCGAACATCAAGTTCCGTCCGGCGCAGGGCGCTTATGAGGATTTCAAGGTCGGCGGAGCCGCAGACCATCCCTACATGCGCGTCGAGGAGATGTACTTCATCGAGGCCGAGGCCAAGGCGCATGAAAATCTTGGCGAAGGAATTCGGCTACTCAATGAGTTCATGAACAACTACCGCATTGTGGGCGGAGGTTACGACTGTACGAACATGTCGTCGTCGGTTGAAAATTTCACCAACGAGCTGATGCTTCAGAAGCGCATCGAGTTCTGGGGCGAAGGCATCGTCATGTTCGACATGAAGCGGCTCGACATGTCCACCCGACGGGGCTATGTGGGAACCAACTCTCCTGCCTCGTACCGGCTGAATACGGAAGGCCGTGCACCCTACTGGAACTTCGTGATCTCGCGCGGTGAGACGCAGAACAACCCCGTCATCGCCACGCAGAACAATCCCGATCCTTCGCAAACGGTCAAGCCGTGGAACGGGTGATGACCATCTGCGATCAAGCTGTCAAATCTAAAAGCAAATTACCGTGAAGACATTCAAGCATATATTACCGTTCCTGCTGGCACTTCTTGTCCTTGCCGGCTGCGAGGACGACGTGAACTATACGCAGGGAACCGCGGAGAATCCCGATTGCTACGGTGTCTACTTCCCGAAGAAGCAGGCTACCCGGACCGATCTGGAGTTCGAACCGGGAACCCAGACCGAAGCGACCTATACGGTCAAACGGCGCAACACCGTGGATCCGATCGTCGTTCCGGTCGTCGTGAAGTCCAACGTCGAGGATATTTTCGTCGTCGAGCCGATCGCATTCGATGCCGGAGAGGACGAGACGACCTTTACGATCAGTTTCCCCAAGGCCCAAATGGGCACGACCTACACTTGCGATATCAACATCGAAGATCCGCGCTACGCTTCGATCTACGGTGCCGATAAGGTGAACCTTTCGATATCGCTCGTGCTGGCCAAATGGGAATTGGTCACCGACGAAAAGACCGGTGAGACCAAAGGCCGCTACCGCGACGACATTCTGGGCAACTTCGCGTCGATAGACAACCCCAATGCTAATCCGAACCCCGAAATCGAACTCGAAATCTACGAGCGTTCGGACAAGAAGGGCTATTACCGCATGAAAGCCTACACTCCGGAGCTGATGAACATCTTCGCCGGAGGACAGGTAAACCACGAGAACCGCAACGTCTGGACCTATGTCGATGCCTCGGATCCGAACAAGGTCTATTATCCCTACCAATCGACCGGTCTGACCCTCTTTTCCGATATGGGTGAGTGGTACATCGCATCGCAGACACCGGAAAATTTCGCCATGGACGAATCAGCCGGACAATATGGCACGCTCAATAACGGCGTGATTACCTTCCCGGCGCAGGGTATCGTGCTCGAACCGAGCGAAGGTGAATATGCCGGAAAATTCTTCTATGCCAACGCAAACGGTCTGCAGCGGATCATGCTTCCCGGAGCCAGGGTCTACGATTACTCGGTGGCCCTCACCAAAAGCGAACCCGCAGACGGTGTCGTCGAAATCGGCGCCACCCTCTCCGAGGACACCCGAGAGTTCCGCTATGCGATCTTCACGGGCAATTTGAGCGACGGCGAGGCGAGCCTCAAGGCACAGGAGATGGCCGATGGCAAGATCGCCGCGGAACTCATCAAGACGATCACTGCTTCGGGGACGATTTCCGTTCAGGATCTGGAAGGCGGCACCGGCAAGTACACGCTTGTAGGCTGCATCTACGGTTCGGACGAAGAGGCGAATCCGGAGGGCGGCGAAACGGCGTCGCAGAATCTGAAAATGCAGGGCTACGCCTCCATTTCGTTCGGATATATCGCCAAGGGCGACGAGGACAAGGTTTCCGTCATTCTCAACATCGGGCTCGAAGCCACGAACGAATTCGCGGGACAAGGCATTACGACGGACAATGCAGCGAAATTCTGGGCCTACGGCGAGGAAATAGAATCCGTCAAATACGGTGTCTTCAAGACGAAAGCCATCCAGGGACTGGACATGACGGCTTTCCTCCAGCAGATGGGCAAGGATTTCACCAAAGAGCAGCTCGATGCCATCAACGGCGGACATTACAGCATCATGCTCACGGGGCTGAACGGCGATACGGAGTATACGTTCGCCGGACTGGCTTACAACGGATATGTCCGCAAACTCGTCACGGCATCCATCAAGACTACCGGCAAATACAACCCGGGATTGGAGAGCGAGTTCCTCTACTCGGATTTCCTGCCGCAGAAAGAACAACCCTCGAAGGAGTATCTCATTTCGACCGAATGGAACTATTATGCCATCAACGTCATGGATGAAAAGCAGATGCGCCGGAAGATCGGTACGGTAACCATTGAAGACGACCCGACGGCAGGCAGTTCGGTCGATCTGCTGACCATTACTGGGCTTACCGGTCTCACATTCGACGAAGGCGGTCAGATTCCTGCGGTCTATGTGCCTTCGGCAGCTCCGCTCGCAGGAATAACCGGGGCGATCTCTCCGATGCTTTCGCAAGACCCGATCGGTGTCATCAACGGCGAGGACATCATCGCCGGCTGCGTCTCGGAGGAGGATCCCGAATCGCTCTATGCGGTCAATTATCCGTTCATCGGAGGCGCCGTGGCCGACGGTTATATCTATTTCGTGCCCACTCCGAACTATGTCGAGCAGGGAGCCACGTTCCGTTATCTGTATACGTTGAGTACGACGACCCCCTATTCGATCCTTACGGACATGTTGCTCGTCGATCCCGCCAAGGATATGGGCGGCATTCCCGAACTGGCCGCAGAGCGGATCGCAGAATTGCGCCGAATGGCCGCAGAGCTCCGGCAGCCGCGGAATTACGTCGAACGGCTCGAATTCTCCGTTTCTACAGAACGCGGTTCCGTCAAAACCGTACCGACCGACTATGCGAAAGGATTCCTGCCCGCATCGGCTCCTGAAGCGAAAGTTGTAAGGGCTACGGTCGGATTCAGCGACGCTGTGCAGCGTGCGAACGGTTCGGGATCGGAACTCCGCTTCCGGAAAACGGCCGCTGCCGAAATCACGCTCAAGTAATATCGGATCGGGAGAGGCCGGTCGTCCGGCAAGTGCCGGCCTCTCCCTTTTTTTCAAGCCAAAAACAACCTGCCGGACTCAAAAATCAGCATGATATATGCATAACAAAACGAAACTCCTGATTTTCGCCTCCCTGCTGCTGGCCGCCTGCTCGACGGATCCCATGCAGGAGATACCGAACCGCGGGGATTCCGCTCCCGAAATCGAGACTTCGGGCAAAATCTGCAATACGTCGGACGACGCCGTGGCCGGTTCGCTCATCGTAAAATTCGGCGAAGAAGCCATTCCCAGTCTCGAACAGAATGCGTTGAATGCGGCCAAGACCCGTTCGGCGCTGACCCGTTCGGGCATCGAATCCGTCGATGACATCCTGAACGACCTGCATGTCACCTCGCTGGAGCGCGTCTTCCCCGAAGCCGGCGAACACGAGGCCCGCACCCGTGCGGCAGGGCTTCACAGATGGTATGTGCTCCGGTTCGCATCAGAGGAGGATCTCGACAAGGCGGCGGAGAGACTCGCGGGTGTCGCCGAAATCTCGAAAGTACAGTTCCGCACCCGTCTCTACCGGGCTTCCGACTGCAAAACCTATCCGTTCCAAGCAACGGCGAACGGCCAGACCCGCGCTTTGGTTACAGCGGATTTCAACGACCCGAATCTTTTCTGGCAGTGGCATTACATCAACAATGCCGACCAGGCCGTTGCCACTACATCGGTGGCCGGAGCCGACATCAATGTGGCCGACGCATGGAAGCTCACGGCAGGTAATCCCGAAGTCATCGTCGCCATCGTGGACGAAGGGGTGAAATACACTCATCCGGATCTGGCGGCCAACATGTGGATCAATCCGAACCCTTCGCCCGAATACAAGAACCAGGACATTCACGGATGGAACTTCGCTGCCGACGGTTCCATTTCATGGGGTCAGAAGGGCGATTCGGGACACGGAACGCACGTTGCGGGCACGGTAGCCGCCGTCAATAACAACGGCATCGGCGTCTGCGGCGTGGCCGGAGGTACGGGCAAGGGAGACGGTGTGCGTCTCATGTCGTGCCAGATCTTCTCGGGAGACCTGACGGGTGACGCCCTCGTGTCGAGCCGTGCCGTAAAATACGCCGCGGATCACGGTGCCTCCATCCTCCAGTGCTCGTGGGGCATCAAGGCTGGAATATACACGTCGGACAACATGTTCATCAAACAATCGCCGATGGATTACGAGGCGCTTCAGTACTTCGCCGCCCAGAAGAACTGCGAGGCCCTCGACGGCGGACTGATCATTTTTTCCGCCGGCAACGAATCGACAGCCATGTCCGGCTATCCGGCAGGCTATCGTGATTATATCTCCGTCACCTCGTTCTCGCCCGACTACCTGCCAGCCAATTATACCAACTACGGTTCCGGCTGTAATATCGCGGCTCCCGGCGGCGAAACGAGCGGTTTGAGCGGTGGGGAGAAAGCCGGCGTCCTTTCGACGCTCTGCTCCGAAACGAGCAACGGAGCGGATTACGGCTACATGCAGGGAACCTCGATGGCTTGCCCGCACGTCTCGGGCGTAGCCGCACTCGGCCTCTCCTATGCCCTGGAGAAAGGGAAGAGATACTCGCTCGACGAATTCAAGACCATGCTGCTCACCTCGGTCAATGAAATCGACTCCCGGCTGGGCGAAGGCTCGAAAGCTACGATCGCCGACGTGTCGATTTACCGCGGCAAAATGGGCACCGGCATTACCGATGCCTATCAGCTGCTCATGCAGATTGAAGGAACGCCTTGTCTGCAGGTCGCATTGGGCGAGGTGCAGCTCATTCCGCTGACGCAGCATTTCGGACAGGGTGCCGAAGACCTTACCTATACCGATATCCAGATGTCGGCCAAGGATATGGAAAAGCTTGGCATCAAGGCGGCTCCCAAAATGTATAATGGAAAACTGATGATCAAATGCACGAAACCCGGATCGGCCAAAATCAAGGTTTCGGCGATAGCCGGCGGTACGAAACCTGGAACGGGCGTCGTGATGGGCGGCATGGTCATCACCAAGGAATTCGCCGTCATCGCCCGTTCGGCCGGCGCAGCAAACGGAGGTTGGTTATAAAAACAGTGCTTGCAATGAAAAAACATCTTTATCATCTGCTCGTTTTCTCCCTGCTCGGCATTTTCGCCGCAAGCTGTTCGGATGACGACGATGCCCCCAACATTCAGTCGGAAATCGTAGGCGAATGGCGCCTTACTTCTTGGTCAGAGAATGCTCCCGAAGGATTTGAGGTATACGTAGAATTCACTTCGGCAGCGACATTCGGACTTTATCAGAAGGTCGAAACATCGAACTACACCAAATACACCGGGCGTTATTCGATCGACGGATCCCGGCTGACCGGAGTGTACGACGACGGCGAGAGCTGGGGCAACGGCTACGATTTCGAGTTGACGAATGGCGGGAACACCCTGACGATGACCACCCGAACCGAGCCGGCCGAAACCAGCGTATATTCCCGGACGATCATTCCGGATGACGTGCGCAATGCCCGAACATCCCGTGCCGAGTTTTCTTTGGAAATGAGGCGAATGCTATAATCTGTAATATTCGTGCCGCTCCGGCATTAAGTGTAAGGTAAGGACAAGAAGATGTGGTTGAAACGCTAATAACGGTCAGACCAGTAACGCTTCAAAGTGTGGAAGGCATTTGTCAACCGACAAATAATTTCGAGTGAAAATCTCTTATCTATAATGTGTTAAAACATTAAAATAAAAAGTTCAAAATTACGAGATTGCTCACTGGGATAGGATGGCTAAAACCATCCTATCTTTTTTTAGAATATTTCTACGAGAACTGCAATATAAGCATTCAGACAATTGCATGTTTTAGCAAGATTTATTGAAATTTAATGTTTTAAATGTATCAATCTGAAATAAAAATCTTTGATATTTGAGTGATGATTTACGTTTTCTGCCGACTGGCATATTTGCCCCCGTGGACATTTGTCTGTTGTCCCTGAACGCAATTCCTGTCATGTAATCCCGTAATAATGCACGATCCGCGTCCGGCGGCGCTTGTCGCGCTTTGGGAAGGAGCCGTCTCACATCTGGAATTTGAGATGCGGATGGTTCATCTGCGTATCGAGCATCCTGCGGTCATGAACCGATTGAGGGAACCCGAAAAACCCCGCTCGGCGCTCTATCTGGCCGAGCCGTTCACGCCGACGGATCTCATGGAGCTGATTGCGGCGTTGCATGCTGCCGGCGTGGGACGGCGTATCAATGGTACCCGTGCCAATGTGGAACAGTTGGTCGAGCTGTTCTCGTGGATGTTCAACGTCCGCATCAACAATCCCATCCAATGCCGCCGTGGAGTCATCAACCGCAAGTTGCGGCTGACACGGTTTCTGGATCTGCTGCGCAACTCTCTGATTGAAGAGAGCCAGCGATAGGCGTCGGCGCCCCTCATCCGAGGGGCGCTTTTGGCCGAATCCTTTCAGGTATCAAGTAGCCGATGCCAGCCGCTCGCCGAACGCCTCCATCTCACGGCCGATGACTGTCTCGGAGAATTTGGCGTAATGGCGCGTCATGTTGGTGTTCGAGTGGCCGAGAATCTTGGCCAGCACGTCGATCGGCATGCCGTACTCGACGGCCATGCAGGCGAAGGTGTGGCGTGCGCAGTGGGTGGTCAGCACCTTGTCGATGCCGCACACGGCCGCGATCTCCTTCATGTAGGCGTTCATCTTCTGGTTGCTCGGCGTGGGGAGCACCCGTGAGCGTGCGACGCATACTTCGTCGTGCTCGTAGGGGCACAGGATTTCGAGCGTGCCCGGGAGCAGCGGGATGCGGCTCATCACGGAGGTCTTCTCGCGGGGCTTGTGAATCCACCAGCGCCCCTCGTCGTCCTGCGAGAGATGCTCGCGCCGCAGGTGGTCGGCGTCGGCGAATGCCAGCCCCGTCAGGCAGCAGAAGACGAAAACGTCGCGGATGCGGGCCAACCGGCGGTCGAGCTCCTTGCGGGTCAGCAGTTCCAGTTCATGCGCCGTAAGGTGCTCTTTGGCCTGCACCTCGTCCTCTTTGAGTTTGTAGTAGCGGAACGGATTTTTCGTAATCCACTCGTTGCGCAGGCAGTAGAGGACAAAGTTGCGCAGGCAGTCCATCACGGCGACCGCCCCGTTGTGGCGGCAGCGGTGGGCGGTTTGCAGGAAGAGGTTGAAGCCGTCCAGAAACTTGTAGTTCATCCGTTCGACGGGAATGTCCTCGGCTTTGCCGCGTTGGGCGAGATACTGTTTGAGGTAGCGCAGCAGCCGCTCGTATTTGTCTGCCGTGCGCTGCGTGATGCGCACGCCCACTTCGGCCTGCCGCCGCTTCACATAGTCGGTAAGGCCCGCAATGAGCATCATCGTGTTGCATGTCGGGTTCAGGTAGCGCTGTTTGATCTGCGCGGCATTGGCCGCATAGCCTCGGCCAGCAGTTTGGAGCGGATGTCGATGATTTTTACGCGGAAATCGTTCAGTCGTTCGTTGACCTGAATGGCCAGCTTGTTCGTTCCCATCGCGCGTTCTTTGTGCTGGTTCCACGTTTCGGGATTGCTGTCGCACTGGGTGTAGACCTCCTGCCGGAGCCCTCCGGTCGTAATGCGTGCGAAGATGGGCGCGAGCCCGTTCTTTTTCTGCCGCCCTTTCCGCATCAGGAAAAGAATGGCAAATGTCTCTTGTCTCATGACGTTGAAATTTTGGGGTTAACAAAACGCCTGCAAGAGAGAATTATTACGGTGTAAAACGCAGAAAAACAACGTATTGCATCTGTATTCGGGAGCAAACTTTGCCGAACGGCCCGTTTTTCGGGGCCGTTCCCTTTCGTGCTCCCGCGAGTTTGCCGCGAGCTGCTTTCCGCTTCCGGTTCGGGGGATCGGCCGAAGCCTTTGCAAAATGATGATATACAGTCGGTTTTCCTCTTTTTGCGCCGGACGGGCAACAAAAAAGGAGCCTCGAAAAAAGGCTCCTTTGTGCGGATAAAGGGACTCGAACCCCCACGCCGGTAAGGCATCAGATCCTAAGTCTGACGTGGCTACCAATTACACCATATCCGCTTGCTATATGCAAAGGTATATAAAAATTCACAATTCACAATCCGGAGCGGGTGATTATAAGCCTTTTTTATTTACTTTTGTAGGCAATTTATCCGCTTATGCCGCAGAATGTCGCACTCGTTTTAACGCCCCGTCAGGCTGCCGACGCGAAGTATTACACTTCGCTTGCCGCGCGGCGTCTGGGGGTGCCGGAGCACGATATTGCCTTGGTGAGGGTCGTCAAACGCTCGATCGATGCCCGGCAGCGGCAACCGAAGGTCAACCTGACGCTGGAGGTCTATGTCGACCGGGAGCCGCAGCCCGCACCCGTGCATTTCGATTATCCCGATGTCTCGGGACATACCGAGGTCGTAGTCGTGGGATCGGGCCCGGCTGGGCTTTTCGCGGCGCTGCGGCTGATCGAGTTGGGGCTGAAGCCCGTTATCCTGGAGCGGGGCCGTGACGTTTCGGCGCGCAAGGTCGACATTGCGCAGATCAACCGCAACGGGGCAGTCGATCCCGATTCGAACTACGCTTTCGGCGAGGGCGGCGCGGGGACTTTCTCGGACGGCAAGCTTTTCACGCGTAGCAAGAAGCGCGGCGATTACAACAAGGCGTTGCAGACGCTGGTGTTCCATGGTGCCACGCCCGAAATCCTCTACGAAGCCCATCCGCATATCGGAACCGACAAGTTACCGCGCATCATGCAGAATATCCGGCAGACGATCCTTGGCTCGGGCGGCCAGTTCGTGTTCGGCAGCCGCGTTACGGATCTTGAAATCCGCAACGGCCGTATCCGGGGTGTGCGGTGCGGCGACACGTTTGTCGAAGGGGCGGCCGTGGTTTTGGCCACGGGGCATTCGGCACGCGATATCTACGAGCTGCTTTACCGCAGGGACGTGCGCGTCGAGGCGAAGGCCTTTGCCATGGGCGTGCGTATCGAGCATCCGCAGGCGTTGATCGACTCGATCCAGTACCACTGCCAGACGCGGGGCGAATACCTTCCGGCGGCGGCTTATTCGCTGGTGAGTCAGGAGGCCGGCCGCGGGGTCTACTCGTTTTGCATGTGCCCCGGCGGGTTCATCGTTCCGGCCATGACCGATGCCGCTCAGTCGGTGGTCAACGGCATGTCGCCCAGCGGCCGCACGTCACCCTATGCCAATTCGGGCATGGTGACCGAAGTGCGGCCCGCAGATTTCGAGCACCTGCGTGCGGAATGGGGCGAGCTGGCCGGGTTGAAGTTCCAGCAGCAGTTCGAAGAGCTGGCCCGGCAGCACGGCGGCGAGCATCAGGTCGCCCCGGCGCAGCGCGTCGCCGATTTCGTGGCGGGGCGCCCCAGTGCGGCCTTGCCGAAAACCTCCTATATCCCCGGTATTATTCCTTCGCGGCTCGATGAGTGGATGCCCCCGTTTATCGGCGAGGGGCTGCGCCGGGGGATCGCCACCTTCGGACGGCGGATGCGGGGGTTCGTGACGAACGAAGCCGTCGTGGTGGGCGTCGAGTCGCGCACCTCGTCGCCCGTCCGGGTTCCGCGCGACCCCGTGACGCTCATGCATCCCCAAACCGCGGGGCTCTTCCCCGCGGGTGAAGGCGCCGGTTATGCCGGGGGCATCATCTCTGCCGCCCTGGACGGCGAACGTATCGCAGAAGCAGTAACAAACTACATAAAATAAATGAACGAATCTCAAAGCAAGTTACCCTCTCCCGAGGTTTCTGTAATCATCCCCGCTTACAATCTGGAAGGGTATCTCGATACGTGCCTGCAATCGGTTTTGACGCAGACGCTCGGGAATTTCGAGGCTATCGTCGTGGACGACGGTTCCACGGACGGTACGCCCGGGCTCCTGTGTCGCTATGCGGAGCGCGATCCGCGGATCATCGTGGTGAGCACCCCGAACCGGGGCGTTGCGCGGGCACGCGAAACGGGTATTGCCCGGGCCCGGGGAAAATACATCGCTTTCCTCGACGGCGACGATTTCTGGGAACCGCGCATGTTGGAGGAGATGACCGCCTCGATCGGGCAGAATGGCGGGTACGATATCGTATGCTGTAATTTCAAACGGGTCTGCAAGACCTATCAGGCGATCTACCGTGAATCCCGGACGGAGGATATGGAAGGGCTCGAGTTCCTCGAGGCGACGCTTCGCCATTCGATCTGGGTGACACTCTGGGGCAAACTCTATCGGCGGGAACTTTTCAATAACGGGCTCAACCACTATCCGTTACGACTGGGTCAGGATACGATGATCAACATCCAGATCGCCTGCCGCCTTCCCCGCGTCCATTTCATCGACTACGTGGGATATGATTACGTGCAGCGGCCGTCGTCGTCCAATCACCGAAACTTCGATTTTGAATACTGCTGCTTATTTTGTAGTATTGTGGAACGGGAGTTACAACGGCACGGCGAATCGCTTCGGGGACATGCCGAATTCTATGCATTGCTGAATAAGGTACGCTGGTATTCGGTCTATGTCTGCAAAAGCCGCAGTCCGTGGGTCGGGAACCAGGCGTTTGTCTGCGACCTGCGCGAATCGGCCGGCCGTTACCGGGACGAGCTCAGGGCGCGCTATTCGCGGGCACGGATGCTTTTGCTGGATCTCGACCGTTACCGGGTCATGCGCCCGGTCGTCGTCATGCTGACGACAGGATTGCGCTGGCGTACCAGTTTGCGGCGGCGTCTGGCACGATAAAGGGATATTATACAGAAACATGGATTTTTACGACGGAGCCGGCAGCCGGATCGTGAAAGCGATAAATTGGATTGCATAGATGGAGGAAAGGGAAAAATCAAAGCCCGCGGTATCGGTCATTATTCCGGTTTACAACCTGGAAAACTATCTCGATACCTGCCTCGATTCGGTCGGACGGCAAACGTACGGGGATTTCGAGGCTATCGTCGTCGATGATGGGTCGACGGACGGTTCGCAGGCCGTGGCACGCCGCCACGCGGAGCGCGACGCGCGCATCGTCGTCGTAAGGACTGTCAATCAGGGAACTGCCAGGGCCCGTGAGACGGGTATCCGCCATGCGCAGGGCGACTACATCTGTTTTCTCGACGGCGACGACGTCTGGGACTCCCGCATGCTGGAGAAACTGGTGGCGGCCATCGGGGAAAACGGTGGGTACGATATCGTATGCTGCGATTACAAACGCATCTGCAAGACCTACGAAGCGCCCAGGCGCGAGATGCGCACATCGGACATGCAAGGGCTGGATTTCCTCGTTGCGTCGCTCTACCATGCCATTTCCGTGACCGTGTGGGGGCGGCTCTATCGCCGGGCGTTGTTCGAAAAGGAGCTGCGCCATTATCCGCTGCGGCTGGGGGAAGACAGCCTGCTCAACATCCAGATCGGCTGCCAGCAGCCGCGCGTCCGGTTTATCGACTACGTGGGCTACGGGTATGTGCAGCGCGGCGGGTCGGCCAACCGTTCGCCGCTCGATATCGGCTACTGCGTTAAATTCAGCGAGGCGGTGCGTGCCGGGCTGGTGCGGCACCGGGATATCCTCGGCGACCGGCTGGAGTTCTACCTGCTGCTCAACAAAATGCGCTGGTACCTGGTCTACCTGCGCAAGAGCCACAACCCGTGGGCCGGCGGTACGGAGTTTGCCCGCGGGATCAATGCGGAGGCCGGACGCTACCGCGCGGAGTTGGGAGGGTTCTTCAGCCGTTGCGACCGGTTGCTGCTGAGGATGGACAGGCGGCGGTGGATGCGCCCCGGGGTGCTCGCCGTCTCGACCCTGATGCGCTGGGGAAAGAGCCTGAAGCGGCGGCTGGCGCACTGAACCGCTGAATGTTGTAACCTAAACCTGGAACGATGAAAAGATACCTGTTGTACGTTACTTTGCCTTATGCCTATTCGATCCTGAGGCCTTTGGAACATGAAATCCGCCGCCGCGGAGGCGAGGCGGCCTGGTTTATCGAAGAGGGGTGTCCCGTCGTGCTCGAAGAGGGCGAGGTGCGGTTGGGGACAATCCGGGAGGCGGTCGCTTATAACCCGGTCGCGGTTTTTGCACCGGGCAATTATATCCCCGATTTTATCCCGGGCGTGAAGGTGGCGCTTTTCCACGGCTATGCGATTCAGAAGCGGATCGAGGCCGTCGACGACCACTTCACGGTGCGTGGATGGTTCGACATCTATTGTACGCAGGGGCCGAGCAGCACGCCTTATTTCAAGGAACTGGAAAAGAAATACGGCTTCTTCCGGGTCTACGAGACCGGCTGGCCCAAAGCCGACACCTATTTCTCGCCCGAAGTGCAGCGCAAACCGCAGAATGACCATCCGGTGATTCTTTACCCCCCGACCTTCACGCGCAATGTCTGTTCGGCGCCCCATCTGATGGCGGAGATCGACCGTCTGGCCAAAACCCATCCGTGGGACTGGGTCATCACGTTCCATCCCAAGCTGACCGACCCCGGGATCATAGCCGGCTATAAACGTATTGCGGAGGAGAACGAGAACGTCATATTTTATGAGGGTTCCGACAAGATGCCGCTTCTGCAGCAGGCCGACGTGATGTTGTGCGACAGCTCGTCGATCATCCTCGAATTCATGTTCCTCGACAAGCCGGTCGTGACGTTCCGCAATTCGCATCCGGGGCCTCATCTGATCGACGTCGATACGCCGGAGGCCGTCGGCCCGGCCATCGAGCGTGCCTTGACGCGGCCGGAGGGGTTGATGGGGGAGATCCGCAGCTACACCATGCACCACGAACCGCACCGCGACTGCCGCTGTTCGGCGCGGGTGCTCGATGCCGTGGACGATTATATCGTGCGGGGGCATGCGGGGCTGAAACGCAAGCCCCTGAACCTGGTGCGCAAATGGAAACTGCGCCGGCAGTTGCATTATTATCCCCTGCTGGAAAAATTCCGCCGCCGATAGAAAACGTCAGTGCCGCCCCGACCGGGGCGGCACTGACGTTTATGGATGCCGTTTCCAGGGCCGGATGTTTCTGTCCCGGGATCAATGGCCCGTGCCGGCGGGAACGGCGATTTTTACCTCGGTTTCGGGGACGCGGGTCTGTTCCGTTGTTGCCAAGTGGCGTGCAAGCCCGGTTTCGCAGCGGGTGCGGTGTTCACGGATGGTTTGCTGGTAACGTTCCTCGTTGGCCGAGAGGCTGTTGCGCTCGCATTTGCCATGGTGGAGGTGGAAGACCACGCCGCGAAACTTCATGCACCGCTGGCGCACGCCGCTGTTGTCGAGGCGGATCGCCAGTTCGGAATCTTCGCGTCCCCAGCCGCAGAACGATTCGTCGTAACCGTTGACGCGGATCAGGTCGTTGCGCCAGAAGGCCATGTTGCAGCCTTTGACGAAGCGGGTGGGGCCCAGCGTCCGGTAGAGGAATGCCATGAGCGGGATGCGGATGACGTTGTTGCTGTTGCGTACGCCCCGCATCAGCGGCGTGAGCGAGGTGATCTCCCCGCTGAGCACCTTGCGGGTGAGCATTTCGGTGATGATGCCCCGCGACCCGGTGACGTAGCAGCCCCGTTGTGCGAAGATCATGTGATCCTGGATGAAGTTGCGTTGCAGGATCAGGTCGCCGTCGATCTGTATGATGTATTCGCAACGGCTCGCCGCGATGGCTTTGTTGCGGATCATGGCCAGGCGGAACCCCTTGTCCTCGTGCCAGATGTGCCGGATGGGGACGGGCGACACCGCTTCGAAATGGCGGACGACATCGCGGGTGCTGATACCTGAACCGTCGTCAGCGATCAGGATTTCCGTGGGCATGGCCGTTTGTTGCATTACGCTGTCCAGGCACAGGTAGAGGGCCCGCGGCCAGTTGTAGGTGGAGATGATCAGTGATACCGTCATTGGTAAATTAGGGTTTTAGGCGTCGTTGTTGCTGCGGCCGTACGCAACCGGCCGCAAAATTCCTGCCGCGGCATCCCGCTGCCGGGATGCTCAGGGTAACGCGTAGCTTCTTGTCCATCGTACAAAGGTAGTGATTTATCCCCGCTCAGGGTATGTGCACTCCATTTTTATCGTGTTCCGTTTTATATAAATGTGCGCCGGAGGGGAATACTGCGCAGAATATGAAAAAATATTTTCGATCACCCGGGATCGGCGGTACCCGGCTATCTTGCATGTTTACATGTTATTAGATAATTGAATGTATGCGACTTATTAAAAAATATCAAAAAATTCGAAAATTTTTTTAATAAAAACTTGCACGGCATGTTTTTTCATCTTATCTTTGCAGCGAAGTTTTAAGGTTCATTTAGGTTAGTAGTTTTAGGTTGGTGAGGAAACTGTGGTATTCCATCGGAATACCGGGTTTCCTTTTTTTTGTGCCTTTCCGGAATTTTTGTCACGGATGGTTGGTATGGACTTTAGAATTTTGTCATGTGTGCCCGGCGTATTTTTCTGCCTGAATATGCTTTTTATCCCCTGTTTTTTAGTTTCCGAAGATATGCTGTCTCTTTTGACATTTAGCCCGAATGTTCTTCGAAGGCATCTTGAAGCCTTTTTGACGGCCTAATGTTACGAAATTGTTAAATATATTTAATATATTCCTAAAATATTTGCATAATTCAAAAATGACACGTATCTTTGCAGTGAAGTTTTAAGGTTCATTTAGGTTAGTAGTTTTAGGTTGGTTGAGGAAATCGGCAGGTTGTAACGGCAATCCGTTACTAAGACTCGAAGGGCGGTGCTCGTCCGAAAGTCGAATACCTCCGATTGTACCTCATTTTTGAAGGGGGTGGTTCCCCGACAAAAGAAAAAGGTCTGAGTCGTGAGACTCCGGCCTTTTTTTATTGTCCCGGGGTGCGGTTCCGGGAATGTAGGGGCGTGAGCCCGGTTGTGCCGGGACGGCGTTCCGCCCGGATGTCAGAACTGCTCCAGTTCCTCGCGGCCTATCGCCACTTCGACGGCCCCGAGTGCATAGCATCCGATTGCGTAGGGGTTGTAATAGAAGGTGATGCCTTCGGGAGTGATCTGGAAATTTTCCGTCAGGGCGATGTATTCCGGGAAGAAGCCCTGTTCGGCCAGCCCTTCGTCGTTGTCCGTCCCGTATTGGGTGTAGAGTTTCTCTCGGAGCAGTTTCTCCATGCCGAGCAATTGCGGGGCAGTGAACAGGTCTGCCAGCGAGAGTTCGTATCCGTCTGTGATCGAATAGGTATGGTATTCGATGTTGTACATGCCGTGCGCCCCGCCAGTGAAACTCCACCGGGAGATCGAGTAGGTAACGAGCGTGTCCTGCACGGAGCCTTCGCTTTCGACGGAGATTTCGTAGGCGCCCATGCCCTGCGACATTCCTTCGGGCAGTACGATCTCCGCAGCGACCTGCAGGATGGCCGAGTCCGCGGCCTCGCGTGCCGTACCGGCGAACTCCTCCAACTCGAAGAAATATTCGATATTCGCCTTTTCGATGGCCTCCAGCGCTGCCGATTTTCCGGCATTGCCGATCGTGGCAAAGCGGTATTCTATGTTGCAGCCATTGTCTTGTGTGCCGAGCAGCGTGTCGATCGGCAACATGCCGAATTCCGGAACGACGGGCTTCCTGTTGCAGGCCGTAATCGCCACGGCCGCTGCCGCGAGCAGGATTGCTGTTTTGATGCGTTTCATTTGTCGGGACGTGTTGTATTTCGTGTAAAGATAGCTAAAATGCGTGTAGCTGTGTGCATTATGAAAAAAAATCATAGTTTTTGCAGGAAAATTTTGCAGTTTTCAAAGAAGGCGTTATCTTTGCACCACAAAACCGACACGGTGGATTCATCTAAGGGTTAGGATACGTGCCTCTCACGCACGACATAGGGGTTCGAATCCCCTATCCACTACAAGGCTTCCGAACGGCCGCACGCAGGTGCGGCCGTTTTCCGTTTCCAGCTGCCGGTGCCGTCCGTCTGCAGTCTTTGGGGGGGCGTAACGGAATTGCGTTGCAGAACCGCCCGCCGAGCGATGGGTAAGGAGCCGGGGCGGAAATTGCCGGCAGGATGTTGCCGGGCGGGAATCGTCAGCAGGAACCCGTCAGCCGGAGTGCGCCCGCCGCAAACCGCCGGGTGGAAAATTACCGCAGCCGCCTCATGAGGGGCGGCTGCGGCTTCGTTTTAGGTTATCGGTTGGTTGGTGGGTTACTTTTCCAGTTTGCCTTTGAATTTGTCCAGCTGGCGCTTGATGGCGTCGATCGCCTCGTCCACCGATTCCTCGAACGATCTGGACTGGTGGCATGCCACCAGGTCTTCGCCCGGCATGTGGAGTGTGACCGTTGCTATCTTGTTTCCCTTTTCAAAGTCTTTATCAAGTCTGAGAATGACCTCGGCACCCGTCGAACGCTCTGCGAAGCGGTCGAGTTTGTCCATCTTGTTCTCGACGAATTCGACCAGCCGTTTGTCGGCGTCGAATTTCACGGATTGAATCTGTACGTTCATAGCCTTACAGTTTATAAAAGTTAATCACTTCCCTCCCTTTTCCCGGGGATGGGCCTTTGCGTATATCTCCCGGAGCCTGGCGATGCTGTTGTGCGTATAGACCTGCGTGGCCTGTAACGAAGCGTGTCCCAGAAGCTCCTGGATCTCGCGCATATCGGCTCCGCCGTTCAGCAGGTGCGTCGCAAACGTATGGCGGAGCACATGGGGGCTTTTCTTGCCCTGTACGCCCGCACGGGTCAGTTCCGCCCGTACCATGCGGTAAACGACGCTTCGCGATATGCGCTTTCCTTTGTGTGTTAAAAATAGTGCTTTTTCCGCAGAATTGCAAATATTTTGCCTCGCAATTAGGTCGAGGTAACTTAAAATCTTTTCGCGTACGAATTCGAGGATCGGTACCATCCGCTGCTTGTCTCCCTTGCCCCGTACCCGCAGCGAGGCGTAGTCGGCCGAGAAGTCGTCGCGGTCGATGCCGACCAGTTCGGCAAGGCGCAGGCCGCAGGCGTAGAACATCAGGATGACGAGCGAATTGCGTGCCGTTTCGAAATCCCCGTCCGCCTCTTCGCATTTGCTGACGATGTCCGTCATGCGGCTCTCGGGGATGAAAGCCGGCAGGCGGCGCGAGGTCTTGAGCGAGGGGATCGTCCGGCAGATGTCTTTTTCGATGGCCCCCGTGCGGAGCAGCCACCGGAAGAGGGTGCGGATCGAGGCGATTTCGCGGTTCATCGACGCCGCGCCGATCTTGCCTTCCTCCGTGCGGTGGATGATCCATTCGCGCACCTGGTCTGCGGTGATGCTGCGCGGGTCGGAGCGCGCCTCGTCGAAATCCAGCCATGCCAGGAACTGCCCGACGTCGTGTTTGTAATTGCGGACGGTGAGCGGGGAGTAACGCCGTTCGGCGCTGAGGTATCGGATGAATTCCGTTAGCATATGACAAAGATACGTTTTTTTCGTATTTTTGCCTTCACTAAACCCATATACCATGAAACGGATTTTTATTTTTACTTTTTTGCTGTTGCTGGCGGTGCGGGTCGTTTCTGCGGCTACGGTTGACACGCTTGCCGTGCACAGTCCCTCGATGGATCGTGACATACCCGTCGTGGCGATCGTGCCCGAGGGCGTATCCGCCGCTGAGCCCTGCCCGGTGGTCTACCTGCTGCACGGCTACTCGGGCGATGAGACGGCATGGCTGAAGATCAAGCCTTCGCTGCCCGCAATCGCCGACCGAGAGAGGATCGCCTTCATCTGTCCCGGCGTGGGGAACAGTTGGTACCTCGACAGCAAGGTGCGCGAGAAGAGCCTCTACGAAACCTTCATGACACGCGAGTTGCTGCCCGCCGTCGAAGCGCGTTATCCCGTAGCCCGCGACCGCTCGGGACGCGCGATCACGGGCCTGAGCATGGGCGGTTTCGGGGCCATGTCGCTCGCCATAAAGCACAAGGGGCTGTTCGGTGCCGCAGGCAGCACGAGCGGCGGGCTCGACATACGTCCTTTCCCGCAGAACTGGGAGATCCCGCAGTTGCTGGGCGAGATCACGGAGCATCCCGAAGCCTGGGAAGAGGCTACGCCCATCAACCTCATCCCGCAGCTCGGGAATGGCGACCTGGCGATCGTCTTCGACTGCGGCTACGACGATTTCTTCTTCGAGGTAAACAACGATTTCCACGACGAGTTGCTGCGCCGGGGCATCATGCACGATTTCTATGTCCGCCCCGGCGGGCATACCGGTGCCTATTGGGGCAATGCCATCGACTTTCAGATCGTATTCTTCCGCAATTTCTTTGCGAAGGCTAACTGACGCCGCCGATGAAGGAGAGCTGGAAACCCGGGACGCTGATCTATCCGCTGCCGGCCGTGCTGGTGAGCTGTGGCGCTACGCCCGAAGAGTATAACCTGCTGACCGTGGCGTGGACGGGCACGGTATGCACCAACCCGCCGATGTGCTACATTTCGGTACGCCCCGAACGCCACTCCTACGAAATAATCCGCCGCACGGGGGAGTTCGTCATCAACCTCACGACCCGCGACCTGGCCCGCGCCGCCGACTGGTGCGGGGTGCGGTCGGGGCGCGACTACGACAAATTCCGCGAAATGGGGCTCACGCCCGGGAAGGCCTTGCAGGTCACGGCGCCGATCGTCGAAGAGGCGCCCGTGAGCATCGAGTGCCGCGTGCGGCAGGTGATGCCCCTCGGTTCGCACGATATGTTTCTGGCCGAGGTGGTCGCCGTGCAGGTCGATGCCGCCTATATCGACCCTGCTACGGGGCGTTTCTGCCTCGAACGCGCCTGCCCGATCGTTTACTCCCACGGCGAATATTTCGCCCTGGGCGAGGCCATCGGCCACTTCGGCTGGTCGGTGCGCAGGAAGCCGCGCCGGACGGCGGGCGCCGCCCCCGCAGTCCCCGCATCTGCTGCGGGGAATATCCCGGCTGCGGAAGTTTCCGAAGCACCCGGGGCAGACCCCGGGAACGGGAAGCCCGCCGCAAAACGTGTCCCTGCGCGAAAACCCGTAGCTCCTGCCGTCCGCCGCTCTCGCCGCAAACCCGACGCGAAGAAGCCGCGGCGCTGATGCCGGGCGCGGGGCTGTCCGGCGACTCGGGGCACAAGAAATCGCTCCGGTCACAGGTGTCTGTGGCCAGGGCGATGCCGTTTATGAATTCCGATCCGATAAAGTAAGGCCCCTGCTTCGGCAGGGGCCTTACCGGGTTCAGTCGGTTTCGGGGCGGTGGGTGTTGTGTGTCAGGTCGGTGTTGTGTACGCCTAGCACGGCGCGCCCCGACGGTTCGTTCATGTCGCGGAACGCCTTGTCCCAGGCCAGCGCTTCGGCGGTGCTGCACGCTACCGACGGTACCGACGGTACGCACTGTGCTGCCGTATGCGACGGGAAGTGTTCCTCGAAGATCGTACGGTAATAGTACTCCTCCTTGTTGCGGGGCGGGTTGATCGGGAAACGCTCCGCAGCGTGTTCCATCTCGCGGTCGGAGACCGCCTCTGCGGTCAGCTGCTTGAGCGTGTCGATCCAGTTGTAGCCTACGCCGTCGGAGAACTGTTCTTTCTGACGCCATACGATCTCGGAGGGGAGCATGTCCTCGAACGCTTTGCGCAGGATCCATTTTTCGATATGCCCGTCCTTGGCCATTTTCGCCGCCGGGTTGATGCGCATCGCCACGTCGAGGAACTCCTTGTCGAGGAACGGTACGCGCCCCTCGACACCCCATGCCGAGAGCGACTTGTTGGCGCGCAGGCAGTCGTAGAGGTGCAGCTTACTGATCTTGCGCACGGTCTCCTCGTGGAAGGCACGGGCGTCGGGCGCCTTGTGGAAATAGAGGTAGCCGCCGAAAACCTCGTCGGCACCCTCGCCCGAGAGCACCATCTTGATGCCCATCGACTTGATGACGCGCGCCAGCAGGTACATCGGCGTCGAGGCGCGTACGGTCGTCACGTCGTAGGTCTCGATATAGTAGATCACGTCGCGCACGGCATCCAGCCCCTCCTGGACGGTGTAGTTGATTTCGTGGTGTACGGTGCCGATATGGTCGGCGACCATGCGTGCCGCCGCCAGGTCGGGCGCTCCTTTCAGCCCGATGGCGAACGAGTGGAGCTGCGGCCACCAGGCCCGGTCGCGGTCGTTCGATTCGACGCGCCGGTCGGCGTATTTCTTGGCGACGGCCGAGATGATCGACGAGTCGAGGCCGCCCGACAGCAGTACGCCGTAGGGTACGTCTGACATGAGCTGCCGCTTGACGGCCGATTCCAGCGCCTTGCGCAGCGTCGGTATGTCGGCACCGTTGTCCTTCACGGCGTCGTACTCGAACCAGTCGCGCTTGTACCAGCGCACCATTTTCCCCTCGCGGCTCGACCAGTAGTGCCCGGGCAGGAACGGCCGGATGGTGCTGCACACCCCTTCGAGGGCTTTCTGTTCCGATGCGACGTAAAATTGCTCGTCGCTGTCCCAGCCGATGTAGAGCGGGATGACGCCGACCGGGTCGCGGGCGATCAGGTATTCGTCCTTTTCGATGTCGTACAGCGCGAAGGCGAAGATGCCGCTGATCTTTTCCAGCAGCCCGACGCCCAGCTTGCGGTAGAGCGGCAGGATCACCTCGCAGTCCGAGCCTGTCCGAAAATCGTATTCTCCGGCCAGCTCGGCGCGGATCTCCTGATGGTTGTATATCTCGCCGTTCACGGCCAGCACCTGTTTCCCGTCGCAGCTGAACAGGGGTTGACCGCCCGACTGAGGGTCGACGATCGAAAGCCGCTCGTGCGAAAGGATCGCCCGCTCGCCGCAGTAGACACCCGACCAGTCGGGGCCCCGGTGCCGTATCTGCTTCGACATTTTCAGTACCTGCCCACGCAGCGCATCCGATTTCCGGCGGATGTCAAATAGTCCTACGAAACCACACATAGATTGATTGTTGTTGTATATTACGTTACAAAACTGTTAATTGCCGGCCGCCTGTGTCCCGCTGTGGGAATCCCGCCGCGTCGCCGCCTCTCAAGTCCCCGCCGGGGCGGGGGCTCGGGGAAGGCCGGATTTACAAGCGGTGCCGGAGGCGGCGGACACGACCCGCCGGAGCGCGAAACAATCTGAAAAATTGCAAGGCCTCCCGGGGGATCAGTTGTTCTCCGGGCGGAGCTTGCGCACCACGGCGCCTGTCTGCCACATCTCGCTTTCACGCATCTCGCGCAGCTCCTCGTTGAGTTTCTCGCGGTAGTCAGGTTTGCTGTTCAGGTCGATCGAGCGCTGCGCCTCGTTGCCGGCGGCCACTTCGCCGTAAAGCTCTTCGAAGACGGGTTTGGTGGCATCGCGGAAGCGTTTCCACCAGTCCAACGCACCGCGTTGTGCCGTGGTCGAGCAGTTGGCGTACATCCAGTCCATGCCGTTCTCGGCCACCAACGGCATGAGCGACTGGGTCAGCTCCTCGACCGTTTCGTTGAAAGCCTCCGAAGGGGTGTGCCCGTGGGCGCGCAGCGTGTCGTACTGGGCCGCGAAAATACCCTGGATGGCACCCATCAGCGTGCCGCGCTCGCCCGTCAGGTCGGAGTAAACCTCCCGCTTGAAGTCGGTTTCGAACAGGTAGCCCGAACCTACGCCGATGCCCAGCGCCACCACGCGTTCGAATGCGCGCCCCGTGGCGTCCTGGAATACGGCGTAGCTCGAATTCAGGCCGCGGCCCTCGAGGAACATGCGGCGCAGCGAAGTCCCCGAGCCTTTCGGGGCGACCAGGATCACGTCTACGTCGGCCGGCGGCACGATGCCCGTGCGCTCCTTGTAGGTGATGCCGAAGCCGTGCGAGAAGTAGAGCGCCTTGCCCGGCGCGAGGTGTTTCTCGATCGTCGGCCATACGGCGATCTGCCCGGCGTCGGAGAGCAGGTACTGGATGATCGTTGCGCGCCGGGCGGCCTCTTCGATCCCGAAGAGCGTCTCGCCCGGTACCCAGCCGTCGGCGACGGCCTTGTCCCAGCTTTTCGAGCCTTCGCGCTGTCCGACGATGACGTTGAATCCGTTGTCCTTGAGGTTGAGCGACTGCCCCGGCCCCTGTACGCCGTAGCCGATTACGGCGATGGTTTCGTCCCTGAGGACTTTGCGTGCTTTTTCCAGGGGAAACTCTTCGCGGGTAACGACCTTCTCTTCTACTCCGCCGAAATTGATCTGTGCCATAGTTGTATGAGTTTTAAAAGTTAAAATGAATCCGTTCTTTGTCTGTTCCTCTCGAGTTCTTCGAGGTATTCGTTGAGCAGCTCGCGCCGCGATTTGATGATGGCCACCGTGCCGCTGCGCACGAACTGCTGCACGCCGAAGGGTTGCAGCAGGCGAAACAACGCCTGCGTCTCGGCCTTATGGCCGGTTTTCTCGACGACGATGTAGTCGTCGTCGATCTCCAGAATGCGGACATTGTGCTCGCGTACGAGTTTCTCGACGTTGCGGCTGCGCGTGACTTTATAAAGGGCGATCTCCTGCTGCACGACTTCGTCCGAGGTGTAGACGAAGACCTTGAGCACGTCGATCCTTTTTTCGACCTGCCGCGCGAGCTTCTCGACCCGGTCGGGGCCGGTGCGGACGACGATCGTGAATTTATGGATGCCCGCGAGCGCCGACTCGGAAGTCGTCAGGCTTTCGATGTTGACATTGCGGCACGTGAAGACCGTCGTGATCTGGCTCAGCAGCCCGACCTTGTTCTCCGAAAATACGGTGATGATATACTCTTGTTCCATACCTCGTTCGGTTTATTCGAGCCGGATCGCCGACACGGGAGCGCCGGCCGGCACCATCGGGAATACGTTTTCTTCGCTTTCGACGCGCACCTCCAACAGGTAGGCGCCTTTGCAGGCTTTCATCTCGGCCACCGCCCCGGCCAGCTCTTCGCGCCGCTCCACGCAGCGGTAGGCGATGCCGTTGCCGCGGGCGATCAGCCCGAAGTCGGGGTTCGCCAGTTCGGTGAACGAGTAGCGGCGGTCGTAGAAGAGTTCCTGCCACTGCCGTACCATGCCCAGATAGGAGTTGTTGAGCAATACGATCTTTACGGCGACCTGCGACTGGAAGATCGTCCCCAGCTCTTGGATGGTCATCTGCAGCCCGCCGTCGCCCGCGAAGAGGCATACCTCGCGGTCGGGGGCGCCCAGTTTGGCGCCGATGGCGGCTGGAAGCCCGAAGCCCATCGTGCCCAGGCCGCCCGAAGTTACCAGGCTGCGGCTGCGGCGGAACCCGAAATAGCGCGCTGCGAACATCTGCTGTTGCCCGACGTCGGTCACCAGCACCGCGTCGTTGTCGTAGGCATGCGCTACGGTATCTACGACCTCGCCCATGCGGATGCGGCCGCCTTCCGGGCGGATCGCCTTGCGGACGACCGCCTCGTATTCGACTTTGTCGCAGGCGCGGAACCCTTCGATCCAGGCCTTGTGCCCGGCGGAGCGGATCCTTTGGGTGAGCAGCGGGAGCGTTTGTTTCACATCGCCGATGACGGCCACGTCGGCGTGTACGATCTTGTCGATTTCGGCGGGGTCGATCTCCAGGTGGATGACCTTGGCGTTCGCCCCGAAACATTTGGGGTTGCCCGTCACGCGGTCGTCGAAACGCATCCCCACGGCGATGAGCAGGTCGCACTCCTGGTTGCGGATGTTGGGGCCGTAGTTGCCGTGCATGCCCAGCATACCGACATACTGCGGCGAGGAGGTCGGCACGGCCGACAGCCCCAGCAGGGTCGAGGCGACCGGTATGTCGCTCTTTGCGAGGAAGGCCTGCAATTCTTGCTCGGCGTTTCCGAGCATCACGCCCTGTCCCGCCATCAGCAGCGGCCGTTGTGCGGCGTCGATCAGCCGTACCGCCTCGGCGATGCACTCCGCGGCGGGCGCGGGTGCGGGGACGTAGCTGCGGATGGACGTCAGCCTTTCGTAGCGGAACGGGGCCGTCCCGCACTGGGCGTCCTTGGTGATGTCCACCACCACAGGGCCCGGACGCCCCGAACGGGCGATATAGAACGCCTTGGCAATCGCCCCGGGAATGTCTTCGGTACGCTTGACCTGGCAGTTCCATTTGGTTACGGCCTGCGCGATACCCACGAAGTTGGTTTCCTGGAAGGCGTCGGTGCCCAGCAACGACGAACCCACCTGTCCGGTCACCAGTACCAGCGGCGTGGAGTCCATCAGTGCGTCGGCCAGTCCGGTCACGGTGTTCGTGGCCCCTGGGCCCGAGGTGACGAGGCAAACCCCTACGCGGCCGCTGACGCGGGCGTAGCCCTGTGCGGCATGTACGGCGCCCTGTTCATGGCGGACAAGGATGTGGCGCAGCCGGTCGCGGTAGTCGAAAAGCGCATCGTAAACGGGGATGATGGCTCCTCCGGGATACCCGAAAAGCGTGTCCACGCCCTCGCGCAGGAACGATTCGAGCAGGGCCTGCGACCCTGTGATACAAGGGCCGGGCTGTTGTCCTTCGGTTCTGGTTGTCGTGTTCGTATTCATGGTGTTGTCCGGTTTTATTCTTCTTCGACGATGCGTACGGCCCCTTTGTCGGCCGAGCTGACCAGCTTGGCATAGGCCCTTAGCGACGCGGGTATGCGGCGGTCGCGTGCCGCGGGGCGGAAATGCTGCTGTGCGGCCATGCGCGCGGCGATTTCCTCGTCGCCGGCCATGAGGCGGATCGAGCGCCGCGGGATGTCGATCTCGATCTCGTCGCCCGTGCGGATGACGGCGATCTCCCCGCCCGAAGCCGCTTCGGGCGAAACGTGACCGATCGACAACCCCGACGTTCCGCCCGAGAAGCGGCCGTCGGTAATCAGCGCGCAGGCTTTGTCGAGGTGTCTGGATTTGAGGTACGACGTGGGGTAGAGCATCTCCTGCATGCCGGGGCCGCCCTTGGGGCCTTCATAACGGATGACGACCACGTCGCCGGCCTGCACCTCGCCGCCGAGGATGCCGCCGATGGCCTGCTCCTGCGATTCGTAGACGCGGGCGCGCCCGCGGAAGACAAACAGCGACGCGTCGACGCCGGCCGTCTTGACGATGCAGCCCCGGCGGGCGATGTTGCCCGTCAGTACGGCCAGCCCGCCGTCGCGGAAATAGGCGTGTTCCAGATCGCGGATGCAGCCTGCCGTGCGGTCGGTGTCCGGTGTGTCGTAATAAGTCCGTTGTGTGCCCAGTTCCCGGCTGTAAAGGCCGGCCGGGGCGCTCAGGTAGCGCTGTTTGGCTTCGCTGCTCGCTGTTTCGCTCCGCAGGTCGAAGGCCGCGATGGCCTGGCCGAGCGTGCGCCCGTCGACCCTCCCGGCCGAGGTGTCGAGCAATCCGCCGCGGGCGAGTTCGCCCAGGATCGAGAGGATGCCGCCCGCACGGTTGACATCCTGGATATGGTAATGCGAGTTGGGGGCGACCTTGCACAGTACGGGCACCCGGCGCGAAAGGCGGTCGATATCCTGCATCGTGAAATCCACCCCGGCCTCGTGGGCCACGGCCAGCAGGTGCAGCACCGTATTGGTCGAGCCGCCCATGGCGATGTCGAGCGACATGGCATTCTCGAAGGCTGCCTTCGTGGCCACCGAGCGCGGGAGCACCGAGTCGTCGCCCTCGAAGTAATAGCGTTCGGCATTGCGGACGATCAGCGCTGCGGCCTCTTCGAACAGGCGGCGGCGGTTGACATGCGTGGCCACGACGGTGCCGTTGCCCGGGAGCGAGAGCCCGAGCGCTTCGGTCAGGCAGTTCATCGAGTTGGCGGTGAACATCCCCGAGCACGAACCGCAGCCGGGGCATGCGGCGCGTTCGACGCGCGCCACCTGTTCGTCGCTGCAATTTTCGTCGGCAGCCATTACCATGGCGTCGATCAGGTCGAGCGCCCGCTCGCCGAGATGCCCCGCCTCCATCGGCCCGCCCGATACGAAGACGGTCGGGATGTCGAGCCGCATGGCGGCCATCAGCATGCCCGGGGTGATCTTGTCGCAGTTCGAGATGCAGACCAGTGCGTCGACCTTGTGGGCATTGGCCATATATTCGACGCTGTCGGCAATGATCTCGCGCGAGGGCAGCGAATAAAGCATGCCGTCGTGCCCCATGGCGATGCCGTCGTCGATGGCGATGGTGTTGAATTCCGCGGCGAAACAGCCGAGCGCTTCGATCCGCTGCTTGACGTATTGTCCGATCTCGTGCAGGTGCACGTGTCCCGGAACCAGCTGGGTGAACGAGTTGGCGATGCCGATGACCGGACGGCCGAACTGCTCTTCGCGCATGCCGTTGGCACGCCACAGGCTCCTGGCTCCGGCCATGCGCCGGCCCGTCGTCGTGACGGCACTTCTGAGTGGGTGTTTCATCTTCTTCTTGTTTTCTGCATATTGTGCCTTTGCCATCTGCCCGGATAATAAAAAACCTTTCTCCATCGGGAGAAAGGCCTTTTTATCATCTTTCGGATATACACATCACCTTTCTCCCGTTATCTTGCCAAAGACGACGAGCAGCAGATTAATGACGTTATTATTCGAATGGTTCTGGGCGTTCATGTCCGGAATTTGCGTGTTTGTTCCGTTTCAAAGATAGGGATATAAAATCGTTTCGTCAAAATAATTTTGCAAAAAATTTAATAATGTGATAATCCGGAACCTATATCCCCTCTTGCGCTTTATGACGACCCGGATAGAGGTTTTTTATCTTACAGTTTGAAACCGTATTTTTTGGCCTTTTAACCGCTTTTAGCCCGATTCGGAGGAAAGCAGGCCTTCCAGGAACCCCTAATATCTTACGGTTTGTCGTCAAGTTCGGTATTTTCAGCCTTTCCGGACTACTCCTATTATATATAAAGCGGCTGCCAGTGCTTTTTAGGGCGTCTTACGATTTGTTACCCGAATTTGGATATTAAATTTTTTTGTTTTATATTTGTCCCCGATGGATATGAAACGGAACCATACGATGACCGGGGGATGCGGGGTAGCCTGCAGCCCGGTGGCGTGCACCGTTTCTTTCACCGTCCTTATCTCCGCTACCGCCACTACAATGACGACGACAACGACAACCCCTGTGGGGGTGTAGTTGTTATTTTTCCGTCACGAGCATACCCGTTATGCATTTTCCGGCCAAGGCTGCCGGAACGGAAAGCCCGGTTCGATCAAAGGTGGTTTCATTCAAAAGGAGATTTTATCATGCGATATATCAAAGTTTTCGCCCCGGGAACGGTGGCGAACCTGGGTTGCGGCTTCGATGTGATGGGGCTGACGCTCGACGGCGTGGGCGACCTGCTGGAGGTCGGCATCGAAGAAGGTGCCGGGGGGCTCGTTATCCGCAACCGCAGCGGGAAGGAACTTCCCGCCAAAAACGAGGACAACGTGATTACCCCGGCGGTGATGGCACTGCTCGGGGCATACGAAAAACCCGTGCGGGTCGAGGTTACGATCCTCGAAAAGATCGCTCCCGGCAGCGGCATCGGGTCGAGTGCGGCTTCGTCGGCCGCAGCGGTTTGGGGCGTGAACGAACTGTTGGGACGTCCCTTTTCAGGGGAGCGGCTCGTGGAATTTGCGATGATGGGCGAGGCGCTCATCGGCGGTACGCCCCATGCCGACAACGTGGGCCCTGCCGTGCTGGGCGGCGTGGTGCTGATCCGGGGGTACGAACCGCTGGACATCGTGCGTCTGCCCGTCCCCGAGGGCTTTTTCTACGCCGTGGTGCATCCCGACATCGTGGTCAGCACCAAGGAGGCGCGCGAAGTGCTTCCCCGCGAGGTACCCCTGCACGATGCCGTGACGCAGTGGGGCAATGTCGGCGGGCTGGTGGCCGGGTTCGCCCTGGGCGACGTGGCGCTGATCGGCCGGTCGATGCACGACGTGGTGGCGGAGCCTTACCGCAAGGGGTTCATTCCGGGTTACGACCAACTGAAGGAAGGGGTGCTCGCCGAAGGCGCCCTGGCGATGAACATTGCCGGGTCGGGGCCTTCGATCTTCGCCCTGGCCGCCGATGAGGCCGTCGCGCAGCGGGTCGCGCAGCGGATGCGGGCGCATTTCGCCCGCCCCGGTATCGGCTGCAAGATATATGCGGGCCGCGTGTCGAACTGCGGGGCAAGGATTGTGGAATAGTATAAAACGACAAACAGATGAAATATTACAGCACGAAAGACAAAGCATGCGCACGCGCCTTTTCGCTTCGCGAGGCCGTGCAGGCGGGGCTGGCACCCGACGGCGGGTTGTTCGTTCCGGAACGTATCCCGCAGGCCGATATGGCCGTCGCGGAGCGGCTGGCCGGGGAGTCCTATGCCGCGCTGGCCGGATACCTGGCGGAACTTTTTTTCGGTGACGACATCGACCCCGGTCTCCTGCGGCGGGAGATGGAGCGGATCTACGACTTTCCGCTGCCGCTTCGCCGTGTCGGCAGCCGCTATACGCTGGAGCTCTTCCACGGCCCGACGTTCGCATTCAAGGATTACGGTGCGGGCTTCATGGGGCGGATGATCGGTCTGATGGGCGGTGCCGGCGAAAAACTGGTGATTCTGACGGCTACGTCGGGCGACACGGGCAGCGCCGTGGCGCACGGGTTTTACGGCGTGCCGGGCGTCGAGGTGGTGCTGCTCTATCCCGAAGGGAAGATCAGCCGGCTGCAGGAGTGCCAGATGACCACGCTCGGCGGCAATATCCACCCGCTGCGTGTGGCCGGGACGTTCGACGACTGCCAGCGGCTGGTCAAGGGGCTGTTTGCCGACGCAAAATTCCGTGCGGGGCACCGCGTGTCGTCGGCCAATTCGATCAACCTGCTGCGCTGGATACCGCAGGCATTCTATTATTTCTACGGCTATTGCCTGTGGCGGCAGCAGACGGGCGGCGGACGGCCTGTGGTCGTGGTGCCGAGCGGTAACTACGGAAACCTCTCGGCCGGGATGCTCGCCCGCCGCATGGGGCTCCCCCTCGGCGGATTCGTCGCGGCTTCGAACCGGAACGACGTGGTGCCCGAGTTCCTGCGCAGCGGCGAGTACCGTCCGAGGCCGTCGGTGCGGACGCCGGCCAATGCGATGGACGTCGGAGCGCCGAGCAATTTCGAACGTATGCTGTGGCTCTGCGGCGGTGAGCCGGATGCCCTGCGTGATGAACTGGAGGGATTCCGCTGCGACGATGCCATGATCCGCCGTACGATCGACGGGCTGCACCGCAATTACGGATACCTTTCCGACCCGCACAGCGCCATCGGATATGCCGCTTCCGTAGCGTGCGGGAAACCGGGATTTTACCTCTCTACGGCGCATCCCGCCAAATTCGGGGAGGTCATCTCCCCCGTCACGGGGGCTGCGGTTCCGCTGCCTCCGCGGCTGGCCCGGCTCGCCTGCCTGCCCCGGGTTTCGGAGCCTATGGCGGCCGACCTGGGGGCACTCGAGCAATTCGTGGCCGGGATATAAACCGGCTGCCGGGCCGTGGCGTTGCTGTCCGGGCGGGGTGCGCCTCGTGGCCTGCACGGAAAAAGGGGTTGCAACCTTTGCGGTTGCAACCCCTTTTTTGCGGATAGGAGCCCCCGGAGCGGGGCGTGCCTAAATATGCGCGGCGATGAAGTCCCCGACCTCGGAGGTCGAGTAGCGGCGTTCGCCCTGTGCGGCGAGGTCTTCGGTGACGACACCTTCGGTGAGTGCCCGGTCTACGGCGGCCCGCACGGCGCTGCCCTCCGTGTCGAGCCCCAGGTGTTCGAGCAGCATGGCGGCCGAGAGGATCGTGGCCATCGGGTTGGCGATGTTCTTCCCCGCAGCCTGCGGATAGGAGCCGTGGATCGGCTCGAAGAGCGCCACTTCCGACCCGACGCTCGCCGAGGGGAGCATGCCGAGCGAGCCGCTGATGACGCTGGCCTCGTCGGTGAGGATGTCGCCGAACATGTTCTCGGTGACGATCACGTCGAAATGGGTCGGCTGGCGTACGATCTGCATCGCGGCGTTGTCCACGAACATGAATTCCAGCTCCACTTCGGGGTACCGGGGCGCCATATCCTGCGCGACCTCCCGCCACAGGCGCGAGGTTTCGAGCACGTTGGCCTTGTCCACGACCGTCAGGCGCCGCCGGCGGCTCATGGCGAGCCGGAATGCGACGTCCAGCACGCGTTCGATCTCCGTGCGCGTGTAGGTGCAGGTGTCGAAAGCCTCCGTCCCGGCTTCGTTGCGCCCCTGCGGCCGGCCGAAATAGATGCCGCTCGTCAGTTCGCGCACGCAGATGAAATCGGTGCCGCGCACCACCTCTGCCTTGAGCGGCGAGCGGCTGGCCAGCGTGTCGAACAATGCGATGGGGCGCAGGTTGGCGAACAGTCCCAGCGATTTGCGCATGCGCAGCAGTCCCTGTTCGGGACGTACCGGGGCCTTGGGGTCGTTGTCGTACTTGGGGTCGCCGATGGCACCGAACAATACGGCGTCGGCAGCCTGGCAGATGGCGTGCGTCTCGTCGGGATAGGGGTCGCCCGTGGCGTCGATGGCGCAGGCGCCCACTAACGCCTCGCGGTAGTCGAATCGGTGTCCGAATTTCGCCGCCACGCGGTCGAGTACTTTCGTGGCCTCGGCAATGATCTCGGGGCCGATGCCGTCGCCGGCTAAAAGGGCTATGTTAACATCCATGGTCGTTGTATGTTGGTTCGATTATGTTCAGCATTTTGATCGTCGCCTTGATGGCGGCTTCGGTTTGGTCGGCATCCAGCCCGCGGGTCTTGAACTCCTTGCCGCCCGTCTCCCACGTGATGATCGTCTGCACGAAGGCATCGGTTCGTCCGCCGGGCGGGATCGAGACGGTGTAGTTGCGCAGCATCGGGAACTCGCGGCCGAGCTGGTGCTTGTAGATCTGCCTGAGCGCCCGCATGAAGGCGTCGTACTGGCCGTCGCCGACCGAGGTCTGCTCGTATTCGCAGCCGTTGATCTCGATCTTGAGCGTAGCGGCCGGGTGCAGCCCCTGTGCCAGCGACAGGCTGTAATTGAGTATCCGCACGGGGTTTTCGACCTGGTCGTAGCGCAGTACGTCGGCGATGATGTAGGGCAGGTCTTCGGCCGTCACCAGCTCCTTCTTGTCGCTCAGCTCGACCACCCGTTCGGTTACCTTGCGCATCGAGGCTTCGTCGAGCTCGATGCCCAGCGCTTCGAGGTTCTTCAGGATGTTGGCCTTGCCCGAGGTCTTGCCCAGGGCGTATTCGCGTACGCGTCCGAAGCGTTCGGGCAGCAGCTCGTTGAAATAGAGGTTGTTCTTGTTGTCGCCGTCGGCATGGATGCCGGCACACTGCGTAAAGACGTTCTCGCCGACGATCGGGCGGTTGCCCGGGATCCGGATGCCCGTGTAGGTCTCGACCATGCGGCTGACGTGGTTGATCTTCGTTTCGTCGATGCCCGTGAGGCAGTGCAGCCGGTCGTGCAGCACGGCCACCGTGCTCGACAGGGGTGCGTTTCCTGCGCGTTCGCCCAGCCCGTTTATGGTTACGTGAACCCCGTGGAACCCGGCTTTGACCGCAGCTGCGGTGTTGGCCACGGCCAGGTCGTAATCGTTATGGGCATGGAAGTCGAACCTAAGCTGCGGATAGCGTGTCACCATGTCGCGGCAAAACCGTTCGGTGGCATAGGGGTCGAGGATGCCCAGCGTGTCGGGGCACATGAAGCGCTGCACGGGGGCGTCGGCCAGCCCGTCGAGTATCGTGTAGACGTACCCGGGCGAATGCAGCATACCGTTCGACCAGTCTTCGAGGTAGACGTTCACCTTCATGCCCCGCGCGATGGCCCCGCCGATCGTGGCGCGGATGTCGCAGAGGTGCTCCTGCGGGGTGCGGCGCAACTGTTCGCGGCAGTGTTTGAGCGACCCCTTTGCCAGCAGGTTCACCACGCGACACCCGGCCTGGCCGAGCCAGTCGAGCGACACGCCGCCGTCGATGAATCCCAACGCCTCGATGCGGTCGGTATAACCCTTCGCGGCAGCCCATTCGGCGATGCGGCGCACGGCCTCCTGCTCGCCCTGCGAAACCCGCGCCGAGGCTATCTCGATGCGGCTCACACGCAGTTCTTCCAGCAACAGCCGGGCGATGGAGAGTTTTTCGCGGGCGTTGAACGAAACCCCCGACGTCTGCTCGCCGTCGCGCAGCGTGGTATCCATTATCTCTACGCGGGGATACATCGCGCTGCTATTTATGCGCCTGTTCGAACGCTTCGATCTGGGGCGCGATGCTGCGCAGGTAGTCCACGTCGTCGTAGCCGTTCTGCAGACAGCGCTTCTTGTATGCGTCGATCTCGAAGCGCTCGCTGCGGCCCGTGGCGCAGATCGTCAGCGTCTGGTTGTCCAGGTCTACGGTGAATTGCGTCGCAGGGTCGCCGTCGATCGCCGCGAAGACCGCCGCGAGGAACTCCCCGCTCACGGTGATCGGCAGCAGCCCGTTGTTGAGGGCATTGTTGCGGAAGATGTCGGCGAAGAAGCTCGACACCACGACGCGGAACCCGTAGTCGGCGATCGCCCACGCGGCGTGCTCGCGCGAACTGCCGCACCCGAAATTGCGGCCTGCGACGAGGATTTTGCCCCCATAACGGCTGTCGTTGAGCGGGAACGAGGCGATCCGTTGCCCCCGGGCGTCGTAGCGCCAGTCGCGGAAGAGGTTGTCGCCGAATCCTTTGCGCTGGGTGGCTTTCAGGAAACGTGCCGGGATGATCTGGTCGGTATCTATGTTCTCCGTGCTCACGGGCACGGCCCCCGAGGTGAAGGTTTCGAATTTGGGTATGGACATATTGGTTTTGTTTTTTCCGGCATTCGGCAGCGGCCATTTTGCTGCAAAGCGGCATGTAAGCCCCTGCCTGAGGCGGGGGGTTGGGGGTGGGCCGGAATTATAAACGACGCCGAAGGCGGCGGCAACGACCGGCCGATCCAAACCGAAGTTAAAAATTTTTACATTTCAAACACCTTGCGCGGATCCTCGATCCTGCCGCATACCGCGGCCGCGGCGGCTACCGCAATGCCTGCGAGCATGGTGCGCGCACCGGGCCCCTGGCGCCCTTCGAAGTTGCGGTTCGAGGTCGAAACGCTGTATTTGCCTGCCGGGATCTTGTCGGCGTTCATCGCCAGACACGCCGAGCAGCCCGGCTGCCGGAGCTCGAACCCGGCGGCGGCGAGCACTTTGTCGAGCCCTTCGGCCCGTGCGGCGGCTTCGACGCCTTTCGAACCGGGGACGATCCATGCCGTTACGCCCTGGGCCTTGCGCCGGCCTTCGACCAGCTTGGCGAAGCGCCGCAGGTCTTCGATGCGGCCGTTGGTGCAGCTGCCCACGAAGACATAGTCGACAGGTTTGCCGAGCAGCTTTTCCCCGGCTTTGAATCCCATGTACTCCAATGCCTTGGGGTCGGCCTCGGCCGGGATCTGCGCATCGACGGCCATGCCCATGCCGGGGTTGGTGCCGTAGGTAATCATCGGGGCGATGTCGGCGGCATCGAACCGGTACTCCTTGTCGAATACGGCGTCGGCATCGCTGTAAAGCGTTTCCCAGCGGGCGACGGCCTGGTCGAACGCCGCTCCCTGCGGCGCACGTTCGCGCCCGCGCAGGTAGTCGAACGTCGTCCGGTCGGGTGCGATCATGCCGCCCCGCGCCCCGCACTCGATGCTCATGTTGCAGACGGTCATGCGCCCTTCCATCGAGAGCGAACGGATCGCTTCGCCGGCGAACTCGATGAAATAGCCCGTGCCGCCCGAGGCGGTGAGTTGCGAGATGATGTAGAGCACGACATCCTTGGCTTCGACGCCCGGGCGCAGTGTCCCGTCGACCGTGATGCGCATGCTCCGCGGCTTGGACTGGATGATGCACTGGCTGGCGAAGACCATCTCGACCTCTGAGGTGCCGACGCCGAATGCCACGGCGCCCAGTGCCCCGTGCGTCGAGGTGTGGCTGTCGCCGCAGACGATGGTCATGCCCGGCTGTGTGAATCCCAGTTCGGGGCCGATGATGTGCACGATGCCCTGGCGCGGGTTTCCCACGCCGAAATGTTCGATGCCGAATTTGGCGCAGTTGGCCTCCAGCGCCTCGACCTGGCGCCGCGATTCGGTCTCGGCGATCGGCAGGTGCTGGTCGACGGTCGGGATGTTGTGGTCGGCCGTGGCGGTGATTTGTGCCGGGCGTGCCACGCCGATGCCGCGCCGTTCCAGGCCTGCGAAAGCCACGGGCGACGTCACCTCGTGGATGTACTGGCGGTCGATGTAGAGCACCGAGCGTCCGCCGTCTTCGGTGCGCACGGTGTGCGCATCCCATATCTTGTCCAGAAGTGTCCTGCCCATCTTACTCCTCCTTTTCCTTGCGTTCGGTTACGTTCAGTACGCGCAGCGCGTCGAGGAACGCCTCGATCGACGCCCGTGTGGTGTCGGTGTGTGCGGCGAAGCCGTGGACGGTGCGGCTGCCGCACTGTACCTGTACGTGTACGCGCCCCACGTCGTTCGAACCGCGGGTGATGGCCTGCATGAGGAACTCCATGAGCACGACCTTCTCGTTGATCAGGGTCTTGATCGCCGACACGGCGGCATCCACCGGGCCGTTGCCCGTGGCGATGGCCATGCGCTCGTGGTCGCCGAACTTCAGCACCACGGTCGCCGTCGGGACGAGCGTGCCGGTGGTCACCTGCAGGAATTTGAGCGATACGGACTGCTGTTTCATGCGGTCGATGTCGCCTACCAGGTATAACAGGTCGTAGTCGTGGATCTCCTTTTTCTTGTCGGCAAGCTCGAGGAACTTGGCGTAGGTTGCGTCCAGCTCTTCCTGCGTGAGGTCGTAGCCGAGCAGTTCGAGCCTGTGTACGAGCGCCGCGCGGCCGCTGCGGGCCGTCAGGGCGATGACCGACTCGTTGAGGCCGATGTCCTGCGGGTCGATGATCTCGTAGGTCTGGCGGTCTTTCAGCACGCCGTCCTGGTGGATGCCCGACGAGTGGGCGAAGGCGTTGCGGCCGACGATCGCCTTGTTGGGCTGCACGGGCATGTTCATTAGGCTCGACACTAGGTGCGATGCTTTGGTGATCAGGCGTGCGTCAATGCCGGTGTCGACGGCGATCTCCTTGTGGCAGCGCAGCGTCATCACCACCTCTTCGAGCGAGGTGTTGCCTGCGCGTTCGCCGATGCCGTTGATTGTCACCTCGGCCTGCCGCGCACCGTTGAGGATGCCGCTCAGGGTGTTGGCCGTAGCCATGCCCAGGTCGTTGTGGCAGTGGGTCGAGATGATCGCCTTGTCGATGTTGGATACGTGGTCGACCAGGTATTTGATCTTCGCGCCGTATTCGTGGGGCAGGCAGTAGCCCGTGGTGTCGGGAATGTTGACCACCGTAGCCCCGGCCGCAATGGCGGCCTCGACCACGCGGGCGAGGTATTGAGGATCGGCGCGCCCGGCGTCTTCGGCGTAGAACTCCACGTCCTCGACATAGCTTTTGGCGTATTTCACGGCTTCGACGGCCTGTTCGAGGATTTTCTCGGGCGTCGAGCGCAGTTTGTCGTAAATGTGCTGGGGCGAAACGCCTATACCCGTGTGGATGCGCTTGTGCCTGGCCAGTCGCAGGGCATCGGCGGCCACGTCGATGTCTTTTTTCACGGCGCGGGTCAGCGCACAAATCGTCGGGGCCGAAACGGCCTTCGAAATCTCGAGTACGGAGTTGAAGTCTCCGGGGCTGGAAATCGGGAACCCCGCTTCGATGACGTCCACGCCGAGGCTTTCCAGCAACTTGGCGACTTCGATCTTCTCGGTGGTGTTCAATTGGCAGCCCGGCACCTGCTCGCCATCACGGAGCGTGGTGTCGAAAATAAACAGTTTCTCGCACATAATATGACTAATCTAACTAACCTTGGCAACAAATATATTAAAAATATTTTCCAAATTCCTATTTTACCGGAGGAAAGTGCCTCTTATACCCGAATTTAGCGGCGTTTTCCCTCCGGGAGTACGAATCCGGAAATAAAAACGGCTCCGGATGCCCGAAGCCGTTTTGCCATAATATTTTCAGGTGTTGCCGGAACCTGTTGCCGGTTGCGCTGTGTTTTCCCGGCTGACGAAGCGGCATTAATCGACCACCTCGACCCACTGTCCCTTTTTCAGGGCGCGGACGGCGTTGTCGTACATCGCTTCGCAGTAGACCGAAGGCAGGTAGTAGCGCCCCTTGTAGGTTGCCGTCAGCTTGACGGGGATCTCCTTGCTTTCGCCCCGGCTCAGGTCGAAGTAGCTCAGCACCCGGTCGTCGCGGATATCCTGGTAGGTGAGCGACGACAAGTCCCGTTCGGAGGTGATCTCCCATCCTGCCGGGAAGATGTGGGTCAGCGCAAGGTCGGCGTACCGTTCGTGGCCGCTGGTGTTAGAGACGGTCACGATGGCGTAGAAATCGGTCGATACCCGGATCGAGGCCGGGTCGATGGCGGCACCGTCCATATTCGTGTAACGCACGTCGATCCGGATGCCGTTCGCAGCTTCGGTTTCCTCGCCCTTGCCGGGGGTATAACTCTGGCTGACGACCGCATAGAGGCTGCCCGAACCATTGTTCCTCACCTCGGTCGGTGCGGCCAGGGGCATGCTCGCGATGGATTTGTCGGTCTTGACGAGCTCCCTGCCCGCAGTGGCGTCGATGCCGTTCTGTCCCGCTACGGCGAAATTGGAAAGGGTGCTGAGCATCCATGCCGTCGACTGGGTGCTGAGCCACCTGTCCTTCTTGAGGATGTCCGACATCTTCAGCGCCATGCGGAAAGCCTCTTCGCGGCGTCCGAGTATCGTGAGCGTCATGAGCGAGATCGACATCCGGCGTTCGTCGCTGTTGTAGGTGCCGTCGTAGGGGTTGGCCTTTTCCGCGTTGTCCACGCAGAGCGAGATCAGCCCTTCGGCGACTTTCCTGTTGCCGTCCAAAGCGTATGCCGCCGCCAGCAGCCACTTGGCGTCGCTACTTAGCGAGGCGGCCTTTTCCCGGAGCTGGTTCATGGCACCCCGGGTCGGAGTCCCGTTCAGCGCCAGCACATACTGGGTATAGGCCTGGGTCAGGTAGTAGTCCGAGGGGTTGCTGCGCAGGTATTTGAGCGCCCGGTCGAGCATCGCCCTGTCCACGCCGTAGCCGTGTTTCGCAGCCTCGATCAGGAAGTGCGTCGCGTAAACCGTCCCCCATTCTGATCTCGACGTATTGCCGCTCCAGTAGGCGAATGCGCCGTCGGAGAGCTGGTAGCTGCCCAGGCGCGAAAGCACGCTCTTGACGTTGCGGTCGATGTCCTGCAACATGTTCGCGTCGCACTCCACGACCGAAGGCAGGTAGAGTTGCGGGAAGGCGCCCGAGGTGATCTGCTCGATGCAGCCGTGGGGATATCTCACCAGGTATTCGAGGCGCCGAGAAAGGTCTATGGGCGGGATCGACGAAAGTTCCAGCTTCGCCTTGCCGTTCTCCTTGAGCGGTTTTACCGCCATTGTCTTGCCCGGGTCGATGACATAGTCCTTCGACAGGGTCACATAGGGGTTCGGTTCCCGGACGTCCAGCTCGATTTCCGACGCGGAGCTGTCGCCCGACGACGCAGCCGTGACCCGTACCTTCCCGATGCCGGTTCGCTTGTTGACCTTCAGGCGGAACGATACGACCTCCTCGCCGCTCCGGCCGAGCGTGATGCTCTTGCTGGACGGCCCGACGGGCGAGAACGATTCGTTCGCGGCGATTTTCACGTCGACTTTCCCGACCCCGTCTTCGAGGGCAAAGACCGTGACCGGAACCTCGACCTCTTCGTCGGTGGAAACTACGCGGGGCATGGTGGCCTGCACCAGCAGCGGTTTTTTCACCGCGACATCCTTCTCCGCGGCGCCGAACGCCCGGCCGTTCGAGGCGATGACCATCACCCGAACCTCGCCGAAGTAGGGCGGAAGCGTGATTTTGTGCGTGTTCGTCTTCCCGGTGCCCAGTTTCTGTGCGTCGATGAACCGTACGACGGGCTTGAACCGCTGTGCCTTGAGCGCCCCCGTGTTCGGCTGCTCGGCGTCGCCGCCGATGGCGAACATCTGTTCGATCCTGCCGCCGTAGGCGCCGATGACATAGTCGAACATGTCCCACGTGCGGACGCCCAGTGCCTCGGTCGCGTTGAAATAACCGTAGGGATCGGGGGTCTTGAAGCGTGTCAGCCCCAGCAGTCCCTCGTCGACGAGCGCCAGCACGTAGCTCATTTTCCGGCCGTTTTTCTCCCGGACTTTTATCGTCACCTCCGATTCGGGTTTTACTGTTTCGGGCATCTCGACCACGGGGGTGAGCCTTCGCGCGGCATCCTCGACGTCGAGCCGCGTTACGCCGAACAGGCGGATCGGTGCGTCGTTGAGCGTCGAGTTGTGGGGCTGGACGAGTGTTACCGAGACATAGATGTTGGGGGCCATCCCCTCCTTGACGGGGATTTCGATGTCGGTTTGCTTGCCGGTGCACTCCACCCAGAAGCTTTCCCGCACGACGCTGCCGCTTTCGATGCCGACCAGCGCCCGTGCGCCCGGCGACGAGGGGATGGTGACCCTGGCCTTGTCCCCCGGGACGTATTTGGCTTTGTCGCGGGTGAGGGCGAGCCGCGTGGCGGCATCCGTCACCGAAGTGACGTCGCCCCGCCAGTCGGACGAGGACACGCATACGATCCGGGTCGCCGAGTGTGCCCGGTTCGGGCTCGTGACGCGGATCATGTAATAGCCGTAATCGCCCGTGCTCCAGCGCATCGTGGCCTGTCCCGTGCCGTTCGAAAGGGTTGCCTGGAGGGTCTTGTAATTCGAATTGAGCGCATTTTTGGCGTAGTGCGCCTGGGAATTGGGCGTTGAGGCGTCCCACCACCAGTAGGAATCCATTTTGTAGACCGATACGAGCACGTTTTCGCTGCCGGGTTCGGGCTTGCCCTTCGAGTCGAGCATCACGACCTTTATGATATGCTCCTTCCTGCTGTCGAGGTATTCGTCGCCCCAGTCGCTTTTCTGGGTGGCGACTCCGATCCCGAAGTAGGTGTCATAGGGCGATATGGTCGCAACCTGCTGGTCGACGCTGAAGTCGCCGCTCTTTTCGAAGACCTTTACCGTGAATCTGCCGCTCAGCATACCGGGGCTCAACCCCTCCAGCGAGGAGAGCTCGTCGGTCGAAAGTGCCAGTGACCCTTGGGCGTCGGTGGTGCCGGTGACGATTTCCCGCTCCTCGGTGCCAAAGTATTTCGAGGCGTCGTCGAACGAATAGCCCTCGTAGCCCTTGAAGCGTGTGGCAATTTGCGACAACTGTGCCTGGAGCACCGCCTTGGCGTCGGCCGCAGGGGTGCCGTGCAGCCACCGGGCGGTCAGGCTGCCCGTGAAATGCGCGGCGTCGACCAGTTGCCCGTCCCCGAGTTTTAGCTCGATTTTCATCCGGTTGGGCTTGATCGCGTCCACCCGGACGGATTTTTCGAACTGTGCGCCGCCGAAGGTGATCTTGGCCCGCCATAGCCCTGTCGGCGACGCCGGCGTCGTCCCCAGGCTGAACGTGTAGATGCCGTCCGAGGAGCTGTTGTTTACGAGCGACTGCACCAGCTGCCCGTTCGGGTTGAAGAATTCCAGCGATGCCGGGTGGCTTTCGGGCAGCGGATTATCCGAGGTGACGATGAACGTGAGGTGTATGTCGTCGCCCGGGCGCCATACGCCGCGTTCGCCGAAGATATAGCCTTTTATCCCCTTGGGATTTGCCGTGCCGCCCACGTCGAAATTACTCAGCGACAGGGCCGTGCCCGGTTCTACCTTCACGAAGGTGACGTCCCCTCCGGCTTCGGCCGTGACGATGTAAGGTTCGTCCTTCGTCCTCAGCACGGCCCGCCCTTCGGAATCGGTGCTCGCTTCGGCCAGCATCTGGTTCTGCCGGTCGTAGGTCCTGACTTTGCAGCCCCCTTTGGGGCGGGCGGAGACCAGGTCGGTCGTGTAGACGACGTACTGGTCGCTGCCGCTGCTCTTGCAGATGAGGCCGATGTCGGACTGCACGACCACTTTCGACCGCTCCTTGTAGGTCCTGTAATCCCCGAAATAATAGTCGTAGTCGTATTCGTCGTCGACGGGCGTAAGCGGGTCGACACCCCGGATTTCGAGCAGGTACATCGACTTGCGGCTGTCGGTGATCAGGCGGCTCAGGTCGAGCGAATAGGTGTTGCTCTGGTCGAGCCTGGTCGAAGACCTGGCCCCCAGGTCGATGGTCGTGTCGCGGACGACGCGCGACACGTAATCCATGGATGAATAGTATTGGTCGTCGTAGTAGTTCTGCTGGAAGAATTGCAGCAGGTTGTTGGCGAATATCTTTCGTACCCGCACCCGGGCTTTCTGGTAATTCACCGCCTCGAACAGTAGCGACATGTCGTTCGACGAGGGAAGGATCGAGCCTTTGCCCGTGAAGCGGATCGAGGGGGTGCGCGACGGCAGCGTGATCGTGAACGAATAGCTCTCCTTGAGCTTCTGCCCGTTCTTGCTCACTACGTCGCGGCCGATCGTGACACTATGCGCTCCCGTGGGGCGTGCTTCGGGATAGATGTAGAGCCTGTTTTTGTCGACCGAAGTCCGGAACTTGGTGTCGAAGCGGATCAGGTTTTTCAGATCCTGGTTCTGCCGGATGGGTTCGGAGAAGGTGACTACGATGGCGAGCGGATCCGGATTCACGCTGTGGTCGATGACCGCGTATTCGTCCTTGCGGGGGACTTCCACCTGGAGGGTCTGCTTTTCGTCGTAATTGAAATCGAGCGTCAGCGTATAGCCCTCATCGCCCCGCGGGACGATGTTGCCCACGGTGTATTGGTGCGTGAGCCCGTCTTCCGAATGCGTCCATTTGACGTCGGTACCCGCCGCGCCGCTTATTTTGAGGTTCCGTTCCATGTAGCTGCCCTCGGCATAGTCCGACGAGACGATCTCGCCGATGAGCACATAGCCGGTCATCTCGTCGTTCTGCTGCAGCCAGCTGTCGTTGTAGGTAAACCGCAGTTTGGGGGTCGCAAACCTGAACTCCGCGATGCCCTTGTGCTGCCGGCCGGTGAGTTTCGCGGCGTCGATGGCCACCTTGTACTGCGTGTCGTATTGCAGCGGGGATTTGGGGACGATGCGGATCATGCGCATCCCCGACAGGTAGGCGTCGAAACCGACGGCCGGGGTGATCGATATGGCATCCTGCATGGCGCTTTCCTCGACTTGTACGTTTTCGACGAACGTCACGTGGAGAGGCATCCTGACGCCCGTCACTCCGTTGGTCGACCATTCGATGATGTCGGACGTCTGCTTGCTGCACGAGGCGATGAGCAGGGCGGACAGCGCAAACAAAGCATGGCATATTGTTTTCATAATGGGGGATTTTAGGTAACTTTGCCAAAGATACGTAAAAATATGGCAAAAAAACCGGCTAAAAAGAGAATATGTTTTTTCGCGATGCTGGTCGTTGCCATGCTCGCCGCGGGATATTGTTTGTTCCTACCCCGGACGCTCTTCGACGAGCCTTTTTCGGCGACCGTGTGGAGCCGCGACGGCCGCCTGATGTCGGCCAAGGTCGCCTCCGACGGCCAGTGGCGTTTCTTTCCCACGGACAGCGTCCCCGAAAAGTTCCGGGTCGCCATCACGACCTACGAGGACAAACGTTTTTACCGCCATTTCGGGGTGGATCCGCTGGCGCTGGGGCGTGCCGTGCGGCAGAACCTTGCGGCCGGGCGGATCACGAGCGGGGCGAGTACGCTCACCATGCAGACCATCCGCCTGAGCCGCGGCGGGAAACCCCGCACGTTCCGGGAAAAGTTCGTCGAGATGGTGCTCGCCACGCGCCTCGAACTGCGTTGCAGCAAGGATGAAATCCTGGCCCTCTATGCTTCCCATGCGCCTTTCGGAGGCAACGTGGTCGGGCTGGAAAGTGCCGCGTGGTACTATTTCGGCCGCAGTGCGGCACAGCTTTCGTGGGCCGAATGCGTCATGCTCGCCGTGTTGCCCAACTCCCCTTCGCTGATCCATATCCGCCGCAACCGCGAACGGCTGCGGGAGAAACGCGACGGGCTGCTCGACCGGATTTGGCACGACGGCCGTATCGACTCGCTGACATGCGCCCTCGCAAAACAGGAGCATCTGCCCGACGCCCCCGAACCGATGCCGATGGAGGCGATGTACCTGCTGGGCAAAATGCGCGAGGGGTCGCTCCGCTCGACGCTCGACTACGACCTGCAAAGCCGAGTCAACGACCTTGCCCGGCGCTACAACAAGCGTTACCGGGGTAATAAGATCAACAACATGGCCATCGTCGTCATGGACGTGGAAAGCGGCGAAGTGCTCGCCTACGTAGGGAACGTGTACGACCCCGCCGACCGCACCGAGGGTACGAGCGTCGATGTGATTCCCGCCCCGCGCAGCAGCGGCAGCGTGCTCAAGCCCCTGCTCTATGCCGCGATGCTGGACAACGGGACGGCATTGCCTGCGATGCTTTTCCCCGACGTGCCGACCTATTACAGGGACTTCACACCCCATAATTATAACCGAACCTTCGACGGGGCGGTGCCTGCCGACCGGGTGGTCGAGCGTTCGCTCAACGTCCCTTCGGTGAGAATGCTCGACAAGTACGGGAAGGAGAACTTCCTTGCGCTGGTGCGTGCCCTGGGCTTCGGGACGATCGACCGGAGCGCCGCCCATTACGGGCTTTCGCTGATTCTGGGCGGCGCAGAGATTTCGTTGTGGGATCTCACGTCGGCCTACATGAAATTGGCGGCCAAACTCAACGGCCGGCAGACGATACGCACCCCGCATTACGACCCCGGCGGCGGCACGGCGGTCGATGCCGGGGATATTCCCCTCTCACGGGGCGCGATATGGCTGATGGCCAATTCGATCAGCCATGTGGCCCGTCCCGAGGAGGAGGGCGAATGGCAGTATTTCTCGTCGTCGAAGAAGATCGGCTGGAAGACGGGTACCAGCTACGGCAACCGCGATGCGTGGGCCGTAGGCATGACCCCCGACTATGCCGTCGGGGTCTGGGTCGGGAACTGCACGGGCGAGGGACGCCCGCTGATGACGGGCGTGGGGTATGCCGCGCCTGTCCTGTTCGAGGTCTTCGGCCTGCTGCCCAAAGGGGAGTGGTTCGCGGAGCCCGTCGGCGACCTGGAACCCGCCGTGGTCTGCCGACAGAGCGGCTACCTGGCTTCGCATATCTGTCCTGACCGCGATACGGTGATGATTCCCCGTGCGGCCGCCCTTGGGGAGGTGTGCCCCTACCACCGGATCGTCAACCTGAGCGCCGACCTGAAATACCGTGTGACGGCGGATTGCTACGACCCGGCCAGGATCGTCCGCATGCCGATGTTTATCCTCCCGCCTGCGCAGGAGTGGTATTACCGCCGGCAGCATCCCGATTACCGTCCGCTGCCCCCGCTGCATCCCGGCCTGCCGGGTAACCAAGCCGAAAACAACCCCATCGACATCATCTATCCGCAGCCGGGGCGTGTGCTGGTCGCCCCGAGGTCGCTCGAAGGGGAACAGCAGAGCCTTGTCTTTACGGCCGTGCACCGCGACCGCAATGCCGTGCTGTTCTGGCATATCGACGACGACTATGTCGGTTCGACCTCTTTCGAACACAAGGTCTCCGTCCGCCCGGCGCCGGGGAAGCACCGCCTGACCGTGATCGACGAACACGGCGCTTCGCAGAGCGTCGTGTTCAGTTGCCGCTGACCCCTCCCGGCGCCGGATTGCCCGGGCTTGCCCTTGTCCGGCTGCTTTCCCGTCTATCCGTAGCCGTATATCCGGGGCGCATCCCGCATTCCTGTTTTTGTATCCCGGACATGGTGTCCCCGTTTTTGCCGGATGCCCCGCAACCCCGTTTTTGTGCCGGGAGGACGAAATATCCGGGTTATTCGTGTTTTTTTACGAATTATGTCAAAAGATCATACTAATATGTCATTTAAAAATATTTTTTGCGGGGCGTTTCCGGCTAATTTTGAAACCCGATACGGATATAAATTCTTTAACCCAGAAATAGTCTAATCCAACCAGCCCATGAAACGAATTTTATTATTGTTCCTGTTTGTGCTGATCTCAGCACATGTCTTTTCACAGGATAGCCCCAAAGCTTATTTAGTCTCGAACGCGCATTTTGATTCCCAGTGGAACTGGGACGTGCAGCGTTCGATCCGGGAGTACATCCCGAAGACGCTGGATCAAAACCTGTTTCTCCTTGGCACCTACCCCGATTACGTGTTCAACTTCGAGGGCGGCATCAAGTACCAGTGGATGAAGGAGTACTACCCGCACCAGTACGAACTGATCAAGCGTTACATCCGCGAGGGGCGCTGGCATGTCACGGGCAGCACGTGGGACGCCACCGACCCGAATATCCCGTCCGCGGAGTCCTTCACGCGCAATATCCTGTACGGACAGCACTTCTACCGCCGCGAATTCGGGGTCGAAGGCACGGACATCTTCCTGCCGGACTGCTTCGGTTTCGGGTGGACGCTTCCGACGATCGCCGCCCACAGCGGTCTTATCGGTTTCTCGACGCAGAAACTCATGTGGCGCCACCGTCCGTTCCATGGTGCGAGCAAGATTCCGTTCGAGATCGGCTTGTGGCAGGGCGTGGACGGTTCGCGTATCATGGCCGTGATGGACGCCCACAACTATACGACCAAGTGGCGTTACGAAGACCTCAGCCATAGCAAGTACCTGCAAGGCATCGCCGAGGGCAATCCTCTGAATGCCGTTTACCATTACTATGGTACGGGCGACACGGGCGGCGCCCCGACCATCGAGTCGGTGCGGGCTTTGGAACTGGGCCTGCAGGGCGACGGGCCCGTGAAGATCATCAGCGCCACGAGCGACCGCCTCTACAAGGACTACCTTCCCTATTCCTCCCACCCGGAGCTTCCGGTGTGGAACGGGGAGTTGCTGATGGACGTGCATGCCACGGGTTGCTATACCTCGCAGGCTGCGATGAAGCTCTATAACCGCCGTAACGAGCAGCTTGCCGACGCTGCCGAACGCAGCGCCGTTGCCGCCGACTGGCTCGGGGCCGTGCCCTACCCGCGCGAGGTTCTCACCGAGGCCTGGAAACGCTTTATCTGGCACCAGTTCCACGACGACCTTACGGGTACGAGCATCCCCCGTGCCTACGAGTTTTCGTGGAACGACGAGCTGATCTCGCTCAAACAGTTCGCGGACGTGCTCACGACCTCGGTTGGCGCGGTTTCGCGGGGTCTGGATACCGATGTCAAAGGCCTCCCCGTGGTACTCTACAACGCTGCGGGGTTCGAGGTCTCGGACGTTGTGGAGGTTACGCTGCCGCTCGAAGGGAGCAAATTCACGGTCTACGACCACAAGGGCGTCCGGGTTCCCTCGCAGGTGCTCGGCACGCAGCAGGGGCAGACGCGGCTGCTGATCGAGGCCACCGTCCCGGCTGCGGGGTATGCCGTCTACGACATCCGCAAGGGCGGGCAGCCGAAGGCCCCGGCGATAACGGCCACTACTTCGGGGCTGGAGAACAGCGTCTATAAACTTACGCTGGACGCCAACGGCGACATCTCGTCGATCGTCGACAAGCGTCATGGCCGCGAGCTGGTGGCCGCCGGCAAGTCCATCCGCCTTGCGTTCTTCCCGCAGAACGAGTCTTACAGCTGGCCGGCCTGGGAGATCCTCAAGAAGACCGTGGACGCATCGCCGCAGGCCATCACGGGCGAGGTGAAGGTCACCGTGGCCGAAGAGGGGCCCCTGCGCGCCTCGGTATGCGTGGAACGTACGCTGGGGGATTCCCGCTTCCGGCAGTGGATCACGCTGCGCGAAGGCGCCCAGGCCGACAGGATCGACCTTGTGAACGACATCGACTGGCAGTCGTCCGATGCCCTGCTGAAGGCCGAGTTCCCGCTTTCGGTCTCGAACCCCGAGGCGGTCTATGACCTTGGCGTGGGCTCCGTGGCGCGGGGCAACAACACCGCGACCGCCTACGAGGTCTATGCGCAGCAGTGGGCCGACCTCACCGACGCGGACGGCAGCTACGGGGTCTCGGTGCTCAACGACAGCAAGTACGGCTGGGACAAACCCGCGGACAACACGCTGCGCCTTACGCTGCTGCATACGCCTGCGACCAAGGGCGGCTACGCATACCAGAACAAGCAGGACTTCGGACACCATACGTTCACCTACTCGATCGTAGGGCACGCGGGCGATTACCGCGCGGGAGGTGCCGTGCGCAAGGCCGAGGTGCTCAACCAGCCGCTTCGGGCATTCGTCGCGCCCCGCCACGGCGGGGTGCTGGGCCGCAGCTTCTCGCTGGTCGCCTCGCAGAACCCCAATGTGGCGCTGCGGGCGCTCAAACAGGCCGAGGATTCGGACGAATATGTGGTTCGTTTCTACGAGACCTCGGGGCTCGGGTCGCAGCAGGCCGTGGCGAGCTTCGCGGCTCAGATCGTCGACGCCCGGGAGCTCAACGGCGTGGAGGACGTCGTGGGCGACGCGGAGTTCAGCGGCCGCGAGCTGCGCTTCGAGGTCGGGCCCTTCGGCATGAAGACTTTCCGCGTGAAACTCGCCAGGCCCGTCCGGGCGCTCACGCCCGCCGCGGAGGCGGCTGTGGAGCTGCCTTACAACGTCAAGACGGCCTCTTACAACCCGTTCCGCTCGGACTCCAACTTCGACGGCAAGGGCAACTCCTACGCCGCCGAGCTGATGCCGTCCCGCATCGTGTACGGGGGTGTCGGCTTCGAGATCGGGGATCCCGCCGCGCAGAACGGTGTCAAATGCCGCCGCGACACCATCGACTTGCCCCGCGGGCGCTACGGCAAGCTCTACCTGCTGGCCGCCTCGACCATGTACGACACGCAGGCCGTATTCACCGTCGACGGAAAGGAGCACACGGCACTGGTACCCTATTATGGCGGCTTCATCGGACAGTGGGGCCATACGGGGCATACCGAGCCCTACCTCAAGGATGCGCAGGTGGCCTTCGTGGGCACGCACAAGCATGATATGATCCGTAACGAGGACAGACCCTACGAATTCACCTACATGTTCCGCATCGGCCTCGACATCCCCGAGGGGGCGCGGCAGCTGGTACTGCCCGACGACCCGCGCATCGTGGTGTTCGCGGCGACGGTGGCCGAAGATCCTGCCGGAGGTATCGGCGCGGCCTGCGATCTGCTGCGCGTGCAGCTGCCCGTGAAAGGCGCCGACGCCTCGCAGGCCGGGCGCAGGAACCTGCTCTATGGCAAACCCGTCGTGGAAAGGTCGGGGGAGGTCAACGCCTCCGAGAGGGCCGAGTACGCCACCGACGAGGATGTGTCCACCAAGTGGTGCGATTACAGCGATGCCAAACCCAAACTGCTGGGGGTAGACCTCGGCCGGGAGACCACGATCCGGGGATGGTATGTCATGCATGCTGCGCTCGAATCCCTGGACTACATCACAAAGGAGTATTCGCTGCAGGTGCGCCAAAGCCCCGGCGAGGAGTGGAAAACGGTGGACACGGTCTATGACAACACGGCTTTCGAAACCGACAGGATCCTTCCAGAACCCATAATCGCCCGATACGTGAGGCTCGTGGTCTCAAAACCTGACCAAAGCGAAGGAAATACCGCCAGAATCTATGAGTTCGAGGTGTATTAACGGATGACGGTAAGATTGCGCGGGGCGGAGGCTGTAAAGGCTCCGCCCCTGCTTTTTCCGGGCGGAACACCGGATCCCGCTTCCGGCAACTTCTCTTCCGGGAATCTATGCCCCGGAAATCCGGCATATGGGGCGCTTGCCGGATTCCGATAAGTCCGTCCGATCAAAATATAGGCTAAAAATCAATTTATCCGCCTGCCGTTTTGAAAATAAGGTGCAATTTTGTAATCCAGAAAAAACGGTTCCCGATGCAAGGCCTGCGTCCGATTATTTCAGCGTATACGCGACCACGATCGGTTGTCGCTTTCATCGGAGCACTCCAGCAGGCTTTTGATCTTGGGGTTCATGTTTTTCCTGTATTCTTCGGGGATTTGCGGCGAACAGGTGCCGAAAAAGGTATCGCCGTAGACGGCTATCGGTTGTCGGATAATTTCATGGACAATTGCATCTTCATACACATTGGCAGTATCCCATGCAAACACTATGTCGGTTCTTTTATCCCAAAATAAGGTCTGGGGGTAATATATTTATCCCATTTATGAGCAATTTCAAAAGAAGCATAATTTCCCCCATCAAGAAATTTACCCGCATATCTTGTGTAGTCTTTCTGCTTGATTAACTTATCTACTTCCTGAGGGGGTATTTTTTGGTTATAAAGATTCCATATGCTCTTCTTTTGGCGGATCACATATTTGGGTGATACGATGGATACAGACATAAATTGGTAAACAGTATCGGAGTAGACCGGAGTAAACAAAAGCTTTCCATCGCAGTCATAAGTAAAGCTATTGTTAATAAAATTATCATTCTGAAGTGGCGTTGGTTCGAAGCCCTTGTAAAGAATGGAGTCTTTGTCGGAAACGAGAATCGCCCAATTCTCATGGTCGTTAAAATCCTGTCCTGGGATTTGATAATTTATATACAAACTGTCGATATGCGCCAAATAGCAATTTGCTACTCCTTTTTTCCCGGTGTAGGAATGCTCCGTCATCGGCGGAGAAATAAAGATAGGAACGGGCCAGTGCGTCATTTACAAGTATTTCATTCCGGATGGTGTCGACCTGCATATCTCTGATGCTCTGATATTCTTTCGGCCCCCGGCCTTTGTTCTTGATGCGGAACAACAGGTTGCCCGTTTTGTCGAATACGAAGATCTGCTGTGCGGTATAGCAGTCCAATATATAGATTTTGTCTTTTGTAACGATCATTTTGTCTATTACGCCGATGGGTTCGGATGAATCCAGTTTTATATACTCGATCGATTTGACCCTATCGAGCATTTCATCCATGCCGATAATTCTGGCATTATCGGCCCGAATCGGGTGCGGAGTGCCGTGGGTGATTTTAATAGTTCTCGTGTCGGACAGTTCTAATGCCATGCTATTGCTCGGTGGCTGGGTGCTGCAAGCACAGAACAGGATAGAGGTTAAAACAGCTACGGTTAATTGTTTAATATTTGAATGTCAAAGTCCTCTTTAGTTATTCTGGGGTCAAAGGTAACTTCGTCGATTAGTTCTTGTGGTTTTATCTGTACTTCCAAATATGAAGGATCACCATTGGTGTATAAGAATACGAACCTAAATTTCTGCTCATGACTGAATTCTTCCCGTTTTTCAAAAAGAGTTTTATCGCAAGCATCCCAATACTCCTTCGTATTTTTTAATTGAAGACTCTGCAGATTACGATCAATAACGGTCTGATTGATATATTTTACTGGGCCGATATGGCCGCGATTGAAGCCCGTGATTATTGATGGTAATTTTTGCAGTCTTTCTGCTGTGGTTTTAATTCTTACACCAATTTCACAGCTGTCTACGGTATCATTGGCCTGTCCTCTGCTAATCTTTGAGTATATGCGCCACATAGCATCGGACTCTGGGAGCGTTGTCCAACATTGCCCGTATAGGGGAAGCACTATCTTACTTATTCGCAGTCCAAATCTATCCAACAACGGGCACTTGAGCAGGTAATTTTCATAGGGGTCTTCCCATTTACAGATATTGCTTATCCGGTACAGACCTGTTCTAACCCAATCCAAAAAATGCTGGTACTGCATGTATCTAAAAACAGGCATATTCGGTGCATATTTTCCCCATTGGTGTTAATTGGCTCATTGTTAGTCTTTATTGGATTTGTAATTGGATGCTTTCTTGAAGATTTTCCCACGTATTCTTAATAATCGTATTTGATTATCGAGTCTGCGGATAAAGAACATCATCAAGATACATCCTCCCCCGAATAGTATACTGCTAAATATAAAATATGTATCTTCGTTGAAATAATAGAGTAAAATACTGGCTGCACAAATAGCAAAAAATAATATTGCCACAATAATGCTCAACAACTTATTGAGCCATGCTTTTCGCTGCTGAATATTTCCTTTACGTAACGCAGTACTCACCACAAGCAGTACAATACCTAAAATTAACGCGACAACGAACAAGATAACCCCAGTATAATATATTGCTGCTATATGATTGATCGTAAGGCATAAAGACGAAACGCCTAATGCCACTGTAAGCCATAATTTAATATTTTCTATCCGGGTCGCTCGGGTGTATTCGGGTTCAAGATATTCTTCTACTTCCAACAGTATTTTATCAGGCATGGTAAGTTCGTCCGATATTTCGTTAAGTTGTTCAAGCAGTATCTTGTGGCTGTCGTAGGCTTTTTGCAGGGCAGACTGGCTGTAGTTTATTCTATCCAGCAGGGCTATTCGAGCTGCTTCGGGTGCTAATTTTGAACCGTTCATATTTGATATTGATGCTTATTATTTTGCATATTGATGATTTTACTTTTTTATAAATTTAGAATTAAAATATTATTGCCGATGGTGTCTGATTTTTGGATATGCTAAAATCGAAATTTTGGGTGCCGGTTTCATTCCGATGCCAGTATGAAAAAATGGCTTAAGCGATGTGGAATTAAAGTGATGTAACGACTTGATTTATAGGGTTGTTACATTTTTTTGTATAGGAGAATAGGTGACGAGATGGTAACGGTTTATTTTCAGTCTATTGCACTCAAATACCGCATTTCAAATAACCTATCTGCAAGATACGAAAAGTTTTTGGGATTGGCAAATCAAACAATGCGTCGAAAACCTTCTATGATTTACTTTTGTGTACGTTTAAGTTCAAACGCAAGTAGAAAGGGCCTTACGTCGTGTATTATCCATTCATTTTTAGATAGAGTTGTAACTTAAAAAGTTATGACTCTATTTGCATATAGCAGGTAATGGTTAGGAAACAGTCGTATGCATTTGTTCGCATCTGCGTTCCATCTTGTCAAACAACTCCTGTTATTGAATACAAATTTAATAAAATGTCCCGATTTTTCAAATTGGATAATTTATTTAGAATGACTTCACCATGATAAATAGACAGTCCTCCAATGGTTATATTCCATCAAATGATCGTGAACAACAAAACTATCTCGGAGGATATGGGTTATCGTTCCGGAATATTGAGGAACATAAACACATTGACAAACGCTTGTACACTAATATAGAGCGTATGACTTTAAATATTTGGTTCTCCCGTCTCTAAATAGATTGAACCTGATAGATAAGCCGATTATATGCGATGTTGAACCGTTCACATAAATATCGATCGCTTCTGAATCGTACGATAAGCCCCGGGGATCTTTGATTTTGAAAACTAGCAAATCTCCGGGGCGATCTATGACGAATCGGCTATCGACCGGTGTGTTTATCGGGCATTGCCCCCTCCGGAACGTCAATTACGATGTCGTTTCTGTTTGCGAAATGAAGACGATCTTTCGGAACAGGAGCGACCCAACGGCATATTCGTCCGCGCCAGGGCATACGGGAAAAATCCGAAGGCCGAAAATAAAAGGGCTGTCTGTTATTCCCTCCACCCGGACCTTTTCCCGAATCAACCCAAAGTCAGCCACGTCCGACTCCGTTTCAAGGCTGCGCACAGTCTGCCGCCCAGAAAGAAAAGGCGATAACGCACAATAGTCGATGGAACGATTAATCGAAATATTCTTTCCAGATTTCCGGCACATCGAACGGATAATAGTTGTCGATCTCCGCGGCGAGAGTAACCAATTGTTTCCGTTCAGGACTTCGAATCACTCCATCCCGACATACGGCGGCCCGGACCACCGTCGAATCGGTCACGGTAAAAGGAGCTTCGTAAAGCGAAGCGTCGGGCGTCGGCGGGGTTCCGTCTAACGTGTAGCGAATCTCTGCGGGATATTTCTCACAGTCGAGAGTCACCTCAACCGCTCTATTTCCGGAACGAATGCGAGTCGTGATCTCAACTTCGTCGCTCAGCGTAAAAGTATTTAGCCCCCGTTGCTGCAACAGTGGGATATGGGAGTTCATCCGGACTTTGAAATCGCTCCATTCGCGCTTCTCCTGCGGTGTCCATGCCAATTCTGCCACAGCCAGCAGACGCGGAAAGATCATGTATTCCTGTTGCTCTTCATCTTCGATATATTCAGCCCACGTACATCCCTGCACACCGACGATGCGGTCGGCGCGATCCGCCCGGATCGGCTCCACGGCCGCAGGGTCCACGAATTCGGCCCGGATGATCGACTCGTTGCGGGCCGCCGATTCCGGATCAGCCGGCACCGGCTCGAAAGCGTACATCTTTTTAATGGGAGAATATCCGTACATGGCACGCGGCTGAGTGGAAGGATCGGCCTGATACCAGTCGAAATAGAGCACTTCACCGGGTGTCATTACGGCATAATTGCCCCGATTAGCGGCTTCGATAGCCCCTTTCTGTCCACGATACGACATAACCAAGGTTTCGGAATGCAGTTCGTTGTGCAGTATTTCATCCCAGCCGACCATAACCCGCCCTTTCGAAGCGAGAAAATCCTGGATACGGGCGATCATATAGGGTTGGAGTCCCTGTATCCCGTCAAGTCTCTCCCGCTCGATCAGGGCCTGGCATTTCGGACAGGTCGCCCAGGCGACTTTCCGGGCCTCGTCGCCTCCGATATGGATGTATTTCGAAGGGAAAAGCTCCATAACTTCGGTAAGCACATCCTCCATAAAAGTATATACCTGTTCGTTGCCGACACAAAATTCTCCCGTCGTATAAGGTTTGCCCGTACAGCACAACTCCGGATAGCCGATGAACACGGCGTCGGAATGCGCCGGGAATTCGATCTCGGGAATGACCGTAATGTGCCGCTCGGCGGCGTAGGTCACGATCTCACGGATGTCCTCTTTGGTGAAATATCCGCCGTAAGCGCCCGGAGTTCCCTCGGGAAGATAGCGACGGTCGTTCCGGTCCCACCATGCATACCAATCCCGCTGCGTGCGGAATGCCCCTTCGGCGGTGAGCCGCGGATATTTGTCGATCCGGATGCGCCAACCACCGTTATCGGTCAGATGGAAATGGAATACGTTGAGTTTGTAGCGGGCCATTTCGTCCAGCATCTTCAGCACCTGACTTTTCGGAAAGAAATGCCGCGATACATCCATGTGCATGCCCCGGTAGGCAAACCGGGGCCGGTCGCTGACCCTTACGCAAGGAATACCCTTGTCGGTCATCAACTGTTCCAGCGTCCGTTTCCCATAGAAAATGCCGGTCTGGGTGGCGGCCGTGAGTCTCACCGACGAGCGATCGACCGTAAGTTCGTATCCCTCCCGTCCCAGCGCATCCATCCGGGAATTGTCCACAACTACGGTCGTGAAGTCGTCCACCGTCGTGTTTCCCGGCTGAAAATACCCGGACAGCACCTCCATTTCCGCCGGGCGCGGAATGAGATTCACCCGAATCGCTTCGTGTGAACAGCACCCGGAAAGGGCCATTAAACAAAGAAAAAGAATAGAGACTCCCCAGCCCGAACGGATACGTCCCGGCAACAATCGTTCATTCATGTCCAATTGATTTTTACATAAAATACGGCCCGGCCGTCAAGCCGGGCCGAAACATTCCTATTTACAGGACCACACGGTTATCTGCACTTCGGCAACATTCACATCGGAATCCTCGACCACATTGCCGTCGGCGTTCACCCGGGAGGTGATCTCGCATTTCACATACCGGTAGGTCGCATTTCCCTTGTCGAATTCGATCCGCCCGGTCGTGACCTCGGCTCCGGCGTCTTCCGTAGGTTTCGTCCGGTCGGAAGTGAAAGTCGTGATCAGCGTCCAACTTTCGTTGCCGCCCCGATAGTCCTCCGGAGCATTGCTTCCATAGATATTCATCGTGCGGAGCTTCTGGCCGCCTTTGCCTCCGAATTTGTTCCAGTAGGTGAGCGTAATGCCCTGACATCCGGTTCCCAAATCCACATACCACGACGGAACGGTGCCTTTTTCTGCCTCCCCAACTGCGTCGGGGCCCCAATAGAGGTCCTTGTGCTCGTCGCTCCCGTCCATGATACCGTCATAAAGATACGAATCGTATTTTACGGAACCGTCCCAGTCGGTGAATACGGACGAAGCCCAGAAATTGTCATATCCGGGATCGGCTGCGCCGCTGATGGGAAGCGGCGCCGAGGACCAAACCTTATTCAGGTCGTCGTCGGTCTGGAAGTGATCCTCGATCGTTATGCTCGCATCCCACGGAGCATAGGTCAAACCCAACGTCAGTTCAGCATTCTTCAAGATCTCTTCCGCACGGCCTTCAAGCCGCGTGAGTTTGTCTGCCGGAATACTTCCGGAAAGACGTACGACGAAATCCTCATACGCGTCGCCCCGGAAAACCCGAAAATCCATCTTCACATTGGCCCTCGTCTCGTCCGAAGGCATCAGCACACTCCGGGCTGAAAAAACGGTTCCCTCTTTCGTCAGCTCGATCCGCTTCGAAGCAGGCTCCCCCGTCGAAAAGTCGTACTGCCCCGTAAGGTCGACCCGGTCGTAGAGATCGCCTACGGTAAGTTCCACGGCCGTGACATCATTCGGGACATCGGTCAGGCGGACATCCAAGGCCCCGACCAGCCGTTGCAGGTCGGAGACGGGAACCGTCGCGCCGACATTCCGGGAAACGGACGCCGTACCGAGCACCATATCCGGAATAGTCTCGTTCATGTCCGTTACGGTCACGGTTGTGTTCTTTTTGGCCTCGTCCGAAGCCTCATAGAAAACATGAGGAACATCACGATCCATCATCAGCGCGACAAGCGAATAAGCCGCCTTTTCCACCACGAAAGGTTCGAGATCGCCGAACGAGTCGGCATGCTGGTATTTATAGCAGTCGGATGACATGTCGTTGAAAAGGTAGAGCGACACCCCATACTCACCGAGCCCCTCGAAGCCATCGCTTTCGGATGCAAGAACGGGAACGATCTTCCAAAGCTGATCCCCCTCTTCCGGTCTTTCGGATTTCGCCTTGTCCTCGTCGCACGAGCAAAGCAGAACGAGCGTGAGCGCAGGCAGTAACAGAAGGCGTGCAAGGCGATCCGCCCATCCGCAGGCATTCCCGACATTCTGTTTTTTCATCATCATGGCTTTCATATTATATACTTGATTCTTCAGGCCCCGCAGGCCCACACGACTGCCGTTCGGGGCGATGCCGGGAACGGACCGTTAAAGTCCGCTCCCGCAAATCCCCATTCAGCGTATCGCAGGAGGAGAACTCCCCTCCGACAATTATTTGAACTCCCAGTAGGAAACCTCTACCTCGCCGACATTCACGTCGAGCACATCCGTAATGGTCGCACCGTCAGGATTGACCTTAGATGTCATCACGCATTTTACATACTGATAGGAGACGCTTCCATCCTCCGAGAATGCGATCTTGCCCGTCGTCACCTGCGCCCCGGCGTCCGTGGTCGGAGTGGTCTTGTCGGAGGTGAAAGTCATGATCTTCACCCAATCCGCATTGCCACCGCCGTAATCGGCTCGCGTATTGCTTGCGTAAATGTCCATCGTCTTGATTTTCTGACCGCCCTTACCGCCAGCCTTGTTCCAGTAGTCGATGGTCACGCCCTGCTTGGCAGCGCCGAGGTCGATATACCAGACGGGAGCCGTGCGGTCCCATTCGTCAGGACACCAATAGTTGCTTCCGTCCGTTTTGTTCCCGTCATAAAGGTTGTACTGCCAGAATGTCTCGCCCCAGCCGGAATCGCCTCCATCGGACGACGCCCAGAAATTGTCGTATCCAGGAGCGGCTGAACCGCTGATTGGAAGGGCTGTCGGACCCATCCACTGCTTGTCAGGGGTAGTCTCGTCGATGGTAAAGCTGTCGGAAAGATTCACCACCGTGCTGTCCCAGGCCGCGTAGGTAATCGCCGAGTTGAGGTTGACCTTTGAGGAGGAACTGCCGGCTTCGACCGTCGTCGCCAGTTCATACTGCCCGTTGGCCGCGATCCGGCCCGCAGGGGTGCTGGTGTAATCCGTGCCGTTGACGCTGTAAGTCAGCGAGAGGTTGGAAGCCTCCGTATCGGTAGGCATCACGATAGCGTTGCCGACGAACTTGCCTTCGGCATTCTTGGTGAGTACAAGACTTTTCGATGCGAACGCGGCTCCGCTCTTGGAAAACGCTCCGTCGAGACTCACCTGATCGTACATGTTGCCGATCGTCAGGGTGATGCTCTCGGCATCGACGTTCTCCAGTCCGCTGACCGTCACCGTGACCGATGCCACGACGCGCTTGAGCTGGAGTGCGGCCGCCGCGCCTTCGGCACCGACCGTAACGACGTCGGAATTACCGACCAACAGTTCGGGAATCTGAGCCGAAATGTCGGTTATTTTGACACGTGCATCGGCAACGGCATTCGAAGCGGCGACACCCGTAAAAGTGAGATTCGTCTCGTCGCTGGAAGCGACGGCGTAAACGGTGTAGCTGCCCGGCTCGACCGAGAAAGAACCTAAAGCCGCAGCATCGGCGGCGCTCTTTGCATCCGCAATGTTACCCTCCGACACCAGAATCGCCCGGTGTGCATAAGCAGCCTCGGCGGCATCCGCCGAGCGGGTCTCGATCTTCAGTTTCGGTCCGTTGTCGGGAGTACCTCCCGGAATCTCCTCCGAAGAGGAGCAGCCCGTCAGAATCATACCGGCCAGCATGGCGACGGCAAATGTGTACATGGAATACTTTTTCATAATTATGCGTTTAAGGTGGTTAATAAAATTTTTTTATTGATTTCAGGCGGTTATTCGAACGTCACGTTCCGGACGTATCCGTTTATCTCCAGATGAGGCCCCGATCCGTCGGTTACCGGCGCGCCGTTGACCGTGAAGTTCCCGATCGTCACTCCGTCGATCGACTGCGCGTCGCTGCGTCCTCTGATCCAGCTCGGAGTCGCCCGCGTACCGGTATAGGCGATGTTGCGCAGGGTGATGTTCCGGGCCCATTGTCCATAAAGTCCGTCGAACGCCCAGGCGTTGGTGAAGTGCGCGCAGAAAACCTTTCCGCCGTCGATGTCCTCGACAATGATGTTTTCGAACGCAATATCCTCGAACGTGCCGTTATCGGCGATCATCACCGCCATCGCTCCGGGATAGATCCCGTCGTTCTGACGGTTTTCCAGCACGATGTTGTCGTGGAACCGGATATTCCGGAATGCAATGCCCCGCGCCTCGGGACCGACGAGCATGTTGTGCGCCTTGTCGGCCCAGAAAACACAATTGCGGATCTCGTAATCGTAGACATCAAACTTGTTCTGCGCCAGATAATAGACCGTCCAGATGGAAGCGTCGGTGAACGATCCGTCGGAGGCGGTGTGCGCGGTGACGTAATCGGTCTTTCCGTTGAAGGCCTTGATAGTCACGTTGTCGTCGTAGTTGCGCTGGAACGTATTCTCGACCAGTACATTGCGGCAGCAGATGAAATCCATGCCGTCGGAGTTCATGATCCAGCCGATCTCCTTGATGTTGTCGATATGCACGCCCGTGCTTCCGACGATCTTGAGCGTCCAGTTCGGCGTGTCGCGCAGCAGGATGCCCTCGACCTTGAAACCGTTGCAGTCGAAGGTTTCGATCTGCGGCTGGCGGCCGTCACCGTGATTCTCCTTCGACGAACAGAGGATGCCCCGCCCCCGGATCGTCAAGTTGCGGCATCCCTTGGCATAGATGCTGCCGTAGACCAGCGCCCCCTCGTCGAGATAGATCGTCTGATTATCCTTATAGAGAATCTCCTTGCGCCCCATATTATGAATGCCGGGACCGAAATAAGTTACGTTGGCACCCGTCGGGATCGCCGTGTCGGGCAGGTCGGGCAGGATGAAGAGGTTCTCCATCCGGTTGTCGTCGAACTCCACCGAAACCTTTTGCGCGGGATCGTCCAGTTCGAACTCGACGCTGTTCGGGGTCTGCACGTTGGGCACGATGCCGTAAGAAAGCGGACGAATCTCCACTTTCGAAAACGTCCCCGCACGGCGGGTCACACGGACCTTCAACGGAGCGGCGAACGCATCGGTGAACATTGCAAAGCCCATGTCATGCTGGACGTACCCCGCAGCCGGATTGGCGGCATAGTCCGAAACTTCGGTATTGTACACGAAAATCTCTTCCCAGCATCCGTTGCGGAAAATCTCCACCGTGAAATCGTCATTGGCCGGACGGTCGTCCATGGCGGGCAGCCCGTCGTCGGGAATCGTCGTCGGAGCGTCCCAGGGGAGATAGCTGATCACGGGCGTAAGTTTCAGGTCGGTATCGTCCTTAAATTTCGCCGCGACCGAAAGCGCGTATTTCCGATTAGCCTCGATACGCGTTTCCTGCACGGAAACATAATTCTTTCCGTTGATCGTGAAGCGGAACTCCAACGTCGCGGAGGCTGTGTCAGTCGGCAGGACGACGGCCTGGCCGACATAACGTCCCGCGCTGTTCCGAGCCAGCACGATCGCCTTTTCGGAAAATTCAGCCCCGCTGTTTCCGGGCGTTCCGTCGGAGGCGATCCGGTCGTACATCCGGGGAATCGAGACCGTGATACTTTCGCAGGAGAGCGCTTCCAGCCCCACGACAGTCACCGTAAGGTGAGCCACGGCCCGCTTCATCCCAACCGGAGCCGAAACCGATCCGGCGACGGCTTCGAAACGGCTGTTGCACCCGATCAGCAGGTCGGGAATCGGAGCGGTCATGTCCGTTATCCGGACGCCGTACTCCGACAGAGCGATCCCCTCCGCTGCCGGAAAGGTCAGATTATCCTCGTCCGCAGCAGCAACCGCCAGCATTCCATAGGTTCCCGGCTCTACCCGAAACGGTGCGAGCGTCGCGGCGGATGCCGCAGAGACGGACTGCGCAACAACGCCTTCACGGATCAGGCAGACACGGTGGGCATAGGCGGCCTCCGCAGTCACGGACTGCGGTACGGCCCGCACCATAGCCATTCCGCCCGCAACCAAGTCCGAATCGCACGCGGAGTCGGAGCAGGCGGCTGACAGCGCGGCCGTACACAGGGCAAGAGAGGTTATTAAGATTCTTCTCATGACAAAAGTCTATTCGAACGTTACGTTTCGGACATATTCATTGATCTCCAGATGGGGGCCCGATCCGTCGGTTACCGGCGTGCCGTTGACCGTGAAGTTCCCGATCGTCACTCCGTCGATCGACTGCGCGTCGTTGCGTCCTCTGATCCAGCTCGGAGTCGCCCGCATACCGGTATAGGCGATATTGCGCAGGGTGATGTTACGCGCCCATTGTCCGTAGAGGTTGCCGAACGCCCAGGCGTTGGTGAAGTGCGCGCAGAAAACCTTTCCGTCGTCGATGTCCTCGACAATGATGTTTTCGAACGAAATGTCCTCGAACGTGCCGTCGTCGGCGATCATCACCGCCATCGCCCCGGGATAAATCCCGTCGTCCTGACGGTTTTCCAGCACGATGTTGTCGTGGAACCGGATATTCCGGAATGCAATGCCCCGCGCCTCGGGGCCTACGAGCATATTGTGCGCCTTGTCGGCCCAGAAAACGCAGTTGCGGATCTCGTAGTTGCAGACCTCGAAATCGCGAAGCCCGGCAACCATCCAGATCGCCCCGTCGGAATAGGAGCCGTCGGCATTCGTATGGGAAGCGATGTATTCGGGCGTGGCATTGAAAGCCTTGATGGTCACGTTATCGTCGTAGTTACGCTGGAAGGTGTTTTCGACCAGCACATCGTGGCAGCAGATGAAATCCATGCCGTCGGAGTTCATGATCCAGCCGATCTCCTTGATATTGTCGATATGCACGCCCGTGCTCCCGACGATCTTGAGCGTCCAGTTCGGCGTGTCGCGCAGCAGGATGCCCTCGATCTTCAGATTGTCGCAATTGCGGAACTCCATCTGCGGCCGCCGGCCGGCGCCGTGATCCTCCTGCGACGAACAGAAAACACCTCGTCCTCGAATTGTAAGGTTGGCGGCATTTTCAGCCTCGATCCGTCCCAGCACGACCGCCCCTTCATCGAGATAGAGAATACGGCCGCTTTCATTCGCAATACGGATCACACCCGCATTGTGCACCCCGGGACCGAAATAAGTTACATTGGCACCCATCGGGATCGCCGTGTCGGGCAGGTCGGGCAGGATGAAGAGGTTCTCCATCCGATTGCCGTCGAACTCCACCGAAACCTTTTGCGCGGGATCGCCCAGTTCGAACTCGACGCTGTTCGGGGTCTGCACGTCGGGCACGATGCCGTAAGAGAGCGGACGAATCTCCACTTTCGAAAACGTCCCCGCACGGCGGGTCACGCGGACCTTCAACGGCTGCCGAAACGAGTCCGTAAACAAGGCGAACCCCATTGTATACTGGGTATATCCCGCCTCGGGATTGCCGGCATAATCGGAAACCCGGGCATTGTAAACGAAAATCTCCTCCCAGGTTCCGCCCCGAAAAACCTCGACCTTATAGGCGGCGTTTCCGGGCAGGACGTCCCGGCCCTCCCCATAGGCCGTTCCGGGCATCAGGCAAACAGCAAGTATCCAGAATACGCCCTGTGCAATCTTCAACAACATTCCTATTCGGTTTTAAATCCATACTTTTGCAGCAGAGCTTTCGCCTCTGCATCGGTCAATTCCTTGCCGGTCAACACTTTCAGCAGAGGACAGTTGATCCGGTAAATGCCATATTCCATATCGACAAATCCGAATCCGCCGTCGAGGCACTCCCAAAGCGTCCATGGAATATTATTTGCCTCCATGGCAGCCACCATATCCGTGAACCACGCCAAACGCATCGCTTCCGCGACGTTTTTACTGCATCCGAATTCGCCGCAATGTACCGCAAGTCCGGCATTCCGACCGTCGGACGCCGCATTGGACATTTCACCCATAATCCGGTCGGCATTGTAGGTCGTTTTGTGAAAAGAGGCATACTGCGGGTATTTGTCAGCATCCGACTGAGTGGGAATGACCACCCCCGGATATTGCACGGCTCCCTGATAGCCGACCCACGCCAGCATCTTATAATGCGACAGCAGCATCGGGAGATAATAATGGAACGACACAACCGCATTGGGATCTTCCTCGGCCACCCGTGCATACTTGATGTAGTTGTAGTCCTGCCAGCCCATTGCCGGGACGAATACGATCCGTTCGGGGTCCTGCTCTCGGACTGCCGTCAGAACCTCATTCTGGAGCTTATTCCAACCAGTTGCGTCGGGTGTCCCGTCATGCGGTTCGTTCAGCAGTTCAAAGGCCACGCACTTCGGATTGTGAGCCTTGAATTCCGCAGCAAGTTTTCGCCAAACATTTACGAAATGGGTGCGAAATTCGGGATAGGCAGGGTCGTACAACTCCTCCTCCCGGTAACTGTCCGAGCCTTCACGGGGAGCCAGTGTGTGCATGTCGAGAATCGCATACATGCCGTTTTGCTCGCACCATGTAAAAAGTTCGTGTAATTTCCCGACGGCCTTTTCGTTAAACCGCCCCTCCCGGTCGAAGATGCACAGCTCGTCGACAGGAACCCGGAAATGGTCGAATCCCAACTCTTTCCACAACGGGAACTGAGCGGGCATGACATAGCCCAACCAGTCGCGATCGGCTTCCGTCATCCAATAAGCGAGGTTTACGCCGCGCCGAAACCGGAAATCAGAGAGATGATCCGCCACCGGTATCGGAGCAATGTCGGCAACCAGTCTATAAGTGTACGTATTGCGGCCTTTGTAAACGGAAAAACTCTCCCCGGTCGAAAGGTCGTACGAAACCTTTTCGCTTGTCGGCCGATAGCCGTCGGAAAGCGTGATATCCAGCGGTACGGCCCCCAACAGCTCCTCCGGATATTCCGAAGCATAGATCGTCGTGACCGGAAACGAAACCGTCCTCGTCTCATGGTCAATCACTCCCTCGATCAGTTTCCCGCGAAACAGGAAAGAGGCCGACAAGACCGGGGTTTCGTTCCGGGCTGAGATTTCGTAGGAGACCTCCCCGGCTCCCGAGCTGACCGTCACGGTTCGGGGTTGCGTCAGGTCCATCGTCGTCTCCGGTTCCTTTGGAGAAACCATCGCATACCCGGGATTCAACTGGAACGTCAACTCCACGGCATCCACATCCCGCTGTTTGTCGAAAGTCAGACGGATCGTCCGCTTGCCGTCGTCGATGACCGCCGAAATGGAAGTCCGCCCGCCGTCGGCAGCGGTCACCAGGGCAAAAGGCTTATTCGCAAATACGCCGTCCAATCCGGAATCTTCCCCACAAGCAGGCATCAATGCGACATAAATTAGCAGCAATATGTATTTCAAGAGGTTTTTCATCTTTATCGTTGCTTTTTCAATTATGATTGTCATTCGGCTTCGGGATCGACCAATTCCCGCACGACCTCGTAAAATTCGATCTCTGCGAGTGAAAAATAGGGCTGGTAGACATCGGTTCCTTTCACCACCTCGTATTTTACATGGGAAATAGGTTCTTCCGGCAGAAACAGCTCCGAAGTGTAGGAGGAACCCAGATCACCGGGCAGGTTATCCAATTGGGCCAGCAACGCCCACGTTTCGCCATCCGGACTGCCGTAAATATTCACGGTCTTGGGCAGCGAACCGTTCGCTTTCTTACGGTTCCAATATTGGAATTTAAACGCTGAAACCTCCTTGCGAAGATCGAAAGTCAGGTAATGGTAACCCGCAGGCTTTAATTCGGGATAGGTCCACTCATCCCAGAAACTCTGGAAAAAAGTATCCGGATTTCCATCCACAAGCAATTCCAGGGGGCCTTCGCTCGGCTCCTGGGCATTGGTAGCCAACTGGTCGGCTGCGAGCGGGATCGGATTCTCCGCAACAACCACATAATAGGACTCGGCCTTTTCACACTGCCGTTCGATATAGACGGGTTGCCCGGGCGTTCCGTTTACATCGTAAGCCGTAAATGTGAAACGGTACTTCCCATATCTGTTCAGCAGTCCGTCAATGTAGAGGGTACCGGTATAGCGGCTGCACTGCTTCGAGACTGTCGTCTGCGTGCCGAAATCGTAATACGAAACCTCGGTATAGAGGAAGTCGCTATTCTCGACCGGATTCCATGTCAGTCGGATCGCTCCCGGAAATGCCTCGGCGCGGATTCCCTGTACGGCGAGCGCCGTCATGGCCGGCTCATCGTCCCCGCCGCACGAAACGCCGCACGAACAGGCAAAGAGCAACAGTATTTTATATATGCTTTTCATAGATGCAGTTTTTCAAATTCGTGATTCTGTCAATAACCCGGATTCTGGACGAACTTTCGTTCGTTCTTGTTGATGTCATCCTTGGGTATCGGCATCAGGTAATGCATCGGAGTCATGAACTTGCGCTGGACGATCACTTCAGTCACCCGGAAGAAATCGGCATCGGACTCCCCGTTGTAATTCATGCCTTTGGGGCGGACGTTGAAATACTTGTCGCCCTCTTTCCAACGGCGCACATCCCAGAAGCGGTGCCCCTCCAGATAAAGTTCGATAGTCCGCTCCTGACGTGCCATGCGGATCATTTCGTCGCGTCCAAGCGTCAGCCCCGCCTTTTCGAAAGCCTCGTCTACCGGGTCCAGTCCCGCCCGTTCGCGGACCGGTTTCAGCGCTGCTACCGCTTCGTCAATCCGTCCCAAGTTGGCATAAGCCTCCGCAAGATTCAGGTACAGCTCCGCCATGCGAATCACCGGCCACGGATAATGCGGAGCGGCAACATCCTCCTGAATATTGTTGTAGAGCGGCGAACAGCCCTTCTTATTGAGATATCCCGTAGGGGTGTAGTTCGTCGTGCGCTCCTTGATGCCGAAAACATCGTTTTTGCGGAACCTCGTCTGCACGATGTTCGCGTTGTCGTCAGCTCCGTCGCGACGGAGCACTTCGTAATACCCGTTCTGGAAAGCCACCCACGCATAGAAGCGAGGTTCACGATTGATATTCAGGTTCATGGTCACGCCGTCGCAGACATCGTTATGATACTCCCCGTAACGGTACCTCCCGGTATAGTCGTATTCCGGATCGAGATCGATCGGAAGTCCGTTTTTCGAATAGAACATCTCGACCATCGTCAATGTCACACCGACACCGTTGCCCGATGACGGACCCACGCGGTAGGGAGTGGACTTGTATTGCAACCCGTAATGGCCCTCTTTCCGGGTATCGGCCCACAGCACCTCTTTCGAAGTGTTGTAATCCATGAAATTCAGACGGAGCACCCGATGCACGGGATCGGTCGGTTGGGCGAACCTCGACGTAGCCACCGGACTTTCGGTATAGAGTTTATAATCTGCGGCCTTAGCGACCTCAATGGCCTCCTCGGCTGCGGAAGCTGCCTTTTCCCATTTTGCCTCCGAATAAGTCTGGCTGATCAGATGGCGCCCGTCCACCTTGCTGACGAAATTTGCATAGTATTCGCTGTTCCCGTTGAAGAGCGGGGAAGCGGCATAGAGCCACAACCGTGATTTCAGTGCTTTGGCGGCAACGCTCGTGGCCCGGCCGTAGGCCGTGGAGGTCTGCTCTGCCGGCAGCATCCTGGCCGCTTCGTCGAACAGGTCAGAGATCCACTGCACACATACGTCGTAACTGTCCCGCTCGGGGAAGTCTGCCTTGTCCATATCGATGGACATGACGCCCTTGATAAGCGGAATCGGACCGTAGTTCTTCAAAAGCAGGAAATGGTAATAAGCGATCAGAAATTTCGCCTCGCCCTTGTAAATCCGAAGGTTCGCCTCCGTCATGTTGGGCACCGCGTCGATATTTTCCAGCAGGATATAGCACCGCCTGATACCTCCGAAAAGCGTATTCCAATAGGAGATCACCGGTTCGCTGGCGTTGTAGTTCCCCTTCGGGAAATTGGCGAAGGTCTCGTGCTCCCAGGGAGTGACCACCTCGTCGGCCGTCATCAGGTCCAGCGAAGCTGTTTCGTGACGCGGATTGGGCAGGAACGAATAACAGGAATAGAGATAGCGTTCGGCCATCGTCGGGTTCTGGAAGGCGTCTTTCTCGTCCGGCGTCTCATCGGGGACTACGTCCAGATAACTGCACGCCTGAAACAGGAATGCGGCAGATAAAATCAGGGATAGAATATGTGTGTAATATTTCATAGGATTTCGTTTGGAATTTATTTTATAACGTCATCTGGATTCCAATGTTGAAAACCCGCTGGGTCGGATATTTCAGTCCCGATCCGCCGCCCTGTTCGGGGTCCCACAACTTGAATTTCGAGAAGGTCAGCAGGTTCGATCCGCTGATGTAGAAACGCATTTTCTTGTAGGTATAGCCGATCTCCGCGTTTTTCAGTTTCAGGAACGACGCGTCGCGGAGCCAGTAGGTCGAGGCAACCGTGTTGTTGCCGTATTCCACGACGCTCAACCGCGGATAGGCCGCATAGATATTCGGATTGCTTTCGCTCCAGTAATCGTCGGCGACGAACTGCATGACGTTGCGCTTGACATTGTTATTGATACCGAACGGATGGAATCCGCTCATCACGAGCGACGTATTGGCCGTACCCTGGAAGAAGACCGAGAAATCGAGTCCTTTCCACTGCGCTGAAAACCCGAACCCGTAGACGATCTCCGGCACTTCGGGATACCCTGCATAAATACGGTCGTTCGAATTGATCGTGTTGTCGTAGTTGCCGTTCGCATCGGGCTGGTTGACGTATTTGATGTCGCCGGCCATGATTTCACCGCCCAGCAGTTGTTCAGGACTGTATTTCACCTCGTTATTGTCGATAAACAGGCGTTGCGCCTCATAAAGCAGGAACGAATTGACCGAACGGCCGACCCGCGAAAGATTGGGATACTGCAGGTAATCCGGCTCATCCTGTTCGAGCACCCGGTTGCGGGCGAAGGTGAAGGTTCCTTTGGCAGAAATGAAGAAATCCTTGCCGATCTGATGGGTATAATCCATCGAGAGATCCAAACCGCGATTTCTCACCTTACCCAGATTGCCGTACACTTTTGTCGTAGCCGTTCCGAGAAAAGCCGGAACTGTGCCGCGTTCCAGGAAAATACCGCTCCGGACCTCCTGAAACAGATCGACCATTACATTCAGTCGGTTATAAAATTGCAGATCGACACCGACATTGAGTTTTTCTCCGGTTTCCCAAGTGATCTTCTTATTCTCGAAACGGTTGTAAACGGGACCGCTCAGCGTATACTCCCCGTCGGCGCCCGTCGTATATCCGGCTCCGGAAAGGGAGAGGTCCGACATGTACATGAAACGCGTCTCCTCGCTGTCGTTGCCCACAAGACCGTACGAACCGCGGAGTTTGAAATAAGAGACGGCCTTCTTGATAGGCGCCCAAAATTTCTCCTGACTGACCACGTATCCCACGGCCACCGAAGGGAAAAAGCCGAAGCGCCGTCCCTCGGCGAAATTCTCACTGCCGTTGTATCCGAAATTGGCCTCGATGAGGTAACGGTTGTCGTACCCGTAGGTCAGACGGCCCGCAAGGCCCTGTTTACGCTTGGGCAAAGAACTGAACAGACTACCGGGATTTCCGAGCGCAGTCTCCTCCTGATTATACACGACCATAGCACTCACGTCATGACGGCCGAAACTGCGGTTATAGTTGATCATTCCCTGGATATATATCTTGCGGTCTCCGTCAGTACTGCTGGAGGTGGCGAGTGTCGTACTTTGCTCGTTGCCGCGGATCTCCAGATCATAGTCTTCCAATCCGTCATCGCCCGTATGCGTACCCGAAATTTCGTAGGAATTATAACCTGCCGAACGCGATGTCTGGGTATAGGAATAGTTCTTGAAAGAGATCAGCGCCGAAGCGGAAAGCCCTTCGGTGATGAAATCGAAATTCTGATCCAGACTCAGATTGGCGTTCAATACGCTCTGGAACTCGTCTTTGTAGCCGGTAACCATTTCAGCCACGGGATTCTTCACCATGGCTTTGCCGCCCCAACGGATATGGTTTACCGTCGGATCGTCGGGAAAGGTTATCGGCATATCGGCGGGATTGCCGTTCATGATCATTCCGAAAATGTTTTCGCTGCTTTTCACCGGCCCGTGCGTATCCCGGAGCTGGGTGTTGATTTTCAGCGACACTTTGGTAGACTTCGTAAGATTGACGTTGACATTGTTCTGGAAAGCGTAACGCCAAACCGAGTAATTGTTGTTATAGGAGAAGTAATCCCGGCTCAGGTTCTTCAACATACCTTCCTCGTGACGGACGGTGGCGCTCATGAAGTAATCGACCCTCGAACTGCCGCCGCGGATATTGAAGTTAAAGTTTTCGTTGACTGCCAAATTTTTAAACATCTCATCGTACCAATCCACATCCGGATAGATATATTTGTTGCTGCCGGCCCGCGTACCGTCGATCTTCGCCTGCGTATAAGGAATCTGCCCCGTACCGCGCGTCAGAACCGACTCGTTGTACATCTGCATGTAGGTCACCGCATCGACCGTTTCCGGGCGGCTCGTCGGAGTCGAAAGAGCCGTCTCGAAGCGAAAATTAATGACCGGCTTATCCAGATTCTTACCGTTCTTCGTCGTAACGATCATCACGCCGTTGGCTCCCCGCGAACCATAGAGAGCGGTCGCCGTAGCATCCTTGAGCACCGAAAAACTCTCGATAATCTCCGGGTCCAGCCCGTTCAGTTCATTCGCGTCGATAGCCACACCGTCAAGGATGATCAACGGCTTGGTCGCGGAACCGAACGTGGAGATACCGCGTATCCAGAAATCCGCCTGGTCGGCACCGGGCTGTCCATTGCGCTGCACGGCGATCACACCGGCCAGGCGTCCGGCAAACCCGGTCGACAAACTCGACGAAGGCATCCGCAGTTCCGCGGGAGCGATGGACTGTACCGAGCTCACCAGCATGCCTTTCTTTTGCTGGCCGTAACCCACCACCACAACTTCGTCCAACGCATTGGCGTCCTGTTTCAACGCCACGTTGAGATAATTCTCACGGCCAACCGCAATCTCCTGGGCTTCATACCCGACATAGGAGAAAAGCAGTGTTTTCCGGTTTGCCGGCAGGTTGATCGAAAACATTCCGTTCAGGTCCGTCGTAGTACCGATGGTCACACCTTTTACCTGTACGGTGGCTCCGATCAGCGGCTCTCCGGTGGCCGCATCGGTGACAGTACCGGAAACCGTTCGGGGAGCAGACTGTGCATATATTCCGCAAGGAACCGCGAAAATACCTCCGGACAACACGGCGAGCATAATCAACCGCGCAGTCCGCAACATATTATCAATCTTAATACATTTCATGATTTTCTGGGATCAAACATTAGCGATTCGTAGAGATGGGACCCGACTACAAATAGAGAACGGGATAAGAAGTAATGTCGTAAACGTGTGTCATGAGCATGTTTCATTTTACAATTTTCAGATAAAGTAGTTTCGGTTGAAATGCCGATACAAAATTCTTCTCTTATTTAGAAAAAAGGTCGAAATTTTACCGGAAAAACACCGTAAGGAAAATAAAGTGGGATTCCTTCGTTTTTTTTTGGATTTCGGCAACCCATTCGTTATTTTTGGCTATGCATTCATCTATAATCCAATGAAAAAGATCATTTTAACAACTCTTTGCTGTCTGACGGCCGCACTCACATCCGCAAGGGAAAAATCTCCGGTCACGATCATCATGCAGGTTTCGGACCCCCAGATGGGGTTCTATGCCGACAACCGCGACATGGCCTATGAAACCCGCACCCTCACAAAAACCGTCGAAGCAATAAACAGGCTCCGCCCCGATGTCGTCGTCTTCACCGGCGATTACGTGCACAATGCAGCGGACGAGAGCCAATGGACGGAATTCCTGCGGATCGTCGCAGAAATAAATCCCCGCATCAAGACCCTTTATCTCCCGGGCAACCACGACGTCCGGCTGGAAGAGGGTTCCGTCGATGTGGAACCCTACACGAAACACCTCGGAACCGACCGCTTCTGTGTGCGTGTGAACGGGATCCTACTGACCGGCATCAACTCGGATTACCTGAAAGACGAAACCCGGGACCCCTCGAAAGAAGAGAATCAGTTCCGGTGGCTGGCCCGTTCGCTCAAAAAGAAAAGGGCCAGCCGGACATCTCTTGTCTTCGCACACCACCCGTTCTTTCTCCGGCAAATCGACGAACCGGACGGCTATTCGACCATTTCGCCGGAAAAACGCCGGAGATATTTCGAACTGTTCCGGGAAACCGGTGTGCAAACCGTCTTTACGGGACATTTGCACGACAACGCGGAGACATCGTACGACAACATCGGAATGATAACCACGAGTGCCGTGGGCCGACCGTTGGGAGACGCTCCTTCGGGAGTGCGGATTATTGTCATCAAGGATCGAACGATCATCCACCGGTACTATCCGCTCGATGAAATACCGGACGCTCGAACCGGACTGATCCAGGCTCTCCGATAACGGAGTTCAAATTCCGGACGGTACGACGAGGCCGGTTCGACGAATCGGCCTCGTCGCTTTCAGAGCGTAAAAACCATTGCTATCGGATAGTGATCCGAAATGTAAGGCGCCCCGTAATCGCCGTCGAGGGTGACGAACTTTCGACATTTCATCCTGCCGCGGTAGAAAAGATGATCGAGAATAATCGTGTCCGGAGCCGATCCGAAACCATTGAATGTTCCCTTTTGATCGGTTTCCGCCGCTGTATCGCGTGCCGAAGCCATCAGTCTGGTCAACGGCTTGAGATGCGGATTGTCAATGGATGTATTAAGGTCTCCGCCCAAGATAACCGCCGCTTTCTTACCGGCAATCTGTCGAATCTTCGTCACGATCAGTTTCACGCCCTCCTCACGGGCAATTTTCCCTTGGTGGTCGAGGTGAGTGTTGAAATAGAAAAACTCTTTGCCCGAACTCTTGTCGCGCAATTCGACCCATGTTACCGTGCGGTTGCAGGCGGCATCCCATCCGCGCGACACGTTGTCGGGAGTCTCGCTGATCCAGAAGGTGCCGCTGTCCAGCAGTTCGAACCGGTCGCGGAGGTAGAACACCGCCATCGTTTCGCCGCCTTCGGCCCCGCCGTCACGATCTTCGCCGACACGGGCATACCGGGGACATTCGGTGTCGATGTAATACAACTGGTCTTGCATGGCTTCCTGCACGCCCATCACATCGGGAGCCTCCTGCCGGAGCATTTGCGCCGTGGCGTGACGACGGTTCGGCCAACTGTTGTCGCCGTCGCGCCCCCAACTGGTACGCATATTGAAAGAAATCAGTTTGATAGATACTGCATCCTGACCGGCCTGGACCGAGTTCGAGAAACAGAACGCAAGCAGCAAAAAAAGCATTGTCTTTTTCATCGGAATATTTATTGGCTCGTTGCCTGATAGATTTTACCATTTATTTTGATTCTCAGATTCTTCCATTGCGGCGGCAGGACAGACGGGCGCTGCACGAGACCGTCCGCCGTAATCTCCAGCCCGCCGAATCCGAACAGCACGGCCTGCAACATGCCGCCCGCACCCGTCATGAAATAGGGATTGCCGCTGGTGGCCGTTTCGGCAAACACCCCGAACGGCGGCCGCAGGTTGGGCAAGTAGGAGCGACGGAACATTTCGCAGGCTTTTTCGGCCATTCCGAGCCGGGCATACTGAATCGCAAAAACCGAGTAACTCATCGCCGGACCGTTACGCGGATCGATTCGGCGCTCGTAGTATTCCAGATCGCGCAACTGAGCTTCGCGTCCGGTCACGATGCCCAGCGGATAGCCCAGCAGGTTGGCATCGGCCTGTTTGATCATCTCGCCGTCGTAGCCGGCATGCTCGCGCGTCGTTCCGTCAGCGAAGTGCGGGATGCGAAGGCCCGCGGCTACCGCACTCCACTGCGGATCGGGACGCTCGCCGCAAAGCTCCGCCGCAGCCGAAGCGTACTCCAGTGCCCGGCGGGCCGCGCCGTTGGTAAAGGCATTGTCCGTGACGCCGACGGCGTATTCGTTGGCTCCGATCACATTGCGGATCGAGTAGCTGCCGTCGGCATTCGCCGTAACGCGATCGCACCAGAAACGTGCAGCCTCGCGCATCAGCGGGAAACCCTCGCGGCGCAGCCACTCCCGGTCCTGCGTCACACAGTAATAGTTCCAGCTGGCGATGGCGATATCGGCTGTAATATGATGTTCGAGCGGACCGGTGAGGGCAAAGGTCGGCGTAGCCTCCTCGCCCCGGTCATCCCCTTCCCAGGGGAACATCGCGCCCCGATAGCCGTGGGCGTAGGCCCGACGACGGGCCGCATCGAGTCCGTTGGTTCGGTAATCGAGCATCTGGCGCGCCAGGCAGGGCCGGAGCACCAGCAGCGCCGGATACATCCAGATCTCAGAATCCCAGAAGATATGACCGTTGTAAAAGCCCCGGGCCGAAAGGCCCATCGGCGGAATACTCCGGCGACTGCCTTCACGGATAGAGCCGTAAAGGTTGAACAAGGCGAAACGCACATCCAACTGTGCCGTGGGATCGCCTTCGATCTCGATATCGCCCTGCCACAACTCCGCCCATTTCCGTTCGTGTGCCGCAACGAGTTGCGCCGCTCCCTCCCGGGCTGCATAAATAGCCTGCCTTTCCGATTCATTCCACGGGTCGGCGAAAGCGGCTGTAGTACAGATTGTTCCCACAAGGGAGAACGACGCCCGGCCGCCCTTGCGCAGAACAATCCTCACGCTTTCCGGTGAGACCGCTTCGCACCCTTCACCGCAAAGAAAAGTCGACGAAGCCACAATATGGTCGCGGCCGCGGTTGTAACTGCCGGAAGTGCGCTGTACGGCAATACGGCTGCCGTCCTCACATCCGACCGTGCGCGACTCCCGCAGGGTGTCGGCGAACTCTCCGGGAACGGTATGACCGTTTGAAAAAAGAACCTCTGCATCGCGTTCCGCCGTCACTTCCACTTCTGTCATAAGAGCGTAAGGCATGTTCCGCAAGGCCCGTATACGATAGACGACCGTCACACCGTCCGTTGAAAAACGGGTCGTGTGCACTGCACGCCGCATATCGACCGACTGATGCTGTGGACGGACCTCCGACGGATCGAACCGATGACCATCGACAGCCATTGTCAACCCCAGCGGATTGATCCCTTCCAGAATACGACTCACATCATCTCCGAACCCCGGCTCATAACTCCCTCCCAGAATCACAGAACCGAGGGCAAAAGGCTCCCGACCCACGGCTACGCCAATTTCTCCGTTGGCCATGGCGACGGCAAAATAATCAGCCGTGGTATCTCGTGCGGTAATTACCCACCCTTCGCTGCGGGCATCGACCGACAGCGGAACGACCGACAGCAGCACGACCCAAAAAACAAGTCTCATCATGGTTCTATTCATTTACGGGAACAAACGTCACGGCCTGCCCGCCACGGGCAGTCATTGCAATTTCGAGCATATCGGCAGAAGTCACGGTCCGTTTTTCGATGCGATAGTTTTCGGGATTCTCCGCAGAATCCGGAGCGTCGGCATAGATCGTTGCAGTATAAGTCATACCAGACTTCAGGAAGCCGAGTTTCTGGGTCAATGTCCGGGGCTCATCGTTCGTGCCGGCGCCCAGGAAGAAACTGTCATCCGCACGGCGTACGACGACAATATATTCGCCGGGTTCACCCTGCAATGCTTCGGACCAGTCACAGTCGGCATCGAAATCCCGGAAGAATTGGAAAGCCGGATGTCCCTCGTAGTTTTCGATCAGATCGGACGCCATCTGAAGCGGAGAATAAATAATCACCCAGTTGGCAATCTGACGTGCCAGCGTAGTCTTGATACAACACGAATTGTTGTCGCCGTTCCACTCCTGCATTCCGGTTTCCCGGCCCCGGACGCGCGAGTAATCAAGATCGAATACCCCCGGCGTATAATCCATCGGACCGCTCAGGAGCCGTACGAAAGGCAGCGTACAGAGATACTCCGCGGAGTTCCCTTCCGACCATGCGTTCCACTCCATGCCGCGTGCCCCCTCCCGGGTCATCATATTGGGCCACGTGCGGCGAATGCCCGTATCCTTGATCGGCTCGTGGGCATCGATGACGATCCCATAACGGGCCGCCGTCTCGACGACACGCTGGTAGTGCCGCACGCCATACTGCGAGTGGTGGAGCTGGCCGTCCCTGAAGCCTCCGGCATATCCCGTTTTGACGGCATGCACACCCAATCCGGCATAGCGCTGCATAGCCGTTTCCAGAGCCGCTTCATATTCAGGAATATTACCACCCGTTTCATTGTGCATCCACAACTCGATGTTCTTCTCCCGGGCATACGCGGCAATGCGGTCGAGATCGAAATCTGCATAGGGCTTCACATAATCGAAGTGCTGCGTTTTACCCCAGTTCTCCCAGCCTTCGTTCCACCCTTCGAACAACACTCCCTGAATATTGTTCGCCGCTGCGAAGTCAATATGACGCAGAGCATTCTCCGTCGTCGCTCCATGCCGGGGTTCCATTGTCCATGTATGGGTGCCGAGATGCAGTCCCCACCATACGCCGATATATTTCTGCGGTTTGATCCACGAAGTGTCAGCAATCTTCGAAGGCTCGTTCAGGTTAAGGATCAGCGACGAGTTGATCAGGTCCACCGCTTTGTCTCCCACTTGGATCGTCCGCCACGCCGTCATGAATTTCGAGGGAATACGAGCCTTTATACCGTCAGGCAGCGGAGCCAACTCGGCTTTGAAGGCCAGCGAATCGGTCCGGTAGAGATTCATTTCGGGGAAATCGTACAGCGCCGCTTCGTGAATCGAACCGTATGTGCCGTCCACACGGAATGTGAAAGGCGTATTGGCGTTTTCGACGGCCGAAACCGGCAGTTCGCGATACAACAATTCATAGGTGTTGAAATTTCCAGGAATCGACCACGACACGCCGTCTTCGGCGAAGCGGAATTCGGTCAGTTCATCGGTGACGGTCAGCGAATCGAGGTCCGGCACCTCCCATTCATAGCGGAATGCCACACCGTCGTCAAAAGCCCGGAAACGAAGCGTCAGCAACACGCCGTCGTCGTTTTTCAATACCGCCGTCATTTCGTTGTGGCAATCGCGCAGGATTTTATTTTCGCCCCACGGCTGCGTCCATGTTTCGTCCACGGACCTTTTCACAATCTCCCGTACCGAAAAGCCGCCGGCGAGGTTCCGTTCTTGCACCACGAGGCCCAAGGCAGAAGGAAGGATCAAAGGTTTGCCGTCGCGTTCGACGGTATAGGCCATGCAGCCGTCGGCGCCCGTCACGAACGAAAGGCGTGTGCGCCCGTCGGGAGAAATTATCTCCGGATTCCCGCCGCATGCAAACAGAAGCAAGCACACACAGGACAAAAACAAGTTCCGGAACGAGAACTTCAAAGTTTGGTTCATGCTAAATTTATTTAAATGAGGTTATTGTAATTTTCGGGCTATTTGCCGGTCATACCTTAAGGAAAGTGTTTTTTCGATACAAGAAATAGAGAAACAGCCAGCAGAGCACGATATAACCTATATCGTAGATCACCGCCCCTACTGTTTCACTGCATTTGGAAGCAAGTCCGCCGACGAAAAAATCGGACGCATAACGCAGTGGAATAATCCGCTGCGCCATATAAATCGTAATGGAATTCAATCCGATAACCCGGAAAACGAACGTCCATCGTTTGTACCCGCACACGTCAATCAGGTAATAAAACAAGGCGGTCATCCCCAGCGAATAACCGGAGACCACGCAAGTGAACGAACTGCTCCATAAATTCTTGTTGACCGGCATGATAAGATTCCAGCACAAGCCCGCCGTCGTGATCGCCAGTGCGGCGACGGCCATATAGAACGCTTTCCAAGAGCCAGAGAGCCCTCTCCGGCCATCGAGCAAAAATTCGCCGGTGAACATTCCGAATAGAGCCGATACGACTGCCGGCAGGGTGCTCAATATCCCTTCCGGATCGAATGCCCCGTAAAGGATGTGTCCGGGAAGGTACTGTCGGTCAATCCATCCGGCCAGACACCCCTCCACCGAAAGCGGATCGGCACCGACCGGAGCATCGGGGGCTACGACCAGGCCGAGCAGCAGTGAATAGCCTATTAGGATAATCCCGGCAACAGCTATCCGAGTTCTCACGCTGCAATACACGCAGAGCAGTGCGGCGAACATCCAGGCCAAGCCGATCCGTCCCAGCACGCTTGCTATGCGCAACGAGGAGAAATTGAGCTCGAACAACCCGTTATAAACCATTCCCAACAGGGCAAGAATCAGTCCGCGGCGGAAAATCCGGTCCAGAATCCGTTTTCTGCCGAATCCGCGTGCACGCTGTTTGGCCAGCGAGAAGGGGAACGCCACGCCTGCGATAAAAAGAAACAGAGGAAAGATCGTGTCTTGAATCGTTAGTCCATTCCACGCCGCATGCTGCATCTGCGACGCAAGCATATCGGTAAAAGATCCGGGCCACAGTGCGCACAACGAGGTCACAAGCCCTGAAAAGCCCATAATAAAGAACATATCGACCCCCCGCAGGGTGTCCAAAGATAAAAGTCGTCTGTTCGGGTTCATCATCGCAGTATATTTAGCACCGGTAGACCGATTTATTCGCCCGTTCCATCGAAGAAATAGGAGGCGTAGCGATAGCCGCATTTGTCGTAAAGTTTCCGGAATACCGTCATGCGCCGGGTGAAATCCCCGAAATCGCGGCGGTCGCAGGCCCATCCCACCTCCGCTAATGCGGCCAGCCGCGGCAAGGCCATATGCTGTGCATGGGCAAAAGAAGCGATATATTCCGTCCATATATTCCCTTGTACTCCCTGAATACAGGATTGTTCCGCTGAAGAAAGACGGTCATAGGGATCGAACGAATAAACCTTACGAACCGGCACGTAACCGCCGATACCGAGTGGTTCGAGGCGCTCCGGCTCCTGCGTCTGAAAATAATCGAGATAACAATGCGTGTTGGGGGTCATGATCACCTGATTCCCGGCCTTGGCAGCGGCAACGCCGCCATCGACACCGCGCCACGACATAATCGTAGCCGTCTTTGAAATCCCTCCTTCGAGTATTTCGTCCCACCCGATCAGATTGCGCCCCCGGGCGTTGAGCCATTTTTCAATCCGATGGACAAAATAACTCTGCAATTCGTTTTCATGCTCTAACCGCTCATTACGGATACGCTGCTGACAGGCGGGACAGCTCGTCCAACTCTGTTTGGGACACTCATCCCCGCCGATATGGATATATTCCGAGGGAAACAGTTCACACACCTCTGCAAGCACGTTCTCCATGAATTCGAACGTCGAATCCTTGCCCGCGCAATAAACTTCCGGGAATACGCCCCATCGCGTCCGTACCATATACCCCTCACCGGCACACCCCAGCCAGGGATAGGCCGCCAGTGCCGCCGAGGCATGTCCCGGCATTTCGATTTCAGGGATGACCGTAATGAACCGTTCGGCCGCATAGGCTACGACGTCACGAATTTGTCGCTGCGTATAGTATCCTCCCGAAGGTATGCCGTCGTAGATATTCGTATTGCGTCCAAGGACTGTTTCGGCACGCCGTGACCCCTCTTTCGTCAATCCGGGATAATGCCTGATCTCGATACGCCATCCCTGGTCGTCGGTCAGATGCCAGTGAAAACGGTTGAGTTTGTGGAGCGCCAATATGTCGATGAACGTTTTGATCTCGTCAACCGTGAAGAAATGACGGCAGCAGTCGAGCATGGCGCCGCGATAAGCGAAACAAGGTTCATCCTCCACATGCACTGCCGGAAGTCGCATGCCATACTGCGAGATAAGTTGACGCAAGCTCTGCAATCCGTAGAAGAGTCCCGAAGGGGAACCGCCCGTCACGGCGACACGCCCTTGGCCGATGTCGAGCGAATAGGCCTCCGCCCTGAGCGCCGGATCGATCCCGAGTACGATGCCGCTTTCGGAAATTCCGGAAACTTTCAGCCGAAGTCCATGTTCCCGGCAAATATCCCGCACGAAGAGTTCCGCGACACTCCGCAACGCTTTAGCCCCGCCGGGTACAGCGATCCGCGATCCGGCGGAGAGCACCGCTCCTTCGCCAGTTGCGTAAGCGATGTGCTGAGGCATGGGAACGATCGCGGGAGAATCCGCCGCTCGGGTTTCCGTAAATGAAACAGCAAGCGCCATGACGGCAAAAAAAACATTTTTCATATCGGTATGTTTTAGAACGGTTTCAGGGAATGTTAGGGGTGTCCCACACCCGGGTTTCCACGCATCGGACGAACAGGGTCTCCGTACCCATACGGATCCGGAAATCGCCCTTTTCGAGCCGCCAGCGACCGTCATAACCGACAAACGCCAGATCGGATGCCGGTATCGAAAGCGTCACCGTACGGGTTTCGCCCGGTTCAAGGGAGATCTTCTCGAAATTGCGCAGCCGGATCACGTCAGGCGTCAGGCTTGCCACCAAATCGCTCGACCAGAGCAATACGGCCTCCTTGCCCGCGCAGTCGCCTGTATTGGAGATATCGACCGTGAACGAAAGCGTATCTCCGGCCCGAAATTCCGTAAGGTTAGCCCGCAGATTTCCGTATTCGAATGTAGTGTAACTCAATCCGTGGCAGAAAGGCCATTGCACGTCCATCACGGCATCGTAGTTGTATTCGCCCTCCATCGTACCCCTTTTCTGACAGGGTTTGTAGTCATAGGTGGCCAACGCATCGGGCCAGCGCGGATAGGTAAAGGGAAGCCGGGCGCTGAAGTTCGCATCCCCGGCAAGCAGATTGGCCAGTGCGTCACCCCCGTAATTGCCGGGCAGCAGGATATCGACGACAGCCTGCGCCAACGGCTCTATATCGCCGATCAGACGCGGCCGTCCCTCGTTCAACACCAATACGAGGGGTTTCCCCGTAGACGCCAGTTCGCGGACCAGTTTTTTCTGGTTTTGCGACAAGTTCAGATCATTCATGTTGCCCGGAGTTTCACAATAGGAGTTCTCGCCGATGCAGACGACAATCACGTCTGCATCGGCCGCTGCCGAGACTGCTTCGCCGATTCCCCGCACACGCTCCACCTGCCAATTCTCCGAGGGGGTGCCGTATTCTACGCCTGGAATCCAGGTAACATGATCGAATTTACGCGCCAAGGCCTCGTAAATCGTATTGTAACGATCTGCAAACTCATCGCAACGCTCACCCTGCCAGGTGTAAGACCAGCCGCCGTTGAGACAGCGCATGGAATTGGCATTGGGGCCGGTGAGCAGGATACGCGCCGACTTCGGGAGCGGTAGCAGACCTCCGTCGTTTTTGAGCAGCACCTCCGACTCTTCGGCAGCTTGCAAAGCCACGGCGGCGAATTCATCACTCGCGAAACGATCGAACTTCGAAGTGTCCGGGAACGGCTCTTCGAACAGCCCGATGCGCATTTTCAACCGCAAAATCCGACGAACGGCATCATCGATGCGTCTTTCGGAAACCAGCCCTTCCTCGACCAGTTCACGGAGATAGACGCAGAAATCCCGGTCCAAAGGGACCATGGCCATATCGATCCCGGCATTTATAGCGATCCGAACCGCATCCTTGCGGCTCTCGGCGATATGATCCCGCTCATATAGATTGTAAATATCATTCCAATCCGTAACGATCACCCCGTCCCAGTTCAGTTCTTCCTTCAACCACCCCGTGAGCAACTCGCGGTTGGCATGAAAGGGCATACCGTCGTTGTTGGACGAGTTGACCATCAACGACAGCGCCCCGGCCCGGATACATTCGAGAAAGGGGGCAAAATATTTTTCGCGCAGGGCGTTGCGCGTAACGGACGAAGGCGTTCGGTCCTTGCCCGACACGGGGACGCCGTAGGCCATGAAATGCTTCAAACAAGCAGCCACCCGATACATCCCGATCCGATTGGGATCATCGCCCTGCAAACCGCGCACGGAAGCCGCCGCCAACCGGGAATTGACACAAACATCCTCTCCGTAACTCTCCCACATCCTCGACCATCGGGGATCGCGTCCCAAATCCATCACCGGCGCAAAATTCCACGGAATGGCACAGGCACGGGTTTCATAAGCCGAAATCTCCGACGAACGGCGCATCAGTTCACAGTTCAGCGCGGCACCCATGTTGATCCCCTGCGGAAAAAAGGTTGCACCGCGGGTGTAGGAAGCACCGTGCATTTGATCGACACCGTAAATGCAGGGAATCCCCAGGCAGTCGAGCGAACGACGCTGAATCCTACCGATAATCTGCGTCCATGCCTCCCGGGACTGCGCCTCATCGAACGGTACGTTGAGAATCGACCCGACTTTGTAATGTCCGATGACCGTATCGAGCAGCTCATCGCTGATGAACGGATGCCCGGAATCATTCATATCGGTCACCATGCTGACGGTCAACTGACACATTTGGCCGATTTTCTCTTCAAGCGTCAGGCGGCCGAGTATCTTTTCAATCCGGGTTTCGATCTTCGCATCGGGCCGGATAGCGGGCGGCACTGCTGCAAACAGCGCATTGCAGCCCATACAAATCAACAAACAAGCTATTATTTTCATTGCATCAGAATTTGAGTCGTCGCAGGGGCTCCTGCGGTTTCAGTACGTCATGCACCTTGCGCTCGGAAGCTTTGGCGACAAAAGGCAGCCGCTGGACAATGTCGTCGGCAGAACGCCCCAGTTCGGCCATATAGCGCCCCGAATCGACGACAAACGCCGAAATACGCTCGTCGAACGAGGCCAGATCGGCAGCCGCGAAACGAAGGGTCAGCGCCTGCGACTCCCCGGGCTGCAATTCCCGGCTTTTGGCAAAAGCCCTCAATTCGCGCACGGGCTTCGGCAGCGCCCCTTGCGGGGCTGCAACATAAAGTTCAACGACCTCCCGTCCGGCGCGCGAACCTGTATTGGTTACACGGAGCGTTACCGCATAATCCGTCCCGGAACGCCTGACGGCCGCATCCGTCCACTCGAAGGTCGTATACCCCAAACCATAGCCGAAAGGATAGGACACCGCCTCCGGAGCATGGGTCGAGAAATAGCGGTAACCCACCCAGATATCCTCCTCGTAACAGGTGAATCCCAGGTTTCGCAGGTGCCGTTCCGGGGCGTCGTCGGCCCAATCGCCGCGGCGCCCCCGATAGTCGAGCGGAAAATTCTTCGATGACGGATGATCCGAATAATCCGCCGGAAAAGTCATCGGCAGCCTTCCCGAAGGCGATACGCGGCCGCTCAAAACATCAGCCATGGCATTCCCGGCTTCCAAACCTCCCTGCCAGGCCAACAAGATAGCGTCGGGAAGTTCCTTCCACGACATGGTTTCGATCACGCCGCCGATATTGAGCACCACGACCACCTTCTTACCCGCGGCATGAAACGCCGAGCAGACCGATTCGAGCAGTTCCCGTTCGGCTTCCGTCAGGTAGAAATCCGATGTAGGACGATCGTTGTATTCACCCGAATTGCGGCCTAAGGCAACGATGGCCGCATCGCTGTCCGCCGCACGCGAAGCGATGAATTCCGGCGTCAGCGTCGTTTCGGGGACAAACCACTTTTCGCCCAAATAACGCAGGGCGTTCTGCTCCGCGAGCAGTGCCTCACCGAAAGACATGTATTTTGCATAGAGATCTGCCGTACGGGTGTTAAGCCGGAATCCGGCGTTGCGCAAACCTTCGTCCAAATCGACCGTATAGGCTTTGTTGACGTGTCCGGCGCCCGTACCTCCGGCAATGCAGTCATAGGCATTGACTCCGAACACCGAGAGATTACATCCTGCGGCAAGTGGTAAAGCAGCGCCTTCGTTGCGGAGCAAAACCATGCCTTCCGCTGCCACCTGACGCGATACGGCAGCATGTGCTTCCAAGTCGGGAGTCTCCGACACGGCTTGTTTCCGGAAACGGGGCGTCCGCAGAATATATTCGAGTACACGGGTCACACACCGGTCAACATCCGCCTCGGCGAGTCTCCCGCTGCGCACCGCTTCTACAATCTCTCTCGCCTGAGCCGGTTCTCCCGGCATCATCAGGTCGTTGCCGGCATGTACTTGTGCCACGGTGTTACGTTTTCCGATCCAGTCCGACACGACAAGACCTTCGTAGCCCCATTCGTCGCGCAGAACAGTGGTCAGCAACTCGCGGCTCTCCTGCGTATAAGGTCCGTTGATACGATTGTAGGACGACATGACCGTCCACGGACGCCCCTCCTTGACGGCGATCTCGAATCCTCGCAGATAAATCTCACGCAACGCACGTTGCGACACCCGGGCGTCATTCTGTAAGCGCATCGACTCTTGGTTGTTGGCCGCAAAGTGCTTGACCGAAGTCCCTACGCCTTGCGACTGAATGCCCCGCACCATCGCCGCGCCGCATTTGCCGCTCAGCAACGGGTCCTCGGAATAATATTCGAAATTGCGGCCGCAGAGCGGATGGCGGTGGATGTTCATACCCGGACCGAGAATCACGTCGCAGCCATATTCGAGCACCTCGTTACCCATCGCTGCGCCACAGCGTTCAATAGCCGCCTCGTCCCAGGTCGAGGCGAGCATCGTGCCGATCGGAAAAGCCGTACAGAAATAAGTCCGTGCATCTCCTGCACGTTCCGGATCGATACGAAGGCCCGCAGGACCGTCGGCCATCACCGTTGTCGGAATGCCGTAGGATTCCAAAGAGCGGGTAGTTCCGGCCGAACCGGGAACTGTTTTCAACGTGCGGCCCGTTACAGCGCCCTCGCCAGTGTAACCCTCCATTGAGGTTCCCACCAGCAGGCCGGCCTTCTCCTCAAGGCTCATAGCCGCAACGATCTTCCGGACCGGAGCCTCGCCCAACCGGGGCTTTGCAGACGGAACCGCCACGACCAGCGTCACGGGAAACAAAAACAGTGCGATCAGTAGTTTTTTCATAAAGTATCAATTAACGGTCTGTCGAGGCGTATACCTCGGGAGTATTCAGATAAGTATAGTAATTATCGACATTGCGGCGGGCATCGACATAGAGTTCCGTCATGGTCCCCTCCATCCTGCCTGCGACAAAGAGCGCCGCCCGGACGGTTGTCCCCGCTTTCACGACAAAAGGCCCGTCGTAAAGGTCTGATCCGGGAACCGGGGCCGTACCGTCCAAAGTATAGCGTACTTCGGCGGGATATTTCTCCGTGTCGAGCGTCACCCGGGCCTTTTTGCCTTCGGAAAGCATCTGAGCCGTAATCACAACGTCATCGCTCAATGGAAAAGCATTGATTCCCCGCGCATGCAGCAACGATACATGAACATTGATACGACGACGGAAATCATTCCACTCACGTCGCTCCCGGGGAGTCCAGGCAAGTTCGGAAACTGCCAGCAAACGCGGGAAAATCATGTATTCCAAATGTTTTTCCGTTTCTATAAACTCGGTCCATGTGCAACCCTGTACCCCGATGACGTGCTCTTTGCCGCCGTCATAGATATATTCGACCGAATCCGGCGAAACGAATTCACCGCGAATTATCGATTCATTGTCGGCCGCCTTTGCAGGGGTATCGGGGACGGGATGAAAACCGTACATCTTCCGAATCGGCGAGAAACCGCCCATCGCGCGCGGCTGTGTATGAGGATCGGCTTGATACCAGTCGAAATAGAGGATCTCGCCCGGCGACATGACCACATCGTAACCGCGGTTGGCCGCCTCGATGCCTCCTCGCTGCCCCCTGTAGGAAATTACCGTAGAGGTGGATCGCAGGTTGTTCTTCAGGATTTCATCCCATCCGATCATCGTGCGTCCGTGTTCCGCCAGAAACTTTTCGGCGTGTTCGACCAGATAGCATTGCACCTGGTCCACTCCGCCCAACTCCCTGGCCAGATGCCGGCATCTGGGACAGCTCTTCCAAGCTGTCCGGTCGGCCTCGTCGCCGCCGATATGGATGTATTTCGAGGGGAACAACTCCAGAACCTCGGTCAGGACCTCGTCCATAAATTTCAACGACAGCGGATTGCCGACGCAAAACTCGCCGGAAGTATAGGCCCGGCCCGAGCAGCAGAGCTCCGGATAAGCTGCGAAAACCTCGTCGGAGTGCCCCGGGAACTCAATTTCCGGAATCACCTCGATGAAGCGTTCGGCAGCATAGGCAACGATTCTGCGAATTTCCTCTTTCGTATAGTAACCGCCATAGGCCCCCGGGGTGTCCTCGGGTACATAATGCCTGTCGCCGTAACTCCACCATTCGAGCCAGTCGGACTCCGTACGGAATGCTCCCAGCCGGGTCAGCAGCGGATAAGCGTCGATCCTGATGCGCCAGCCGCCGTTATCCGCCAGGTGGAAATGAAATTTGTTAAGTTTGTACCGTGCCATTTCATCGAGGAGCCGGAATATCGTTTCAACGGGGAAAAAGTGCCGCGAAACATCGAGATGAATACCCCGATAACCGAAACAGGGATTATCGATGATTTCCACGCAGGGAATCCCCTGTGCGGTCGCCAACAGGCACAGCGTCTGCCGGCCGTAGAACAGTCCCGCGGAATCCAGGGCCGTAAGGTCAATGCCCCGGCGAGTCACTTTCAGCCGGTAACCCTCCGGACGAATCTCCGGAGCCGAAGGATCGATTCGGCAGGCAACGTACCCATCGCCTGCACGCTCCACGAATCGGGCGCTGTCCGTTTCAAAGTAACCTCCCGTAAAGGTTGCCTCCTGCGGCATCGGCACCAGAATCATTTCGCCGACAGATCTCCGGCAGGCAGTGCCGAAGAACGAAAGAGCGACAATGGAGATTGCAAAAATGAGTTTCATAATCATATCCTATGGATTGAGCCGATTCCATCCACTCTGCCGGGACAAAATCTACCGGGTACGAAAATACTCCTGACATGGATCATGCAGGTCGAATTTTTACCGAAAAACGGTTGTAGGCCCGCTTCTGCGGACAATCAAGCGATTTTATCGCCTTTTTCGTTCAGTCTGTCGATAAATTCCTTGGGAGAGAATCCGAATTTCTTTCTGAAGCACGTACTGAAATATTTCGGGTCGTTGAATCCGGAAGCATAGGCCAGATCGGCAATACGCATCTTCTTCTGCTCTTCGAGCAAATGATAGGCAGCACGCAGTCGCACGTCAATGATGAATGCAGCCGGAGTCAACCCGGTGAGCGATTTGAGTTTTTCGGTAAGAATCGTACGCGACATATTCATTTCACGGGTAAAATCGGCCTGTGCAAATTCGCAATCGTCGATATGCGCATTGACGCACGCCATAGCCTGACGCATGAACTTTTCGTCCATCGAAGTATACTCCAGTTTCTCCACCTCAAAAACCGGCTGGTTGCGGAAATGCAGGCCCCGAATCTCCAATTTTCGGAGTTGATTGACAATCTGAGCGTAGAGCAACTGCAGGTTGAAGGGCTTGGTGACATAGCCGTCCGCCCCCGAATTGTACCCTTCAATCCGGCTTTCGTCGGCATTTTTGGCCGTAAGCAGGATAACCGGAATATGACAGTATTCGAAGGTCTGCTTGATCCGTCGGCACAATTCGATACCGTCCATGCCGGGCATCATGATATCCGAAACGACCAGATCGACCGGCTGTCGGGACAATATACGAAGCGCTTCTTCTCCGTCGGATGCCGTTTCAATTCGGAAATAGGGCGCCAAAAGATTGGAGATCAACAAGAGCAGTTCTTCGTTGTCATCGACGACCAACAGCGTATGGTCAGTGCGTGTGCGGGAGGGGGTATCGGTCATCGCCGCATCGGGCTGCACCGGAACGAATTCTCCGGCCCCTTCGTAAATTTTTTCCGCGGCATCGTCTCCGGTATCATCGTCGATCTCCTCTTCGGTATAAGCATCTCGACCTATGGGTAGCGTGATTCGGAAACAGTTGCCGTCCTGCTCGTCGCTCGACACCCGGATTGAACCTCGGTGGAGGTCGGTGAGATCCTTGACCAACGACAGACCGATACCGGTTCCAATCGTATGGTGTTTCCGGTAATTGCCGTCGTAAAACCGGCGAAAAAGTCCGTCGATAGTCTGCTGGGTCATCAGTTCGCCGCTGTTGGCGACCGAAATGCAGACCGAACAGTCGTCTCCGGTTTCGATCCGGATGATAATTTCACCCTTGTCGGGCGTGTATTTTGCCGCATTGGACAGCAGGTTGTAGACGATCTTATCGAGTTTGTCGGGATCGAACCAGCCGTCGACCTGTTCCGACGAAGCACGGAAATAGACCTTGAGCTGCTTTCGGGCCACAAGCGGGGCAAAAGCTTCCACACACCGGCGAACGAATCCGACGACATCGCCATGCGAAACACGGATTTTCAGATTCCCGCTCTCGACTTTCCGGAATTCGAGTATCTGCTGAATCAGTCGCATCAGCCGCGTCGCATTGGCCGACATGACACCGTAAAGAGTCTGATTGTCCCCTGTGCCGTTGTTCAGGTTCTGGAGCGAAGTAAGAATAATCGTCAGCGGAGTCATCAGTTCGTGAGTGACGTTGGTGAAAAACTGCAATTTGGCATGATTCAGTTCTTCGGTTTTTTGTCGCTCCAACTTCGAAATCTGCACCTCCTGACGCAGCCGGAGCCGGTAGCGCAGGAACCGCACGACCCCATAGGCGAGCACCAGCAGCAGCACGGAATAGATCGTCCAGGCCCACCACGAAAGCCACGGGGCGGGGAGTATCCGCACTGTGAGCGTCCGCTCGTTGCTGCTCCACACGCCGTTTTCCCCGGCAGCCTGCAGACGGAATGTGTAGGTTCCCGGTGAAAGATTGCTGTATGAGGCGAAACGGTGGTGCGAATCGGCCGTAACATACTCCTTATCAAATCCGTCGAGCCGGTATCTAAAAATATGATCGCGCGGATTGGCATAGGAGAGCATCGAGAATTCGATGAAGAAGTTGTTCCGGTCGTGCGTAAGCGTCACGGCATCCGTGTAATCGATATCCCGGAGAGAGATGCGCGATCGTTCCCGTGCGGGAATGGTCCGTAACGAACGATTGTGCACCTTGAAGTCTGTGAGCACGATCGGCAGTCTCGTCTGGTGGGGCTGCGTGCGATTGCCGGTGAATATCATCAGCCCATTCGATCCTCCGAAAGCAATGCGTCCGTAATCGACCTGCGCCGAAGCGTTTCGGTTGAAGAAGAACGACTGCATGTCGGCCGATATAATATAGGTATTGATATGCTCGGGATTGCCCAGGCTGTCCGGCGAAAAGGAAAAGACCGAATTATTCGTGGTAATCCACATCCGGCCGTTTTCATCCCGGGCAATATTGCCGATACCTTTGTTTTCCAGATTCGGGAAAACCGACACGGCCTTAAAGCTCCCTTCCGAAGGAATACGGACCGCAAGTCCGTCCGCAAAAGTTCCGGCCCAGATACACCCCGTATCGTCGGCCTGCAGGCAATAGACATGATCGGAAATCATGCCGTTGTCGCGTGTATACTGCCTCCAGGTTCCGTCTGCCGTACGGATATGCAGAATGCCCTGACCGTTGGAAGCGATCCAGACATCGCCTGCTTTGTCGCAACAGATGTCGAACACATAAGTCTGATCGAATGGCGTAGCGTATCCGAGCCATTCAGCAGCGGTGTGGAAACGCCCGTCTGTCGATTCGACGTAAATACCTAACCGGGAGCCTATCCACAGATTGCCGTGCGTATCCTCACACAGAGCAATCACGCAGTCGTCCAGAAAGTTCGGCTGGTTGAAATGATTGATCTGCCGAACCTTGTGCTGCGTTTCGTTATACACCCAAATACCGGCGTTTTGCGTTCCGAAATACAGTTCCCCGGTAGTCGAGCGGCGGATGATCGTATTGACGGTCGAAGTGTAAGGAAGCGACTTCAAATCGGGATGCTCGTGGTAATCGACGATTTTACCGCTTCGAATGTTGTATTTTATAAGGCCGAAATCAAGCAGCCCGAACCAGAAGTCGCCGTTTCCGGCGTAATACATACTTCGAACAGAACTCGTGTTGTAACGGGTTCTGATCGGTTCCAGCCGATCGGACTCGAATTTGGTTCCGCTGGTCTGGACCTTGCAGACGCCGCCACCCAACAAACCGATCCACATCAGTCCGTCACGGGTTCGAAGGATCGAATTCACCTCGTTATAGGGCAGGTCTCCCACGTTGTCGCCGGGAAAGAAATTCTGGAACGAATCGGGATTGTCGATGTCGTGGAGGATGCTCAACCCGCTGCGACCACCGATCCAGATGGTATTCTGCTCGGGATTTTCCTCAATATCGTAAATAATATCGTCGAGCAGCGAGTGCGTTCTGCCCGGCACGTGTTTATAATGCACGTAACGGGTCGGTCCCGGGGCCAGAGGATTAACCAGCCGCACCACTCCGGCGCCCCACGTACCCACCCAGATATTACCCGCGACATCACGTGCCAAAACATGTGCTTTACGCAGCACGGCATCGTCGCAAGCATAGGCGCGATCCTCACGGATATCATAACGCAACAAACCCTGATCGAAAGCGGCGATCCACAGGTTCAGTTTGTCATCCTTGATGATGGAGGTGACCGCCTTGACGGGACGACCCGCCGAATTGGAGATCGGGACGGGATGAAAATTACGGTCGAGCGCATTTTTGCGGAAAAGGCCCTTGTCGCCGCCGATCCAGATGCCGTTGCCCGTATCGCACAGAATGACTGCGATGTTGCAATCCGCCAACTCTGGATATTCGTCGGCCACGATGTTTCCCGAAACCTTGTCGAGCCGAAAAAGGCCGTGCTCGGTTCCGATCCACAGGTTCTTGTCGTGGTCCTCGGCAACGACATTGACGAACGTGTTGAACAACCCGTTCGAAACATCACGCATACCGTAGGTGATGGCTCCGTATCCATCGTAGCGGGCCAATCCGTTATAAGTTGGAATCCAGATATATCCATCGGAATCCTGATAAAGTTTGCGCACTTCGTTCGACGGCAGAATGTCGGAAGGTAACGGGGTGAAACGCACCTGAGGAAAAGACTCGGCAGCAACGATCTGTATCTCGGAAAGGACAAATCCGATGCAGACTATGAAAAAACGGGATATAAGAAAGCGACGATGCATAACGGGTATTTTCGGAAACTAAAGTATACATTTTTTTCGGGAAACACAACTGCATCCCGCCGAATTGTACGATCATTTGGCCGAAAGAGAACGGCGCAATACGGCTCAAAACGTCCGGACAACTGCAATTTCGCCTTTATTTCAATAAGGTATCCGTATACGGGAAAGAATCTTTCCGGAAAATATTCAACCCCGCGGCCGATAAAAATTCATTCTTTTGTAACTGCTTTCCCAAGTCCCCTAAAGAACGAACCGACCCTGATAACGATATGACAACAAAAACAGATCTTGTACGTCGAATAGTATCTTTGGCGTTTATGTTGCCGATACTCTGTGCCTGCGGCCGAAAATGGACGGTCGAGCCGCATGACACCTACTGTCTGATTCGGCAAGACGGAGGACAGACTCTGGGCTATTTCCCCGGATCCGGCGTCCGTATCTTATATTCCGACGGATACGCTTTCAAAGACCTGAACCGAAACGGGATTCTCGACTGCTACGAAGATTGGCGGTACACCCCGGAAGAACGGGCGGAAGACCTTGCAAAGCGACTCTCCGTCGAAGAGATTGCCGGATTGATGTTATACAGTTCCCATCAGGCCGTCCCGACGGATTCGGTAGGTTACTGGTCCTCGACCTACAACGGGACCTCACTCCGGGAAAGCGGACTTCCCCACTCGGCTGTTTCGGACAAACAGCGGAAGTTCCTCCGGGACGACAATCTCCGGGCCGTGCTCGTCGTCCGGGTTGAAAGTCCCCGCATTGCAGCCGAATGGAACAACAACATGCAGGCCTTCGTCGAAGGCCTCGGACAAGGCATTCCGGTCAATATCAGTTCCGATCCCCGGAATGAAACCCGAGCCTGGGCCGAATACAACGCAGGGTCAGGAGGAAAGATTTCGTTGTGGCCCAGTCCGCTCGGGCTGGCCGCTACGTTCGACCCCGAACTGGTCGAAAAGTTCGGACGGATCGCATCCGCCGAATACCGCGCCTTGGGTATCGCCACAGCGCTGTCGCCGCAGATCGATCTGGCGACCGAACCCCGGTGGAACCGGTTCTACGGTACCTTCGGCGAAGACCCCGATCTGGACACCGATATGGCGCGGGCCTATATCGACGGATTCCAGACCTCCGTCGGAGCTGCCGAGATTGCGGACGGCTGGGGGTATGAAAGCGTCAATGCCATGGTCAAACATTGGCCGGGCGGCGGCCCGGAAGAAGGCGGACGGGATGCCCATTTCAGCTTCGGGAAATACACTGTTTACCCCGGCGGAAATTTCGAGCAACACATCCGGCCCTTTGTGGAAGGAGCTTTCCGCCTCAACGGCAAGACACGAAAGGCCGCAGCCGTCATGCCCTATTATACGGTTTCCCACGGGGTGGACCCCTCGGGAAAAAAGGTCGGCAACGGTTTTAGCAAATATATCGTCACCGATCTGCTGCGGAACAGATACGGATACAACGGCGTCGTCTGCACGGATTGGGGCATCACGCACGACTATTCCAGCATCGAGGAGGCTGACGGCAAATGCTGGGGAGTGGAGGCATTGAGCATCCCGCAGCGGCATTACGAAGCGCTCAAAGCCGGAGTAGACCAGTTCGGCGGCAACAACGACAAAGGTCCCGTGCTGGAAGCCTACCGAATGTGGACCGCCGAATTCGGCGAAAAATCTGCCCGGGAGCGGTTCGAACGTTCCGCCATAAGGTTGCTGCTCAATATTTTTCGGACCGGTCTGTTCGAAAATCCCTATGTAGACCCGGACCGGACGGAAGCGACGGTCGGGAATCCGGAATTTATGCAAGCCGGTTACGAAGCGCAGCTCCGGTCGGTCGTCCTGCTGAAAAACCGGGCGGGAACCCTGCCCGCATCGACCCGCCGGAGCGTATATCTGCCCGAATGCGGACAATCCCGCCTACCTGTAGACACCTCTTTGGTCAAACAATATTACGAATTGGCAGAAAGCCCCGAAAATGCCGACTTCGCGATCGTTTTTATCGACGAACCCGACGGAGGCTGCGGATACGATGCGGCCGATCGGGGAAAGGGCGGCAACGGTTATGTCCCGATCAGCCTGCAATACGGCGACTACACGGCCCGCCACGCACGCCCCGAGAGCATTGCCGGCGGGGACCCGAAAGAACCGTCCATCAACCGGAGTTACCGCGGGAAAACCGTCCGGAGTTCCAACCGGGAAGAGTTGAAACAGGTACTCGGAACGAAACGGCTGATGGGAGACAAGCCCGTCGTGGCTGTCGTTTCCACGACCAAACCGTTCGTTCCGGCCGAATTCGAACCTTCGGCCGATGCTATACTGCTTGCTTTCGGGGTACAGCGTCAGGCCGTGCTGGATATTATCTCCGGCCGGCGGGAACCGTCGGCACTTCTGCCGATGCAATTGCCCGCAGACATGAAAACCGTGGAACAGCAGCGTGAAGACGTTCCGAGAGATATGGTTTGTTATACGGACTCGGAAGGGAATACATATGATTTCGCTTTCGGGCTCGACTGGAAAGGTGTCATCCGGGATGCAAGAGTCGAAAAATACAAATAGTCAAGAAATCGCATGAAGAAGCTGTTTTCAATTATTGCACTTTGCCTCGTCGGTACCGCGACGAACGCCCAGGCCCCTTATGCCCAGTTTCAGGGCGGCATGATCGGCTGCATAGAGCCGCAGGGCTGGATCGAGGAATTCCTCCACCGCCAACAAACGGGACTTACGGGACATCCCGAGGCGATGTCCTATCCGTACGACTCCTGCCTTTGGGCGGGTGAGATCGGACGTAACACCGAAACCTACGGAAGCGACTGGTGGCGCTACGAGCAGACAGCCTATTACACCGACGGTCTGCTCCGCCTGGGTTACCTGCTCGGTGATCGGGAGATGATCGCCAAAGCCGAGGAGGGGATTCGCTACACGCTGGCCAACGCATCGTCCACAGGTGTTTTGGGCAACAAAGCGATTGAGTCGATGTGGCCCATGTGTGTCTACTTCCGGGTGCTGCAAGCCTATTACGAGCGCACGGGCGATCCGGCGATCCCCGCAGCCTTGGAAAGGCACTACATGAACTTTACGCAGGAGCAGGTCGAGAAATGGCGCAACATCGTCAGCATCGAGGGAATGTTGTGGACTTATGGCAAAACCGGCAATGCGAAGTTGCTGGATATTTGCGAAAGAGCCTACAATGGCGGAAAATTCGGGGACCTGACGCCCGCAGTCGCGGCCGGCGACGAACGGTTCGTCATGCATGGCGTCACCTGCATGGAAGAACTGAAACTCCCGATGCTGCTCTATGCTTATACGGGCAAACGATATTACCTGGACCTTGCACTCAACGCCGAACGCAAGCTCACCCGCGACCACATGCTCCCCGACGGCGTTCCGGCCAGTGCAGAAGCGCTCGTCGGAAACGGGAACGTTATCAACAGTCACGAAACCTGCGACATTTCCGACTACACCTGGACGCTGGAGCAATTTCTCCTGACCACGGGCGAAGTCCGGTGGGCTGACAAAATAGAAAAAGCGGTCTTCAATGCCGGACCGGGAGCCGTTACCAAGGATTTCCGATCGTTGCAGTATTTCTCGTCCGTCAATCAGGTAATCGCAACGGGGCGTTCAAATCACAACGAATTCTTCCACGGTTCGACCTGGATGGCTTTCCGGCCGACGCATGAAACGGAGTGCTGCGCCGGAAACGTTCACCGTTTCATGCCCAATTACGTCGCACATATGTGGCTACGCGGGAAAGACGGCTCTATTGCCGCCGCGCTCTACGGCCCTTCGGCTGCAACGTTCGACCTGCCGAACGGCCGACAGTGCCACATCGCACAGCGGACCTCCTATCCGTTCGACGGGGAGATCGAGTTCTCCTTCGGTCTGAAAGAGAGGACGGATATCCCGTTTCTGCTACGCATTCCCGCATGGTGCAGGGATGCCAAAATATATGTCAACGGCAAACTATGGCGAGACGCATGTCCCGCCGGCACGTTCGTGACTCTCCGGCGCAAATTCAAGAACGGCGACCGGATTCGGTTGTGTCTCGGCATGCAACCCGTCATGAACACCGTTCCCGGACAGGGAATCTACGTGCAGCGCGGACCTCTGCTCTTCTCCTATCCTGTTCCCCAGCGGAAAACAGCCGACCGGACGGTCTATGCGAATATGAACGGCAAAGTTCCCGGCAACCCCGAATTCGAATGCTGGAGCATCGAGCCTGCCGGACCCTGGAACTATGCCCTTTGCTCCGATCCGGTCATACCCCTGAAGGTCATTCGGACAAAACCCGCAGCCGCAGGAAGCTATCCGTTCGATCCGGAACATACGCCCGTGAAAATCTCGGTTCCCGTCAAACCGATCGACTGGGAATTGGAAAAAGGACGCTACACGCCGCGCCTTCCGGCCGAAGGGATAGCCCGCGCCGTATCCGACCGTATCGAATATCTCGAACTGATTCCCTACGGATGCACGGAACTCCGGCTTACTGTTTTCCCGCAATGCAATTAAGAATTCAAACCGAACCCGAAATGAACATTTCCCCGCTCCGACTTCTCGTCAACCGAACGATCCGGACTCTTTGCCCTGCACTCCTGATGCTACCGGTAGCCTGTAGTGAAAGCGGACTCACGATCCGCGTCATCGATCCTTTGACCAATGTTCTTCCCGGAATCGTTTACCCTCCTGCCGGGGACGATACCGTTCGCGTGGCCCGCGGCGAGAACGCCGTTCTGCAATTCGTTATCTCCGCTGACGACTCCGTAGCGGCAATAACTCCTGTCCTTCGGAGTCTTAAAACAGAGCAGGGAACTTCGCTCGACAAAGCCGTTCTGGGCTGGGTCCGGAACGTACAGGCTTCCCACGCCTACGTGCCGGCGGCCCCCGATGCCCTGCAATCACCGTCCGGAGAATATCCCGATCCCATTCTGACCGACACCACCGTATCTATCGCCGCAGGCGGGACAGCTTTGCTCTGGTTGGACATTCCGATTCCGGCCGATGCCGAAGCGGGGCTTTACGAAGGATCGGTACGCATTTCCGGGCTAAAGAACGGAAAGCGGATCGTTGCCGACCGACAATTCACCATACAAGTTTATCCGGTCACGCTTCCCGAACAGTCGTTATTGGTTACCAACTGGTATTTCCCCGATAAATTCTCTTTCATGAACGACAACGAATCCGTGGAGGACGATTCACCGGCCTATTGGGAATGTATGCGGCGGCTCGTCGAAACCGCCTCGGCCTATGGTCAGAACGTCTGGTTGCTCTACGAAACGGGAACGCCGGTTCCGACAGCCGACGGCAAAGGGCTGACGTTCGATTTCTCACGGATGGACAAAACGATCGAATTCCTGCTCCGACACGCCGACGTACGGCTGATCGAGGCCAACCATTTCGCCAAGCGGTCCCGCAACGGGTGGACCGATCCTTTCTGGGCCAACGTACCGGTCCCCGACGGCAAGGGCTCCTATGTTTATCAACGTCTGCCCCATGACGACCCGCGCGTGCAACGATACATCGCAGCGTATTTTCCGGCTCTGCAGGAGCATTTGCGTTCCAGAATGATCGATGACGGAAGCGGCCGCAGTTGGCTCGACATCTACACACAACACATTGCCGACGAACCGCTCAACGAAAATAAGACCTCCTGGGAAGGATTGGCCCGCCAGGTAAAACAGGCTGCCCCCGACATCCGAATCATCGAAGCTTACCGTTCTTCGTCCTACGACCCGGCGCTGATCGACATCCTCGTGCCACAACTCGACGAATTCGTATGGGAAATCTATCGAACAATGCCAGCCGGACATAGTTGCTGGTTCTACACCTGCATGTATCCCCGGGGGAATTTCGCAAACCGTTACGTAACACTGCCGCTCATCAAGACACGCCTGCTGCATTGGATAAACTACAAATACGACTCTCCGGGATACCTTCACTGGGGCTTCAACGCATGGGGAGCGAACGGCGATCCTTTCGGAGACGTTTCCGCCCCCGCCAATGACTGGCCCGGCGGCGACTCGCATATCGTCTACCCCGGTTACCGTAAGCTCTACCCGTCGATTCGGCTGGCAGCCATGCGTGACGGCATCCGTGACTACGACCTGCTGAAAATGGTTGAGGCCCGGGATTCGATCCGTGCACAGGCTTTCGTCAATGCGATCATATTCGATTTCGACCGGTACGACACGTCAGTGTCCAGATTCCGGCAGATTCGCCGGGAAATATTGGATTTTTTGGAAGACATGCATTAATCGGAATATTCAAGCAGTCAATCTCTGATTCAGTTCAGCAGATAAAATAATCCCGTTTGTCAGTTTTCGGTCGGTATTCATGACATCGGTTAAAAAGGTGTTCGACTCGGGAGCGATCCCGGCCTCGCAGAGCGAGCACCTTTCGTATGCCGAAAAGTTTTTCGGCATACAAAGGTACAGCTCGCTGTTATCTGGCGATAACAAAAATCCGCGGCGGAAATTTTTTGTGAAAACTTTGAAAAACCTCCGCTACGGCTTTCGAGGACGGGTCTTTCCCGGTTGCAATATTACAACCGTCCGGGCGCCAAAACAAGCTCTAGGTGCGGACTGGAGCGGTCGTGGCCGGACAGGTATTTCAGTCGGTGGTATCCTGCATCATGAAAGGTAGGTTTTCTTGTTCCGTTCATTATTCCGATATAAACTGCGTGAAGCAGAAAATGGTATTTTGAATGGTTTAAACCATAAAACCAGACACACACGCTTTACAAGCATAAAGCGAACGTTCAATCTTAAAAACATTGTACCATGGATTCATTAAAAGAAACCGACAACCTCGCAACAAAACCATCGAAACGTCCCCGTATCGAAGTCGACGAAGAATTGATGCGTCAGATGATCGCCGGACAGGCCCCTTTGGATTCGAAAGTCATCCGCCGGATTCCCGAACCGGAAGCGGAAAATACGGACGCTCCCGAGGGAAAGACATCGGAAACGGTATCCGGAGCATCGGCTCCGACTGCTGAAAGGACAGACGCCAATACCCAAACGAGTGACGTAAAGGAGCTGGCCGGATTCCGTCGCAAAAAGATTCCGCTGCCGGATTTCGAACGCACGTTCTTTGCCCCGGCGGACTGCCGTAACCGTTCGGCGATCTATATCAGTGCGGCAACCAAGTACAAAGTATCGGCAATCCTCCACTTATTGGGAATGAGAATACAAGGCTTACAGCTTTGGTCGACAATATGCAGCGCTTTGTAATCGGAATTTACAGCGACGAGTTGAATTATCTCCACGAGAAGAAGAACAACAGACGACTATTTTAAACAGACAATGCGATAAGCGATTACTTTGGGTTTCTGATATGGACGTAGCGAAGCGACTGGCATCCGAACCGCAGAATGTCGCCTTTTCCGACGATAGCGACCAGCAAAACGCCGGGGATGGAAATACGCAAGACTCGCCCTCGGGCGATTCGCAATGGCCTTGCGTATTTCCATCTCCGGCGTTTAATTGACTATCGGCGGGAAACTTGTAATCGCCGATGTCTTTCGGATTAGCCGTCGCTCTCTTCTTTCAGAGTTGGACATTGGAACCGTTCGCCAATTTGGTCCTCTATTCGGCTTATCGCATTATCTATCATTTGGTTTGTCACCTTGGCATAAATCTGAGTCGTGGTCGTATATTTGTGTCCCAACATTTTTGACACTGTTTCCAGCGGAATGCCGTTCATCAAGGAGACCGTCGTTGCAAAGGTATGTCTCGCCATGTGGAATTTCAGATTCTTGGTAATTCCGCATTGTCTGGCGATATGTTTCAGGCAGGCATCCGAGGATTTCAATGAAGCTACCGGAAAGACCTTTCCCGGATTCTCGGGAAACAGCGGATTATACCTATTCTCCTCTATTCGGTACTTTTCAAGAATAGCTTTCGCAACCGGAAGTAGTTTTACCGTAAACGGTACTTTCGTCTTCTGACGGATACTGCTAATCCACCATGCTCCGTCCGGAGTCTGTGTCAACTCATCATAACTCAGTTTCGCCAGATCGGCATAGGACAGGCCCGTAAAACAGCAGAACAGAAACATATCCCGTGTCCGATCCTGACGCTGCTGCTTGACTTTGCCGATAATTAGTTTATTGATTTCTTCTTCGGTGAGATATTCAATTTCCGGCTGGTCGGCAAAGTAGTAGTAATAGGCAAACGGATTCTTCTCCATTTGCCCGTCGTTAAACGCTTTCTTGACGATATGCTTCAGTGATTTGATCTCAACGCTGATAGTCGTGTCGGCAAGGCCCCTGACATGTTTCAGATAGGCGGCAAACTTCTCCGCAAAAGACTGATCCAGTTCCACAAGGGGTATATCCTTGACTTTATAGTCCTGACAGATGAAAAGACTCAAATCGCGTCGTAGCGTTTGATAACGGAATAAGGAATGGATAGTACGGTCCACATCTATACGGTTCTTGTACTCTTTGCAGAATTCATCGCATAACTCCAGTAACAGTTTATACCTTTTACTGAAACCCAGATAGGCGTTCTTCACCTTATCGGCGGAAACATATCCGTCACGGTCGCAGATAGACTGGTAATGCTTTCCGATCTGGATACGAATATTATCCAGATAGCGGTTGATACGGTCGGCTTCGAGGCTTTTGCCTTTGGCGCGACCGCCCTTCACCTCCCACAGATGGGGAGGAACGCTAAGTTTGGCGCTGAACTGGGCGATCGTACCGTTGACGGTAATACGGCCCATGACGGGAACAACCGGCTGAACTTTGTGTTTGTCCTTTTTGAGGTAGAACAGAACCTTGAATGTACTGCGCATACTCCGATGAAATTTGGGGGTTAAAACTAATTTCCTCAGAGTTGTCTGTCAAGATGAAGCGCGATGCAAGAAATTGCAAACGAATATTTTATGCAAAATACAGCAAAACAGACGAGGTAACGATCTGGAAACCGTAACCTCGTCTGGAATTACCTTATTATGCTTGGAATCCCTCGAAGAAGAAACCCTGTGCAAAGATTAAATCGCTGAATATTTAATATTTACACCCATTTTCTCCTCTCGGGAAACGAATGGGTAGTACTTCGGTATGTCCCGTCCGGGCCAGACTGCGTTAAGGCGAAACCTGCTCCGCGATAATCAAAAACGGTGCAGAGAGGTTCTGCACCGCACTGATCGGAAACGAGGGTGTGTTTCCGGGGATCACTCTTTCGCTCCGCCGTCGATGGCGAAAGCCAATACGATTACCATCTTCTCGTCCACCTTGTGGAGGTTCGAGGGTCTGCGTCTCGCTTTCCGGCAAACTCTTCGAAATTGCTCTTGGCGACGCCGGAAACAGGGCATGCCCGGTCATCGGGACTCTCTTCGAAAGGCGTTCCGGGGGGTGGAAATCCTGCCGACGCCGTATACCGATAATATATAGGCGAAATCATCCGTCCCCTCTTTTGCAAAGCGGTTCTGGGGCCGTTTTTGTTGCCGAACGGGCCGTTTCAGTCACTCCGTATCGAAAAACTATTTCACCGCAAACTACTCAATTATTATTTTTATCACTATCTTTGTCGAAGATAGGAATCATTGACGGTTTCCTGTCCGACAAAAGCATTCGGGAAATTGGAAAATTCATTAAATACAACATTATCAGTGACTTCCATTCTGATTTTCATCGGGGGGGGGATTTTGTAATGGGCGAATTCTGAATCGGGTTCGCCGGTATTTTCGTGTACCGGGCAGACGGGACTTCAAATGGCAGACGTCAAGACAGACAGCATTTCCTCCACGGAATTCGGAAAGTTGTTTTTCGAATTCAAGCCCCGTTTTATCGCCCTGGCATACCGCTATGTCCGCGATCGGGAAACCGCTGAAGATCTGGTGTCGGACAGTTTCATGACTTTTTGGGAAATGCATGAAAACCTGCCGGCGGACACCAATGTGCCGGCTTATATCCTCACCTCGGTCAAAAACCGTTGCCTGAACTACCTCAACGCCCAAATTCGCCACCGCAGGGCGGAGCAGGACATGCATTCGACGCTGACGCGCCGGCTTCAGGCCGATGTGCGCTCACTGTCGGCATGCGATCCTGACCTGCTCTTCTCCGAAGAGATCCGCGCAATCCTGAAACAGGCAGTCCGTAAGATGCCGAAAATGACTCGCAACGTATTCCTGTTAAGCCGGATCAGGAATATGACGTACAGCGAGATCGCCGCTGAACTGGGAATTTCCGTCAGCCATGTCAATTTCGAAATCCGTCGGGCGCTCAACCTTATGCGTTTCGAACTGAAGGATTACCTCCCGGCCGTACTGATCACCCTGATACTCTCGTCTCGGTGGTAAAATAGCGCTCCGCAGGGCTGCCCGGAGTGCGTTCCGATCTTTGTCTGAAAAAAATTGCATTTTTTACTACTTACCCCGTCCGTGTGTTTGTTATAACTATATAACACGAACACATGGACGATCTTTTATTGCAGAAATACTTGAGAAACGAGACCTCGGAGGAAGAACTCGCCGAGGTACTCGACTGGTTGGACGCGTCAACGGAAAACCAGCGGTATCTCGATCGGCTCGATTATATTTCCAATCTCAATATTCTGGCCGGAGAGGCGCAGCCCCGTGTCAGCAGACGCACTGTTTCGCTCTGGAAGAGGACGGCTCAATGGAGTGCCGCGGCCGCAGCCGCGCTGCTTGTATGCGCCGGGGTGAGCCACTATCTGGCCGACAGGATTCTCGAATACCGTACCCGGGACATGATGGCCATTACCGCGCCCAACGGGCAGAGCATGTCCGTCACCTTGAGCGACGGGACGACCGTATGGCTCAATTCGGGCGCCAAATTGGAATACCCTTCGATCTTTTCCAGAAAGACACGCCGGGTCAAGATTTCGGGCGAGGCCATGTTTGAGGTGAAGCACGATGCCAGCCGTCCGTTCATCGTGGAAACATTCGCCTGCGATGCTGAGGTGCTGGGTACGAAATTCAACATCCTGGCCGATGCCCGAACCGCCGATTTCTCGGCTGCGCTGCTCGAAGGACGGCTGAAAATCTTGAACCGCCTCGGCGGCGGCGAATCCTTCATTCTCTCCCCCAACGAGCAGATCGACCTGGTCGACGGACATCTCAAACTCAACCGGATAACCGATCCGGACGACTTCCGCTGGGTCGATGGGCTGATGAACCTGAACACGCTGTCGTTCGGGGAGGTGATCCGCAAATTCGAGAACTATTACGGTGTCCGGATCACGATCGACAATCCCGAGGATATGCCCGTGCTCAAGTACCACGGCAAAATCCGCGTGTCGGACGGTGTGGATCATGCGCTGAAGTTGCTCCAGATCACCAATAACTTCTCCTTTACGCGCGACGACGAGACGAACACGATACACATAAAAATAACAAAAATCTAAACCGACTCTATGGAATAAACCGACTTCTGCCTCAAGACACTTTTATGCTGCACCGCCGACGCGCTCGGGCACGCTCGTGTCCGCCGGCGGGAGATAAACAGTGATTCGATTGCTAACCTATTGATCTTAAATCAGCAAACTTATGAAAAATTTAAGTATTAGGCAGATAAAATGCCTGATTACTCTAATTCTCTCCGTGTTCCTGTGCGGTGTGCCTGCTGTGGCTCAAACGCAGAAAATCGCGGTGAAGCTCGACATGACGAAGGTTCCGATGAAGGTCGTCATGAACGAAATCGAAAAGCAGACCAAGTATCTTTTTCTTTATACGGACGAAATCGACACGGAACGCATTGTCTCGATCAAGGCCGATTCCAAGCCTCTCAACGAGGTGCTGCCGCTGTTGTTCAAGGACACGGACATCACCTATGAGATCACGGTTCCCAACATCGTGCTGTCGAAGCGCGTCTCCGCTGCAAGGCCGTCGGCCATCTCGGGCGTGGTGAAGGATTCCGGCGGTTTGGGCATTATCGGAGCCACCGTTCTGATCAAGGGGACGACCGTCGGAACGACCACCGGTATCGACGGAGACTTTACCCTGACGCTCCCCGCCTCGGTCGACAACCCCGAACTGTCGGTCAGTTTCATCGGCTACGAAACCCGTGTCGTGCCCATCGGCTCGCGCACGACTTTCGACATCACACTGTCCAATTCGTCCATCGAGGTCGAGCAGGTCGTTGTTACGGCCCTGGGCATTAAACGTGCCGAGAAGGCGCTGTCGTACAACGTACAGCAGGTGGATGCTGATGCCGTCATCGCTAACAAGGATGTCAACTTCATCAACTCGCTCAACGGTAAAGTTGCCGGCGTGAACATCAACGCCTCGTCGGCCGGCATGGGCGGAGCCTCGAAGGTTGTCATGCGAGGCACGAAATCCATTTCACAGTCTTCGAATGCTCTTTATGTAATCGACGGCGTGCCGATGTTTACCAAGGCGATGGACGGCGGCACGGAGTTCGCGTCGCAGGGTACGACCGATCCCATCGCCGACATCAACCCCGAGGACATCGAGTCGATTTCGGTGCTGACAGGTGCCGCGGCCGCGGCATTGTATGGCTCGGACGCCGCCAACGGTGCCATCGTCGTCACGACTAAGAAGGGACAGGTCGGACAGCTCTCCGTCACCGCGACGGCCGGTGTTGAGATCATGAGCCCGCTGGTGCTGCCTGAGTTCCAGAACCGTTATGGCACGGGCAACCTTACTACGCCGATCAACGTGGCCAGTTACAGCTGGGGCAAGCGGCTCAACCGCGCCAACCGATACGGCTACGATCCCCGCGAAGACTATTTCCGTGCTGGCGTAGTCAATTCCGAGAGCGTTTCGCTTTCGACCGGAACGGAGAAGAATCAGACCTATTTCTCAGCCGCGGCCATCAATTCCGACGGTATCGTGCCCAACAACAGCTATGACCGCTACAACTTCACTTTCCGCAACACCACCTCTTTTCTGAACGACAAGATGAGACTGGACGTAGGAGCCAGTTACGTACTGCAGGAAGACTGCAACATGATCAATCAGGGAACCTACAACAACCCTCTGACGGGAGCCTACCTCTTCCCGCGCGGCGATGACTGGGCGGATATCGAAATGTACGAGCGCTACGATCCCATAGACAAGATTTCGAAACAGTACTGGCCGATGGGCGACGGCTCCATCACCATGCAGAACCCCTACTGGGCGAACTACCGCAACCTGCGCGAGAACCGTAAGGATCGTTACATGCTCAACGCGGCGCTGTCGTACGACATCCTCGACTGGCTGAATGTCTCGGGTCGCATCCGTCTCGACAACTCGCACAACACCTATACCGAAAAGATGTATGCGTCGTCGAACGTGCAGCTCACCGAGCAGTCTGCCAACGGCCTTTACGGCGTCACCAAGACGATGGATCGTCAGGTTTACGGCGACGCCCTGCTCAATATCAACAAAACGTTCGGTGACGACTGGTCGTTGCAGGCCAACATCGGCGCTTCGTTCTCGGATATGAAGAACGACGCTCTGAAGATCCGCGGTCCCATCGCCGACGGTACGTCGGGCGAGAAGCAGGGGCTGGCCAACGTTTTCAACATTCAGAACCTAAGCAACTCGACCAAGACCGTCCGCAAGCAGGAGGGCTGGCGCGAACAGACGCAGTCGATCTTCGCTTCGGCCGAGGTGGGCTACAAGGGCACCTACTACCTGACCCTCACGGGCCGCAACGACTGGCCGTCGCAGCTGGCGGGTCCGCATTCGAATGCCAAGTCGTTCTTCTATCCTTCGGTCGGACTTTCGGTCGTGTTGTCGCAGCTCATTCCTAACATGCCCGAAAATCTCTCCTATATCAAGTTGCGCGGTTCGTTCGCCTCGGTGGGCGTCGCCTTCGAACGCTACATTGCCAACCCGCTCTATTCGTGGAACGAAAGCGGCCTGTCGTGGAACACGCAGACGCAGTATCCCGCCTACCACCTCAAGCCCGAGCGCACCAAGTCGTTCGAGGTGGGGTTGACGATGCGCTTCCTCAAGCACTTTAACCTCGATTTCACCTACTACAATTCGCATACGTCGAACCAGACCTTCGACCCGCAGATCTCGGGCGGCACGGGTTTCTCCAAGATCATCATCCAGTCGGGTAATGTCCGCAACCAGGGTATCGAATTGGCATTGGGCTACCGGAATACCTGGCGCGACTTCACGTGGGATACCAACTACACCTTGTCGACCAACCAGAATAAAATCGTCTCACTGGCCAACAACGTTATCAACTACGCCACGGGTGAGCGCTTCTCGATCGACCGGCTCAATATGGGCGGTCTGGGCGACGCGCTGTTCCTGTTGCAGGAGGGGGGTACGCTGGGTGATCTCTACTCCCGCCGCGATTTGCGCTACGACGAGAACAACGCCATTTACATCGACGAGAACGGAAATGTGGCTACGGAGACGATTCAGGATGTAAAAAAATACGTCAAGCTGGGCAGCGTGCTGCCCGACGCCAACATGTCGTGGCGCAACGACTTCCGGTGGAAGAACCTGAACTTCGGTTTTATGGTTGCGGCCCGTTTGGGCGGCATCGTCTATTCGCGTACGCAGGCTATGCTCGACCAGTACGGCGTGTCAGAGGCTACGGCCGCGGCGCGCGATGCCGGAGGTGTGACGCTCAACGGCGGCGACGTGGTGGATGCCTACACCTGGTATTCGGCCATCGCGGGCGGCAATTCCATCCCGCAGTTCTACACCTATTCGGCTACGAACGTGCGCTTGCAGGAGGCTTCAATCGGCTACACGATTCCCCGCAAAGTGCTGCGCAACGTCTGCGAGATCACGGTTTCGATCGTGGGCCGCAACTTGTGGATGCTCTACAACAAGGCTCCGTTCGATCCGGAAAGCATCGCGACGACGGGCAACTACTATCAAGGTATCGACTACTTCATGATGCCGTCATTGCGCAACGTGGGATTCAATCTCCGTTTCAAATTCTAAAACAGCGACACGATGAAAGACAAAATGATAAAAGCGGCGCTCTCCTTCGCAGTCTTGTGCGGGTTGGGCGCATGCACCAAGAATTACCTCGACATCAACAGCAATCCCTATGAGGTGGACAAGGAGCAGATGGAGGCCAAGGACTACGCCATCGCCTCGGGACTCTCTGCCATGTTCGGTACCGTCGTCTCGACGGATGTCAATACGGCGCAGTTCACTGACTGTCTGCTAGGCAGTACGCAGGGCGGTTATTACGCTGATGCGAACAACGGCTGGACGAACACCATTTCCAAATACAACCCGACCGACAACTGGACGAACGTGTTCATGTACAGCGACAAAGTCATCCCGCAGCTGTACAGCAACATGTCGAACGTAGAGGGTATTTCGGAGGATCCGCTCGTTCTGGCCATCCTCAAGATTGTGAAGGTCTGCGTCCTGAACCGTGTGACGGACACCTATGGGCCGATTCCTTATTCCGAGATCGGAAGCACCGGTAAGATCCAGGTGGCCTACGATGACCAGCCCAAGGTCTATTCGCAGATGTTCGATGAATTGGACGAGGCGATCGCCCTGTTGGACGAGAACATCGACCGGAGTATCACGAGTACGACCGACCAGGTCTTCGACGGCACAGCCGTGAAATGGTGCCGTTTTGCCAACTCGATGAAGCTGCGGCTGGCCATGCGGGTGGTATACACCGATTTCGTAAGCTCGAAGGGCCTCTCTCCGCAGCAGTTGGGCGAACAGGCCGTGGCGCACTCTGTCGGTGTCATGCAGTCGAACGCAGACAATGCGCAGCTTTCGTCCCTGGCCTTCGGCAAGGACGGCAATCCGCTCTATACGGCATGCATGTACAACTCCCCAGCTGGGTCGGTGACGGGCGGCGATTCGCATGCTGCAGCTGACATCATCTGCTACATGAACGGTTATGAGGATCCACGCCGCGAGAAATATTTCAGCAAGGCGCAGTTCTCCGGGGACAACGCTCCTGAGTATGTGGGCATGCGTCGTGGTATCGCCATTCCAGCGCTCAGCACTGTGGGGCTGCTCTATTCAGGCGTCAACTTCGTAGACGGCATGGCTACTCCGTTGCAGTGGATGAATGCCGCCGAGGTGGCCTTCCTGAAGGCGGAAGCCGTCGGCGTGTTCGGCTGGAACATGGGTGGCAGCGCCAAGACCTTCTACGAGCAGGGCGTCCGCCTCTCGTTCGAACAGTGGGGTGTTGCGGGCGTCGACGAATACCTTGCCGGCACCACTCTTCCGGAATCCTACACCGACCCCAACGGCGGTGCAACCTCCTATTCTACACAGCTCTCCCAGCTGGGGGTGGCTTGGAACGACGGCGCCTCGAAGGAGGAGATGCAGGAGCGCATCATCATCCAGAAGTGGATCGCCAACTTCCATCTTGGCAACGAGGCGTGGGCTGATTTCCGCCGTACAGGCTTCCCGCACCTGATTCCGGCCATGGAGTCCGCCGTGGGCAATAACTCGCAGGGCATCCGGAACCTTACGCTCGGCGCCCGTCGCATGTCCTATCCTGCGGACGAGGCGACCAACAACCCGGAGAACTACGCCAAAGCCGTGGAGATGCTTGGTGGCTCCGACAACATGGCGACCCGCATGTGGTGGGACTGCAATCCGGCCGTCAAATAATCGCACACGCCGTTTAACCCATTAAAACGAAATTTGACATGAAGCGCATATTTATTCCGTTTTTCGCCACGGCGGCCCTACTGGCCTCGTGCAGCGACTGGACGGAAGTCGAACACAGAGATCTTTTGCCGCAGATGAATCAGAGCGATCCGGTTTTTCTGGCATCGCTCCGGGATTTCAAGGCCGGCGAACACTTGGTGACGATGATGATCGTCCGAGGAACCTCGACTGCTCCGAATCGGCAGAACCAGCATCCTATGTCTATGCCTGACAGTGTGGATTACCTGCTCATGACCGACGTCGATAACCTACATCCGGCGCTGATGGATGAGATTGCCGAGGTGCGCTCGAAGAAGGGCACCCGCACGCTCAACGTCGTGGACTACACGACGATCCGCAGTGCATGGGTCGCTATGAAGGAGGAATCTTCCGGTACGGAGCACGAGGGGGACTTTACGGAGGATAAGTTCGCTGAATACTGCAAGATCGAGACCGAAAAGCAGCTTGCGGCCTGCTCCCGGTATGGATTCGACGGCATCGTCGTCTCCTATCTGGGCGGTTACGACAGCAGTGTCGCCGCTCCGTTTGTGCTGGCGGCAGACACGTGGCGCCGCGACAATCCCGACAAGCTGCTCTTCTTCCGCGGATACCCCGCCTTTATCACGAGCATCGAGAACCAGACGATTCTTTCGGAGTGTGACTACGTCATCATCCTGACCGAGGGTGCCTCGTCGTCGGTGGCTATCTCCCGTATGGTGCGCGATCAGCTCGAAGAGGGCGTTCCGAGTGACCGGATCGTGCTAGAAGCCTCTGTGCCGTCGATCGCCGACGGCGGCAGCGACGCTCAAGTGGGCGCTTCGCTTCAGGTGGCCGCCCAGTGGGTGATGGATCCGAAAACCTCCCAGACTGTACAGTGCGATAAGCTGGGGCTCTGCGCATCGAACGCACAGGAAGACTATTTCAATACGCCAACCTACAAGAGAATCCGCGAGGCGCTCGGCATCCTGAACCCCGAGCCCGAAGAGGAGTCCGAAAACAATCCTGAAAATAAAAACGACGATGAAAAATAAATTAGGATTCGCATTGTGCCTGCTCTTGGCGGCTGTATTCACGGGCTGCAAGGAGGATGAGGAGGGCAAACACCACTTCAGCAATCAGGTGTTCATCTCCGCAACGTCGTTCACCGACGACGTGTTTATCAAACGGGACAACCTCGACGTGACCCGGGAAGAGAGTTGCGACGTCACCGTCGCCATGGCCCAGCCCCGGGAGCGCGACATCACGGTCACGTTCGCCGAGGCTCCCGGTCTGTTGGAGCACTACCGGATGTTCTACGACGATCCGACGGCCGAATTGCTCCCCGCCAACGGCGGCTATTACGATTTCGCGGATATTTCGACTGTCATCACGGCCGGGATGGTGGAGAGTGCGCCGCTCACCTTCGCCTTTACGAATTTGGATAATCTGCCCATCGAGGAGAAGCAGCGCTACGTGTTGCCCGTACGCATCGTGTCGGCCGACGGCATGAATATCCTCGAAAGCGCCCGGACGGTCTATTTCGTCTTCTCGAAGGCCGCGCTCATTAACGTCGTGGCCGAGATGGAAAATAATTGCGCCTGGCCTGAGTGGACGGCCGACACCGAGGCGGTGAAGGACATGGAGACCTTCACGCTCGAAGCGCTCGTCTACGCCAACTCGTTTGACCGCAAGATCTCGACGATCATGGGCATCGAGGATACGTTCCTCATCCGTCTGGGCGACGATGGCCGTCCTACCAACCAGTTGCAGGTGGCCTTCGCCAAGAAGGTTTCGGAGGAGGAGACCTCGCCTGCACGCGGGAAGATTCCGGTCGAGGCCGACAGTCGTTACGACCTCAAGCAGTTCGTTTGGCATCATATCGCCGTCACGTTCGACCGCGGCACTATCTGCGTCTATATCGACGGCAAGCTGAAGGATACGGCCAAGGCCTCAGTATCCGGTACCGACGGGCAGGCAGTGATCATTGACAAGATCAACTTCGCCATTCCGCATTCCGATGAGACGGACGGCAAGGAGCGCTGCTTCTGGATTGGTCACTCGTACCGCCTCCAGTCGGACGGCGACTTGTTCTACGAGCGTCGTTTCGACGGCATGATGGGCGAAGTGCGCCTCTGGAACAAGGCCTTGACGTCCGAAGAGATCGCTTCCGAGAACCATTTCTACAAGATCGATCCCGCATCGGACGGACTGGTGGCCTACTGGAAGTTCGACGACAATACGAAGGGTAAAATCGTCAAGGATTATACCGGCAACGGCTTCGATCTGAAGACCGAGCGCGAAGTGAATTGGCAGAGCGTCGCGCTCCCCGAAGAGTGAGAGATTTATTACCTGAGGAATCGTAATACCTTAACTTTAATTTAACCTTTTTAATTAACCTAATCAACCAAACATGAAAAGAAAGTCATTTCTGATGCTTTTGGCGGGTATGTTCGCCATTTCATCGGGGGCTCTCGTCGGCTGCAACGATGACGACGATGATGTGAACAAAAAGAATTCTTTGTCGGTAACGCCCTCGTCTGCTATTGAGTTCAAGGCCGGCGACAATCAGGACGTTGTGCTGACTGTCAAGACCGACGCCAAGTCGTGGGCATTCGAGAAGAACGGCGAATGGATCGTCGCCAAGCAGGACGGTGACAAACTAACCGTGAACGCCCAGGCCAACACCACGGAGTCCGTACGTCCGGGCCGCATCACGATTACAGCCGGTAACGCCGAACCCGTCAACATCAACGTAAACCAGAAGGGGCTTGAAGTAGGTGAAATCGTACTGAGCGTTTCGCCGTCGGATCCCATTGGGTTCGAGGCTACTGGCAATAAGGCCGTTGAGCTGACCGTTACGACCAATGCACCCGACTGGACGTTCTCCTACCCCGAGGAGTGGATGACGGCCGAGAAGCAGGGCGACAAGCTGACGGTCAACGCCAAGGACAATACGGGAGACGCCCGTGTAGGGCAGATCGTCGTGACGTCCAGCGAGGGTGAGAAGACCGCGAAGATCGCCGTATCGCAGAAGGCCGGCAGCGAGAATCCCGCCCCGGGCGAGGAGATCGTCGGTTCGCTCTCGACGGCCGATGATTTGAACATCCAGTTTGCTCACGATGCCGTGGAGCCCGTCAAGAAAACCCTGACCTTCACGCTGGAGAAGACCGCTACGGCTGAGACCAAGGTGAAGCTCGTCTTCGACGAACGCCATGTCGATGAGTACAACTTCGACCACGCTACTGAGTACGTCGTATTCCCCGAGAAACTCTGCACCATTGCGAACGACGGCGTGATAACCATCCCTGCCGGCGAAACCTCTGCGCAGATCGAGGTAACGCTCTCGCCGAGTGCTTCCGATCTGGAGTATGTTACCACCTACATGGTTCCCCTTCAGGCCGTAGCCCAGACGGAGGGTATCGTCGTCAAAGATGAGGCTGAATACGTCGACTTCCTAGTTTCGCGCATTGGTTCGAAGAAGATCCGCAACATCTGTTACTTCGAGGTGAACGACTGCAACCCGCTCAACGCCATCGAGTACATTCTGGAGGACGGTCAGCCGTTCTTCGATGCCGTCGTGCTCTTCGCTGGCAACATCAACTGGGATGCTTCGAAACAGAAGGTTTACATGAACGCCAACCCCAACGTGCAGGCGCTACTCGACAACTCGGAGGAGCTGCTCCAGCCGCTGCGTAAGAAAGGTATCAAGGTGTTGCTCGACATCCTGGGCAACCATGACCAGGCCGGCATCGCTGGTTTGAGCGACTGGGGCTGTGAGCAGTTCGGCAAGGAGCTGGCTCAAATCTGTCTCGACTATAAGCTCGATGGTATAGGTTTCGATGACGAGTATTCGAGCTACTCCGGATCCGGAAAATGGTTCGCAGGCCCCAGCTCCCAGCAGGCCGCCCGTCTCTGCTACGAGACCAAAAAGGCGATGAAGGAATTGTGCCCCTGGGAGACCTGGGTACACCTCTATTACTTGGGCTATATCCAGTCCTCGCTGCCTTCGGTATTCATCGACGGTGTGGAGCATAAGCCGTCTGAATTCATTGACAACGTCTGCGCCGACTACGGCGGTGCAGCAAGACCGGTAAACGGTATGGGACTGAGCGGATGTGCCGGTAATTCCATCCAGCTCAACTATGGCAACTCCATTTCGTCTGAGAGTGCCAAGGCACTGATGAATCAGGGTTACGGCTGGATCATGTGGTTCGCATTCGATCCTTCCGGAACCGGAACAGTCAGCAACAACCGTTCGCACTCGCTCAAGCAGTTCCGCAACGTGGCACAGGGCTGCTACGAGCAGAACGTACTCGATCCCAAAAACGTCTACAACAAGATCGGCGAGGGGCAGTACGATCCCGCACCGCACCCGATCAACTAACCTGAAAACGAATGACGAGGTCGTGCGTCCCGGCTTTGGCCGGGATGCCGCCGACCGTTCGGCCGGAACCGGACGAAGCCGTTGTCCGGTTCGCCGGCAATGAACAAATCCTTAAAACCTGAATGACAAGATATGAAAATTTCGAAAATATTTCTTTTTACAGCTGCTGCGCTCGCACTCTGCGGAGCTTGCGATGACAGCGACGACAAGGTGGATCCTTCGACTACCGAAGACAAGATTTCCATTTCGCCGACGGAAGGCGTCGTGGGGAGCAAGGGCGGCGATGTTTCGACCATGGTTACCAGCTCGGGCGAGTGGACGCTCGAAGGCGCCGAGAACGCTTATGTGACCCCTTCGGCCGCTAAGGGCAAGGACGGCGACATCGTGGCCTTCACGGTGAAGGCCAACGACAAGGAGGAAGACCAGGTCTTCACTTATACGTTCGCGTGCGGCAAGAAGACCGCTCCTTTCAAGATTACGCTTAAGAAAAAGGCCTCCGAGACCGAGGAGCAGCTCGAACTCTTCTATGCCGAGGAATCGAACATCATACCCCGCGAAGGCGGCAAGGTGACGGTGCTGGTTACCAGTTCGGGCGCGTGGACGCTCGAAGGCACGGCCGATTTTGTCCATCCTTCCTCAACCTCGGGCGAAGACGGCGCTGAAGTGGTCTTCGAGGTGGATCCCAACGAAACTGAGCAGGAGCGGAGCGCCGACTACGTCTTCAAGATGGGCAGCAAACAGGTCGAATTCCAGATCGTCGAGAAGGGCGAGGTGCCCGAGACCATCGAGATCACCTCGAAGGCGGAGATGCGTCTGGCCTATACGGCTGAGGAACGTCTGGCCGTAGAACTGTCGACGAATGTTAACTACCGCGATCTGACGGCCGAAATCGTATCGGAGGCCGAAGGCTGGCTGACCTATACGATCGCCCGTCCCACTGAGGGCGGCGCCGATACCGACGTTACGGCCTATTTCTCCATGGCTAAGAACGACGGCGAGACTCCGCGCGAGGCTACCGTGACGATCAAGGGCGTGAAGAACGGCGCAGCCGTGCTGAAGGTAACCCAGCTTCCCCAGTCGAAGATTGAGCCCGAGAAGCTGGCCTATTTCCTGGATGTGGAGGCTCAGACGCTCGATATTCCGGTAACGGCCAATGTCGAGTTCGACGTGACGGTGGGTGAGGGTGCCGACGGCTGGTTTACCTATAATAATGCCGACGATAGCGGCCTGCACTTCACAGTGGAGGCTCTGGTTGACGGATCTGCCCGCAGCTGCGAGGTCGTGCTCACCGAGAAGAACGCTCCCGACAATGCAGAGCCGCTGACGGTCAACATCAAGATTTCGCAGAAGTCCAAGGGACTGATTGAGTGCGTGGCCGACATGCGTCGCGCGCGCTGCTACTTCCCGTATCTGAAGAATGCCAATGCGCTCAACGGTCTGAAGAACGGAGCCATGGAGGCGCTGGTCAATATTCAGGATACGCGCGTAGCCGGTTCGTTGTCTACTATTATGGGTATCGAGGGGAAATTCCTCCTCCGTCTGGGCGACGTCGGTGTGCCCTGGAACCAGATTCAGCTGGCCATGAGCGGCGGAAACCGTACGGATGCCAAGCTGGAACTTTCCGAACTGGATCGCTGGTACCATGTCGCAGTAACGTGGGACGATACCTTCGCTTATTTCTATGTTGACGGAGAACTTTTGTATCAGGCCGGTATCTCCAATTACTCCGGTTTCAATCTGGGTGTGGCATACGGAGGCAGTGAGAGCGACTGGAACCGTGCCTTCTGGATCGGTTACGCTTATAATGCCGACCGTTTCTTCCCCGGTTACATGGCCGAGGTGCGCGTATGGAACCGCACCTTGACCAAGGAGGAGATCAATGCCGAGAACCACTTCTACTCCGTTCCGGTGGATTCGGAGGGTTTGGTAGGTTACTGGAAGCTCAACGACGGTGCCGGTGCAATCGTCAAAGACTCGTCGCCGTCGGGCAACGACATGGTGGGCGAAATCAATGTCCGCTCTTCAAACGGCCAGCAGATTGGCGACGAGGGTATGAACTGGGTGGAGATGAGTCTGCCCTAATTTCGAGCGGATAAAATAAGCGTTGCCTGTCCGTCGGGAACGACGGTTCGTGTGTGGCAGCTGAATCCCATTCTGCTATGGGATTGAAAGAGCGTAACGACCCGATTTATCGAGTCGTTACATTCTTTATACAGTAGAGAAGACAACAGTCTATTTTCAGCCTATTGCGTTCAAATACCGCATTTCAAATAACCTAGCACGAGATACAAAAAAATTTCGAACAAGTCTCTTTGTTAAAAGGCAAGGCTGTATTTCGCGATTATCGCATTATATCAGAATAAATAATATTTAGTATAAACATATAAAAAAGTTGTTTATGTCGGAGCAAATCCATATGTTTATAATGCTTTAAGCATTCTTCTATTTGTGTATTATGCAATCTCTTAGCCATCTTAAACATTCTCCTTTGAAATGGGGTTCGTCATTGTACTTTGCGATGGGTTCGCCGTTTGTCGTTCTGCACATGGTCTCGGCAGTTCTGTACAAGGAGCTGGGGATCTCGGATGCTCAGATAGCGTTCTGGACGTCTCTGATCATGTGGCCTTGGACGATCAAGTTCCTGTGGAGCTGTTCCTGGAGTTGTACCGGACGAAGAAGTTCTGGGGCGTCGGGAGCCAGATGCTGAGCGGTGTTCTGTTCGGCGCAGCGGCCCTTTCGCTTCAGCTTCCGCTGTTCTTCGCGGTCAGTGTTGTTGTCTTTGCCGTTGTTGCCTTCAGCGGTGCTACGCACGACATCACGGCCGACGGGGTCTAAATGTCGGAGCTTCCGCCGGCGTCCCAGGCTAAATACATCGGCTGGCAGGGTGCGTTCTACAATTTTGCGAAACTGGTTGCCCCAGGCGGTCTGGTGTGGCTTGCGGGGTGGCTCTGCGACGGCTTCTCGGCCGTCGGCGCGTCTTCTTACGACGCCTCTGTTCGTTCGTGGACGGTCGTTCTGTTGCTCCTGTGCGCCGCGCTCGTCGCTTTGGGCCTTTACCATCTCCGTGCGCTTCCTTCAGGCGGCTCGGCTTCAGAAGGCCGCTCGCTGCAGGATGACCTTATCGGCCTGCGTGAGGTCATCGGCGCTTTTTTCACGAAGAGACACATCTGGTATTATATCGCCTTCATCATCCTGTACAGATTGGGCGAGGGCTTCGTGATGAAGATCGTTCCTCTGTTCCTCAAGGCGGATACCGCATCCGGGGGCTTGGGTCTTACGAACCAGCAGATCGGCCTTTACTACGGGACTTTCGGCGCGGGGGCGTTTCTGCTGGGCTCGCTTTTGGCGGGCTACTACATCGCCCGACGTGGTCTGCGGCGGACTCTTTTCACGCTGTGCTGTATCTTCAACCTGCCGTTCGGGGTCTACGCCTTGCTTGCATGGTTCCAGCCTTCGAGCCTGTGGCTCGTGGGCGGTGGCATCGTCGTGGAGTACTTCGGCTACGGATTCGGATTCGTGGGCCTCACGCTGTTTATGATGCAGCAGGTCGCTCCGGGGCGTCACCAGATGGCGCACTACGCTTTCGCTTCGGGTATCATGAACCTCTCGGTGATGCTCACGGGCATGGCTTCAGGCTTTTTGAGCGATCTGATGAGCTACCGGATCTTCTTCCTCGCGGTGATGCTCGCCACCATTCCGGCTTTTGTGATCACCCGGCTGGTTCCCTTTACCTATGACGACAAACCAAACGACAAATAATTTATATGGATACACTGAAAATTGCGGGCGCGAGTCAACCCGACATGCTGTGGGAGGATCGTCCCGGAGCGTATCCCTTGTATTGAGGAGAGGTAGACCACGAACTTTTCGATAAAGTCCCGCTTCAACTCTTTGAACGGAATGTTCTTGACATGGTATTCGTATTCGTGCAAAGCTGCAAGACGCCTGCGCCGCAGGCAGTAATCCTCATAGGTGGAATAGGCGCGGTCTTTGCCCACACATTTGAGGAAGCCTGCAAGGTATTCGTTGAGGGTTTGCAACAAAAGACGGCAGTCATCGCCCATACCCAGAAAGGCGTTGCGAACCTTTTCGGCCGTAACATACAAATCACGGTCGCAGAGACGTTGATACAACTTACCGATATTGGTTTTGATGTTTTCCAACTTTTCATTGAGACGCTGGGCTTCGAGACTCCTACCGGAAGCTTTTTTAGCCTTGGCATCCCAGAGGGTGGAACGAACGGTGAGTTTGTAGCTGAACTGCGACATCGTGCCGTTGATGGTGATACGACCCATGACGGGAACCTGATCGGATTTTCGGACTGCCTTTTGAGGCAGAAAAGGACTTTGAAAGTGCTGCGTTGCATAATAACTTAACTTTTTGAATTCGTTAAACGTAATGTCAAGTTATTTATTATGCGGAAATTCGATGCAAGGGTCTGAAAACAAACGCCTTAATGCAATGCAAAGTATTTCGGGTAGGTAACGGATAAGTAACACAACTTACCGTTAAATCTGCCCGATTTCGCTTTTTTATTGCTCCGGACACATGCAGAAAAATAGAATTAAATACTTGCAAACAACATATTTACTCTTTTTTGCACTTTCGGTTACCTACAAATCTTCGGCTGATCGGTCGGGGTGTCGTTTAGTTAAGGTTATTATTGATTTTGAGAATGTTGATTCGATTTGTAAATTTGGTTTATTATAAAATGAACTGATCTTCACTTTGTTAGGCTGAGTTTTAGCGTAGAACTTATACTTAATAAATGTCCTATCCATCATTTTCGCAGCTATTGCCGCGCTTTCGGTAAACGGCAACAGGAGCATTGTGTCACCTTCGGTGTAAGGAGCGAGCAGGGGATTTTTGGTATCGAGCCTAGTCATATTGCTCACGCTCGTCAAGGTGCATGAAATACCTTGTGCATCGGCATGTGTTGTGTTTATGGGGGCGAACTCATGTCCGGAAATACTCGGGCTGTTAATCGTCCGCTCGATGGGCGCCCACTGTCCGCAGCCGGGATCATCGGCACCGATTATTTCATATGCCCGAAAGGTGGGGTATAGCTGAATCTTGAGGAGCTGTGCGGACTCGATGGGTGCAGGGTAGTCGAGCGCCGGAGTAAATGCTTCCCGTGTGTTCACGGTCTTATACCCGTACCAATATACATAATTTGGGAAAGATGGTTCTCGTAAGCGTCGAGATCTTTTTTCGACGGATGTGTCTCGTATATGTTAAAAATAATATGGCTTGGCGTGGAATGGCGATTGCTTGGGAACTCTTCGGCATAGGTGAAATAATAGTTTGTCGTATTATTTTGCACCATAAGGAGCAGCTCATCGCGTGCGACGTCGAGGACGCGCCGACGGAACTCATGGTACCTCGGGACTGAGTTGGCGCGGATACGCTGCTTGGATTCTGTACTCCCTTTCTTCTTGGGTGAGTCGACATTCAGAAGCAATCGGAGATCAGGGTAGGGAATAGCCCATTTCTTCCCATCTGCGTGTCGGCAGATCTGCATGTAGATCCTCGCGGTATAAATAGAACGGCAGTTGTCGACGGTAGCTTGTAATAGGCGTGAGTATCCGTAACAGGGATTGACCAGTAATCTGGCTATGTCTTCATCGAAGAAAATGTGGATATAGCTTCTGTTTTTCTGAGACTTGTCATTGTTATAAATACTCCTTGACATAAAGGCCGGCATCCGTCAGTCAGTGTTTCTTTGGCTAATTCCGACCATGTGGGAAATTTAACCGGTATCCTGATCAGATCGCTGATGGCTGCTCTGATCCGGCTATAATGGCTTCGGATATTCGTAAAAGCATCTAAAGGTATCCTAACCTCGAGTGTCCGCTCGTTGATCTTCCAGTAAACGTTTTCGGCGTGCAATCAGAGGTTCCGCTCTTCCCCCAAAAGGTAATCAATTTTTGGATGTTCCTCTTTGTTTCCGAAGCGTCGGCACAGCGTGACGTATTCGTCTATATTTTGATTGATGATCGGCTGTAAAATGTTGGTGATTTTTACGATTGCCGATAGTTGTATCAGCCGGTAATTGTATTTGGCATCCAAGATCATGTTTGGCTGGTTTAATTCGAGTGGTGCTTCGCCAGTCGGGAGGGTTGGGGGAACGATCAAGCTCTCGCTTTTGTATACTCGAGAGTCTTTGTTGCTATATATCGTTTGTACTGCCATGATCGTGGATAAACAAGAGAGAGGGGATATGGTGTGCCAACTGCTACCATGGGATCAGTGATGCAGTCTTATCACCACTCCCCTCAAGTCTCTTGTGCTTTATATTGATAATTTCAATTCTTTATATTTTTGCTTGAGCTGTTTGAAGTCGAGCAATAAGGCATCTGTTGTAAGTATGAGGATTTTTCGAGAGGTGCTATCCGGATGAGTCGGAATGAATCCTGCATGAACATACTCACGGACAGTCTCGACACACACGTTGTGCATCCGTGCGCAGGCGTCAACGGTTATCGCGGTTCCATAGAATTTTTTAGGGTCGAAACATTCCTTTTTCATCCGTGTAATCGTGGCCTCCAGATTACTCACAGTGAATTCGAGTTGTTGAATGTAGAGACTGATCTTGGTGGAATCGATATGTGTAGAGTCTTCCATGAACTGATTACTGTTTACGATATTCTCGTGATAGTAAATATATTTTCGTCTGAATATGTTTTGGTTTCAAACTTTCGTGGCTCGAGTTTTCCTGTTTTTATTTTCTTGTTATACCGCTTTATTGCCTGTCGGCCATTTGTGACTACATTCCCTACATTTTTGAAAATGGCAGGATCTTTTACCGCCATTCCTTTAAAAAATGGTTCCCACCCTTTAGAAGATGGCACTTCAGTGAAAGTGATTTTTCGAGCCACGTCTTTGGTTTACAAATGTTATTTCTTAACTTTATCCAATTTATTGTGGTACGCAAGTTCGGTACGCACGTACCACAATGCAAATATATTTTCTAATAAGCAACAATATGCAAAATAAATTTCCTGCGATTAAGGGCAGGATATTGTATATCGCTGAAATAAAATGGTTTGGTAAGAAGAATTTTTGTGAGAAGATAGGAATGTCTTATGGGAGTTTTACTGGGCAAGCAAAGAATACACCTTTGAATTCAAATGCGATAGCAAATATATTGTGTATTGTTCCGGATGTTAATCTTCACTGGCTGTTAACTGGGATTGGCGATGCTGTTATTGTTGAGCAGGAATTGGATTCTTCGTCTATTCGTGGGGAGAATACTGCAAAAGACTCAATGATAGCTGAGCTTATGACAATAATTAGAACTCAGGCTGAAACATTACTTCAACAACAAAATTTCATTAACGATCATTTTATGGAACTACATCAGAAAAAAATACCCCCCCCCGCGTTGGCGAGGAATATCCTGATAAAAAGCATATTAAAGAGTAGTTCTGTGTTTGATATATTGTAATGGGATCCAATTTTCAAACACGGACTCCATAATAGTATATCGAACAAAATGATAAAATTCTATTTAGCCACTCCCCAGCGGGAGAGATCAGCGATTATTTTATCCGTAACATTTAAGGGCAAACAGTATCGACGCACAACAAAAGAGTCTACTCTGGTAAAGTTCTGGAATCCCCAGCGGCAGAGGGTTCGGGTGTGCCGTGAAAACAGGTTAGCGAATTGTACGAATGATACATTGGAGCAATGGAGTCAGGCAGCCCAACGAGCTGAGGTTTGTTTTAAGAAAAGCAATATGGTTCCGTCTTTGCGGGACTTCTTCGAGTTGGTAGATGAAGAATATTGCAAAGCCTTAGAGCGACCTATTCCGTCGATAAATACCCTGGAGCCTCCCCCCTGACTATTACTCTGATTATTTTGAGAGTTATATTGCACGTTATGCCAATGCAAGGTCGATAATAACGATCCGGCATTACCGAACAGTCCTGAATAAGCTGAAGCAGTATGAAAAGATAATTCGGCGTCGTTTGCTATTTGAAGATATTAACATCAATTTTTATAATCACCTTAGGACTTGGATATATGGACAGGGGTATTCGGATAATTATTTCGGAAGTATCATCAAAGTCATCAAACAGGTTTATAGGGAGGCCCGGGATGTGGATCACCTGCATAATTTGAATGGCACGGCTCATAAAAATTTTATCACGGTAGCGAAAGACAGTGATCCTATTTTCCTTTCGGTTGATGAACTTATGAAGTTGTATCAACTAAAAATCTCAAAAAGCGCAGTACTCAAAGAGTGGCCGGAGCTATGCGGAGAAAAAGCGGTCAGGCAGCGCATGGCCACATGTGAACTGGTGAGGAATCGGTTTCTTATCGGGGCTTTTTCGGGCATGAGAGTGTCTGACTTTAGTCGTTTCAGCGAGTCTAATATTGTCGATGGGATGATTACGATGCGTACCCGTAAGACAGATACCCCGATTGCGATTCCACTTCATCCCGTGATAAAAAAAATCCTCGAGAGCGATTTTGACCTATCAAAGACAATTTCTGACCGTTTATATCAAGCGACTGGCGAAAATGGCCGAAATCGACGAAAAAGTGACAATATGCGAACATAGAGGGGGAGAGGTGAAAGAGATCAGGGTTGAGAAGTATGCTTTGATCTCTACCCATACTGCCCGGCGATCTTTCGCCACGCATCTTCAGCGTTCTAAAGTTCCGCTTTCTTCAATCTCGATGGCGTTAGGGCATAAAAAGGTTACAACAACGATGCGATATCTGCGGTTGGGAGTGGATGAGAATGCTGCTATACTTGCCGGAAGCTCCTTTTTTAAGGATTTTGAAGAGGACGAGTAATTCAATTTATCCTACATTTTATCCTACACAAAAAAAAAGGAGCTGATTATCAGCTCCTTTTTCCACAACTTAGTGCCCAGGACAGGGATTGATTTATGAAAACATATACAAACAACTGAAATTCGAATATATTTATAATATATTGAAATATAGTATATTAAAATTATATGCTATGAAATGTATTTTGTCTGTTTTTAGTTGTTTTGCAAAAATGCGGACACGGTGCGGACACGAAAGTATTGCTGTATTCGAATCTAAATCATATCTTTGTAGAGCATAAAATGAGGATGTATGGCAAAAGTTACATATGTTTTGGCGCAAGGGGAGAATAGTGCGGGAGAATCGCAAGTTAATTTCCGAGTCTACGTTTCCCGCGAATCACGTGTACGAGTGCCATCCGGCATTTGGGTCGATCGGAGACGTTGGGGAAAGAAAAACGATATCAATATTCCGAATATTCCGGGGGAGGAACGCGATGCGCTGTTGGCGAAGCGGGCGAAATTGAAAGAGCTGGTTGACGTGATCGAGACATCGGTCGAGGCAGCAGATGACAAATCGACCGTTACACGCGAGTGGCTCGAAAAGTTGATCCGGCGCACTTTGCGGCCGAAGACGGCGACTTCTGTCGAGGATAAGAAAATAGATTTTTTCTCGTTGACAAATGAATATCTCTCTACACACAAATTGTCCGAGTCGCGTGTCAAGCATTTCAATGTCTTGGTGCGGACGCTGAAGCGATATGAGTTGTATCGGAAACTGTCGAACCGACGGTTCGTGCTGGATGTACACACCGTATCCCCGGCGACACTTGATGATTTCGGGGCATTTCTGATGAAAGAACCGGAAATCTTCGACGTACATCCGGAGTTGTACGACGAGGTGCCGTATGCTCGGCTGAAGGTGAGGAAGAATCTGCCTGTGAAGCGCGGCCCGTACCTCAACGCTGCGGGAGAAACGGTAATTCCCGGCCGTCCGAAAGAGCGGGGCATGAATTATGTTTCGGACATGTTGATTCGTCTGCGGTCGTTCTATGTATGGCTCAATGATAATGGACATACTTCCAATGATCCGTTCAAGCAGTATAAGATCACGGAGATTGTCTACGGTACGCCTATCTATATTACGACCGACGAACGCAAACAGTTGGCCGAAGCGGATATGGGGGATGACAAGCAGCTGGAAACGCAAAGAGATATTTTTGTTTTTCAGTGCATGATCGGCTGTCGGGTGAGCGACCTTTATAAGATGACCTATGCCAATATCATCGGCGATTGCATCGAATACGTTCCCCGCAAGACGCGCGACGATCGGGTGGTGACGGTCTCGGTGCCGCTGATCGGTGCTGCGAAAGAACTGATTCGCAAATACCTCGACGAGAACCGTGGAACGCTGTTCCCGTTTATTTCGGAGCAGAAATACAATGTTTATATCAAAGCGGCGTTCCGTAAGGCGGGACTGACGCGCATGGTGACGACGATTGACCAGCGGACGCGGCAGAATGTTCAGGTGCCGATCTGCGACCTTGCTTCGTCGCACATGGCGCGCCGGACATTCATCGGGAATGTTTATAAAAGCGTGAAAGACCCTGCGATCGTGGGAGCGATGTCCGGGCATAAGGACGGCAGCCGGGCGTTCGCCCGTTACTGCGATATCGACATGGATATAAAACGGGATGCCGTGAGCGTGTTGGAGTAGAATTTGTTTTGTCGATAAATTTGTATAAATTAGCGACAATAAATAAACAAATAAGCAAATGCAAGCAATAGAGGACAAGATACTTAATAAGATGAAAAAGTGCGGGCGGGGTAAGCTGTATTCCGCATCCGATTTCGCTGTGTACGGATCGGCCGTATCGGTTGCGAAGGCATTGGAACGGCTTACCCGAAAAGGCGGTTTAGTCCGTATTGCAAGGGGCCTCTATTGCTATCCCAAAATCGACAGAAAGTTCGGACTGGGCATACAATATCCGACCATCAATGAAATCGCTGAAAAAGTAGCCCGGCAGAGCGAAGCCCGAGTTGTTCCGACGGGTATGCACGCATTGAATGTATTGGGATTGTCTGCCCAGGTACCGATGAACTATGTGTTTTATACGGACGGCAATTCCCGGACGGTCAATCTGTTCAACGGTCGCAAATTGCGATTCAAGCGTGTGGCGCTTAAAAATCTGGCCTATCAGAATAAAACGCTGATGCTTGCCGTGTTCGCTTTGAAGGAGATCGGTCGGCCGCAGGTGACGGAGGAGCACACCGCCCAACTGAAGACGATATTCACTCGGATTCCGAAGTCGAGCATTCTGCCCGATCTGCGGTTGGTGCCAGCTTGGATTCGTAAAATCATTATGTCGTTCTATGAAGAATAATTTTTGGACGTTTTCCGACGAGCAGAAAAGTATGTTCGTTGCACAGACGAGCGAGCGTGTCGGGCTTCCTCCGCAGGCTGTCGAGAAGGACTGGTGGGTGACGATGACGCTGAAAGCCCTGTTCGAATCGTCGTGCCGGGACTTCATCACCTTCAAGGGCGGTACGTCGTTGAGCAAGGGTTGGCATGTCATAGAACGCTTCTCGGAGGACATCGATATTGCAATCGACAAGTCCTTTTGGGGAATTGCCGGGGACAACAAGTCGCAGCGCGATCGGATTCGGAAACTTTCGCGGGCCTATATCGAGCAGCGGCTCGTTGCGGAAATGCAGGCATTGCTGGAAGGATATGGGGCTTCCGATTTTGAGTTGCGTGCCGTTCCGGCGCAGGACTCCGATGCCGATCCGACGCTGGTGCTGCTGCCGTATCGAAGTATTTATGCGAATATCGAGTATGTGGAATCGCAAATCCGGATCGAATTCAGCTGCCGGTCGATGAAAGAACCGCGTGAGCGGATCGAGATTCGTCCGCTGATTGCCGAGGCATATCCCGATGTATTCGGAGAATTGGTGTTCCCGATTTATGCGGTCGTGCCGACACGGACGTTTTTGGAGAAAGCGTTTTTGCTGCATGAAGAGTTTCAGAAAGAGAATCCGCGCTTCGAGCGAATGACACGCCATCTGTACGATTTGGAGCGGCTGATGGATACGGATTTCGGAAAGGCAGCCTTGGCCGATCCGAGAATGTATGCCGAGATTGTCAAGCATCGCAGCATATTCAATACGATTCGCGGAGTCGATTATCGGACGCACCATCCAAGCCGGATCGATTTTATTCCGCCCGAAAAATTGGCGGAGGTATGGCGCAGGGATTATGAGCGGATGCAGGAGTATTTCATCTATGGAGATTCGCTGCCGTACGATCGACTGATCGCACGGATGGCGGAGTTGCGGGATCGGTTTCGGAAAGTTGTAATGGAGGATGATTTTTTCAGCGAATCGTAACTATGAATTCCGATTATTATTTCCAGAAAGGTCTTCGTCTGATCGTGACGGGTGTCGTGGTTCTTGCCTTGATTATTTTATTCTGTGGTATGGTCTCACAGGGATTTCCGCTTTGGCTGGCGCTTGTCTTGCTTGTCCCCGCAGGACTTGGCGTGGTCGGATTTTACTTTTTCAGCCTGGGCAGTTCGGCCGATCTTTCGGAACGGTTTTTCCGTCGGTTTGGGCATAGTCAGCCGAGAGGCGAAGAGAAAACAACGACAGAGGGAGTCGGTTCCGACCAGCGGTGTGAAAGAAGTCCGGATGCGATCGTGCCGGAATCCGCCGTTGTTTCTGCCGACCCGATTCCGGACGATCGGATTCTCGAAAATGCACTCGCCACCGTTTACGAATATACCGACAAGGATTTGGGCGATGCCATTGACGAGACGAACCTGCGAATTTTGCGACGACGCTTGCTTTATCTGGCATGTATGACGCCTGTTCCGAACGATGTGCCGCAGGTTCGGCTTCGGCATGATCGGGTGAGCTATGGGGATTTGTGTCACTACGGTTGGAACGTCTGGAATGCTTTTAAGGGCGCGACCAATCGTTTTTATGACCAGACCGAATTGGCGGAATGGCTGAAAGCGAGCTTCGAGTCTTTGGCCAAATACAATACGAAGACGTTGCGGGCCAAACTCCGGGCGACGGACGGAGGTTATCGCATCCGATTGCTCGATAATCTGAAAGAATATATCCAAAAATAAAGAGCTGTATAAGTATGAGATATTCCCTGCATCCGGTCGGTGCAGGGAATTTTCTTTCTGTTGTCATGCAATTGCAAAATGTTGGTAAGTAGCAATATCTGAAATTGTTTGCCGGTGCAAATGCGGTGATTCGATTGCAAAAACAGGTGCAGGAAAAGCACCTGTTATTTTCGTCGCCGAACCTGCTTTCGGGTTCGGTTAAATCATCGTATTATGGACTTAAAACAGTTGAGTGAGTTGGGCGGTGAAGTGAATGTGACCGTCCGTCTGGAAGATCTCCGGCAATGGCATCGGGAGTTGACGGCAGTCGCGTCGCCGCCGTCTGCAATGCCGGTTCCGCAACAAGCGGGCGAATTGTATACGCGAAAACAGACCATCGCGTTGTTGGGTGTCGATTCCTCTACGTTGTGGCGATGGGCCAAGAGCGGTTATCTTGTTCCCGTGGAGTACGGCGGGCAGCGCCGTTATCGTGTGGCGGATGTGCAACGGATTCTAAATGGAGGTCGCCATGCCCGCTAAAACAGTGAAAAGAGAAAGCCCCTACCTGCGCGTGGGAACGACTATCTACAAGCGGGTTCGGCAGCCGTTGAGCAGCGGCCGGAGCGTCGAGACGCTTATCCCGTGGAATGTCGAGACCTTGCGGCAGGACTACGGGAAAAGCTATCTGGCCCGTATTCCGAAATACGACGGCTTCTGCACGGTTCCCGACCACACGAACTACCGCCGGGAGATCGACGGCTTCCTGAACCGTTACGAGCCGATTCCTTTCCAGCCTGCCGAGGGCATCTTTCCGCACATCCACGACTTTCTCACCCATATCTTCGGCGAGCAGGTCGAGCTGGGATACGACTATCTGCAACTGCTCTACCGGCGCCCCTTGCAACGGCTGCCGGTATTGTTGCTGGTGTCGGATGAACGCAACACGGGAAAGACGACCTTCCTCAATCTCTTAAAGTCGATCTTCGGCGGAAACGTTACCTTCAACACCAACGAAGATTTCCGCTCGCAGTTCAACGACGACTGGACGGGTAAACTATTGATCTGCGTGGACGAGGTGCTGCTCAACCGCCGCGAGGATTCCGAGCGGATCAAAAACCTATCGACCGCACGCAGCTACAAGGCTGAGGCGAAAGGCCGTGACCGCCGGGAGGTGGAGTTTTTCGGCAAGTTCGTTCTCTGCTCCAATAACGAGCGCAATCCCGTCCTGATCGAGGCGGCGGAAACCCGCTACTGGGTGCGGCGCGTGCCGCCGCTCCTGCATGACGACCAACACCTGCTGGCCAAAATGCGGGCCGAGATACCGGGGCTGCTCTTTTATCTGCAACAACGTATGTTCTCGTCACATGAAGAGAGCCGTATGTGGTTTGCGCCCCGACTGCTGGTCACCGATGCCCTGCGGCGGATCGTACACTACAACCGCAGCAAGACCGAAACCGAAATGCTGTCGATCATCCGCGACATTATGGAGGCCGAAAACCTTGCGGAGTACCGGTTCGACGTGAGCGATATGGTCAATATGCTGGAGATACGCGGCATCCGCGTTGACCATCCCACCGTGCGGCGGATTCTTGCCGAAAATTGGCAGCTGCGTCCCGCACCTCCGACCTATTACCAACGCTATACGATAACCTACAACGGCGAAACGCAGCGACAGGATAGTAAGACGGCACGGGTCTATACCGTCTTGCGGGAACACCTCGGCGGATTGCTGAACGATGCAGCGATGTAAGAATGTTGAAAAAAGAAGGTAGCTTTCTTATTTTCATAATCTTACATTTCTTACAAATCCTCTTACAAAGTCTTACGGGTTCTTACGGACTTACAGTGCCGGATGCCGTGTAAGAGAGTTGTAAGACTCCAACCTTTTCTTTCACTGAATTTTACATCGTTTTCTCAACAAACTTACGGAAAAATGACTGCCATACCACACAGCAACCGGATTTCCATCCGTGATTTTCTCGCCCGTCGGGGCATTCAGCCCAAATACGAACGCAGCGGTTACGGCATGTATCTTTCACCCCTACGGGAAGAGCGCACGCCGAGCTTCAAAGTGGACTACGTGCGAAATCTCTGGTACGACTTCGGACTGGGTGAAGGCGGCACATTGCTCACCCTCGTGATGCGGTTGGAGCGGTGCGACCGTTACGCCGCCATCCGTATCCTTTCGAACGGTGAGATAAGGCAAGCCGGGTCTACTTCTCTTTCATCAGGTATTTACGAACGTCCGGCCGTTGGAGGGCCCTCGCCGGTCGTGCGCCCGGCTACCGTCCCCGCGCTCCGCGTCCTCTCCGACGCTCCGCTTCGTCATCCGGCATTGGTCGGTTATCTCGCCTCGCGCGGCATCGTCCCGTCGGTCGCCGCTGCATTCTGCCGCGAGGTTCGCTACGAGGTAAACGGCCGCGCCTTTTTCGCCGTCGGGTTCCGCAACGATGCCGAAGGGTGGGAGCTCCGCTCCGAGCGGTTCAAAGGCGGCTCCTCGCCCAAATACATTACAACACTCAAAGGATGCAATGCAACTAATGATATGAATGCAGTCATTGACAGCAGTGCAATCAATGCAACCAATGATGTCAATGCAATCACGGATTGCCCCGCAATCGGTGCAATAGCATCATTCCATGCCGGCAATGATCCGATGGCCTGCGAATCGGACAGGGCCATGTCGGCATCCCATGCAAGCGTCATGGTCTTCGAAGGGTTCATAGACTTTCTCTCGTATCTGTCGCTTGCGAATAACATACATCCGGTCAGCGATACGGTCGTGCTGAACTCGGTCGTCAACCTTTCCAAAGCCGTTCCGTTTCTTAACCGGCATTCGGTGATCCACGCCTTTTTCGACAACGACGAAACCGGACGCAAAACGACCTCCGACCTGCATCGTCTTTGTCCCCGCAGCGAGATCATCGACCAAAGCTGTTTCTACCGCAGATACAAGGATGTCAACGACTATCTGATCGCCCGAAAAACCTGTCCGAAGCCCCCGGAAACCGTATCCGACAGTCTGGGTCGTGATCTGCGACCTTCGAAAGCGGAAACAGCGGCGATTGAGTCTCAGCGCCGGAAAGGGGTAAAGGTTTAAGGAAGGCAAGGTTGTGTTTTTGTCAGCCAAAAACCGCTGCCTTCCCGTCGGTCGGCAGTCGATCCCGCTGGTCTGGATATTCGATCATTATTCTTTTCACCTGAAATCGCAAACGAATGGCAACACCGAAGAAACCATATAACAGACAGGGCGGCCGTCCTGTGCTGAGCAAATCCCAGCGGCAGGAATACCGACTTACCGTCCGCTACAACACGGAGCTACATCTCCGGCTCAAGGCTCTGGCCCGGCAATCGGGTCAGAAGCCCGTCGAGGTCGTGCGGCAGCTCATCGCCTATGGGTGAGTGAAGGAGCGGGTAAAGAAGGAACACCGTCCGGTATTCGACCTGCTGAAAGGATTGTCCGACAACCTGAACCAGCTGACCCGGCTGGCACACGCCAAAGGCATCGAACGGCTGGAGAAACAGATTGCATCGGTAGTGCAGGAAGTTCGGCGGCTCTTAAAATATTTGCGCGATGATCGGTAAGATAATATCGGGATCGTCCTTTTCGGGGACGGTAGGCTACGTGATGAAAGAGAAATCCCGGATATTGGAGGCCGAGGGTATCGTGCCTCCGGATGCAAAGCGCATGGCCGAGGATTTCAATGACCAGACTCTCCTGAACCCGCGGCTGAAAAACACCGTCGGGCATATCTCGCTCTCTTTTTCACCCAAAGACGCTCCACGGATGACCGACGCACTGATGACGCAGATCGCAAAGGAGTACATGCAGAAGATGGGCATCACCGATACGCAATACCTATTGGTGCGCCATCTCGACCAGCCCCATCCGCACTGCCATCTGGTCTACAACCGGGTCGGAAATGACGGGCAAACTATTTCGGACAAGAACATCAAGATCCGAAACGCCAAGGTATGCCGAGAGCTGACCGAGAAGTACGGGCTATACCTTGCGCCGGGAAAGGACGACGTGCGGCGGGAGCGGCTGCGCGAACCCGACAAGACCAGATACGAAATCTACGATGCGATCAAAAGGTGTCTGCCCCGATGCGCCGGATGGAAAGGGTTGGAGAAGCAACTGGAAAAACAGGGCATCGGCGTCCGCTACAAGTATTGCGGAAATACCGATCGCAAACAAGGGGTTCTGTTCTCGAAAAACGGTTTCGAATTTTCCGGCTCGAAGATCGACCGGGCTTTTAGCTTTACGAAACTCGACCGCCATTTCACCTGCCTGCAGCAACAAACCCTGCACTGGGCTGCACTCCTCGGAAACCTCTCGGCGGCGGTTGGCAATTACCGTTCGGCGTTTGCAGCGCTGTTCGGCGGCATGGGCGGCAGTACGCGCGAAGAGCCTGCTGCACCCGGTCCCGGCGGGAAGCTCGACACTATTCCGCTGCCGCCGGCCGGTTCGCCCGGCGGGGTGTCGGCCGAACAGTTGCAGCGCAAGCCGGGAGAAAGTCCCGAAGAGTATATCGCACGCATCACGGCACTGCTCAACGCTGCGGCCGAGGCGATGGCTATAGCTGCGATGGAACACAGGCGCAGGTTGCGCGAACAGAAGAATAGACCTCATGTAAAACTTTAACTTCAATCCAGAAATGACAATGAAAGAGAATAATCAGATCTCCCTGTCGTTTGAGATGTACGAAGATCTCAAAGACACGCTTGTCAAGGCCATCAAAAACACCAAGGCAGGTGGCGCAGGAAACGCAGGTTTGGAGAATGCCCAGCTGGAACGGATCGAGCGGTTGATAGAGGCTGCGGAACGCTCGCAGGGGCAGGTAGCACAACTGCTGGAGCACCTGCAACGGCATACAGCCCAGCCCGAAATAAAAACCGAGCAGGAACGGGAGATAGTTAACAAATATGATATGCTGCTGCAACAGTTGGCTGAGAGACTGGAGGTGATCGACAAGGAAAATAGGCAGACGCATACGTTGATAGAGCAGGTAGGGCAAGCCGTCGAAGCAGCGGCAATGCTCAAAAATCTGCCTGTGCAGGAGCATCGACATACCTATACGCTCGATATTAAATCCTCGAAAACCGCGCTGGTAATATTTGTTATGGCGGTAATAATTGTCCTCCTTATTGGTTTTATTTACCGGATCTCGGTAAGCAATCAGCAGTTGGCCGCAAATGATTTGAAATACCGCTATATCAAAATGAAAGGTGAGGCGACGTCCAAGCGTATCGCTGAGCTGGAGGAGATTTTTGAACTAAACCGCGACAACGCAAAAATCCGCCAGATGAAGAAGGATGTCGAAGAATATGAACAAACCATTCAACGCAAAGTCCAATTAGAAGAACAGGCAAGACTGAAAGAACGAGAAGCCGAGCGTCTGAACAAAAATGCCTCCCGATTGAAAAACAAATAAGCCCCCCCCCTCCTCCCAAGGTATTGCCGTCGAAAGAAATCCGCAAGGTCATGCAAGTTGCTCCGCAAATCTTGCGGATATTCTTACCAGCAGTATCAGCTGATCGCTACCAAAGGAAATGACTGAATCTGGACATCATGCAACCTGCGATTATTACTCCTAAATCGCACGATAACACCTCATCATGTTAACAGTTCTATCATTGTTCTGTCGCATAATGAGTGAATATACAATCATTTTACTCAAAATAAGAATCTGGCGATTAAATATATTCGGATTATCTAACCTTAAAATATACAAAACAGTTCACTGTTCATGGACACTTGATGATTGAATCTATTTTATCAATAATTCTTGGCAATTGGGATTTCTGTATCTCACATTCCCATACTATAATAACTCTCCATCCTTGCTGCTGAAGCTTCAATATAACTTCTTTATCTCTTTGTTGATTGCCGAGAATTTTTGATTCCCAGTATTCTATATTTGATTTCGGCAGAACAAAATGCTTGCATCCTTCATGTCCGTGCCAGAAACATCCATTTATAAAAATTACCGTTTTGTATTTGGGTAAAACAATATCTGGTCTGCCAGGCAATTTGTTGACATTGATCCGATAACGATACCCTCTGCGGAAAAGTTCATGTCTTACAAGAATTTCAGGCCTAGTATTCTTGGACCGAATATGCGACATACAGCGACGGCGTTGTTCTTGAGTTAATGTATCTGGCATTTTGATGCTTATTATCTTTTGGTAAAGATAGTGATTATTTAAAAATTTAGGCCGGTTGACAAACAACATTCTGCATTCTTTGGATGTTATTCAAATATAAACGTTTATAGCCCTCTGATTTTTTATTCAGTCAATCTCCGTTTATGAAAAAAATGTATCTTTGTAAAATACGATTCAGCCGATTGAATACATTCAGTGTGCTGAAGAATGGTAAAAATATGCAAGATGCAAACTATAAAATGATGAAGACCAATAAACAGCTGATTGGCATAGACCTTTTTGCAGGTGCAGGCGGATTAAGTCTAGGTGCAGAAATGGCTGGCATATCCATGCGGTATGCAGTTGAAGCAGACGCTTATGCAGCAGCCTCATATAAAAGGAATTTTAAGAATGCAACCGTATTCTGCGAAGATATAAGAAAACTTTCAGCCGACAAATTAAATACTCAACCTGTTTTTATCATAATGGGCGGTCCTCCATGTCAGGGGTTCTCTCTTTCAAACACAAAAACCAGAGATATGTCAAATCCAAATAACAGGATGTTTGAGGAATTTTTGCGTTTTGTTGATAAAATTGCTCCAACATGGTTTGTATTTGAAAATGTATATGGCCTGACAAAATTTAAAAACGGAGAGGAGAATATCCAGAATCATATAGAAAACCGATTTAGAGATATTGGCTATACAGTCAAATCAAAAATACTATATGCTTCTGACTTTGGCGTGCCGCAACGCCGAAACAGGCTGTTTATTGTCGGGAATAGAAATGGGATAGATTTTGAATTCCCCAAAGAATTTGATTATTCAGTTTCTGTTGATGAGGCAATTAGTGATTTACCGGTTCTTGGAAATGGAGAAATTCAAATGAAGGGGGAATACACAGTTCCTTTTGAGCAGGCGTCTCCATATGCTCAGCTGATGAGAAAAAAGTCAAAAGCCCCTACCCAAAATATCGTATCACGCAATAAGGACTATGTAGTTGAGCGCTATAAATACATCGGACAAGGCGAAAACTGGTCATCTATCCCCGACCGCTTAATGGAAAATTATGCTGATAAAAAACGATGCCACAGCGGAATATATAAACGATTAATCGGTGGCAAGCCATCTGTGGTAATATCGAATTATAGAAAAAGCATGCTTATACATCCTCATCAAGATCGAGGGTTGTCCGTTCGCGAAGCAGCCCGGCTGCAAAGTTTTCCAGACCATTTCATATTTGAAGGGCCTGTATCATATGTTCAGCAGCAAATCGGCAATGCTGTTCCTCCGCTGCTTGCCAAAGCTGTTATGAAGAAGATATTAACTTATAAATAATATTGTTGCGATGGGCATCTATAAAGAAAATATTCCTAAAGCTGATATGCTGATGGGGTCAATGCGCTCAATGGGCTATTCTTTCGAGTCTGCAATCGCTGATGTTATTGACAACAGCATTAGTGCCGGATGCTCATACGTTTCACTGTTTTTCCCAACCGATTCTTTCCAAAAACAAGCAGTGGGCATTCTTGACGACGGCTGCGGGCTGTCTCGTGAAGAACTTTTCGAGGCAATGTGCTATGGCAGTTCTGCGGCAGAAGCAGCCCGCTCTGAAAATGATTTAGGAAGGTTTGGGCTGGGACTTAAAGCTGCATCATTGTCACAATGCCGCATATTGACAGTTGTGAGCATGCAAGACGGAGATATCAGTGCGTATTCGTGGGACTATAATTACATACTTAAACATAAAAAATGGTTTGTTAACGAACTGACCATTGATGAAATATCAAATCTGCCGTACATAGAGAATCTGCGTGAAGCAGGAAAGACTAATGACAGCGGAACTCTTGTGATATGGGAAGATTTTGATGTGTTGGAAAAGTCGAGTCATGGACAGGTTTTCAGCACTCTTCGTGAATTAAGCGATAAAGTGCAGGATCATGTGGCTCTTATTTTTCACCGCTATATCTCTGCGAAGAAGCTTGTTATCTGGATTAACAACGCGAAAGTAAAGGCACAGGATCCATTTCTTGAAAGCAATGCTAAAACTACGACAAAAAAAGAGTTCGCTATTGCACTGCGGGACAGCCAAGGTATTGAACGGCTGATAAAAGTGCGTCCGTTTGTACTGCCTTTTGGCTCGGACCTAACAGAAAAAGATAAAAAACTTTTAGGCGGTACTGATAATCTGAGAACAAGACAGGGTTTCTATATTTACAGGAATCAGAGGCTTATTATTTATGGGACATGGTTTGGGCTCAAACGCAGTGAGCTGACAAAAAATGCCAGAATACGTGTAGACATCCCCAACTCTCTGGATGACATTTGGGGCATCGATATTAAGAAACAGAATGCTTCAATACCCAAATCAATTCAGAACCAGCTTAAAAAAACCGTTGAAGAAGCAATGGACATTTCTGTTAGAAAACAGACGCATCGCGGCCGCAAAGATAATTCGGAAGATAATATAAGCCACATTTGGGATAGAATGCGCGGCAGAAATGATGCCTACTACTATCAGATCAATCGAAACAGTCCGCTCTGCAAATATGTGATGGAACACATTCCTGACGATGCGGCAGACATCGTAGAAACTTTGTTGTCAGAGATAGAAAAAGGTATTCCAGTACAGGATATATACGTAGACAGGTGCAATGACGCTATTGTTGCAGCGGATAAAACGCAAGACCTTGAGGATAATTTTCAGTTGGGAGTTACGCTGATCGACAAAATGATTAAATACGGCAGGGAGCTTAATGACGCTGTTGATACTATTATGAAAGCCGAACCATGGTGCTGTCTTCCGCAACTGAAAGAAATGCTGATAAACTATTATACAAATGAAGATAAGCAGTGATGAGTTCAATGATCTCATTATGGTTATCAAACGCCGCATCGGGGTCGACAAGCGAAACGGGAAAACCATAAAATACGAAGATATTGACTCCTATATAGATAAGGGGCTTGAATTTATTCCAATCAGCCTGACTGATGAGGACAGGGCAGAAGTTTTTCGCGCCATCGAAACAGAAGAAGCTATAAAACACACTAAAGGCAATTGTATATTCGACGACTATGATGATCCTCACAATTGGTATGAGCATGCAGAAATCGAAGATGAGCATTTCTGGAGGCTGTACAGCAAATATCTTCTGGAAGAATCATCGCTTGATGACAAGAGTATAGACATCTTGGACAAGAAGACTCTTCCCGCCATAATGAATTGTCTTTGCAATCCGAAAGAAGCGCATGAAGGAAGGCGGTTGATTCGCGGTTTGGTTATTGGTGACGTTCAGTCTGGAAAAACAGCAACGTATTCCGGTCTGATATGCAAAGCTGTTGATGCGGGTTACAAGGTTGTCATTTTGCTGGCAGGCATAACAGAGAATCTACGCCAGCAGACTCAGGAGCGTATTGACCAAGGCATTGTAGGCCTTGAAATCAAGAGAGATGATATAACAAAAATAGAGAAGCCCAAGCGAGTGGGCGTCGGCAAATATGACAAACAGCTGCTGGCATCGTCTTATACAACTCAATCATCAGATTTTGTCGGACAGAAAGACAGTATTTTTGTGTCGCTTGAAGCACAGCGTTCAGTTGTATTGTTTGTTGTCAAAAAGAATGTATCAGTTCTTACAAAATTACACAACTGGCTAAAGTACAACAATTATGATCATTCAGAGGAGTGCGTTAATGCGCCCTTGCTACTTATAGACGATGAAGCGGACAATGCATCTGTCAATACGAGCAAGGATGAAACGAATCCAACAAAGACAAATGCTATTATAAGAAAAATTTGCAATTTGTTTAAAACCGCATCGTATGTCGGTTTTACAGCGACCCCATTTGCAAATGTTTTCATCGACCCGGATTCTGTTGATGAAATGAAAAATGCAGATTTGTTCCCGGAACATTTTATATACACACTGCCAACCCCCTCAACATACATTGGAGCAAAGCAGATATTCAATGCCGGCTCCAAATATTATCGCAATATAAAATATATCATTGATATTGATGAACCCGACTACGGAGACGGATGCTGGCGTGATTGGGCTCGCACCCACATCGATGAGTTGAATGCAGGGGCATTTTACTATCGGCATCAGAAAGAATGGAACGGAATCCTTCCCGATTCGTTAAAAGAGGCTATTTATTGTTTCTTTTTGGCGAATACCATTCGAGATTTGCGAGGACAAAGTTCAGCGCCAAGAAGCATGCTGGTGAATATGTCTCGATTCGTGAAGGTGCAAAATGTAATAAAAGAAGAGGTAGAACGTATTTATGATGAATTCAAGAGCATCGTTGAAAAAGATTTCAACAGCGATTCTTGCAAAAACACGAATCTGCCTCTATATAAAGAATTGAAGCAGTTGTGGGATAAGCATTACAGTTTTGTCTCTGATGTTTCATTTGAGAGAGTTGTTAGAAAAGAAAACCTTTTCAAAGCAATTGAGTGCATAAAGGTTCTTGTTGTAAATGGATTAAAATCAAGCGGGAAACTCGACTACAAAGAAAATCCGTCATTGCGGGTTATTGCCGTCGGAGGAATGGCATTGTCACGAGGTTTGACCTTGGAGGGGCTGCTGACAAGCTACTTCTACCGCAATACGGCTACTTTTGATGTCCTGATGCAGATGGGGCGCTGGTTCGGATATAGAAAAGGATATGAAGATATCTTCCAAATATGGACGAGTGAAGAAAGTGCAATCTGGTATGATGAGATTTCTATGGCGTCAGAGGATTTGAAGGAAGAGCTGAAAGAGATGTTTGCACAGCGGCTGACGCCAAAGGATTTCGGAATTAAAGTGCGCGACAATTGTCAGGAGCTGCAAATCACTGCTGGCAATAAGATGAGGCAGTCCTTCAATCTGGATATACAGGAATCCTATTACGGCAATATATATGAAACACCGTATATCAGTCTGAATGCGACTCACAACACTCTTAATCTTGAACAAGTGACTTGGCTGGCAGAGGAGCTGTTTAAGAGAAACTTGTCGTTTGATAAATTCAAAAATAATACATCTCTGATAGTAAAAGATGTGCCGAAAGATATTGTAGCGGCTTTTGTGAAAAATATTAAAAGTTCAAAGGTTAATCCGAGTTTCAACACTGAATATATTCTGGATTTCATAACAGATGAAAACACGGTAGGATTAGAGCATTGGGATATAGTTTTCCAAAGCGGCGAGTCTGACAAATGTTATGAAATACCGCACATAGCATCTGTCAGATGTGCAGCACGCACTGTCCATGTTGAGAATAATGCTATTGCTGTAAGCTCGCGGCGAAAATTGCTGAGCACTCAGGAAGGTGCTTATGGACTATCTGAAGATCAGTTGAATTTCGTAAAGAGAAAATGCAAAGAACAGTGGAGAAAGGAAGGTAAAAATGAAAATCGGGAAATTCCAAATAGAGCATACTTTGAGCATTTGGCAGACCGAAAACCTCTGTTGATAATTATGCTCATCGAGCCTGTGAGGACCGAGGGAAAAGATGAAAAGAAGAAGCTGTCTGAATACCGGGAAGCATTGGGGGGAGATAAAATGGTTGCCTTTGCCATAGGATTCCCAGGAGTAAAAGGTGCTCAAAATATAAAACATTACAAGGCGAACAAAATATATTATCAGCAGTTTATGCAGGATGAGTCAGAAGACATTGAAGACAATGAAACAATACAATAGCCAGGATATATACGGCATTTTCTCTGAAGGATTTGAACAAGGCTTTTTTAAAAGAGTTGGAACAGCCAGAGATCTTGACACCTATATAGGCAAAGACGACAAAGGCAGATATGCTTTCAAGTTCAAAGGACAGTATGTTCCAACACGAATCTTTGGCTCCGAGGTAATATCTGTCGAGCAATATGAGGATGATAACTCATATTCACTGATTTTCTTGCTTGAGAAAGAAGAACTCCTTGAACGGTTCTGCACATTCTGCCAGGATCTTCTGTCTTCTCTTAACGGAATAACTGACCAGGTTGAAGGCTATCGGGCCATATGCAACAGATACGCATCATGGAAGCGTCTGTTCAAACCCAATCACGGAGACTTGACTGAACCGGAAATTATGGGCTTGATCGGGGAAATGCTATTTTTGAAAAACGAAATGATTCCAATGTATGGAACAGACAAGGCAGTAGACAGCTGGACCGGGCCTGAAAAAACCAGTAAAGATTTTTCAATAGACAGCATCTGGTATGAAGTGAAAACAGTCAGCGCAGGGAAAGATGCTGTGCGCATCTCTTCAATTGAGCAGCTGGATAGTAATGTTGACGGCTGTTTGGCTGTATACAAACTTGAAAAAATGAGCCCTGGATATAACGGCGTTAAACTCAGCTCTCTCGCCAATGAAATTATGACATTGATAAGCAGTGATTTCTACAAGGAGATGTTTGCAAGGAAACTAATGTCATACGGCTTTGACTGGTCAAGTGATTACGATAACTTTGTATATTCACAAAGCTCATTTGCCAAGTATATTGTGTCAGAAGGATTCCCGCGCATTATGCGGAATAGTATTGCACTGCCAATTATAAAGGTTCAATATGAACTCATCCTTTCAAATTTAGAAGAATTTAAACAATCATAACAAGCACACCGCAATGGAGATAGGCGAATTTAGAAAACAGTTTATGGAGCAGCTCCGCTTTGATGCCGAACATGAAGGATCGGCGCCTGAGGCGCAGTTTATCAGCAGAGCACTGGAACTTCTGGAAGATATAGGAGATGTTTCTGATCCTATGCCTATGTCCATCGAAATGAAGGGGCGCCGGGGGCGCATAATGTCTTTTGATGCCTATGCTTATGATGAAGCTGATGGAGCGCTGGTTATGATTGCCAGTGATTTTGTCAATGAAATCGACAATATTCCTACATTAACCAATACACGCATTGATGAATTATTCCTTCACATGAGGAATTTTATTGAGGAGAGTGTTGATGGTGATATTTCTGCATATTGCGACGATTCAGACCAAGCCATTAATGTTGCAAAGGAGATAAAAACAAAAGTGGGCAAAAGTATGCTTGCTACCGAAATCTCCCGATTCAAGTTTATCATTCTATCCAATGCCATTCTCAGCAAACAGGTTAAAAACGTCAGCCGCGAGGAATTCCTCGAAAGGCCGGTTGAACTGAATGTGTGGACAATAGAGCGTTTTCATCAGACATATGCCTCTAATTCCAGTGAAATCATTGAGATTGCAACCAAGGATTTTGATTGTGACGGCATTCAGTATCTCAAAGCAGACATTGGCGAGGATGCGAACTATGATGCTTATCTGGGTATTGTTCCGGGAGAGTTCTTGGCAAAGATTTATTGCAAATATGGCAGCAAGCTGCTGCAGGGCAACATTCGTGCTTTTTTGAGCGTGAGAGGCAAAGTCAATAAAGGAATACGTGAAACCATTATAAAGCATCCGGGAAATTTCTTTACATATAATAATGGAATTGCTGTGGTTGCCCGCTCAATCGGTTTTTCTGATGACGGGACAAAAATAGTATACCTTAAAGATCCCCAAATAATAAATGGCGGTCAAACTACGGCATCACTGGCCAATGCAAAAATCAAGAAAGAGGTAAAGGACGGAGGCATGGATAACCTGTTTGTCCCGATGAAGCTGACAGTGCTTAATGTTGATGATGATATGTCCGAGGATGACATTGAACGATATAACAATATTACCAAAACAATATCTCAGTGTGCAAACAGCCAGAATGCTGTGTCTGAAGCCGACTTTTTCTCAAACCATCCATACCATGTCATAATGGAACAATTGTCAAGAAAGAGGATGGCTCCGCCGGTAAATGGCAATCCATACCAGACAATTTGGTTTTATGAGCGTTCAAGAGGGAAGTGGGAGCAGGAACAAATGCAGCTCAGTTCCGCGGCTCGTGCAAAATTTTGTGAGAAACACCCTAAAAATCAAGTCATCAAAAAGGAGAAACTTGCCAAATGCCTCAATGCATTTGCAATGAATCCTCATGAGGTATGTCAGAGTTCGGCTATTAACTTCTCCCGATTCGCTAAAACGATCGACAGTCTGTATGAAACCTCCAAGGAGAGTATCAATGAGGTATATTTCTCAAAATGTGTATGTTCTGTAATTATCTTTGATTCGCTGGATCGTCGCATCAATAAAGCAGACTGGTATCCGACAGGAGGTAATAAAGCTCAAATAATTCCATATGCCATAGCAAAAATGATGGCTATGATTCCCAAGAACATGGATCTTGACTGGAAACTCATTTGGCAAAAGCAGGAAATGTACCCGGCTCTTGAAAAGGAGCTGATGAAACTGGCACATATTATTCATAATTTCTTTGAGGAGGAAGCACAAGGCGGATTGGTTAGAAGTATGGCCCGTCGTGCAGATACCTGGAATAAGTGCAAAAGTTTGCCGCTGTCCTTATCGGATGAGTTTGTGTCAACCTTAATCTCAAAGAATGAGATGAAGCAGGAAGAGGCTGCCGCAAAAAAAGAAAGAAAATTCAGCCATAATATAGATGCCTCAGTTGAAATATTTAAATTGGGAGCTGATTATTGGACTAAAGTGTGCAATGATTTATCAAAGGAGGATATGCTGCCATATGGAGATGTCGCATTTATAGGCAGTATCGCAGAGTATATTAAGCGAAATTCTCTGCCGTCTGCCGCACAATGCAAACGCCTCGTCAAGATTATTGAGAAAGCAGAGAAAAAAGGATATATTATGCCGTAATATTTTATAATATATCAATTCAATTAGTACACCTTTAAGCATATTTACAGCAAAACCTGTGAATTATACTCCAAAAGCGGAAATCTAATATGAGGCATAATACAAAACAGCATCATTAAACATTAAACTTTTTGAAGATAACAGTTGTAGAAGGGGGGGCTGTTTCCGGCCGATATGAAAAATCATTCCTTGTGGAAATTATTCCCGATTGTGCGAGATAAGTAGCCAGGGGCAGGTCTCAATTTTTGTCGTCCCGGACAAATTGCGGACACGGTGCGGACACAGAAAATGCAAAACCCCGTCAGAGTTTACTCTGACGGGGTTTCTGGTGCCCAGGACAGGAATCGAACCTGCACGCCTTGCGGCACACGCACCTGAAACGTGCGCGTCTACCTATTCCGCCACCTGGGCTTTTGGAAATTGTGGTGTGCAAAAGTAATACTTTTTTCTCATTCACCAACTATTTTTACGAAAAAAATCTACTTGCTCAGGAATTTGTACTGAAACAGAAGCAGATAGATGACGGCGATGGAGATATAGGCATCGGCCAGGTTGAAGATGGCTCCGAAAAAGTAGTTGTTGCTGTCCACCAGGAAGTTCAGGAACCGCGGTACACCGTTCCACTGGAAGAGCGGGAAATAGAACATGTCGACGACCTTGCCCATCATGAATCCGGCGTAGTGTCCGCCGAAATGTGCGACCGTATAGGGCGTCGACTCCGAGAAGAGCAGCCCGTAGAAAGCGCTGTCGATGATATTGCCCAGGGCACCGGCCATAACCAGCGCCAGGCCGACGATGACCCCCTTGGGGGTGTCTTTGCGTTTGTTGATGAGGTGGTGCATCAGCCAGCCGATGACCCCGACCATCACGATCCGGAAAATCCCGAGCAGGAGTTTCCCCCAGTCGAACCCGCCTTTGGTGGCGATGTGCATCCCGAAGGCCGCGCCGTTATTTTCGATGAAGCGCAATTGGAACCAGTCCGGGAAGACGACGATTGATTCGTCGAGGTGCATGTGGGTCTTGACCCAGATCTTGAGTGCCTGATCCGCGATGAGCAGGATCAGCACGAGCAGTGATATTTTTCTGAAATTCATATCGGTCGGATAATCTGACGCAAAAATAGTAAAAAATCTCAGTTTTGCAGGACTCGACCCGAATTTACTCGCTGCGGTCTTTTCCATGGAAGCCCTCGGCCCCGCAGGTCGGCTTCCCGGTTGCGGCGATGTGCGGCCCGGGCTTCATAAGGGCTGGCCGACTAATTCTTCTCTAATAAAATATAGGTGTATACCTCAGATTTGAAGAATTTTTAACTTTTATGCAAAAAATATGCGAAAATATTTGCAGGTTCGAAAAAAGTCGCTACCTTTGCATCCGCGTTTGAGAAAAACGGTTGTTCTTACGAAGGCTGAAAGTTTACAATAAAGGAGCTTAAAGCTCTGTGTAAGCCCGATTTCCCGAGACGCGAAGTTCTTAAAAAGATTTTTGAAAAAAGATTTGCAGGATTCAAAAAGTTACTCTATCTTTGCAGTCCTTTCGCATCGTAAATGCGATTTTTCAAACTGGTTCTTTGAATTACTGGTTATATTTTGAGAGAAAAGAAATGTAGTATTTATCTGTCAATTTCCTTTTATAAAGGATAAACGAATAGTCAGGACTCTAACAAAACATTTATAATTTTATACAATGGAGAGTTTGATCCTGGCTCAGGATGAACGCTAGCGGCAGGCC